>ERZ1740072.1098-NODE-1098-length-10557-cov-4.001047_pt1 | contig 10557 bp, 6 predicted proteins | sample MGYA00581733_ERZ1740072 | MGnify/ENA primary metagenome ERZ1740072 (study PRJEB43018, sample SAMN04849741) | marine metagenome | isolation source: floating plastic debris | place: Pacific Ocean | collected 2008-08-30 | study: EMG produced TPA metagenomics...
ATTGATGGGCTGTGTAGAAAATATCGGCACTGCTGATGGCCATACTACCAACTAGTACAATGCGATCGCGCATTAGCTCAGGCGGTATCTGATTGCGTAGCACCTGTTTTAAGGAAACAACTTCAAAAGCCGCCGACTGTTGTCGTGGATTAAGCAATATTTGATATCCCCCGGCATCGGCATCGACGTATCCCCCCGTATGCTGTTCTAGGGGCAAAATTGGAATTCTGTTAAGGGTTAAAACAGGGGCATTTAGGTTGGGTACAATCCTGGGTGTCTCACCTGCAAGATAGTCAAGCGCTATGCGTAGACCCAGCCCTTCTAGGGCGCGGCTATCATCTGCCGTTGGAAATAACAGCCCTCGTCTAACCCGACCATCGATATCCACAACAATATCACTGGCGGCCACCTGATCTTGTGCCACAAGTGTGGCGTTGCCAGGGATGCTGTTGTCCTGTTTACCGCCAATGACCTTTTCAATACCGATCAGATTAGGTGTCTGGGAGAACAGATTGGTTAAATCATCTGTTCTAGAGCCGTCAGGCAAACTTCGATAAAAGTCTAGACCGATCACCCTAGGCTGCTGAGCCTTAATTTTGTGGAGCAGCTGAGCCATCGTTTGATCGCTGACTGTGCTAGCGCCAAGGTAGCTATCTAGATCCGCGTCCGTGACACCCACAATAACAATTCGCTGGTCAGGGGCTTCGGTCGGACGTAGCATAATCATCCTGTCAAATACCCGGAGTTCTAGACCTTGTAACCCACCCGCTAACCGTAGGGTCAAGACGCTGCTGGTCGCAATTAAACTGGCAAATACGACAGTTCCATAACTGTTTCTCAGCTGGTGCCAGAAGTCTCTCCAGTTCTCTTTGAGGTTAGCTACTTTCATCCAGGGCTATCCGTGAACGACCTGCTAAGACAGGATGGATAGGCATATTGTTGAGTGAGGCTATTGCTGCTCCAACGCCGGTAGAGAAATTTCGGCCTGACTTTGTCCCTGTTCCAAAAGAGTTTGCGCCATGGATTCAGCATCGGTTATCCCCTGACTCCCAGCTGTCAGCAGCGCAGCAAGAGCGTCGTACCAAATACCATGGTGAGCGTAGGCAGCTGCTTGATCCAATGCAGAGAGGCTGTTTATATCTAAGGATGCCCCGTCTATACGCTCGACAAAGCTACGGGCAGAAATTTCGGTTTGGTGGCTGCCTGGACACGAGACAAATACCGTCCAGCGATATTTTTTGTCGGTTTCTAAGGGCTGGTCGGTGGGTATTGTTATGCTGACGGTCGTCGTCTGGTCGATTTCAACGGTTTGAGTGTAAAGCGGATGGGCCAGGGTCGGGTCTGATAGATGAAAGGTCATGGATACCGGAGCCGCCGTTGCCACATGCCAAGCCAGGGTGGGATTAGCTGCAGTGGTCAGCAGCCTGGACCGATCGCCCGGTATCAATAGAGCTAAGCGGGTAGCCTCATCGGACCTGCAACTGCTGGCTGCATATCCCCGGCGGCCCCCCGATAAGGTAGACCCCACACTGCCACGATCAGAGTCTGGGGTCCAGCGAATCCGTTCTGTAGCATAGCTAGGAGCCACTAGGACCAATCCGAGGCATCCTGCCACAAAAGTGGCCGAATGTCTCTTCACAAAGACTACTAGAGTTTGTACAGATAGTAAGGTGGATGGTGTCATAGCAGCGTGAGCAGGCATAGCATTTAAGCAGTCAAGGGAACGAAAATAAAACCGCTCCCCCATACCTGTAAGTGTATCTTTTACTACCTTTATTTAGGTAAAAAATACTTAAAGCCTGCCAATATAGGCTTGAGCGCTCAGTAAAGTCTCAGTCCTCAAAAAAACAATTTTCTCCTGCATCTATCCGTAGTTACCCGGAGTGCCTGAGCAGGGGTTAATACCACGGGTTGCCGACCATGGTGAATCCTGCCCAGTAAAAGGGATGGGAGAACGCTGCTGAGACGGGCAGATCCCATTCAGAGGGAAGCATGACTGCACCGTGGGATGTGTTGAGGATATCGTCATCGATTTGAGTATCGCCTCGAATCAGGGTCAGCTGTGCCTTCTGTAGGGCGTGCAAGCGGCGAGGCGATCGGGATAGCTGGGTATAAAACTCTGCCATAAGTGCCAAAGTGCCTATATCCGAGACGTTCCAGAGACTACCCATGGATGTCTCAATGCCAGCTGCTGCCGCTAATCCGACAAAACCTAGTTCCGCCTCAGGGCTGCTGAGGGCGGTCTCGCAGGCACTTAAAATTAATAGCTCTAGCTCTGACCAGCTCAGCTCTCTCATCTGATCAAACGTCAGTTGTGAATCCCACAGCTGTATAAAAGACTGATCTAAGCTACCGGTATTAAACTCAGCGTGGGTGGCCAGATGCAGCAGGCTAGGCTGTTGAGAGATTTGCTGGTCTAGAAAATTATCCAACGTGAACGCCTCATTTAGAAGTACCTGGGTAGTCTGGGTGTGTTGAGCGACGATATCCAACTCAATGGGGACGGCTGGTAGAGCATCCAGGGTCGTAAACTGATCGGCACCTGCTATCAGGGTATTTGTGCTGTGGGGCTCTTTGTCAAACTGGGCTTGCAGCAACCCCACGCTAGGAATAATCGATACCCCATACTGTTCAACAACAAATTTATCCCCTTGCATCATGGCAGCCAGGGGAATTGTTCGCAGCCCTTGATCAAGGGAATACATTACATGCTCGACGCTATGGTTGGCTAACTCTTCATGGAGAGGAGCCAACAGCCAGGTATACATCTGTCGCGCCAATGCCCTATAGCTGAGGGCATCTTCAGGGTCAGAGACGGCCAGTCGAAATAGCTTGGTTTGTTGGGCTAGCTCAGCCCTGGAGACATTGATTAATTGCTGGATGGGTTGACCGGTCTCAGTCACTAAAATGAGCATGAGCTGATCGTCAGGCTGCTGCGGTCTTTGGCGGGTACGGGACAATGGGTTATGTACAGGGTCTGCTGCTGTTCCCTGGGGGACAAAAACAGCATAGATAATGGCGGATTGAGTCTGATAGTTTTGCCTGGCCTGTTGGAGGATATGCTGAACATCTTGCAACGTCAGGGATGACCCCTGGGGTAGCTGCCAATAGGCTGAATAGTCTTCGCTAAAGGCGTCTTCTAGATATCTAAAAGCGTCTTCGTCGAAATAGCGCAGACGTCCGTCCACTGGTTCAGACGGGGCTTGTTCTGGAGCCAGTGGCTGAATCAGCTTTTCTTCCTGGCTGATGGTTTCAGCAATAGTTGAGTTGAGTGGTGTGTCGACCTGCAAATTTGGCTGTTGAGGAGGCTGTGCTGTTTCTGGGGGTGAGGTCGGTGGGAGCGGCGGCGTGGTAGGGGTTGAAGTCGGCGACGTAGGCAAACTATCGCTCTCGACGGCTCCAATGTCCACGGTGCCGTCGACAATTCTTGGACGCCCGTCCTGGTCGTTAGAAGTGGCGGCGGTATTATTCCCCCCATTGACCGCAGGACTGTTGCTGAGTAGCTGGTGGGAGGGGAGAGAACCGGTGCGATTATTCAGGGCGGTCAGCCCCGGCTCGATTGGGTTGCTCAACGACCCCACCAGGGTACTGGTATTAAATCCCTGAGCGCCCTGGTCGATGCCAATGAGGTTGTTCCCCTGATCGATAAATATACCTTCGACATCGGGATTGGTTGGAGCGCGGTTGCCCGCCACAATAGTGTTGATTAGTGTGGGTGTTGTGGAAGTGGTGAGGTTGTCGGAGAGGCCGCCGCCGGTAAGCCTGCCCAGATTATTTGCGATGGTGACATTGGTCAGGGCCGTTGGGCCGACGGTGCGAATGCCGCCGCCGATGGAGGCTTGGTTGCCTGAAATAGTGCTATTGGTGATGTCTAGCCTTGACAGGTCTGAGGATAGGGGCGTGCTGGCAATTTCAATGCCACCTCCAAACCGAGCAGCCTGGTTGCCGATAATGGCACTGTATGAGATCGCAACCCCACTTAGCTCGCCATCGGCCAGATTGAGGATCCCACCCCCATTGGTCGCTGATAGGTTGTTGCTGATTAAACTTTGGGCCACAGCGGTGTTACCGCCCGATGCGTTGTGGATACCGCCACCGCCCTCTAATAGACTCAGTCCGGTGGACTGATTGTTAGTCACCACACTTGCTAGCAGACTGAGCTCACCCTGGTTGTAGAAGCCCCCTCCGCTTTGGGCAAGATTGTTGACAAACTGCCCAGCTGTGATTGTGCTAATACCCTCGCTGCCGTTATGGAGACCGCCTCCAGTTTGCCCTGCGCTGTTGCCGTCTGCATATATAGAGTTTAGGTTAGCGCTGCCGCTGTTAAAAATACCGCCGCCGGAGTTGTTGCTGGCGATGTTTCCAATCAAGCTGGCGTCTTCAATCGTCAATGCCCCTTCATTAAATATGGCACCGCCGTCTTGATTGGCTTGATTTAGGGAGAAACTGGTATTGGCAACAGTAAGATTCCCGTTTGGGTCAACATCAATGGCACCACCGTGTCTCTCGGCTTGATTGCTGGTAAAAAGGCTATCTAGAACGGTGACCGAGCCTCGAAGAATATCAATGGCCCCGCCGTCGGAGCCGGTACGGTTGTTGTCAAAGACCGTATTTCTCAGCGTGAGTGAACCCGTATTTTGAATGGCGCCACCGTCAAAGGTGTCCCCTGTAACCTCGTTATTAAAAAATGTTGTATCGCTGATCAAAATATTGTCACCGCTGGTCTCGAGACCGGCCCCCGCTGACGAGCTGAGACCATCCTGAATGGTGAGTCCTGAGAGGGTAATGTTGTCTCCGCTGCTGGTAATGCTCAGGACGCGATGGTTGCCGTCCCCGTTATCGGTATCGCCGCTAATGTAGGTCCTATCTTGTCCTTGGCCGACGAGGTTGAGAGCACGGTCGAGGGTGATAGTATCCCCTTCTCGGTAGGTCGCCGCTGCCAGATTAACCGTGCCTTGATTAGCTACTGCATCCACGCCGTTTTGGATGCTGCCACCCACGCCCACGTTGACGATACTAGCCGTGCCAGAAAGCCGTCCGCCGTCCTTGAGGACAATATCTTCGTTGAGATTGAGGGTATCGGTGTCGAAGACTAAATTGTTGGCGGTACTATTGCCGCTGGTATCAATGGCTGCATCGACTGTAATTGAATTATCAGCCTGCAATGTGACATTGGTGCTGTTTAAGGCACTAACCACGGTTGAGGCATTGATAGAACTATTGACTGGGTCATTGGTATCAGGGCTGATGACAGCCGTACCGCCCATTTCAACGATGCTGAGATCCGTAGGATCGATGAGCCAGAGACCCGCCTCGCCCAGGGGTGCAAGCGTGCTTATCCTGGCGTTGTTGCCAATGGTCAGCTGAATAGCGCTAGAGGTTTCTACCAGACCACCATTGCCCGTGGCCGCTTGAGCCGAAGCAGTGCCATCAAAAAACGTAGTCTGGTCCGACCAGACGATCACCTGACCACCGTTGCCCTGGTCAGTGGCGTCAGCTACCAGGCTGGCGGTGTCAGTTACAACTGTTTGGGAGGCACGGGGTCCCCGACCTTGGCGGTCGCCACCAATCCGTATGGAGCCGCCACCGTTGATGCCTGACGCCTGTAGGGTGCTGTTGAGTACCTGGATCCGATCTCCTAAAAGAGTGATTTGACCGCCAACGGCGCCTTGAGCAGAGATATTTCCAGAGTTGTTGATATCAAAGGGCTGTTCCTGAGTGGAGCTATTGCTACCATCTAGGGCCACCGTGCCATCATGTCTGACCACCAGTTCACTGCTGTGGCTGAGGTTCCCGCCCGTAATCAGAGCTGGCAGGGGTTCTGAAAATCCAGCATCAGCGATAATCTCTAAGTTGAGGAGTCCACCGGATTGTCCAAGACGGATTGTTTGGCCCTGGTTTACTGCTACGAGGGTGACCTCGCCAGCCGCTGAGCGCAGCGTCCCGGTGTTGGTGATGTGGTTACCTAGCAGACGTAGACTCTGGCCGTCGGAAACGGTTAGCTGACCCTGGTTGACGATGGCTCCTGCATTGCCAAAGCCAAAATGGCTGGGGGCGGTGGTCAAGGTGCTGTAGTCAGGATTGCTGAGGACATCGAACCACTGGTTGCCATCACCGATGTGGGTCGCGGTTGTGGCTGTAAAGGAACCACCAAGAGCGAGACGGGCATTGGGACCGAAGAGCAGCCCAGCCGGATTTATCAAGTAGAGGTCGGCTGGGCTGCCGGTGACCTGTAATAGCCCGTTGATGCTAGATGCGGTGCCGCCGATAACTTGTCCAATCACCCTATCGGTGAAAGGAGTGGTGAGAAAGTTGGCGGTTTGTTCTGGAGTCAGGCTGAATCGCTCAAAACTGTGGAAAAGGTTGCCTACAGCCGGGGTACCGCCGCTAATTTCAATGATGCCCTGGTCTGAGGGGATGACCTGGGTCATATCATTGGTGGGTACAATGGCTTGGGCCAGCAGTGGAGAGGGATAGGCGACAGGCAGCCTGTTATCAGAACTCATCTCTGTGGGAGCTGCGATCGCAACGTCACGGCCACTAAAAATAGGCAGTAGGGCAAAAACTAAGGTTGCTTTAGTCAATACATCCATAGAACAGTGCGATCTGTAGGATGGTAGCGGTCAGTGAACTCACTGTCTTTTCATCAGTGGGGGGTATCCTCGCAAGACTACTTACGTACAACTGACCAAAATGGCTCAGCCATAGAGGCAGACCATTGTTTACTCTGGAAAGGTTGGTTTTCCTTTGTGCCCCATGACCGCTCGTTTGTGTATTGCGATCGCATCGATTTTGGGAGGACTGTCTGTTGCAGGAGGAGCCTTTGGGGCCCATGCCCTCAAAGCCCAGCTGAGCGAAAAGGCCCTGGCCACCTTCGAACTTGGTACCCGCTACCAGATGTATCATTCCCTAGCGTTGCTGCTGGTGGGACTCCTATGGCTTCAAATCCCGACTAATGGCTGGCTTAACTACGCCAGCTGGGCCTTTATCCTCGGTATTGTGATTTTCTCGGGCAGTCTCTATGGCTTGAGCCTGTCGGGTATCAAAATTTTGGGTGCTGTAACCCCCATCGGTGGAGTAGCCCTCATCGTTGGTTGGGCAATGGTCGCCATCGCCGCATTCTCTCTAAAAAACTAAGGACCCTATTCCGTTCGCCTATGTGTCGTTTACTTGCCTATTTAGGAGAGCCCATTCCCCTTGAAAATCTCATCCTCAAACCGGAGCATTCCTTAGTTGTTCAAAGTTATCAGCCCAAAGAACTAGAATTTGCACTGCTCAACGCCGATGGATTTGGTGTGGGCTGGCACCATCCTGACGATACGACAGCAGACCCCTTTGTCTATCGCAATGTGCTCCCCATCTGGAATGATGCTAACCTGCCCCACCTGTGCCGCTACATTCAAACTCGCTCCTTTGTTGCCAATGTACGTAGCGCTACCCCCGGACTACCCCTAGATTTCAGCAACTGTCAACCGTTTCGCCATGGGCAGTGGCTGTTTGTCCACAATGGCTATATTGAGCAGTTTCGCCAGACGCTCTATCGCCCCATGCGCGACCTGATTGGCGATATTGCCTATCAAAATATTTATGGCCTGACCGACTCGGAACACATTTTTGCCCTGATTACTCATTTGCTGGAGATGCAACCCCAGCTGGGGATACGTGGGGCCTTAGAACAGGCCGTCGAGATCATTGAAGACCTGGCTAACAAGTACGATGTCCGGGTGTCCGGTGTGATTATCTTGAGCGATGGTCAGCGGCTGGTGGCCGCCCGTTTTGATAACCAGGACAAAGCTCCGTCCTTTTACCTACTGCGTCAGCCCCAGGGGATTATTCTTGCCTCTGAGCCTTTATTTGAGGCCGATTGGGAGCCCCTCGCCCAGGCCCATAGTTTGACCGTTGCCGCTAGCGATCTACATCCCCATATCCATGGTTTTTCTGGCACCTCCTAACGCTGGCTGTGCCGATGAGCAGCAGCTGCGCAACTATTTTCAAACAGCTCTCCACACCTGTCGTCAGGGCACCCTGGCCCTGGTGGAAGGGATTGATATGAAGGTGCTGCAACAGCAGGCTCACCCTGACTTTAGTCCCGTGGGTTGGCATTTGGGCCACATTGCCTTTACCGAATCCCTGTGGATTTTAGAACACCTGGCCCAGCAGCCCTGTCCCTTGCCAAACTATCGTACGCTGTTTGCCGCCGCCGGTCTGCCGAAGGCCCAACGCCAGCAGCTGCCTAGTTTGGAGAAGCTGCTGACGTTGATGTCAGAGGTCAGACGGCGGACGTTGGCATACTTGGCAATGGCTAGCTTCAGCGAGCAGCGCCTGTGGCACTGGCTGATTCAGCACGAATGTCAGCACAGTGAGACCATAACCCTGATCATGGCGCTGCATCGACACCAGGGACAAGCCACGCCGCTACGAACACCGGTTGCCGATATCCCCGGTGAGGTTCCCTCTGGCATGGTCTCTATTCCAGGGGGACGGGTGCATCTAGGCTTAGATACGGGTCCCCACGGCGATATTGCCATTGATAACGAGCGGTCTAACCACCGGGTAGAGGTGGAGGCGTACGCCATTGATCGGACCCCTGTGACCTGTGAGCGCTACCACGACTTTATGTTGGCCGGGGGCTATCGTCGCCGTCAGTGGTGGTGCGATGCTGGGTGGCAGTGGCTGCAGGCGGCCCAGGTCACCCAGCCGCTCTATTGGCCCGGTGCTGCCTTAGACCGGATTCGGCATCATCCAGTCTGCGGAGTGAACTGGAACGAAGCCAATGCCTATGCTCGGTTTGTGGGGAAACGCTTGCCCACTGAGGCGGAATGGGCGCAAGCTGCAAGCGGACTGATGTCAAAACTACCGGCGCTGTTGCACACAAACCAGATCAACTGCAACCATCGCCTGGGCCACACCAGCTCTGTGGGGCAATCTGGCCAGGCGGTGAGCGACTATGGCTGCTATGACCTGCTGGGGAACGTGTGGGAATGGACCCATAGCTGGTTTCGCCCCTATCCCGGTTTTAGCGCCTATCCCTATCGAGGCTATTCGGCCATCTATTTTGACGATCGGCATCGGGTGCTGCGGGGGGGCAGCTGGGCTACCCGCGACTGGGCCTTGCGTCCTAGCTTTCGCAATTGGTATGAACCCCATGTGAGGGAATTGTTTATGGGGTTTCGCTGTGCTGCGTGATAGATGCTGGCTCCATCCCTGGATGTACCTAACAATCTTCTGACGAAGGATAAAATCCCGGGCTACACTACCCCTGTTGATCCCAGGTTTTTATGGCTTCTTTCTCAGCTGATTGCGATCGCACCGACTGGTCAGTTTCTCCTGTGCTGGATCCTGCCCCCCGTCTCCATATTCAAAATTTACTGGATGCTTCGTCCACAATCACCCATCCAGATGGTCAAGACGTGATTGCAGGATTGACCCAAACTCCTAAATCCCTACCGCCTAAATATTTTTATGATCATCTGGGTTCAGAGCTGTTTGAGAAAATCTGCGCTCTGCCGGAGTACTATCCTACGCGCACTGAGGCGGCCATTTTTGAGCGCTATGCCCCGGAGATTACCGAGCTGACCGGTGCCTGTGAAATTGTGGAGCTGGGCAGCGGCAGCGCCGCAAAAACTCGCATTTTGCTCGATGCCTATCAGGCCCAGGGACTGCCGCTACGCTATGTCCCAGTCGACGTCAGCGGCAGTATGTTAAAGGACAGCTCCCGCCAGTTGCTTTACGACTACCCTAGCTTGAGGATCAACGGGTTAATTAGCACCTATGAACCCGCCCTTCAGGCGCTGCCCGAGCCTGAGCTACCTAACCGGATGGTGATGTTTATTGGTAGCACCCTGGGAAATCTGTCCCCGCCTGAGTGTGAGCATTTTCTCGCTCAGGTCAGTGCGGCCCTGACACCGGGACAGTACTTTTTACTAGGGCTAGATCTACAAAAAGATACGGCTATTGTCGAAGCGGCCTATAACGACTCTGAGGGCTTGACCGCCGTGTTTAACCTCAATATGTTGCAGCACTTGAACTATCGCTACCGGGGTAATTTTTTCCTCAGCACGTTTGACCATGTGGCTCTCTACAACTGGGACCAGCACCAGATAGAGATGTATTTGGAGAGCAAACGGGAGCAGACCGTTACCCTTAAGGAGCTAGATCTGACGGTAGAGTTTGCCGAGGGGGAGCGTCTGCTGAGTGAAATATCTCGTAAATTTGACCCTATTTTGATGGGGCATCAGTTAGCTCAGCATGGGTTAAACGTTCTCAAAACCTTTACCGACAAACGCAAGTGGTTTGGGCTCATCCTGGCTCAAAAAGCTTAACGATGCCATGATTTCAGGCCAAGCATTGCAAATTGTACGGCGCTGGGTAGCTAACGTCTGTACTTTGGGGAATGCGGACAGGGATGTTGTATTCAATATCCGTAGATCTATGCGTGAGTAGGTTCCCATGACAAATGCGGTGGTAGAAAAACGGATTCTCTGGCTCCAGGTGCTAGGGTTGGCGGCGGTTCAAGGGGCAATTTCGCTGACGTGGGTGATTTACAACCTGTATCTA
>ERZ1740072.1099-NODE-1099-length-10553-cov-7.196133_pt1 | contig 10553 bp, 9 predicted proteins | sample MGYA00581733_ERZ1740072 | MGnify/ENA primary metagenome ERZ1740072 (study PRJEB43018, sample SAMN04849741) | marine metagenome | isolation source: floating plastic debris | place: Pacific Ocean | collected 2008-08-30 | study: EMG produced TPA metagenomics...
TCTAGAATAGGTCAAATGATGGAATAATTATTCATTTACAGATTATGTTGCATATCGCCGGTATTGGCAGCTAAGGTTATCCCCGGTGTGGAGGTTACTGTTGGTAAAAGTTCTGGAGAACACTGGCCTTATGCTGAGACATGTGCTGGAATCGAGAAAGCTGGAGCTAAATGTGTGGAGAAAGAAGTGGATATATCCTTTACTTCCTCCTCACTATAAATGTGATAAATATTTAAATTATCACCGCCTATGGAATAAGTGCCTCAGATTGGTGCTGAATCGAGTGATGCATGTATGCTGTATTCTGTTATTGAAGCTTTGGTTTCCTATTCATTCATGATATGCGTGTAAAATGTACATGGTAGAGTCCAGCAACAAAGTGAGTAAGTACATTTGTAATAACCAGTATTTATCTCTTCACATTTAGATTCTGTAATAATTTTGAGTTGTGCCCTCGTGATCAATGAGAGGACGACAACTTAACCATTGTTACAGGCGCTGTAAAATAATGTTTGGTCCCAAATAGCATACATGTAAACTGGATCTTCCTTTTCTCGCCAGTACCCTGATAGGTTTAGCGCTTTAAATCGTAGGCAGCGAGAGATTTCTGTTAGTTTGTGTAATGTTCCACTTGCACTAGCAAAATATGCGTTAGCAGCGGGAGCACTGAAGGGCTTAGAGTACTTCTTTTGTGTTTTTGTTATTTGTTTTGAGATACAAAAACCCTGATTGTTTCCTTAGCTGTACATACGAAATCCATGTTGATGAAGCTAACAAAGTGGTCACAGCACCTGCATTTATGTATCAAAATGAGACACAAGGATGGAACAGTCTACACCTCATACATGATGGAATCGGAAAGATGATCACTGCGGCAATCAACCTTGCAAAGTAATAATGAGGTACCAAAACAATCTGTGCCATTGTGTTACAAAAAGTATTGACAGGTTGCAAAATTGTTAGGAGTTGTCCCATCTCAGTGCATGGGTAGATAACAATGGATCTAATCCACTACCACTTCCCCTGACCCCAAACGTTAATACAAGACTAACATTTTAACACTGAGCCCATATTATGATGTCTATATACTCCAGTTCTATGGTTAGCTTGGTCGGCAGATGATCCCAGTGAGATTTTGTACACTTTCTTGGGTCATAACAGGCCTAATGTTTGTCATATTTGTAGATAACATTTCATGTATTTCCATGAATAATTTATTTTCTCCAGAAAAAATATAATATAAAACTTCTTGTTTGTAACATTATATGCAGCTATAACATGAAAAATTGACTGCTGCCTTAGCAGTGTTTAAATGAAGAATTTGCTCCATATGGTGGAACTTTAGTAACTAATAAGTAATAATGCCATGGCCTAGTAATTATAAAAAATGAACAACATAGCATTAGAATTTTGGCATGAATTAGAGCCGGTTTAAAATAAGTCCTGGTTTGGCCACATCTAAGAAGTTACCGCCATCACTCCCGCTTCAAACTGTAACCTGAAAAGCAAAATAATCCACATACTGTGTAATAGTATGCTGTAGTCGCTAAAACTAAAGGAAACACAGAAAAAAATAATACAAACTATTATGTCTCTTTAAGGAACACCTAACTGTACAATGCTTTGGTTCATAGCTTATGACTAAAAAGCTAATAGCAGATGCAAATCTACTAGTGGAGAATAACACATCAAATAACATGATAAAAAAATTCAAACAGCAAGACAGACAGGACATAGGACAATAAAACAAAGCTTGGAATACAAACATACATGTACATAAAACTGTTATCTATCCAAGCTGATCATCAATCTTTGGTGAGATCTGGCAAAAAAGGTCATGAGGAGCATCATGCAAGATTTCAGTTACCTTCTTGTGCAAAACATGCTAGGAAAAAAGGTTCTTGAATCCCAGCCGAACATGAACTACACAAAGTCAAAACTAGCATGATGCAAGACACTACTGATCTACAGTGTACGCTGCAATATTCCTTTAAAAAATGACATAAGACTAGGTTATTTATGAATACTATACGACATAAAAAATTTGAAAGTGATTCTCTTCAGTTTCGAGCAAAACGGCTGGTAAAGTAGATTGGCATTGTAAGGGGGATTTCTCTTATACCCTGATTGACTGAATTATTGTGAGGAATGCCAACTATGCAAAACTTCCATCCTGTAGGACCGGTCGTTGCTATGTTCAGTAAGGTGCAAACCTATGATCCTGTTTGATGACACCTGTTGACGGAAGAACTTTGAGTTTAGAGGCATTTAGCAGAGCTTTAGGGTCGTATGCTGCAGTAGTGAACCCTGCTGTCAGACCAGCCATAGGGTTAGCACTGAGTCCGTATATCCCAGCGGCCGCAGCAGCAGGGTTTGTGTTATATGGATACACACTAAGAGGCTTAGTTAGAGGTGCTGACCCAGCCGTGCCTGTGATTGCTCCAGTCGGCAGCATAGTAGCTGCTGCAGTCATAGACGCTTGTAAAGCATTCTGATTGGCTACTGCTGTGTTAAGGGCAGCTGTACTGCTATCTGTGTTCAAAAGCTGGTTCTTATGAAGTTCGATGCTACAGAGAAAACAAGGGAATGGGGAATTAGAATCATTCTACACACAGAACGCTGTAATACCATCACTCACTCACTCCAACACAGGGCAAAGTGAAGTTCTGAAATGCACAAATCCTAGACTAATCTTTGCTTAGAACTTGTCTCAGCCACTCCGGGTTCATGTAAAACCAAACGAGCAGCATTACAAAGACACGCTGGTATAGCTTAGTAGAAGAACGATGCAAGAATCAAGATCCATAATTGAAAGAACTTCACTAGGCCATTGTTGTCGAATGAGTGAGATCGTAATATACACTTTTGTTACAAGTTTGGAATTGTGTAGCTCTTCCAATTCAGTTGGCAGGTCTTGAGTAAACAAAGAAGCAGGAACAACATGGAATATGATAAGCATTCTAAATCTGCTATCAAATAGTGACTTAAACTAGTCGTAAAACTTTGGTAGAGTAACATGGCATAAAAACTAGCTCGCCTATTCGGCACTGTATATTCGTTTTTGTTATAACTCAACGCGAAGCTAAAGACCCAAACCTTGCAATGATCATAGAGACTTTTCGTGATGTTTTGTGCTGTGGACTACATTGAGTTGATTCAAATACCGAATACTACATTTTAAACCTAGTGCATCTGTTCTGCAGGTTAATTAGCTGCAGAAACAGGACATCATAATCTGTACAGACAGACGTGTTTACATGTCGTTGGCTCCTGACTAGAGCTTTACTCGTCACAACAATCGAGTCTGGTGTTTTCCCTAAACTAACCTTGTGTTTATAAGATAAGCTGCCATGGTTATCGTTTCTGGAAATCCCGTAATAGTGACTTTTCTGTCGGAGTTACCTTCTTCGCAGTTAGAGATTTTTATCTGTGCACCGGACAGCTGCCTGTGGAGACAAATCCAATATCATAATGTGATAATTAGTCGGACAAAAAGATAGATAAGTAGCAGAGTCTGGATGTGACTGATATTTGAAGTTTAAGGGGACAAATTCTACTGTCTCTCATTATCTATGTCATCAGAAACAAAGATCCAGGATGATACATCTAGTAGTAGTCTATCCGATAGCAGTATGATGCCGAACCTGTCTGAAATTACCTATCAATCATAATCATTCAGATGTTGTGACACAATCTGAACCAGAATTGCCTGTCAAAAACGCATCTGTGTCTGTCATTCCTATTTTAGTACTATTTGTGTTCAAAATAGTGTCTTGTGCCATTACATCCTGGATCATAATTGATTTCTTCAATATCTTGAAGTTGCAAAACCCAACGCAAGGACAGTAACTCAAAAGAATGCTGTGTAGAGTTACTTCACGAAGTTGTCCTCCCTCTCACCTTATCTCATTGATTTTAGCACCACCTCTTCCTATAATACATCCTATCAGCTCATTAGGAATGATCATTTCGGTGGATGTTGTCTGTTGCTGGGCTGCCACAAAGTTGGGTCTACCCAGGTACGCCCCCAAACCAGCCAGTCCTGCTGGGGCCATAGCCAAGGCTGCAAAAAGCCATAAAACCAGTTATGTTGGGTCTGCTCAAGTGTGTGGGAGTTGCTTGCCCTACACAGTACAGAGATACATGTACACATACATTTATAGACATAGAGGTAATGTAAGGTCAGGGTGGTCTTGTGTGTGGTTTAAACTAGGAGTTGCCCAGAGACAAGAAATCACAATTTTTTGTCTAGGTAGTTGTTTTTTAGCTGGAGCATTAAAGGAGGTCCGTCGGGAGTGGTTGAAACTGATTTGCATAATATTCATCAACTGCCATCTTCACATGGGTGTTGTGGACATGATTTATTGGAATACACCATATTGGGTGGTGACTGATTGTAAAACAATGATTGAATTCCCTGAATAGCACACTTGAGAATGGTGGTAAAGAACCGGAGGACTGGAAATGATTGGAAAATGGAACCATATACCACAGGGAAAATGGTTGTGTTTGGAAAGTCTTATTTATCTATAGCCTGTTATAATCTCTCGTCCCGTCAGAACATCACTGCCCCCAGCCTGCCCACACACCTACCTGCAGGTTGTCCTGTGTTAAGGCAGGCTGGACGGGCGTTGATATCAGGGAGTAGAGGGGTATTTTATGAGAAGGATGTTTTACCTGGGTTGATAAAGGATCCATACGGCAGCTGGGTCGCAGTGACCCCGCCCGCGTTTGCTGCTGCTGCACTGGCGGATGTAGCTTGAGGTATTACGAGGGGAGTGCCTTGGTGGGATGCAGCCTGTAGCTGTGCTAGCTGAGAGGGATGTGGATAGGGATTGGTAGGCGAGGTTGCTGTCGCTGCTGCAGCGCCCGTTGCCGTAGAGACCATGGCTGACGGCTGGGAGTGCCTCTGCTGCTACAAGAGTACAGATAATTCGGTGGTAAGACGGTGGAGCCTAACAGTACCCGACACCAGCTGGTATTATTGTATTGAAAGGTTGTTACGGACGTGGAAATGATGTTAAATCTCCTAATCTTCCAAGCGGGTACCTATCAGTGATAACACTCTACTAAGTAATTTCAGCATCTGTGTGGTGTACAAGTCAACTAATCAAAAAGCTCAGGATTCTTATTTTATAATAAAGGTGACAGTGTAGGAATAGCATTTCTAATTCAGGAATAGTTTTGACACGTTGATGGAATGGAATCATCTCTGTATTATTATACGAGGAATCTGGACTGGATGGTGGTAATTTGACACTCGGAGTTTGAAGTTGACAGTAGACAATGACAAGAGTTTGACATGTGGTTTGGGTGGAAATTCATTTCACGGAGAAACCGCAAATATACATGAGGATACAAACTGTCAGTATAGAGGACCATCACTGCACTTTGGGAAGACAACAGCTCAATTTAATTGTTACTTTGGGTGGAATGTATGATCTGGGAGTCTATCCGGGAAAGGTCAAAAAAGCCAATAATAATTGAAGGTGTTTCTACCCTCATTATGTAGTAAAATTTGAAATTGAATGTTTTGTTTTTATTGAAATCTAGGTAATTAATTACCACACTGGTTAATGAATTTGAATTTCCTTCCTTTTATTTTTGTTAGAGTGGCTATCCCACATGCTTCAAATGTTATAATGCACCATCTCATGCAACCCCATCACACCGTGGACTGTAATTATACATGAGGGGTGCTGGATATTCACTTACTAAAGCTAGAGATGTCATTGAAGTGTCAAACGCCTGATGGTGTCTAATCTATAGAGAAGCAAGAGGGATAACTCTAAATAACAAGCCAAATTATTACAATTCCATCATGCATTTTGTGTCCATTGCCAGTTTTTCCTGCAGTCGGTAGTCACAATATTATCAGTCTTGTCTCAAACTACACACTAGGATGTACAAGTTGTCTGCTCCTGATATCTGATTATTGATATTCTTACCTCGTTGGATGAGGCAGCGATAGATGTGTTATTAGCTTGTGTTGTGACTGCAGGTGCAGCTGTAAGGAGTTGTCCAGTCTGTGAGAGATTCACAGTGGCCATCTGATGCATGTGAGGGGGTAAACTATACGCTGCCGCGGCTCCTGCTGCTGCCGCATACATCAACGGTGCCTGGATAGCTGGCTTTGGACGGTATGGTATGGTGGCCCCCTTAGGAGGTGACTGAAAAAATAAAAGTGAAGTTTATTTATAAACAAATATGAAAGAAAGATAACGCTTTATGATGTGGCAGCAACGCATCAAACATAACCTGGGACAAGCTCTCTGTCTGTCGGTTACATTGAACTCAATTGAATACACATGAAAATCACCACAGAAAAAATTAAAAGCATAAAGCCTCTCAAACATTGTCAAAACTTGCCAAATAATCCGATATGAAAACCAGGTATGTTCTGCGTGCCCTGTGTGCCGACTGATCTGACTTGATGTCAGTTGTGAGTCTTTGTGATGAAAATCTCAGGACAATGTTAACTTGATCAGATGGGCTAATATAGCTAATATTGACAGCACAATGAACAGCTTAGCATAATTCATCAATATTACGGAGCAGAATGTACAAATCTGATCATCAGTCAGGCAACATGCTGCTCTTTCTTTCTCTGTCACTTTCTTAGATATGAACCTGGGCTATGATTATCGAGACATGTTCCACCCCACCCTCACAGCTGGTTCTGATGTTAGGGCTATATACAAAGGCTCCCATTTCCCCACACGGAATCTGCTGCTAATAATGGGCTAATTATTGACAATGATAACACGACTACCGATTTGTTATTGAAAGTGATAATTGGTCCCATAATTCAATTTTTTTCAGACTATGCTTTGTTAGACAACTAACTGAATCACGACGACGAGCAATCAACACTAGATGTCATCACCATCACTAAATTTGCATCAATCATTAATTCACAGAGCTATCATATCATGTGAAATATCCTGTCTCACTAGTTCTCCCTTCTAGGCATGTTGGAGCCAAGAATGAAACCTCCTCCCCAATGAAGCCAGAATCTGAATCTAATGGGATTTTCCCATTAATATGTTGATTACTGCTAGAAACTTGTGTCCTGTTGCATCCAAATTTGGAGCAGTCACTTATAATAAATTGTCTATTGTTTGCTGTGTGAGCACTTTTGCCATTAGTGCTTTTCTATGGATTATTGGTACATAAAATAATTAGTACACGCTAATCTTCAGTTAGAAATTAGCAGATACCCAGATTTTTAAAATGAATTTTAATTCATGTAGATTGTAGATGTAGCTATAAACTATGGGCAGAAATCTAAATGAGTTTCATCGCAGCATCCATACAAATAAAGTTGTTATAATTCTAATACAGACACTCACCTCTAACATAATAGCACAGATTTCCTGTAGACAGTGTATTATCGCTGATGACGGTCCTGATATAGTTACAGCTCTCTCTGTAGAGCCCGGTAGCATATCACTAGCCACCTGAACTGAAGCTCCGCTAGTCTACAAACACACACGACAAACCCACCGCTGTCAATAACTAGAACACTTATTATTATAACTCTCGCTGCTTGCCTGCCGCAAAATAGTAGATCACTGCTTGCTGTCTTAAAAGAGCAGCATCTCGTGAATAAGAAAAATAACTCCAAGATATAAACAACGCAATAAGAAGGGCACGATTTATCATAAACAAAGAAATCAAATATTATTATATCGAAGCACTGACATCTGTGATTATAATAACTATACACTGACCCGTCTAACTATGCTGATTCTGCACAATGATGACCTATGCTAGTCTCTTTATAATACGATTTCCTCACAAGGTGTAAAAAATGATACCCAAAGTTTCAATTTTTGAGCTGGGCTCGCGATGTGACAACTAAAGTGGTCGTACATTCACTGGTGCGAGCTGTGAGCTTCACACTGCTGGGATAATTCAACTAAAGCCTGTCATGCCTCAATACTTAGTCAACAGAAATGGCAGAACGTCTTAAATTTCACTCTACGTAGCTTCATTTCAGAATCTTTAGACAAATAGAAATGACTATTAGGAACCCAAGTTGTGCAAACAAAAAGTAAAACGCTCAAGTCAATTTATCAATTCAGCTGCGCACAATACAAAAACAACTTTATTCTGTTAAAAGAGAATAATTCACTTTTTTATAACAGATTTGTTTGTATGGGACATGAAGAGATCTTGAATGAGGTTGGTTTTTAATTATTGTTTGTTACGTGTGTGTGCTTTGATATCTATAACTCCCAAGACAATCATAACGCATTAGTTTTGACGCTGAAAAAATATACACTGCCAATGGCCCCACAGAAACAATTAAGGTTTTGTTGGCTTGCGAGTAATTAACTAAGTTTTCCTTTTTGAACTCCTTCGACAGTAATTGAAATGCATGATCACTTTGGTAACAATTCAAATACATTATATATACAGATTCACGCCCAATATCACAAATTATTTTGTCAATCATTTAATGCTTGCTCTAAAGATGTTCACTGCGGACTCTGGTCACGATTCCACAGATACGTAATTACATGTATATCGGCTATAACGTACCTCTCTAATTTCTTTGATTTTTGTACCTCCTTTACCAATGAGTGAGCCACATTGGCTTGCTGGAATCACTAATCTCAGACTAATAGGTGGTAATACTGTGCCGGGGTTTGTCTGTGCGTTCATCTCCTGTAAAACAGGGCTTATAATGCTGAGAGCGGACAACTCCAAAACCATAGCATAAAATTGTTATCAACCTTTCTATAGGGTGTGGTTCGAGATACATATTGTACAGTATTGTCAAATTGAGTTAGGAGAGTTCTAGAACATGGATAAAATTTCAGACATTTAATTCCATTTGTTGCTGTATTTCAGTCTATTTTGGTTAAGGTTTGAATAAAACTGGTTATTATATTGATGTTTGTACGGCCAGTAATATCGTGATCTGCTAAATTTATCATTTTCTTTGTTTATCCCGGTATTTATATACATTATTTTATTATTAAACTTACCCTTATATCCTCAAACTTGGTACAGATAAGATTGAAAGCTTTATGTATCTGATCAATGGCTCCTGTCACAGTAACGATCCTCTCTGGACATGATGCGTCTGATATATTTATCTTTGCTCCGCTCTGCAACAAAAATCAGAGACTTTTTCAGGTTTCAGTGTGTGTGGATTTTTTATACATGGATTATGATAGATAAAAAGTACTTCCTTGAATAAAATTTGATAAATTTTAATTCCGTCATTTCATGTATCAGATTTATCGAATGATCTCATATGAAAACGACTATCACATGACGACTCAGTGTCATTTATAAAAGGCAAGGAGAATTTTAATATTGTGGGCTGCAGCAAAAAAAAATTATATTATTTTAACCCTTCCATCTAGTGTTATGTTCAGCTTGTTACACAGATTTGTTACTGACAATTGTATTGCAACTTATCACTCAGAAGCCTACGTCTGCCGAAGTTCTTGGTATGATCCATGAACTCATTATCATGGCATTGAATATTCACTCATTTATTGTCACTGACCCTGAACAACCCTGCTCTGAAATAACAACACTGGCCTCAAGACAATACTCAGAAATTAGTTCATGGCAATGCCTTCTCTGCACATAAGCGTGCCACAGTATTCCGTTATATCTATTTTAAAATAGAGAATATAACTATCTGAACACCTTGCAGGAGATATTTAGTCCAAAATAACAAAGCTAATCGGCACTGCGCCGATTTTTGTGTACATTTTGACATCTGCAATCTGTGTTTACTTGCTCAAACTCTGGGCATTCCGCCAGGTTGCAGGGTTTACTACGTGCAAACTTCAGATTTTATCCACCAACAACAAACATTGCCTAGTTTAAGCTTGAACTCATTGGACCCCCCCTCCCCCTATTATAACAAGATTGAGGATAAGATTACATGGATTGGAATATTGTAGTAATTAATGCACCGATGCCTGGTCAATTAATGAGGATCAGAAATTTATCAGCGGATCACAAATGTGGATAAGAATAGAACTGGTGCCTGAATTGCAAACAAATCATGTAGATTGTATGTACATATTGTATGTACATTTCCACTGCAGCACTCAAAGATCTGTCCCTATTTGTATCCAACTTGATCATAAAACGACTATCGCCCAAACATATTGAGGAATGATAGAGGGAGAAAGTTCGGTCAATTACAATAAAATATCTGTGTACTACAACTACATCAAAATGTAGTCATGACTAATGAAAGCCACAAGACAATGCTGTTCATATCATTGAAGACAATGTCAGTTGTCTGCTCTTACTCCTTTCTCATACACCGATGATATTAATGTAGTTTAACTCCAGTCCTTTTAACCAGCAAAACAAAAGATTTATCGTAGAAATTTACCAGTCATGTCTGATGACTTCATTATGATATAACCAGGGAGAAAATCAGCCATATACAACCATGGCAGTAAAAGTGAGGGAAAGCATGAGAAAATATGCTAGTAACAAAGAAATCGTGACTGTAAGCTTACCTCTTCCCGATATCTCTTGACATTATCTCCTTTCTTTCCAATGATACT
>ERZ1740072.1100-NODE-1100-length-10551-cov-5.281155_pt1 | contig 10551 bp, 12 predicted proteins | sample MGYA00581733_ERZ1740072 | MGnify/ENA primary metagenome ERZ1740072 (study PRJEB43018, sample SAMN04849741) | marine metagenome | isolation source: floating plastic debris | place: Pacific Ocean | collected 2008-08-30 | study: EMG produced TPA metagenomics...
TGATTTACAACGCTGCGAACCAGACATTCGAAGCGCTGGTGACTGTGCACGACCAGTCCGGGACGCGCCGCTATGCATGTGCAATTTCAGCGCCCATCAATATGGAATTTGAGGACGCGGCCAAGGGCTTGTCGACACAAGCGATGCGCCAACACGAACGTGGCGATCTTGGGTCTGTTATCAAATTCACCCGGGCGCGTGCCAAGACGAAGTCGGCGCATGTAAGCCATACGCCGCACGAACACGCCCACGCGGCCTGAGCGCAACAACATACTTCGGCTGCAGGACTTACCAAAGCAGCCAAAGAACGCCCGAATGTGCCCCCCTCGCATTCGGGCGTTTTCGTTGATGGATTCTGCTGAGGACCTGCCGTATGACCCGATGAACGCATATTGAGGGGCATAAACATGGCAGATGACAGATTGATCGTGGCGATGGACGTTCCAAACGCCGTGGCGGGGCTTGAACTGGCTGCGACCCTGGGCGACAGCGTCAGCTTTTACAAAATCGGCCTTGGAATGCTGACCGGCGGCGGCCTCGCGCTTGCCAACGAGTTAAAGCAGGACCACGGAAAGCGTATCTTTCTGGACATGAAGCTGTTTGACATCGGTGCCACGGTTGAAGCGGCGGTGCGGGGCCTTGCGCAATTCGATCTCGACTTTCTCACGGTGCATGGCGATCCGCATGTGGTGCGAGCGGCCAAGCAAGGGGCGGCGGGCTCATCCCTCAAGATCCTCGCCGTTACAATTTTGACGTCCTTGGATCGCAAAGACCTTGATGACTGTCTGATGGAAGCGGGCGATGTCGCGGATCTGGTGCCTGAGCGTGCGGCCCGCGCGTTCGAGGCGGGAGCCGACGGGGTCATTGCCTCGCCGCATGAAGCGGCCGCGATCCGTGCCCTGCCTGAGTCGGAAAATCGGCTGATTGTAACCCCTGGTGTGCGTCCTGCCGGGGCAGATAGTGGGGATCAAAAACGGATCGCGACCCCTGCAAACGCCATCGCGAACGGAGTCGACCACATTGTGGTGGGTCGTCCGATCTGGCGGTCGTCGAACCCGAAAATTGCCGCTCAGGGGATCTTGAATGAGATAAACAGCCCTCAGGCACGCACGCCAAATCGCTGACAAACCACGCATTTATCGGGTTATCCCACGACTTATCCATAGGTTGTATTGCGCCACTTTTTTCATCAACTGATTGTGCCTTGGGCGCAACAGGCCACTCTATATCGCAGGGTATGGAATTCATGACTGTGCCAAAACCCGCCCCGGTGGTAAGTTGACCCTAGGTGATACTCCCCGACGAACCGTTTCTTCCTGAGGTGCGTCACCTCCCCCCGCTCAGACGCGGGGGGTTCTTTTGAAGGGGACCTTCATCTTTTCCTTTCGATCCTGACCGAGGCGACTCCGGCCAAGTAATCCCCCAAACGCGGTTTGAATTGTGGGACCACTTTGTCGTGCAGCAAGAAGCTTTCGACCGACATCAGCGCCCATGCTTGCCCCTCGTCGCCCAGCACGATTTGGGCCTCAACACTGCCGGGAACATGCGCTGCAAAGAACCACGAAATGTCGCCACTGGATGTGCCGTAATCCCGACCCCATGTGATCAGGTCCCGGTCAATGGTGAGGTTCAGTTCTTCGTAGGTTTCGCGCAGCACGCATTGCAGCGGTGTCTCGCCCGGTTCGATCCCGCCGCCTGGCAGATCCCAGTAGCCCGCCCACATCAGGCCCGGTGTGTCGTCGCGTTGAAGTGTTGCCAGGTGGTCCCCGACAAACAGCGCAAGTTTGGCCCCAATCACCCGTCCCGCCATGTTCAAATCCTTTGCCACGCGCTAGTGTATCTAACACGAGCCACAAAGCCTGCCCATGTCCAGCCTCTGCCGCGAATGCCTGACTGAGTTCGAAACCGGAACGCGCTGCCCATCTTGTGGCAGCCCGCGCGTTGTGGCGCATCCTGAACTGTTCGACCTCACCATTGCGCACATGGATTGTGACGCTTTTTATGCTTCGGTCGAAAAACGGGATGATCCCTGCTTTGAAGGCAAGCCAGTCATCATAGGGGGTGGGCGGCGCGGCGTGGTTTCGACCGCCTGCTATGTGGCGCGTATCCGCGGTGTGCGCTCGGCCATGCCGATGTTTCAGGCCCTGAAACTCTGCCCCGATGCGGTGATCATCAAACCCAGGATGGAGGCATATGTAGACGCCTCGCGCGCGATCCGCGCGATGATGGAGGAACTGACCCCCGCCATCGAACCTTTGTCGCTGGATGAAGCGTTCATGGATTTGTCAGGCACCACACGTCTGCACGGGGCGCCTCCTGCGGTTATGCTGGCGCGGCTGATCAAACGAATGCGGAGCGAATTGGGGCTGACCGGCTCGATTGGCCTCAGCCACAACAAGTTCCTCGTGTAAGTCGCGTCGGTTCTGGAGTATCCTCTCGGGTTCTCGGTTATCGGCAAGGGGGACACTGACGCGGTCCTGCGCGACAAACCGGTGCGGTTGATCTGGTGCATCGGTCCGGCGGCGCAGGCGTCACTGGACAAGGCGGGGATACGAACATTTTCCGACCTTCTGCGGTGGGACCAAACCGATCTGGTCGCGCGCTTTGGCTCAATGGGCGACCGTCTTTGGCATCTGGCACGCGGGCAGGACAAACGCAGCGTGTCGCGGGATGCACCGATGAAGTCCATCAGCAACGAAACCACCTTTGGTGAGGACACAAATGACCCCGATATCCTTGACGGGCACCTGTGGCGGATGGCCGAAAAGGTCTCTGACAGGGCCAAAGCCAAGGGGCTGGCGGGCCGTGTCGTGACACTTAAACTCAAACGACGGGATCACTCGTCGCTGACGCGCCGCGTCTCGCTGCGCGATCCGGCGCAACTGGCAGACACAGTCTACCGAACGGCTCGCGGGCTGTTTGATCAGGTGGGTGATGAAGGTCCGTATCGGCTGTTGGGCTGTGGGCTCAGTGATCTGTGTAGCGCCGATCAGGCAGGTGCATCCGGCGATCTGCTGGACCCGGACGCCCACAAACGCGGTCAAGCGGAACGGGCAGCGGATGCCATCCGTGACCGGTTTGGACACGATGCAATCCTGAAGGGGCGGGCGCTGCGTTAGGGTCTACTCGGCGGCGAGCGGCATCCGGGTCTGACCGATTGTTGCGATCTCAGCGATCACCGATTGCAAGCGCACCTGCACCCGAGCAAAGCCAGCGTTGGGCATGATCCGCCGCTCATCCATGTAGAGCGAACGATCAATCTCGACCTGAATGGCGTGCTGGTTGCGGGACGGTCGGCCATAGGCCTGCGTGATATAGGCCCCAGCAAAGGGTGCGTTGCGCGCGACGGTAAAGCCAGCGGCGGCAAAGGCAGCCTCAACCCGCTCCATCACTTCGCCGCCGGCAGCGGCGCCGAACCGGTCACCCAGAACCACATCCGGGCGCGCCATACCGCCCCGTGCAATGCCGTCCATCGCCTCATGCGGCATCGAATGGCAGTCAATCAGGATCGCCTGTCCATGGTACTGGTGAGCACCGTCCAGTAGCGTTTGCAGCATGTGGTGGTAAGGGCGCCAATACAGATCAATGCGGCGATCCGCTTCGGCGCGGTCCAGCTTTCCGCGATAAATCGCACGGCCATTCGCCACCACCCGGGGAATCACACCAAGGCCGCTGGCAATGCGGGGGTTGTGACCCTGCCGACGGACGCCTTCGATCAGCGCCGGGTCCAGTTCGTCCGCACTGCGGTTGAGATCGATGTAGGCGCGCGGTGCTCCTGCCTTGAGCAGCGGGGCGCCCGCACCGGGGGCTGAGGCAAACAACTGATCCACAAATGCATCTTCAGAGGACCGCACAGTTATTTCGTCCAGAACGGTTTTGCGTAGAAAGGTCCACGGGTAGTCGCGCCCGGAATGGGGCGAGGCAAACACCACGCAACTTGTGCGTCTTTCGGGGTGTTCGACATCGTAGGCGACTTTTGGCATGGATCCTCCTCTTGAGCGTTAACATAGACCATGAACCGGGAAAGCCAAAAGCCCTTGATCCTGCCATCGACTCCTTTTATAGCCCCCATACCCGGCGCGGATTTCCGCGCCCACTTTTATTGTGGGCCGTGAAAAATGTGCAGGGCAACGTGCGGGATTAGCTCAGCGGTAGAGCACTTCGTTGACATCGAAGGGGTCACTAGTTCGATCCTAGTATCTCGCACCACCGCATTCCGCCCTCAGGGGCAACCTACACCGGCACCATGTGCCAAAACGCAACCCGGCGCTGCTTCGCGCCATGAAACATGAGGAAGAAGCGCCATGAAGGTTCGCAACTCGCTCCGCTCGCTCAAAAACCGGCACCGTGACTGCCGCGTTGTGCGTCGCAAAGGCCGCGTATACGTCATCAACAAGACGCAACGCAGATTCAAAGCACGTCAGGGCTGAGGCTCAGACGATAGAATTGGAAAAGCCGCTCCTTTTTGGGGCGGCTTTTTTCGTTTGAGGTGGCGGGGAGTGTGAATGGGTGCCGGCTTTGCGGACAAAGCTGCCGGTCATTTTGCTTTGCACGAGTGACCGCTTTGCGGGACTTTTCTGCCGTTTGCTTCCTAGGAACAATTGTTCGCTTTGTGCGCTCGTTGTTCGAGTATACGGCGAGTCAGGACGGGAACGCCAAACCATAGACTCTGCAGGCGCGGAAATTTTCGACCTAGTCCTTTCGCCTGCCGAATAGCCTAGCAAGAAAAGACACTGTGTTTTTCTTTGCTTCTGCCGTTTCAGCGCTGCATTCGAAGGTTTGTTCGTAGACCTCTGTGCTAATAGCCCATGGCAATTTCGGCGCATCCTTTACCAACATGCCACCGTCCACATGCCATTCAACCCTGTCCCTTTCGGTCAGCGGGTCCGCTGGGTCATTTCTGTAGTGACCTGAATTGATACGATCACGTAGGTCGCCAAGAAACGCGAGCATATCGTCAAATTGGCCGTTCTGGTTCAATTGATCATGCTCGGAGGGCAGGCCCATTGCGTAGATGGTCAATGCTGTTCCGAGGTTGCAATCTTCCCTAAGCGTGACTTCTTTGAGGAACACTTCGGGGCGACCGTCCCAATTGAACAAGCGCGCATGCTCGTTGATTTCTCGCCTTGACGCTGTGCGAAGCCAGTCCAGCTGTTCTTCCAGTGTAAGATCTTCAAAGCTAATCATCCGGTTTTCCTGTGTCTGTCGACGCGCAGCATAGCGGGTGACTTTGGCTGAAATGAGGTCCGCGACATTGGCTCAATACCGATTGGGCTTTGTACTGTTTTCAGGCCACTATCGCCGCCTGTCGCCTCATTGGCCCGCTATTCTGCAGCTTCCTTAGTAGCCGTTGGAGTTGGTCCTCACACATGCCGGTGTCTAGATCCCAAGGTTCTCCGCCGTTGGCGCAAGTGACAGCATCGGTAACTTTGGGCTCAAAGCAGAAATCCCTCCACATGGCACAGCGGACCGTCAAACACTCAGCATGCGTCGAAACAGCGTATCAAGGTAACGCCGCGCGCCTTCCAATGGGGTGTCTCCTGACAGCACCCGGACCTGCACGTCGAAATCCGCATAGTGCTGCGTCGTTGACCAGATCGAAAAAATCAGGTGGCGGGGATCGATCGGGGCCAGTTTGCCGGCATCCACCCAGCCTTGGATCACGCCGCATTTTTCGTCAAACAGAGGTTTTAGATCAGCGACCAGATGCGGATGCATGCGCGGAGCGCCTTGCAGAATCTCGCCCGCAAACAGGCGGCTTTCGCGGGGCAGGTCGCGTGCCATGTCGAGTTTGCGGTGCACATAGGCGAGCAGTTCCGTCATGGGGTCGCCGTCTGCGTCCATTTCCACCAACGGGTCGAGCCATGTTTCCATCAGCTGGTTCAGAAGGGTGACATGGATCTCTTCCTTGCCCGAAAAGTAGTAGAGGATATTGGGTTTTGACAGGCCCGCCGCCTCTGCGATCTGGTCAAGCGTCGCACCGCGATAGCCGTGGGCCGAAAAGACGTCGAGCGCGGCATCAAGGATCAGGTGGCGGTTGCGTTGTTGAATGCGGCTCGGCTTTTTGGCGGCGCCATCGGGCATGGGCGTTCCTCTGGTATTGGGTGCTGCAAGTCTAGGCAGATGCGTCGCCTTTAGGCAATTCAGTCCAAAGCAGTTCTTGACACAAATGCGCACCTTGGCAATCGTGTCTTTACCAATTGGTCAAAAAGTGACCGAAACGATCGGGGGATAGCATGGCAGCACCGGGTGAGAACCTGCGCATTAATGGCGATCGGCTGTGGGACAGTCTGATGGAAATGGCCAAGATTGGTCCGGGCGTCGCGGGCGGCAACAATCGTCAGACTCTTACGGATGAAGATGCCGAGGGACGCGCTCTGTTTCAGTCGTGGTGCGAGGCGGCCGGCTGCACCATGGGTCTGGATCAGATGGGCAACATGTTCGCGCATCGGCCCGGAACCGACCCTGATGCGGTGCCGGTCTACGTGGGCTCGCACCGCGACACGCAACCGACCGGTGGCAAGTATGACGGGGTTCTGGGAGTGCTGGGCGGTCTGGAGATTATTCGGACGCTCAACGATCTGGATGTGAAGACCAAGCACCCCATCGTTGTGACCAACTTTACCAACGAAGAGGGCACGCGCTATGCGCCTGCGATGCTGTCTTCGGGTGTGTTTGCCGGCATCCATACACAGGACTGGGCCTATGACCGCGTGGATGCGGACGGAAAGAGCTTTGGCGACGAATTGAACCGGATCGGCTGGCGCGGCGACGAAGAAGTGGGTGCGCGCAAGATGCACGCGTTTTTTGAGCTGCACATTGAACAGGGCCCCATTCTGGAGGCAGAAGCCAAGGATATCGGGGTGGTCACCCACGGGCAGGGGCTGTCCTGGACCCAGGTAACGATCACGGGCAAAGACAGTCACACCGGATCGACCCCGATGCCGATGCGCAAGAACGCAGGGCTGGGTATGGCGCGGATTCTGGACAAGGTGGATGAGATCGCTTGGTCCCACGCGCCCCATGCCGTAGGTGCCGCCGGTCACATTGATGTTTATCCAAACTCGCGCAACGTGATCCCGGGCAAAGTGGTTTTCACTGTCGATTTCCGTTCGCCCGAGTTGAGTGTCATCGAGGATATGGAAGCGCGTCTGAAGGTAGAGGGTCAGGCGATCGCAGACGAAATGGGTCTCGAAATCGCGTTTGAAAAGGTCGGTGGGTTTGACCCAGTGGCCTTTGACGAATCCTGTGTCGGGGCGGTGCGATCTGCGGCAGAGCGTCTTGGCTACAGTCACATGAACCTGATTTCAGGCGCTGGTCATGATGCGTGCTGGATCAATCGCGTGGCGCCGACGGCGATGGTTATGTGCCCATGTGTGGATGGGTTGAGCCACAACGAGGCCGAGGAGATTTCGAAAGAATGGGCCATGGCTGGTACGGATGTTTTGATGCATGCGGTTGTCGAGACGGCAGAAATTGTCGGGTGAGCGTATGCTGAACCCTGACCTGAGCGTGTCGGAACGCATCGAGGCGATGATCGCGGAGGAGATTGTCGAGGCCCCGATTGGCACACAAACCGAGTGCAATACGCTGGTCGCGTTTCAGTCGGCACTGGTTGAACCGTTCGAAACGACGGTACAGTTTTCAGGCGGCATGACCCAGCGCTGTTGGAGCGTGACGCGTACGGATGGGTCTTATCGCGTGGTGTACTTGCCACTTGCGGGCTACTTTTCGCTCTGTGTCGAGAGCGATTTTGGCCCGCTCGATATTGGCGTGCATGGATCGGCATTGGGATGTTTTGCGAGCGTATGACTGGGGCTCTGCCCCAGACCCCGGGATTTATTAAATCAGAGAAGATGGACTCCAGAGGAGAACTGACATGAGCAAGGTGATCAAGGGTGGGATGGTTTGCACGGCAGACCGGACGTGGAAAGCCGACGTGCTGATCGAAGGCGAGGTGATCAAACAGATTGGCGAAGACCTCGTGGGCGATGAGTACATCGATGCCGAAGGAGCCTATGTCATTCCTGGCGGGATTGATCCGCACACCCATCTAGAGATGCCATTCATGGGCACCACGGCGGCTGAGACGTTCGAGTCCGGCACATGGGCCGCGGCTGTTGGTGGCACCACGATGGTTGTGGATTTCTGTCTGCCGGGTGCGGATGGGTCGATCAAGAACGCGATCAACGAGTGGCACCGCAAGTCGGCGCCGCAGATTTGTTCTGATGTGGGTTACCACATGGCCATCACCGGCTGGAACGAGAACGTGTTCAACGAAATGAAGGACGCCGTCGATATGGGCGTCAATTCCTTCAAGCACTTCATGGCCTATAAAGGCGCGCTGATGGTTGAGGATGACGAGATGTTCGCCTCGTTCCAGCGCTGCGCCGAGTTGGGCGCCTTGCCGATGGTCCATGCCGAAAACGGCGATCTGGTCGCTGCGTTGCAGGAAAAGTATTTTAACGAAGGGATCACGGGGCCTGAGGGCCATGCCTATTCTCGCCCCCCGGAGGTCGAGGGCGAGGCGGCGAACCGTGCCATCACCATCGCGGATGCGGCGGGTGTGCCGCTTTACATCGTGCACGTGTCTTGTGAGCAAGCCCATGAGGCGATCCGCCGGGCGCGCCAGAAGGGCATGCGGGTATATGGCGAACCGTTAATCCAGTTCCTGACGCTGGATGAGAGCGAGTATTTCAACAAAGACTGGGATCACGCGGCGCGCCGCGTGATGTCGCCTCCGTTCCGCTCCAAAGACCATCAGGATTCGCTTTGGGCGGGTCTGCAGGCGGGATCGTTACAGGTGGTGGCGACGGATCACGCGGCCTTCAACACCGATCAAAAGCGGGCGGGGCGCGACGATTTCCGCATCATTCCCAATGGGTCGAACGGGCTGGAAGAACGTCTGGCCGTGCTTTGGACCGAAGGGGTTGAAACCGGGCGTTTGACACCGAATGAGTTTGTTGCAGCGACGTCCAGCAACGTGGCCAAGATCCTGAACATCTATCCCAAGAAGGGTGCGATCGTTGAAGGCGCGGACGCGGACATCGTGGTGTGGGATCCGAAGATCACCAAGACGATCTCGCCTGCCAACCACCATTCGGTGCTGGATTACAACGTGTTCGAGGGTTTTGAGGTGACGGCGCAGTCCCGTTACACCCTGTCACGCGGCGAAGTGATCTGGGCCTGGGGTCAGAATTCGCAGCCCGCGCCGGGCCGGGGCAAGTTCGTGCCACGCCCTGCGTTTTCGTCGGCATCCGCTGCGCTGAGCAAGTGGAAGGCCTTGACCGCACCCAAGATGATCGAGCGCGATCCGTTGAACATTCCGGCGGGGATTTGATGGTCCGATTATTGGTATGGGTTGTTGCATTCTTCCTAGCAGGTGCAGTGGGTTTTTTTGTACTGCACCTCAATAGTGTGATTAGGATGGTGATGTACCCGCCATTTCCCGCGTGGGAGTTTAAAGTCAGCTTTCTTGTACCAATGCTAAACCATCAGCTTCTCATAATCGCAGTCTTTCTACTTTTGCGTTTTTGGTTGGTCCCCTTTCTAGTATTCCGGATTGCCGCTGAAGTGATGAACTGGTGGAGTTTGCGCGGGGCCGTGCTTTCCGGTGTTGTCGTGTCGATCATTGGGTCGGCTCTGATCACGTTTTCTCCTGCGAACCGTTGGCCAAGCCTCGATCAGATCATGGCTGAATTCCTGATCTTTGGTGTCGTGGGTTTTGTGAGCGGCGCAGCTTACTACTTGATTGAAAACAGACTCTTTCGTTTGGGCGGGAGGACAGCACTGGGATGAAATTCGTGTACCTGTCGAAACCTGAAGTGGGTTCTCTATGACGTCCGTAGCTGTATCAGCCTCCAATCTCGACCTGACATTCCAGACCAATGACGGCCCCGTCCACGCGCTCAAGGACGTGTCTCTGAACATTGAGAAGGGCGATTTCGTGAGTTTCATTGGCCCGTCCGGCTGCGGAAAGACGACCTTTCTGCGTGTCATGGCCGATCTGGAGCAACCTACGGGCGGAACGATCACGGTCAATGGGGTCAGCCCAGAAGCGGCGCGGGAAGCGCGTGCCTATGGGTATGTGTTTCAGGCCGCTGGCCTTTATCCCTGGCGCACCATTGGCAAGAACATATCCTTGCCGCTCGAGATCATGGGCTATTCCAAGGCCGATCAGGCTGAGCGTGTGACCCGCGTTCTGGAGCTGGTGGAGCTTGCCGGGTTTGAGAAGAAATTCCCCTGGCAGCTCTCTGGCGGCATGCAGCAGCGCGCCTCGATCGCACGGGCACTGGCCTTTGATGCCGACATCTTGTTGATGGACGAACCCTTTGGCGCGCTGGACGAGATTGTGCGTGATCACCTGAACGAACAGCTTTTGCAGCTTTGGGATCGGACTGGAAAGACCATCGCCTTTGTCACGCATTCGATCCCGGAGGCGGTGTATCTGTCGACCAAGATCGTTGTTATGTCGCCGCGTCCGGGGCGGATTACGGATGTGATTGACAGTCCTTTGCCGCGTGAACGCCCGCTCGATATTCGGGAAAGTCC
>ERZ1740072.1101-NODE-1101-length-10540-cov-7.734478_pt1 | contig 10540 bp, 3 predicted proteins | sample MGYA00581733_ERZ1740072 | MGnify/ENA primary metagenome ERZ1740072 (study PRJEB43018, sample SAMN04849741) | marine metagenome | isolation source: floating plastic debris | place: Pacific Ocean | collected 2008-08-30 | study: EMG produced TPA metagenomics...
TAATTTTAGCTAGTAAAAAGTTTCACACTTTTGAGTTTATCAGGTTAATTAGCTAATTTTATTTTAGCAACTTTAGTTTCCCTCCATTATAACATATATAAAAATAGAGTGAAATTGGCTACTTTTAAAATTAGCTACCTCAACTTGCGGAAATGGAATGAGAATTAGTGCTGATGAATACTTTTTGTGTGTAGGGTATCTGTATAAACTTTTGCTTACTCATCTAGACTAAAAATAGTGAAAATAAGATCTAATTTATTTCAACTATGTCACTAATAAGGCTGGTTAAGTTTTATCACAGTTGGTTGACGACTTGGAGTGTAAGATTCCAGATGACTTACTATAATTGCTTCTTCTATGGCAGTCAATATCAAACCTTAATCGAAGATGTCTACTACCAAAGACGGTGTTATTTATAGTGACTGAGCCAAACTTTTTAACCAGTTCCTATTCTACAGGGGTTTGTTGCAAATGAAGTGGAGACTGAACAAATAGTACATGATGCATCACAGACCTCTCTGAATGGAGGAGCGTATACATCTTTCGTACAGCTGAGAGGGTCGATACCTCTGTACTGGTCTCAAGATCTAACCAAAGCTATGTCCAAACCTCTCATCTCATGTGAGTAGTATATGAAATATGAATATCTTATAAAAAATCGCACTTGGTTTTCCGCCCACAATAGTTGTTGTATGGTGCACGAATCAAAAGCTTTTCAGATTGTTGTTTCAAAGTGAGCAAGTACACTTTGGCCTACAAAATCGGGTGGTAATGGGTTGCAGCTTGTATTAAGATGGTGATAGTGAGATTGGACATTTCCAACCACTTCAAATAAATATGAGGGGGGAGGGCAGTTACAAAATGTGGTGATGGTAGTTGTCCGTTCTATTTGTAATTTGGCATTGGATAGACAACTCCAATGCATTAACAAGTTTTTGCACCTTAATTTATGAGTTAGCCAAGTTTAATAGGCTGACTATTTACTGAATTGTAGTGGACTTCTCGGATCCGTATGGAGGCATCAGTAGCCTACACTTCAGGTCGCTGTTGATGCGATATGGTGCACCAACCATCATCCTCAGTTTGGTCAAGGTAAGCGTATCTCAGATCTAATGGGGGTGCATCCGGCTCAAAGTGTATTTCAGTAGCAAAAGATTCATTGTAAATCATTATTGTAGTGACCAATTTTAGTGGAATTTGGCAGAGAGGGTTCATTCAAAGGTCAAAAGATAAGATCTACAAGTACTTGTTGCAGGAACGATCACACTGTCAAAAATGTTGCACATCTGCAATTATTGTAGTCAGCCAAAAATTATTACTGCTTATAATGATAAGTCTGACCCTCATTGACCATTCATATAATGACTGTTATAATAGAGCCAACCAGCATTAGAAACCCTTAGCTCCAGACCAGGGTGTCATTGACCATGACATTATGTGCTATTCTGAGTCTGGATATGGAAATCATGCTCTTGAGAGTCGGAAGATAAACCATAACACCAGAGTTTTCATCGATTTACTTACAATACAATACAGACATGTTGTTTTCTAATAATAGCCACTATATTTGCAATAACGGAAGACCATAAACAATTTATAAACCTGCTCAAGTGTTCATGGCATTAGGAAGAAATCACTGAAGATACACAATGTGGTGCCAGGTTATACCATGGAATCAATTTAAGGCTTTTTATGTTACAAAACATGGATGCCAACAGCATCTTGTAATAATGTTGAATGCTAATCGCTGAATGTTTTAATATGAACAAGCAAACTGGCAAAATCAGGAATATGTAATGATAGCTATAATCATGTTTTGGCATCAGACCATGGATAAAGCGTACATACTAGCTGTAGGGAAGATCATTGTTGTCCTGTTAATGTCAAAACTAATCATAAAGAATATTATCATAAGGCTTGCCGATTGTAAGTCACCATTGTTTGCCAAAAATCTATCAGTGCCATACATGTATAATGTGCACGCACACAAATGGTGAGGAATCAAGTAGCAATGCTCTTATAGGCAGACATCTTGCGAAGTAAAGAATGTACAATCTGTTTGGATTAAAAAGTAGGTTCCGGCTTTAGCTGTGATGAAATGGATAATATGGTAAAAAAGAATGTGATAATAAATCAGCATAGAATCAACAGGAATTGTAAAAGTAAGATTAACATAACCACAGAGGTGTTATGTCTGGATTATATAAAAAGAATGAGACATATTGTTATAGCCAATACTGCTTTGCAGTAGATGTCCTTCAGAAAATTCAGAGGAAGGTTCTTGTGTACTAAAGTGGTTTGCATAGATCGAGATGAATCGGACTAAAGATGAGATAAAATGAATGCTGCATTGAAGCTAAGCTAGCTAGCAGGCGATGTTAAAGTTAGACAAATTGGTAGGTCTTAACTATGTTATGACTAAATAGTACTGCCATTAAACCGTCTTTTACTGAGATATACCAAGGTCTTTTCATCGCTTCTCTACCTTTGTCAGTAATACGACCCTTGAGCTGACCATCTTTGTTAAACATGTAGATGCAGTTGAGTGCTTTATCTACGACATAGACCATGCCCACTTCATCGACACACACTCCTTGCGGTGCCTTGAATTTCTTACTAGAATCACCTGAGTCTCCGAATGACCAGAGAACTTCTCCATTTAAATCCATTTTTAGCAGACAATGTGTTGCAGCACAAGTGACATAGAAACCGTCGTTGGTTGCGGCGACGTCATAGGGTTCGCGCAACAAACTGTGAGTGATTGCGCGTGGTTTTGAATTACTCTTTCTGTTGTTTGGGTAGACGATTACTCGATGTCGTTCCTGATCGACTACTAAAAGCTCTCCTGAAGGCATAATATCCACTGCCTGAGGATCATTACAATAATCCAGCTTGAAATTTTTGACTTTTCTTCCATCAGCTGATCCGTACTCCTCGATTCGTTTCTTTGTTGTATTTAGTGCAAACAGAAAGCCAAGTTTGCTCAATGTAATTCCTGTAAAGCTCTGATGACCACTGTGTATGCATTTCATCTTTTTGCCATTTTGGTCAAAGGTGTCAATTGCGCCATCGTCATCGTATGTCCACCTAGTGACATGGATTTTGTTTTTGCTGGCAACTTCTATGTGACTGGCAGACTCTTTGACTGAGAAGCGAGATAGCTGTTCCACGAGTATTTCTGCCTCATCATCTTCTGAGGCATTTTGGGATGCGTTTGTTTCCACAGACTGCTGAGATCCCATTGAAACTGGAGGAGTCTGTAAAATAAGAATAGAATCTGATGAAGCTGTTTAAAGATAGGCCACCCTGCATTTACAATTTGTTAAAGCTGTCAAATAGATGTATTATGGTTTTTGTAGAAAAATTACTTCCACAAGAATTTTCAATTTAGCCCAGTTTTGATAGGAAAATGCATTATAATACCCCATCAATCATAGGTTTCAGATAACTTTATAAAACTTATAGGGTCTCTTCCACCAAAACCAAAGTTCAATCCATGCGGATTACAGGGCAGTTAACTAATTTGACATGACTCTCAGTGGTAGTTCACACCATTATCTCTAGATAGGTGTCATGGTGATGATAATAACAAATCTACCTCTCTTATCATGAGCCTTGAGGCACTTACTAAAAGGGATAGTCATTGTTTGAGTACTCACAAGCAGGGAGCTGGTGTTGCATGTGCACTGGGCACTATGGCAAGTGCCACACTGTCGTTGTGACTCGATGGCTAGCGCGACCTCTGATGGTTTAATTTCTGACGGTTTCATCTTGTAATCTGTCTCATCAAGATCTGGCTTTGCCTCCGGTGCAGATGGTTCTGGCAGAGGATCAGAGGTGTTGAGAGGTTTGAGATCAGGTTCATCTGTGTCTTCTGGAGTTGGACTGGCTGGCTTTTCATCATCACTTCGCTCCGATTGCTCGATTGGCTCTCTATGCCGGGGAATGGGCTCGATATCAACCTTTACCAGCAGGTCACCCGAGAGGGCTGGTGGTTCCTCCTGTTGTGCCGCAGGAGGTGACTGGTAATCTTCTGGGGGTTGGAGAATGCTGTCATCTGTGGTGCTGACCTCAGGCTCTTTTGGTGACTCTTCTGATTTTACCTCAGCTTCATCTTCAGGCTTAGAGCCAGTTATTGGCTCAATGACAAGCTCTGAAGGAGGCGGGGGAGGTGGTTCTATGGTGATGTCTGCTGATGGGTCCTGTTCTTGGACTGTTTCCACTGGTGGGGGTGAAGGAGGTGGTGGAGTGAACTCCATGTCCTCAGGTTCTGTGTCGGCTCTGTGAACCTCGGCTGTAATAACTGGTGTGAAATCATTGCTCTCTGTGGTCTGTGGGTAAACGTTGTCCTCTGGTGAATGTGGTGCCTTCTGTGCATCTATGTGTGGAGCGTCAGTCTCCACTGCAATGTTGGCAGCAGCAGGGCTCAGCACATTGTCTGGAACATGCCTCTCCATGTGTGGTTCTGTCTCTTGTTCTTGATGGGAAGTTGTGACATCATCTGCAGTACTCTGGTCATCCTCCGGTGCCGAGTCACCATTAGTTTGGGGATGGTTGTCTGATTCTGGTGTATCTTCCTCTTCTTCCTCGCTTAGGGCTTGTTGATGATGTATTGTGCCGTTCATCATGAGGGGCATCTCAACATCACCATTCTCTATCTCCTGTCAATGTTGAAAAAAACCACAAGAATTAGGGTTAAATGCTGACCTGACAAAACTTGAATTCAAATATCTAGGTGGTGATGTTGCATGCGCGCTAAGTAGCACTAAAGTTTGATATCGGTGTGAAATCTAAACAGCGCGTGCTGTCAGGTATATTGTAGTTCTTGTGATGATTTTGTTGTGTTTGGCTTAGAAGTACTCCTTAGTTTGGCATGTTCACTGTTGACATGACATCAATGCAAATTATATGTTTGTGTATACAATCTTGTTGAAGCACACATGAGGCAAATTCAAATGAAGATGATCATCAGAAAATATTTTGATTAAAATCTGACATTCAATACTGTTTGGTTAATTTGGCCATGCGTTATGTTGATTGCAATCGCACAGGTCATCCCATGTAAGAAGGCATACTTGTAAATTAATTGGACATGGAATCTGTGTAGATTCTAGAACATTATGATCTTAGCGTTAGGTCAACCAATGCTCAAAACTCGGTTGACCAGCATTCATAATAGCTAAGAATTCTGAAATAAATTAACGAATAAATTCATTTTGGGTGTATCCCCAAAATGCCTGAAATTTGGTATTATTGATGATTGGCTATTTTTGGCTACCACCTCTTCAGCAAAAGGAGGAAAGACTTAGGAATTTTGGGATCAACAGCTTGCTGGTTAGTGTCCCTCTTGAACAAGGGTGTATTTTGGATCCAAAGTCCAAATTTACAATGCAAATGTTACTGGCAGTGAAATTGATTGATGCATTATTACAATACCAAGCCATGACTAGTTTGGGGCTAGCGTTTTAAAACAAAGCTAATGGGTTGTGGAGATAACAACTTGAAGTCACTGAGACAAGGGACAGTATTTGGCTTGTAAACACCAATCTAGAGTTGTTTTCGGAATTTTAAAGATCACTCAATATGTGATTGCAAACCACAAACAAAGAGAGCAATCACATCTCCCTAAGTAAGCCAATTGAAAGACTAACTAAATCATTATTCTGTTCTCCTTTTTTATCTCTTTCCCTGTCCTACCCAAAGCTGACGGAACATGCTCATGTATTGGGACAGTATAGGGTTCCCTCAACAACAATTATTTTTATAACAAACCTTGTGTACCGGCTTTGAGAACTCTATCAATAGATCAGCGAGTCTTCCCGCAAGGTCGTGTTTTCTCACACCCGCATCTGTGATAGGGGTTGTGGTACCGCACAGCGCACATTTCACGATATCATCAACTGAAATCATAGAACATGGTCAATTAAACATTGCCGATCAGTTTCAATCTACCTTGGCATCTGATATTTTGTCTTTTATTCAATTTCCTATTCTAATACAAGCATTTGGCAGTGTGCAGCGCATACAGAAATCGCATCATCTGTGCAAACGAAGATGTGCTGCACTGATATGAATTCAATGACTTTGATGTAACCAGACACCTTTTGAGACTGAGACCCTCGGCTGCTTACACTAGAAGAATAGGTTGTTTGATTTATTTAAAACAGATGATAGCAGTGCAATAAAACCTTGCCCTGGAGTTACTAGACATCATCGCTGTTGCTACAGGGCAAAAACAAGCGTTGAAATTCCTGCTGATAACTAAAATACACGTAGTCCAAAGGAGATAGCGCTGCTAGGCTGACGCTTTTTCACAAGGTTATAATGATAAGACTGACACATAGTCTACGGACTGGCGCTTTGATATATGAGACATTGTGGTCACTACCAGTGAAGTTCTAGTAAACAGTTTGCCTTTCCTAGCTTGCATTTACCTCAACAGCGGTTGATAAGAAAAACAACAAAAGCATAATGATCTCCTTGATGCTAAATGAGTGAGAAGGTTGGCCAAAGCCCTCCTTAGGGGTTGTGTATCTTTGTCATTTGCAGAATTATGTGTCTTGCAAAATGTTAGAAGTCGATGTTGTTGACTGACTTGTTGATGGAATTCCAAATATTTACAAAACCTATCTGACCTGCTGTGATCTGCTCTCAGTTAGCTAATCTGGTTTGAGGATCGCACCATAAACACACTCTGGCCTGACCCTGTTAGTGACTTTGATTTCAAATGGATTTTAAAATTGGTTTCAAAAATAATGTGGGACCTGGAGATAATGACAGAACAATTCAGTAGAAAGTTGCAATCCCACAGGCATTGCCATGGCTACGAAGTATTTTGTCCTGTACTCTACGGTGACAGCATTAAGATCTAAATACTGCCTGACAACCACTGCAGGCGTAATAAAAGGTTACTGAGGCTCTTCGCACAAACGTGATCCAAATTTAGAGTGAACTTAGTGAAGTGCTAGTATGCGCGCTGAGTATACACGTGTTCACGTACCATTCAGTAAATCCAAACACTCAGAGCAAAAGAAATGCCCGCAGGACAGTTCTCTGGGATCAGTGACCGTCTCATGGCAGACGGCGCATAGTAGTAATGCTTCCACTCTCTGCCGAAAACTAGCATCCTCATCCTAAAACAAACCAAACAATGCTGCAGTAATGGAAATAAGTAGGGGTGTTTGTGCCATAGGGTAGCTCTTGTTTTGTAATTTCCAGGAAAAGTAAACAAGTGCATCAAAACTTCTAGGTCCATTCAACTTGAACATTTCTGATAATTTTAGGTAAAACCAAGAGCTTGCATTGCCATACAGTGACATTCGTGACCATCACTCAGGATGGCCGGGGTTAGTAAGAAATATCACACTTGTACACAATGCCTCTTGTAATTTCACGACTGTTTGTTGGTAAACATTAAGCAACAGGATGAGAATTATGAGTCAAATAATGCTAATGCTTATTAGGTTGTGCTGTGAATGACTTCAGAACAACTTGACAATTTGTTTTGTAATCCCAAACACATCAAATTTCACGCTAGCTTTTGTTATCTCTATGTAATGTCAAGACTTGTCAAAATCATTAAAAATCTGATGAAATAAGCATAGAGCTATGAGAAATTTTGATAAATATTACTAAAAACAATTGTTAGTCATATCGCTCATAAACGCTGTATTCTCGTACCCATGTGAGATACCAGGATATTTGTTTTTATTACTATTTATTGTCATCAACTTTGCTGAAATATTACCGGTAGATGAAACAGTTATTGTTTTGCAAAATATCAACCATCCCAAGCAAGGATGCAGTATACCCGTTACACAAACTATCTTGAAGCCAAAGCCACTACCGATCAGGCTACTATGCAGTAAATTTGTCAAACCCACCTGTTGCTATCAACTTTCATGTATTACTTGAACATATATGTCATAGAAATTGGTTACAAGGTTAGTTGCAACGCCCGGTTGCTGGTCAAAAATCTTTGTAGCCGTCTGTGGTCAGTTTACGCTCTACCACGCTCCCTGTAGTGTTAAAGCAAGCAACTAAAATACTAATTCTAGGGTGTGTTGGCCTAGGCTTTCAATACCATGTGTCATTAGCACCAAAATTACATGTGAAGTCTGTGAGAATTGATGTCAATGTGCTGCATCTCACAAACTTTGTGTCAATATGATAACCAAGGCAGATTGCTGGCTTGTTCTGAGTGCTTGCTGCAAGCACCATACTTACCATCTGCTTATAAAGCAAGTCACTGCTCGAGTTTCGGAGAACCATGAGTAACTATTGTAGGAAAACAAATTATATCAACCTGATACACCCATATCCAGGCAACTGATGCCACAGGTGTTGTGTTGTGTAGCCTGCCCAGGCTAGCTGTTGTGGCTACGAAGTTGGGATAGTGTACATGTAGTTTTGTAGATAGCCACCTGACGTGATAACAGTTTTGTACACTACTTCACTTGTTAACAATCCTGATAACACCTTAACAGGTGAAGTATTCCAGTTTACTTTACTGCGCCAAGAACTATAATCCGCATCAATTGTGTACCCTGTGGTCGTGGTAGATAGAATAATGAACAGATATCAGCTAATTTTAATCACCGATGTCCCCTCAAGAATTTTAATTCTAGCCTAGCTAGCTGGGCCAGGACATAATGCTGTTATGGAATGATACAAACTATATTAGTCTATCAATCCGTTTTGATTAGTGGGATTATGGCACATAACAAAATTCCCTGACATAGCCGGTATATACACCCAGGGCATGAGACAAGTGGAGACTTCAGTTCGGATCTCTTCTTACGCACTCATGTGTAATTCAATCTTGTTTGTTCAGTACGCCAAGTGCATCTCTGAGAGGAAAGTGACACATAAATCCCCTAACCCAGTCATGTACTCTATGTAAACAGAGCTAATATACACTGGTCAAAATAACAAGAAACTTTTTGTAACAGCCACTGTACAAACTAGAAACTATCCTGCTTCTAGGCCATGCGAGGGCAACCCTGCGCTTTACATATTAATGAAGTAAGATATGCATGCTAAGTAAAAGATGGCAGCTACCTGTTGATTCGATGCTCCGGCAGGGTGAGCCTCCTTGTTTAGTTGATGGTATTTGCCGTTAGTTCGGCTGTGTAGTGGTAATGTCGCAGCAGCGGAGGCAGAATCATTCTCCTCCACCATCCTGACTACGGCAATGAGCACCAGTATAATAATCTGTAGGAAGCCTGTTATGAGTCTGCGAAAAAGGAGACTAGCCCCGTCAATATCCAGGTTAGCTGTGGTCTGCTGATAAATTTCAATGACCTTCGATTGAATGCTTCACTTTCTTATCTCTCTTTTGTGCAATATCCTCTTCTCCAACGTTGTATAGAAGTCTGAGTGTCTCACACTGTGTTCGGAGTGCTATTCGCATCAACGTGATAAAAATCATCCATGCGTGCTTTCATGGGATATGGATGTTACCCGCAAATGTACGCTTCAACCTCAGTTTGTTCAATGACGAATAACATGACTTGGAACCACAAAAACACGCCCATTTTGTCAAACTTTGCCAATGAATGCCATTATCTTATCAACTCTGCTGATCTAATTGAGAATTTAGGTACGGTACTGTTATAATGTCCACTTCATTTTACATAAAACTATAAGCAATGGCCTTACACACCAATTTAGTCAAAAAGAAAAGTACTTTTCGTCAAAATAATGTACCCATTAGAAGATTTACTTTTCAATGTACATCTGCATTCCATTTCGAGGACGATAATTGTATAGTCCGGAGAATAACTCTTTGGAAATTGCTATTTAGATTGTCAGATAATCCCTGTTTTAATTCTCAAGCATTGTTGCGAAGAATCTAGTTTTATCTAGATAAAAATCTAGATGACTCAATGTTATGCAACAAAGTTCTTCTTGAGCCCATGATGCGTTGCATACATAAAATAATAGTCAACATGGTAAACATGGTCAGCATGGTAAAATATTCAGTTCAGCCCTCAGTTTCTGGAAAGTCCTAAATTAGAGCTATACTGGTAACTTCAGTTCCAATTTAATCACAGTATGATCTTCAATGTCAAAAATTGGTTTGGTTCTCAGATTTTCAATATTATTGAGTCCGTTGTAAGCAGCGAGAACTCATATAACACGCAGCAGTCTGAAAATTTTTCCATCGACAGAAGGAATTTTCCACTGTATTCAAATTAATTTCTCATTTCAAGAAAAAATGCCAGTGTAGCGGCATAAACAAGAATCTTGATTTTTAATTGCCTCTGATGTATACAGTTGTCAGTTGACAGCGGGCTAGTTCTACAGTGTTGGATTACTGGGATGTTTTCTAGTTTTTCTCAGACCATAAAGTCATTTGGTTATCTCATTTCCCAATCATCCGCTTGCAGTGACTAAGTATCAAGCTGAAAACTCTCAAGATAGCAATCAAGCAGAATTAAGCATACTATTTCGTTTACCTGGCTTCATTTCAATTTACTGCAGCAGACATAATTTACCCTCATGTCTGCTTCCTTTCCAGCTTGAGTTATTTATATAC
>ERZ1740072.1102-NODE-1102-length-10540-cov-3.907296_pt1 | contig 10540 bp, 8 predicted proteins | sample MGYA00581733_ERZ1740072 | MGnify/ENA primary metagenome ERZ1740072 (study PRJEB43018, sample SAMN04849741) | marine metagenome | isolation source: floating plastic debris | place: Pacific Ocean | collected 2008-08-30 | study: EMG produced TPA metagenomics...
CAGCGAAGACACTGGAACCAGAAGCCCTGAAAAATTAACCCCGGGATGATGGCAATGATTGCCGATGCAAAGGTGGCCGCAACCTGTGTCTTTGTGAAGGTTGAGATCAGGACTCCAAAACCCGTGGTCGCAAAGACATAAAGAAACGTACCGACCACACGCGCCAGCCCTGGCCCCTTCAAGGTCACATTGAAGACGCCGTAGGCGCCGATCATCAGTGTCACAAAGCTTAGCATTGCGATCACAACGTAAGGCAGTTGCTTGCCGATCAGGAATTCCGCCCGCGTAACGGGCGTGGACCGGAAATTTGCGATTGAGCCGGTTTCTTTTTCCCGAACGACGCCCATCGCTGCCATCATGGATGGAATGAGCACAAGCATCAGCATGATCACCGATGGCACCATGGCAACAACACTCTTAAACGCTTGATTATACCGAAAACGGGTTTCGATATTTACAACACTGGTGTCGATCACCTCACCATAGTTGCGTTCAATTTGATCCGACATATAGGACTGGGCCAGCCCCAGCAGATAGCCCCGTGTGGTTTCTGCCCGGAACGGCATCGCCGCATGCACCTCGGGAAGCTCGCCTCGCAAGAGCGATTTACCAAAATCGGGCGGTATCTCGATGGCAATCGCAATCTCTCCTGCGCGCAGACGCGCGTCCAGGTCCGCAGCACTTATCGCAGGATCCCGTTCCTCAAAATAGCGCGAGCCTGAGAACGCTTCGAGCAGAGTGCGGCTTTCAGCGGTCTGGTCCGAGAGTACCGCAAAGTGCGGGGCAGTTGCCGGTGGCATGGGTTGGTGGCAGTGTCATACCATGGATGCGTCGGAGCAAATCTATCAGTTGAAAGTTCGCCTTCTTGGGATCAGCCCAATGATCTGGCGGCGGGTGCTGGTGCCTACTTCGACGACGCTGCGCGAGCTGCACGGCATTGTGCAGGTGGCGATGGGTTGGGAAGGCATTCATCTGTTTCTTTTTGATGTTTATGCGGTGAGATATGGCTCTTTCGAGTTGCATGCCGCCGATCCTGATGTGCCGTTGCAGCTGTTTGACTTCCGCAAGAACGAACGGTTCTCGTACATCTACGACATGGGCGATCACTGGGAACACGAGATCCGCATTGAGGCGATCAACCCACCCCCCAAGAAATCCTATCCAGTCTGCATTGGCGGTTCCGGGGCCTGTCCGCCTGAGAACTGTAGCGGCCCACATGGATATCTTGAGCGTCGGGATGAGACGGAGAGTTACGACGCCTGGAGAGACATGGACATCATGACTGGCTTTCTCGCAGACGTTGTTGCAGCGGATGCTCCTGAGAGGGAGGTATCTGATTTTCTTAACGACGATGTCGAGGCTGCGATGGAGCGGATGATTGCCCGAAAGCCGTACATTGAGGGGAAGTTCTCGCGTGGTGATTTGAACAAGCGGTTCCGGGCCGGTGAGCACCGGGATCTGATGCACCAGCAGATGTGGTAGAGGGTGTCCAGAAAGGTTCGGTTACGGACAGGCGCTCCAGACCTGTCCTAAAGCTATATTGACGGCATATTGAACACGCCTATGATTCTGGACACCCTTTTCTTTACAGTGTGCGCCCATGTCCAGAACCTTTGCCTATAGCCGGGTCTCAACCACAGAGCAGACCCCGGAAAACCAGCTTCAGCAGATCGAAGCGGCGGGATTTAAAGTGGAACCGCATCGTATTGGGGGTCCATTCCGGTAGGGGGCAGGATCGTATCACAGGGTTTTCTTGCTTTGATTTTTCCACCTGTATTCGCCGGTGAGCAGGATATGTGCCCATCCGAGAGGCGAAATGTGCGACAGTAGCTCTCGTGAGCAGTCGAGGCCCGCGCGATTTCGCGCCGCTACGGCATATCCCAAGTGCTTGGTATTCCAGTAGATGATGATCGCAGCGAGTAGGTTCAGCCCAGCCATTCGATAGTGCTGGCCTTCGGCGCTGCGATCCCGGATTTCTCCTTGGCGGCCAATTCGCAGGGCATTTTTCAGGGCGTGATGCGCTTCGCTCTTATTCAAACCTATCTGCGCCCGACGCTGCATGTCGGCGTCGAGCAACCATTCGATAATGAAGAGTGTACGTTCGATGCGGCCAATCTCACGCAGGGCAAGGGCCAACTCGTGCTGACGGGGATATGACGCAAACTTCTTCAACAACTGACTGGGTGGCATGATGCCCGCCGCCATAGTGGCCACGGATCGCAGAACGTCCGGCCAATTCTGAACGATCAATCCTTCCCTGACTCTGCCACCAATCAGGCCGCGCAATTCCTTGGGGGCCAATGCAGGGTCAAACAGATAGAGACGCTTGGATGGTAGATCGCGGATGCGCGGGATGAAGCGATAGGCCAGCAACGATGTGGCAGCAAAGACGAGATCGGTGAAGCCACCAGTGTCGGCGTATTGTTCTTTGATCCTGCGGCCCACGTCATTCATCAGTAACCCATCCAGGATATAAGGCGCTTCATTCACTGTCGCCGGAATGTTTTGGGTGGCGAAGGGCCAGAACTGATCTGACACATGAGTGTAGGCTTTTAGCCCCGGCTCCGACCCATATTTCGCATTGATGAGGTTCATTGCCTCGCCCTGGCGCGCCGCCGGAAAGAACTGACTATCACTGGACGCAGTGATACCACCACCCCAATAAGCCGCCATTGGCAAACCCGATTGTGCGCTGATGACTATGGCCAAGGCGCGATTGATAGCGTCACTTTCGATGTGCCACCGTGAGATGCGCGAGAGCTGGAAATAGTCATGTGAGCTGGTGGCCTCGGCCATCTTGCTCAGGCCGAGGTTCAACCCTTCAGCCAGCAATACGTTCAGGAGCCCGATCCGGTCCTGACAAGGTGATCCGGTGCGCAAATGCGTGAAGGCATCGGTAAAGCCGGTGTCGTTATCCACTTCCTGAAGGAGATCGGTGATGCGAATGGCAGGCAAGCGATAATAGAGGTCGAGCACCAATTCATCCGCTTCCTTGGGCACCGCCGAACTCAGCCGGTCGATCTTGAGCACGCCGTTCTCGATGGAACCGCCGGGGATAGCGCCGTTTCTGGCGGCCTTTGCCAACCGATTGAGCCCGTCCGCAAGCTGTGCTTTACGATCCGCGATCCATACTTCCGGTTCGAACGGAACGGTCAGACTGGATGTTGCCTTCGCCGCATCGATTGGAACCAGGGCTTGCTTCAGATCGGCATGACGACGGGAATGGGCCAACCAGATATCGCCAGAGCGGAAGGCATCGCGGACATGGAACAGAACAGCCACCTCCCACAAACGATACCTGTCCTCGTCACAAGCATTGATATAGCGGTGCCACTTTGATCCGCGACGCAGAAAGTAGGTGGGTGCAAGTTCCGCGCACCGGCCCTTCTCTACGATTGCTGCCGCCGCCAATAGTGGCTCGGCCACGGGTGCCGCCTGTATCTCAAGTGCGCGTAGCATGCGTGGCGCATAACGCCGGAACCGGTGAAAGCCCTGGACAACATGGCTCAATGGATCAGCGGCAATCGTGTCTGTCAGTTTGGCGGCGGTTGCGACAAGGCCTTCGAGCTGATGCCACCCGCAGGCAGTTTCGGTGGCCGTATCAAGCGATGCCCCATCACCCTTTGCTTCCAGAAGAGCCGCGCCCAGAGTTTTGAATGAACGAAGCGTGTCGTGCAGGGCCGACTTCGCGTCGGCGACCCGAGTGTCACAGATTTTCTTGGCATCACGCTAGGTCTTTCCAACAATACGGTCATAGGTTTCGACAACAGCATCGGCGATGGCCGCCTGCCATTCGATTGCACACACGGCCAGAATTGCGAGCCGCCGGTCGCTGCCAATGTCTCGGAGGCCATCCGCAAAATACCGTTCTCCTTGGGGGCGTAGGCGTGTGATCTGGTTCGGAGGAATGTCATCCAAAAGGCTGGGGAGGACTTTCAGCGCCTGTAAATGTTCCAGCCTATCCAATAACCGGGACGCGTCCGCTGAGTTGCTGCCGACCTTGAACTGTCGCAGCCAGATAAACCGGCTGACCTTGCGATCTACCATCTCAGTCAGCAACGCATCCAGCTGCTCTCGCATTTCATCGCTGAGTTGATCGACAATCTGGCTTTCGATTTTACGTCAGCTGAGACAAGTGCATCGGCGCATAACCGTTCGACGACGGAAACACCGGGCAGGATCGTCTGGGTTCGACGGCATTCTTCGACAAATTTCTGGGCTAAATCCCTATTGGAGGGTGCGGTCTCTGCTTGCTCTTCAAGCCATAGCGGCCAGCATCCGCGACAAGTCTCTGAAACCGTCCGCTATCCTGCGTAAGCTTGGGGCGTATCGCCAGCAAAACCGACTGTATCTCGCCCTGGGGGAAATCGGTCGCATCGAGCGTACGCTCTTCATGCTCGACTGGATCGAAAACGCCGACCTGCGTATGGAATGTCAGGCTGGGCTCAACAAGGGCGAGGCGCGGCACTCGCTGGCGCACGCCGTCTTTGCTCATTCACAGGGACGCATTCGCGACCGCTCTGAGGGTGCCCAGCAGAAACGCGCCATGGCGCTCAACCTTGTCATCGCGGCCATCACGTTCTGGAACACAATCTACATGGATAAAGCCGCCAACCACCTCGCAAAGACCGGCCCATTGTACGATCCTGCCCTTCTGCCGTTTACCTCTCCGCTTGGGTGGGACCACATTATCCTGTCAGGCGATTTTGACTGGCATTCCGGAGCCGCAGACCGCAAAATAGCGCGACCTCTGCACATCAGGACGTCCAGAGACTGGGAAACCTGATAAGTTCATGCAATGTTCCCCCTTAGAGTAATCCTACGAACAAACCTTCCGATGGGGCCATCTTTGACAAGGTCAGAAATAGCCAGTTTGACCAGATCACAGCCACGCAGCTTGCTGTCGATGGCGACGTTAAACAAAGCCAGATCGCGTAGATAACCCGCCAATTCGAGCCGCGCTCGGATCGCCCAGACCTGTTTTGGCAACAGGGGCCGCTTCTGACCAATAATGCGTCCTTTGTTCCAGGCTTTGCGCTTGGGGGTGACTGCAGGAAGCTGGACTCTTGGCATGACATGCCCTCCGATCCTCCCTCCATACCCAATCATCAGCACCGCGCTGACAGGACAACCCTACAATCTGAAGGAATGGCAGGTGTCAGAGGCGCACAACGTCGGACGTTGCCGCACAAGCATTGGGCCGCTCTGAGCCCAAAACCGCAAAATGCCGCGCAGCGTACCAACGTCCGTTCACAGGATGTAGGCCAAATATTATCGAACAAGAAGTGGTGGCCTAATCAAGAGGCGGTAGCATGGAATTTGTTACCGGTATCGAACCTTTCTGGCAACGACAACATGGCATGAGGTGTCCCCTACCTTTTTGATGATGCTGCAAGATGCGGCATTTCAAACCATGAAAGGCGAAAGAACGTCTGATAATATCAAAGCTAAGTTGTGTTAACCCGATATGATTGACCCACTATCACCATTTTCCGCAGCACACGTATAGATAGAGGAAAAGAGATGCTTAATTTAACACGACGCGCATTATTGCTTGGAGGTACGAGTACACTTGGAGTGTTGGCGCTACCAGTCTGGAGTCAACCCTCTGCAGACTACTACTCAGAATATCGCCGTGGTTTGATCAACCGTCACATCGCCAGAAACGGCTGTCTTATGCAGCAAATTTGGATGGTCCCAAGCGCGCCGAATCAAGCGACAGATGCGGTTTGGCAGACGATTGCGCGGACCGGGCCGGAGCGTTTCAAAAACGCAAGCGGCGGCGGGTTTATGGCTGAAATGACAAGCTCACCTCTCTTGCTCGATATTAACCGGACAGCAGTATTGGGATCCAGCCCCGTGGTTGTCGGCGGAGGTGACAATCCGCTTCTTGAGGGTGGACTTGCTCTGATGTGCTTCGCGATTGAGATACTAGAGCGCGACACCCCACTCGATAGCTCACAGATTGCGGCCCGAAGATTACTGGATTTCATCCTCGCCTCGGAGATCCAGAAGCAAGAAGATGGCCAGAGAATTGGCTATCTGTTGCGGCGGCGCAATTGGTGGTCTGCGCCCGCCCCTGCCTCACTGGATGAGTACTGCGGCGTTCTGCTGGGCGCGTGGTTCTATGTTCAAGCGATGGAAAAGATTGGCGATGACGCGGAGTTAAACAGAACGCGAGAGTATCTGGATCGGTTGGGCCGCCAACTTAAATCGGACGATTACTTGATCCCGCACATGGGTTTTCAGGATTTAGGAGGACAGGCATGGCACCCGCAAACAGGTCGCGATGTTTGGGGGTTCCAATTTGCGTTCACTCGTATCTTTAGGTCCGTTTTAGGTGTTTCACATCTTTCAGGGAAAACCATACCAGATCAACGTGGAGGGTCTTTTGCGAACCTCACTGGGCTCAGTCCGGCTGGTCTGATGGAGCATATCCTCAACCGCATCCATCGCGGTGACTTTTTCGAACCTACCTTTTATAACATGAACATCGTTGCACACGCCATGCTGATGCTGCTTCCAACGATCGAAAGCGGTGATCGGCGCGAAGAGATATGGGAACAGGGTCAGGAGTTTTTTGTCGGGCTGCTCGCAAATGGCGGTTTGCGCAATCCTTATTTTGGCCTGATCTGGCAGGCCTGGGCAGAGCGACAGGGTGATACAACAGCGGGCGATGTTCCGCGCAAAATGTATGGACCGATACGCAACCCGGTCGGACAATTGTTCCCAAGATTGCCGATGCGTGAGGTTCAAAATGGTGACCCCACTCCACCAGCCCGGCGTCTTAATGAGCGGTCTGATGACGGAGCGCGGCACCTTTGGGGGCGGACCTTTCTCTCCACTGCCCCGTGGCGGCTGGAGAGGGCGGAACTCGAAAGTTTCGGCCTGAGCACAAACTCGTTGCTTCCAGATTTCGAGAAGTTGGGCCGCGATATGTTGCCTCTTTGGGATCAACTCGCGGCCATTGACAAGGATCGCTATACTCTGCGGGTCGGAATCGGTGTTCTGGGAGAAATTGGGCCGCCCCGTGCAGGCGACCGCCGCGATGCCTCGAGCAGGTTCTACACACCTTTGGTTGACGAGGGTTTTTACATTGAAGGATCTGGCCTCCGTTACATGGTATGCCGCATGCTTGCCGTTTATTTCGGTAAGATGAGACTACCGGCGATTGACGATACCGGCATTGCGACTTTGCCTGCTGACGGCCCGGAGGCTGGCCCATACACCCACGGCGTTAGCTTTTGGCCACGTGACATACGTCGCACGATCTCCGTGGCGCGGCGCGCTCAAGGCCCCCAAAAAGATGACTACCATATTCTTTATGCCAGTGAAGATGATGGTATCCGTGAGTTTTATCAGGACAACACGCGCGTGGGTGCCCCAATGCGTCCTCTCCATCGCTTTGGCGGAAACCGGGAGTATGACGAGGTCGCGGCGATACACTCTACCTACGGCAACCCTGAAGTAATTGCTCGGAGCGGTGACAATTTGCGTCATTTCTTTCGACGTGGAAATAGCTGGAGCAGCGGTAGACGTATTACAGGTGACGCAAATGGGGGGCCTGGATTTATTCAAAGCACCTTCGGTCAACGTGTCAACTTTGAAGTTGTCGTGCCGAGGGAAGGAGATGGCTTCCTCCATCTGTACCGAAACAACGACCCCGGAGCCAATGAGGCTTGGACGGAAACCCGTTTTGGGGGGAACTTCAATGCTGAGGCCGTTGCCCTTATCCAAAGCAGCTACGGCATACTGGAGATCGTCGTGCGGGATGACGACGATCGTTTGTTCCATTTTTGGCGCAGCACGTCAGGCAATTGGTCCAACCCGATTTTCATTGCAGACGGTGTGCGTGGCACACCTGGCTTTATCCAGTCCACAGGTGGAAGAACCGGAAATTTTGAAGTGATCGTTCCCAGTCGATCCTCAGGCTTAAAACATTTCTATCGCGACAACGATGCACCTGGGCTGCCATGGCTGGAGCGTGATTTTCCGGAACCTTACAATTTAATCGACTTTGGTGATATGGACGGCGTGTCAGTGGTCCAGCGCCCTGATGGCGACGAGCTTGACATATATACAACCTCAGATGGAGGTAGATTCTTTTACACTCGGGCTTCGGTCTCGCAGCCCTCCGCCCGCATGGGCGCTTTAGACATCGATGTCCTCCCCTATGATAGCGGAATAGTGCCGAACGTCGGAGTACGCGCGCGCAATATAGGCTCCGCGGCGGCCAGAGGAGTTTTCATTGCGGTCAGCCATGCGGCAGGCACTGACCGCTTGAATGTTGGAACAGTTGAGGCCAATGGCCAAGCTGGACCTTTTACCATGACACTTCCTGTCAGCATTTGTAACGACAGCAACGGGATCAAATTCACGGCGGTGGTTAGTGGTGACAATTTCCAAACGATCACCTCGAGTAAATTTGGGAATTGTCGGCCGTCTGGGGGAAGCAGCGGTGGGAGTGGCGATGCACCCGGAGATCCGGACCTGCCGCCACGCCCTCCTGGAACCCAGCCGCGGTCAGAACAACCTCGCAATCAGGACTAGTCAAATGCAAACGGCGCGCATTAGGTAGGGTTCAACGAACGCTCAAGAGCATAGTTTGTTGACGCAGGATTGAGGACGATCAAGTTCTGGCGAAGAGTCGAGCAAAGATGCTTTGCCGATCCTGATGCACTTGCCAGAAATCATACTTTTTATCACTGGCGATGATGACCGTTTCCGACACTGCCAAGTCGTTTAAAGCCGACCTTGGTGCGGCCGCACCGAAATGGCGCTTTGTCCGCGACCTGTGAGTTGCCCTGAAAAACCTCGCTGTGCGGTGAACGGATGGCAGCAATGCCCGCCGCCTCGCGGCATCCTAGACCGAGCAACTGCAGCAAATTTTGTGCTGCGAGCGCACGCAGCGAGAAAAGTCGACGACCGCCTTGGGCTCGTTCGTTGAATCCGCCGCGCTACGCGCGAAAGGCAGCTTTGCCGTAGAAATCGCTTAGAGGGGGATTTAGCACTCAGCCGCACTCGACCCCTACAGTTGCGTAACGATATGGTTGGTGACGACAATTTGAGCGTTGCCTGGAACGCTGGTAAGCTAAACAAACGGACGGTCGCTTTTCTGCCATAAAACTCAGCTTCACCGACAGAGAATTCGGGTTTGAACGTCTTATAGTCGGTGATGACTGATACGTCCGATTTGCCTGCCCCATGTTCGCGCTCAAACGTCAAATTGACGTCGTTTCCGATGAGCGGATACGCATGTAACCACAGGACTAAGTCTTCCTGATCAGTCTCCATGACCGCGCCGATTTTTGATGTGATTTGCCGATTTGACGACGTCATGAACGCCGAAGCTGCAAGTCGCATGGAGGCGTTTGGTATGATGTGTTCGAAGTTCAATTCGTTTTCCCCTTAATGCTGGCTACGGCACCGAAAACGCGAAACAGTTTAGCTACTAAAATTGATGCAACCCATTATTGATCGTAAGGGAAGTACTCCAGACAAATAACGAACAAAGGTGAACGAAACTGAACAGGAACGAACAAACGACTTTTATCTTATTGATTTAATTCAACTAAATTCCTAGAATAAACCGTAGGAAGATGACATCCTGTGGTCTGAAGAGTAGCGGTTGAGTCGAGGACGCAACAATGCGCCGGTTTCTGAATGTTAATTAAGCGTGGAAAACTCTATGAGGTGCCACCGTCAGACGGACGCGACATCAAAGAGCTGTTTCTGTACGCCGTCGAAAGAGGTATCGGTCAAGTCGTCGATGCAAAGGGTATTCCTAGGAACAAATGGACACCCAACACATTGGCAAATGCGATATCTGAGATCGATCACCCTGATGCATCTGTAGATCTTCGCACCGTACAGTATTGGTTCGATAGCAAGAACAAACGAAATATAAGCACAACGAATTGCCGTTGGCTGGCGCAAGTGTTTGGCTGCGGTAGCCCGGATGAAATTTCGGATTGGCAAACAGCTCTCCTATCTGCTCGGAGGGTCTTCATTGAGGGCCGTGGACTTGACGGGGATCAATCCATTAACGGTCACAATGAAGGTCACGAAGTACGTGATACCAGCATCCAGCCACCCAAGGTACGTCGAAGACGCCAAATACTAGCTCGACTAGAAGCACTTTTCGCTGACCCAGTGACCCCATCGGTTGTGGTCTGGTTTTGGCTGACGGGAATCCTATTTCTTGCGGCTCTATTAGGTGTTCTAAGTGTAACTTACACGACCCCGGATGGGACAAATAAGCAGGTCGGATACCTTTGGAGTCCGAGCTGGATCATCCATGATCTCGTTCTGCTACCCTTTTTCTTAATGACGGTGTCACGAACAATTAACTTCTGGAAGACTGATACCCGCATGATGTTCTTGAACGACGGGCGACGAAGCCCTCAAGAGGGTTGGTTAGATAAGGTTAGTTCGCTGTCGATACTTCTTTGGCTTGCCATAGCTATCAGCGTATTCTTTGTTTTCTGTCAATCGCAGAGTAAAAAGGGACCGGATCGCGGCTTAAAAGTGCCCGTCCGTT
>ERZ1740072.1103-NODE-1103-length-10526-cov-4.721517_pt1 | contig 10526 bp, 13 predicted proteins | sample MGYA00581733_ERZ1740072 | MGnify/ENA primary metagenome ERZ1740072 (study PRJEB43018, sample SAMN04849741) | marine metagenome | isolation source: floating plastic debris | place: Pacific Ocean | collected 2008-08-30 | study: EMG produced TPA metagenomics...
AAGAAGCGAGCCTTGCAATGAGTCCCATATGTTTTACGACAAAACGAGCTAATTGTTGAGATTTTTTTGATACGGACTTTGGGAGGATATCCAACAATGGTAAGTATTGTATCTGTGCCTTCCGAATTATATCGTAATTTTTATCTACAAGTACCGTAGCATATAATAGAGCTGCTCCGGTTAATAAAACGCCTACTAAAGGCAATACTTGCAGCGTAAGTGCAAACATAGTAGAGATTTTCGAAAAGCAGTTTTTTGCAATAAATACGACTACTTGCATTGTACATCCAGTCTGGCCGGCAATACTTCCACACTCTAAGTAGGGATTTTGGCCTTGACGGATTTCTTTTCCTTTTTCGTCCCAATGGCTAATGTCTTTTCCTAATTTAAGCCCCGTAACAGCAGCAATTCCCATGTAATTCACTCCAAATTTGGAAGATAATTTATGTGAGAAAGGCTTTATTTACAATAAATTCTATGGCAAATGCGGTATTTACTCCGCTTTATGAATCATTTTTTGTTTCAGGTCTTTGAGAGAAGATTCTACTAAGCTTAAAATCTCGTAAAGAGGATAGGCAAATTGATCGATAAAATCTTGTTGCGAGCGGATTTCTTGCGCGAAGAAATCAGCCTCACTAATACGCTCTTGTAAAGGCTGGTGTTTTCTTTGCATTTCTTCGGCTTTTTCTAGATATAGCTCTTTTCTTAATCGAAAAACCCATTTTTCTCCGATTTCTTTTCCCCGAATCAACTGGCTTAAATCAGCGCATTTCAAAAGTAATATGCTGTATTCAAGAGGGCTTAGGTTGTCTATGCGTTTTTTAAAGAGGTCTACATAGTGTGTATGCAGCTGCATATCTGTGGATAAAATCAGCGCTTCAAGCCATGTTGTATACCCCTTTTTATCTTGAAAAGAAACGATCTTCCAACTCGGATCTTCTAGTAAAGCGCAGGCAACTTCTGTATGGTATTTTTCTAAAAGAGAGGTATCTCCATATTTTTCATAGAGTTCAGAGGAAAACATCTTTTGGTATTTTGCAGTTTTTCCTGGGTGCGCAATATCATGATTTAAGGCGGCTAAAAAAAGATAGAGCCGCTTTTTGTGGTTGAGCCGAGATCGTAAAGCGCCTCTTTTATCAACCATGTAGATGAAGTGGGTCACTTCTACCGCATGGCGAAAATTATGGTAAGGGCGCTCTTCATAATTATCCTTTACCGCTGCTATGTATTTCTTGAGATCTACAGGATCGATTGCACACTCTTTTATAAGACCAGCCTCTTCAAAAAAACAAAAAACAGCGTCTTCTAAGTCCTGTAGATCATATGCAAAGACATTGAAAGACCAGGAGTTATAAGAAGTCTGATCCATGGCAAAAGCCTCTATTGGTTGTAGAGTCGTTATTATCATTAGGCATACAGAAAAAATGGTTTTTATCATAGAAATTGGGCTCCATTTTGGAAAAAACAAGATGTATAAGCGCAAAAGCTTACTACTTCTTCTTGCCAAAAACAAAGTTTTTTCCAAAAGTGAGGGAATGGATAGAGAAAATATACGGATCAAAAAAGAGCTCATTTCTTGTATGGAAGATCTGATTGATAAAATCGAGTTTTGTGCATCTTTAGGAATGCGAGATACCCCTTCTTTATACAACGCTGTTCTTGATATGGAGAAGACGGTTTCTTATGCAAAAATAGCGGCAGACCTAGAAAACGTCCTTTATAAAGGACAAGCGTTGGAGAAAAATTTAGATAGCTGGCTTTTGCGGCATGGAAAAGAAACAACCGCTCTTTTTTGGCCTAAAATCTAGTCCCAGAGTAATAGAAAAATATACAGGTATAGTTTTTGGACAAAATAGAGACTAGCTTCAAGAAAAAAGGGGTTCTATTCACTTTAATTGCCATTACGTTTATCGATTATATGAGTATTGGCCTTGTCTATCCCCTATTTACCTCTCTTGTGTTTGATCAAAAAACAGGGTTTTTCCCTCCAGGAACTTCAGATGCTTTTCGGGGTCTTGTTCTAGGTGTGCTTTTTTCTTTAATGCCTTTGGTGCAGTTTTTTAGCGCTCCTATCATTGGATTTTTATCCGATCGCAAAGGAAGAAAAACCCTTCTTTTAGTAACGCTTACGATTGGGTTAATAGCGTACTGTATTTCTGTTGCAGGAGTGCATAGCAAGAGTTTATCCCTACTCATCATCTCCAGAATCCTTCTAGGGGTTTCTGGAGGATCTGCAGCTATCGTGCAAGCGGTGTTTGCCGATATTAGTAATGAAGAGGAAAAATCAAGCTATTTTAGTTTATTTAATATGGCTTTAGGTGCGGGGCTGACGGTAGGCCCTTTTGTAGGAGGCAAATTTTCCGATCCCAGTTTTTTCTCTATGGGCAGCTATGAGCTTCCCTTTTGGTTTGCCTCAGTAATTATTTGCATCAATATCTTGTTAGTGTTGTTTTTTCTAGAAGAAACGAAACAAGTAGAAAACAATTTTACTCCAATAGAATTGATTTCTGGCATGCGGCATATCCAAGAGGCTCTCTACCTTCCGGGGCTTCGTATTTTATTTGTTTGCGCATTTATTTTTTCTTTTGGCTGGTCTTTTTTTATTGAATTTGTACCTGTTTATATGATGGGTAAATACGCTTTTCGCTCCCCTGATATTGGGACATTTTATGCGTATTCTTCAGGGGTTTATGCGCTTAGTTGCGGCGTTTTAATCCGTCCTATTATAAAACATGTTTCATCGTACCACGTGCTTTTTTTCGGGCTGCTTTTTTGTGGTAGCTACGTGTTGGGATTTCTTTTTATAGAAAGTGCGTTTTATGTATGGGTATATTTTCCCTTTCTTCTTTTTTTAGTCGCCTTGATTTTCCCCACACTAACAACCATGATTTCTCAAGAAGCTATGCAAAACTCTCAGGGAAAAACTTTAGGCATCTTGCAATCGGTTCAATCGATGGCTTTTGCGATTTCCCCCCTATTTTCTGGGCCTCTTGTAGGGCTATACCCGTTCATGCCTATTGTGATTGGAAGCTTTTCTATGTTAGCTGCATCAGCTGTGTTTGGTTGTTTTTTCAGCGTAAAAAAATCTATAGAAAAACCATGACTTACCTGCTTAGCTGAGAAATAAGGACAGCTGCAGCTGCAGATACATTGAGTGAATGCACCTTACCTTTCATAGGAATATACACAAGGTGGTCTGACTTTTTCTTTAATAAAGGAGAGATCCCCTCACCTTCTGATCCTAAAATCAAAGCGGTTTTGTTTTTTTTAGGTACCTGCCAAAAGTCGGTAGAACCAGAATCTACAGCAGCAGATAAAATGGTAAATCCCTCATCTTTTAGTCCATCGACTGCAGCGGCTAATCTAGCTGTTTGCACTAAAGTGAGATGTTCAGATGCTCCTGAGCTTACCTTACTTAAGCTAGGGGTAAGAGAGGGGCCGGTTTGCTCAGAAAAAAGCACTCCGCTTACACCAAAACATTCTGCAGAGCGAAAAATCGCTCCTACATTATGGGGATCTTGGATATGATCTAAAATCAAGACCAAAGATGTTTTTTCCTGTTTCATCTGTTGAAAAAAGTCTTTTAGATGGGTAAAGCGGCGTTTTTTTATATACGCTACAAATCCTTGATGGGAGCTTGATCCTGCAATTTCTTCTAACGTTTTTTTAGAGACAAGTTGCCTAGGGATCCGTTTTTCTTCTAGCCTGCGATACAGCGTTTTTTTTCTCACATTTTTTTTCATTGCATCTTGTACAAATACCTGGACAAGTCTTTGGGGATAATGGTGTAAAAGTTCACTAACGCAGTGTATACCCATAACTACATCATAAGAGTCGGTTTGTTTCATAAAAAGCTTCCTTGATTACTTTGTCTTACCACATCCAATCGATTTTTGCCAAAATCCGATAAGACGTTTGTCTCATCCGGTAGGAAATGTCTAGAACAGAAGATTGGATAGTATTTTCTTGGACCGTTTGCCTATTTTGCCCTTGTTGCAATCCAGTAAAATAATAGGCAATATCTGCCTTTGCGGCTAACTGCACAGCAGAGGATGCTGCTATTTTTACCTCAACTTGACCTAACTGCGCATGAGAGCTAGATGTATTTAATCTACTTTCATTAACAATTTTTCTACCAGTTTCGCTGGTAAATGCTGATTGTACGGTAGTTTTTGTCGATAAAAAGGCGTATCCATAGATCGCTTTAAATGCAAAATAAGGAGTAGGTTCTAAAGAAAATACAGGTCCGATTACAAAACCCCATCTGTTGATCTGCAAATCTTTCGGTAAAAACGAGCGGTAGCTTCCCTCTAGACTGAGATCTTCTACAGGCTTTCTGGCCAGTATTTGCCAAAAGTAGAGAAATCGCAGTAAAGGGCCAAAAGATACCTCATATTGTTTATTAGGAGTCAACGACACTAAATAACCTCCTCCTATATCTACATCCATAGCTAAAGAGCTGGTTGTAAACGTAAAATCGAGATCGATAGATCCTTGATCTGTAAAAATCGGTGACTGGTGTAATGCGCCTTTTCCTATGTAGGAAAAAGAGGAGGAAGCGCGCAGGTACATATCTCTATAAAGCTTTTCCAATTGCACAGCAGTTACACCGTAGGAAATAGAATCGTAGCGCTCTTCATAGATTAAAGAGCTTGCAGTCGTTTCTTCTAAAGATAGCCGAAGGGTATCTTCCCTGTATCCTGAGGCAATTTCTACACAAATTGGTTTTGTTGTGGTCGCAAAAACAGAAGATACACTACAGGCTAAAAAAGTCCACACATAGCTACAGCTCTTGATAGTCCTCTCTCCTTTCCCAATACTCTGATCCATAGTCATAGGTAAGCTGCTCTCCTTCCGCAATATCTCTATTGGAACGGACGATGATACGCATCTGGTTTTCATGAAAAATCAGTAAAGAGTCGCAGTTGCCTTTTTCTTTATGGTTTAAAAACCGGATGTAATTACCACTTGTTTTTGCATCAATTGTGTAGGCCGTCTCCAAGCTTTCTCCTACAGTGTATTCAAAAGTGTAGGCATTTTCTTCATCGATCTTTTTCTGTTTTTTACGTACTAAGCCGACGTATTCTCCGATAAAGCGGTATTTTTTGATCGGCTTTTCTGCAAAAGCTCCATATCCAATACTTTCATGAATCCAATGAATCGATAAAGGTGGAGTCCATATCTCTTTGATCTCTTGATCAAAGAGATAGCCAAGCCATTTTTGCTCTCTTGAGATATATCCATGGCGCAGTCCATACTCGGTCAATTTTTCAATATGCCGCTGGATTTTTTTTGTCTGAAAGTAAGATGCAGTGATGTAGCGAAGACCTAAAGCTGTTTCGTATTCTGCTGGGGTTTTAGCAATAAGCACACCTTCTTTAAATACAGGAGGTGTGAAACTCTGCTCTTCTAATAGCGATCTTTTTAAGCTCATGTATATGCCATCCGAAAAAAATGAGACCAGGTGTTATAATGCAATGTAAGCTCCTCTCCTTTACGCACCGGTTTTTTTGTAATGCAGATCATACGAATAAGCCCATCTTTTGTGATCACCGATTTCAGCTCTAAATTAGGCGACTTATCATGGTTAATGTACCTAGTGAAGTTCCCTTTTTTTTCTAAATCAATGACAAAGCCCCGAAATGCTGCAAAAGGCAGCGGATAATCGATTGAATACGCTGAAAAATAGCTTTTTATCGAACCTTTTTTCACTACACCTGCGCATTCTCCTACAAAGGCGTGGGTGCCTAAAGACTCTCCTGCCATCACCCCATAGCGTTTTCTCCGATCGATCCATTCAATCGCTACCTGGGGATGTAGATGCTTTTCTAAGTTTTCTTGAAAGGCTTTTGCTAAAAAAGTTTTCGTGGGATCTTTGATGCCTTTCCAATAGGCAATGATCTTATCTTTATACCAAGGTTTAAAAAACTCTAAAGTTTCTAGATAGGTAATGCCTTGTTCAGTGAAAAAAGAGTAAAGCGCTTCTTTATTAGGATCCATCTAGAGAAGGTTTTGGATCAAATTTTTTATTAATATACACATTTTCTTTGTAAGGCGTTGCGAATGAAAGAACCGCATTTGGCACCGTATGAAAGACCACCACAGAAGGGGGCGCTCTTTGCACCCGGTAAAGGGGAAAATCTGTATCTAACGAAGAAAAATCCATGACTACCACTATTACATTAAACGATGAAAAGAAGCTCATTTCTCATGAAATTCTTCCTTAAAAGAATCAAAATTAGGACAAGGATGCTTTTTTGTCAAATCGAAGCAATCGGAAAAAATACGATAGTAAAATTGATAAAAATCTTTACTAAAATAGTATCGATCCTAAAAAATATATTCCAAATTTTATTAAAACAAAGGAAAAATTTTACTATGTCTAGTTCTACATCAGTTAATCCTAAGACACCTATTCTAGAAGTTGATACATCGAACGATATTTAAAGGGAGGAGCTTAACGTTTCCTTCGCATGGCGACAATTATGGTGCTTGCACTTACAAGTTTTTGGAAAAGTGTAACGCTATACCTTATTATGGTGACTCTGAAGACCTTGAAAAGGTAGGTAGACAATACAGAGAAAAGCCTGAATCAACATGGATGACGGTTTTCGATAGGTTCGGTCGTCTTGTTACCTATGAAATCCGTTCACGTGGTTCACGTAACTAGCTATAAGCTACACAAAGCCTGCTTTTTATAGCAGGCTTTGCTCTTTGAAGCGAGGTGTTTAGCAAAAAAAACGATCTATCCGAGCTGCAAAATTCTGATTCTTGTAGATCTCTACTCTTTTCATCTATTCAAAAAAAAGCTAATCTTGAAGTCTAATGATCAAGGAGTATTCTATGTCTAAATATCCGTTATTCTTTACAGTTAGCTCATCTACAGCAAGCGGTATGCAGAATAATTGGCAATCTCAAGCCCCTGATCTTACACCTGTAGCGATAGCGATACCTCCTGAGTTTTCTGGTCCAGGTGGAGGGTACTCTCCAGAAGATCTTTTCGGCATGGCCTGTTTAAACTGCATTATTGCCACCTTTAAAGTCTACGCAGAGCATATGAATATCACGTTTGCAGATCTTACGGGTAAAGCTGAGGTGACAGTAGATAAACATTCTTCTAATAACGTACTTGCTATGACGCATATTGATTTGACCTTTACCTTAAAAGGCTCCTCCAATCCAGAAAAAGCGAAAAAAGTTCTTGAACAAGCTGTTAAGGAATGCGCTGTATGCAACTCGATTACTTCGGGAAAAACCTACCATATTAACCTCGAATAAAATCAGAATATTTGATATAATTCATTATTAAATATTTCTATATAACAATCATTTTGAAAATATATATTTTATTCATATAGCCCATGTCATTTTTTTCTCATTCCTTTGTACCAGCAAATCCTATCGACCAGCCTTTGGTGGTGATTTTATTGGGTCCTCCTGGCTCAGGCAAAGGCACACATGCAAAACCTTTAAGCGAGCATTTTTCCATTCCTCATATCTCTACAGGAGATCTATTTCGAGCGCATCTAGAGAAAAAAACGCCTTTAGGTGACCAGGTGCAGCGTTATTTAGATCAAGGCGCTTTAGTGCCTGATGATCTTGTCATCGATATGCTGTTTTCCCGTATTGCAGAAAAAGACTGTAAAAAAGGGTATATTTTAGATGGTTTTCCCCGCTCTTTATATCAGGCAGAGCGCCTGCTTTCTAAAATGCATGATACAAAATTAGCTGTGATCCATTTATCCGTTGAAGATGCGGTTATTACCGAAAGAATTTTAGGGAGGCTTTTATGCAAGGGCTGCCAAACATCGTTTCATGAAATATTTTGCCCACCAAAGATCTGTGGTGTATGCGATCACTGCTCTACTCCTTTTGTCAAAAGAAGTGATGATACAAAAACCATCATAAACAAAAGATTGCAGGCGTATCATCAAGAAATCGCTCCTATCGTCTCTTTTTACACGAAAAAGGGCTGTTTATTTACGATAGATGCTTCGGGCAAAAAAGAAGAGATTTTTCACGATACTATTCAAGAAATCAATCAGCACTTAGCCAAAGAACGCTCTTTTTCTGAAGCGTATTGAAGGTTTTTGTGATTTTTTCCCATAATGAATAGATCAGCTACAACAGGCAAGTGATCTGAGGGAAAAAGCCCATCAAAACAGTCGCTTAGCACACCATGGATCATCACACCAATTCTTTCACTGACAAAGATAAAATCTGGTTTAACGCCAGGCTGACCTGCCTCTTTGAAACCAGACCATGTACCTGTAGGGCCATGATGAGGAAAAAGAGCTTTATTTTTTGCATCGATTAAAGAAGAGCCAGGATGCTCTGAGCTGGTCAAAATACCATAGGTTTCTTCTGCTCCCATTTCTGGAAATAAATTGAAGTCTCCTGTTACAACGAAACACTCCCCTTTTGCAATTTTTTCAATTTGCATGCGTAAAAGAGAAGCGCTTTCATGCCTCGCTTCTTCACTGTGATAATCAAAATGCGTGTTGAAGATGTAACAGTATTTTCCCGTTTTTTTATCTTTAACCTTTACCCAAGTAACGCCTCTTGGAAATTTAGCATTCCAGCCTTTACTAGGAGTATCAGGCGTAGGAGAAAGAAAAAAGTACCCTTCTTCTTTTCGGGTAAATCGACTTTTTTTCCATAAAATCGCATCGATAGGGCCTTTGCTTTGGCCATCTTCCCATCCGATGCCGTAAAAGTCATAGTCGGGAAGAAGATCAATCAAATCTTGGATTTGCGTATCTAAAGGCTCTTGTAGACCGATGATATCTGCTTTATGAAAACGAATCATACTAGCTACTTGCTCTTTTCTTTGATTCCAAGAGCAGGGGCAAAGGCTATCTGTAGACTCATTTTGCCATAAGACGTTAAACGACATAGCCCGAAATACTTCTTTTTCCTGTATAAGCGATAAAATCTGCGCTTTTTTCTTTAATGGAGAAGAGATGTTTTGATCGATTGAGCTAGTAGTAAGCTTTTTAGAAGACGTTTGTTCTGCGTTCTCTTTAGAAAAACCCAGTGCAATAGGAAGAAATAATGATGATAATTTGTATCTCATGCCAACAATTATAATACAGAAGTAATTATATTTATACAGACCAAATGCTAAATAGAGGGGAATTGCATCACAAATATTTGATAATCAGTAGGCTTGTATCTAAAAAATCCTATCCAATCAGTCAGGTGTAACAAGGAGATAGCACCTATCACTTTGCTTATCTGTTAGATAGAAAAAAGCATCTTTTAAGGTCTTTTAAATGAAGAGGTTGCCACAATTTTATAGGCTATTCCATAGAGAGACAGAAAAAATACTAAAGTCACAGAAAATGATAGTATGGGAGAAATTTCTGAAACGGAAAAAAACGCATAGCGCATCCCATCTATGTAATAAAACATAGGATTGCAAAGAGCAATTTTTTGCCAAAATGGGGGTAAGTAATTGATGGAGTAAAAAACGCCTCCTAAATAAATCAGGGGAAGCAAAATGAACTGACTAATCGAGTTGAGCATTTCAAATGTTTTGGCCTTTGCTCCTATAGCGGCGCCTAACACGCCAAAAGAGCAGCCCGCAATAATAAGAAAATACAAGACAAGTAATGGACGCTCTGGAAGAAGCGTGCTTCCTATACATAGCTCAGAAAACACTTCGCCTACAAAAAAAATCACGCTAGCTACAATGATCCCTCGGACGCAAGAAGCTAGAGAAAGCGCATTTATGATAACAAAATCACTTAAGGGCGCAGTTTTTAGATCTTCTATGTCTCCATAATATTTAGAGATAATTAAAGAAGAGCAGCTATTTAAATACGCGTTATTGATCACTCCCATCATGATGAGTCCTGGCACTAAGAACTGGAGGTAGTTAAGCGAGAAAAATTGCAGCGTTTTCGACAAGCTCACACCAAAAATCAAAAGGTATAAAGAAGAGGTAACCATAGGGGTGAAAATGGACTGGCCGATTACCCGTAAAAATCTTCTGCATTCTTTAACAAATAGCGTTTTAAAGGGAATTAAGCGCAATGAGAGCCTCCTAAGATGTTGCGAAATGCTTCTTCTAATGTCCCCTCATTAATCGAAATATCTCGGATATTTTCAGGAAAAAGACCGGTTTCATCACTTTTTTGGAATAAAAAAGAAAAATCAATCCCTTTGGGAATTTGAAAAGTGATCGCGTCTTTTTCCTGCAAGAGAAGGTAGGGGTGTTGTATGGTATTTTGCGGGGCTTTTTTAAGGAAAAATGTGATTTTTCTATGTGTTAAGCTAGTGATGAGATCCTTTGTTTTTTCTAAGCGAAGTAGCCTGCCAGATCCAATAACGCCAATTCTATCGCAGAGCTTTTCCGCTTCTTCTAAGTAGTGGGTAGTTAAAAGAATTGTCGAGCCTTCTCGGTTCAAATCGACAATAAACTTCCAAAGGCTTTCCCTAAGGGTGATATCTACACCTGCTGTAGGTTCATCTAAAAACAACAGCTTCGGCTTATGTACAAGAGCTTTTGCAATCATCAACCG
>ERZ1740072.1104-NODE-1104-length-10518-cov-8.360222_pt1 | contig 10518 bp, 9 predicted proteins | sample MGYA00581733_ERZ1740072 | MGnify/ENA primary metagenome ERZ1740072 (study PRJEB43018, sample SAMN04849741) | marine metagenome | isolation source: floating plastic debris | place: Pacific Ocean | collected 2008-08-30 | study: EMG produced TPA metagenomics...
ATTATCTTACCATCTTTTAACTCTTCATCATCCCATTCTAAATCTTTTATATTTTTATATTTTTCCTTACCAAAACTATCATCAACTAAACGATTAGTTTTTAAAGGACAATAATAAATTTTGTCTAAACTATCGATATAAAGCATCAATTTATTGACTGCATACCATGTATCCATTAAAACTGTCTCAAAAGGCAGATTTCTTTGATATACAAGGCTTGTAAGCATATTTTTTACATGGTCTATCTTACTTAATCCATCATTCTCCGGGTTAAAAATACGATAATCTATTACCCAAAATTGTAGTGTTTTAGGATTAACATAAATACAACTTACTATTCCTATTCCTCTGACAACGCCATGTTCGTTACCACTATATTGTCTGCGAACTATCTCTATCTCTTCGGAAAATCTTTTATCTAAAACTGTATCATCAAATATAATATAAGCATCCTCGTCAACTACTATCAAATTTTTTACATTATCCCAAAGTAGACGTGGTGTTAATTTTTCATTCTTAAGATAACGGTTGATTTTATCATGGCTAATTTGTTCTAAATGGTCTGCTAAATTTGTAAGAGTATAATTTATATGGCTACTTAACAAGTATTGACAATAATTCAGTTTAGTAAATCTCATTGCTAACCAATCTTCTTATGCACCGGCGGAATTATCTTCTCATGAAACTTAAAAGACAACAAAACTATGATTCATTACTGTTAACAATGATAAAAATGTCTGATTTCACAGATTGTTCTCAATAGTACTAAATTACTGGTCATCGGCGATCGCAATGTGCCAGTTGCGTAAGTCCTGCAACTAATGCAATTCCTTCCGAAGGTTGCCAATTTTCCCAACACCATTTAGCTTGTTCCGAAACCGTTAACTGTCTCCCCCCAAGTTCTTGGGGAATCTCTCGCTTATTATCTACGTAAAACTGATAAAATTGGATTATCTCTACTGCTAGGTTTGTATCTCTAGCATTTAACCAGCAAATTCCTCCTGGATAATCTGCTTCATGTTGGCGTGCATACTGCGTTGCTAATTCCGTTTTACCCACTCCCGCCATCCCGGCGATTGCAGAAATTGCCACTGCATTGGATTGTTGTAGCTTTTCATGCAGCAGTTTCATATCTTCTTGTCTACCAATAAAGTTATTAACGCAGTTGTAAGGTATGTATTTGCGGGGAATTGCTTTTGCAAATTCACTTTCGGGCGACTGTAGTCAAAAGTTGATTGTTTGGTTGTCAATCTTAATGTTTCCTGCTGCATAATTGACAATTTTATCTGCCAACTTTTGCAAGTTAGGCATATTAACAATTTCTGTAATTTTAGGATTAGTTTCAGCTTTCGCGGCTACTGCTACTTCTTCCATTGCTTTATTAACTTCAGAATTCTCTTTGGCAGCAGCTTCAACCTCTACTACAGCTTTACCGTAATCAATTGGTTGAATGGGTGCTTTCTCTATTGCAGTAATAGTATGAGGAGAATGTTTTTTAAGTGTTACGAAGAATTTACCAGTTTTATCCCATAAAGCTTCGCCTACTTTTTCGCCAGTTTTTTCTAAAGCTTTAGTCGCAACAACTGAACCAATAGCAATCGCAGCAGTACTTAAAGGTTCCATAAATAAAAATATAAGTAAGAAATTATACGGTCATATTCTAGCAGTTTTCTTGTTTTACTAGCTGGACTGGTGTTTATCTGGATGATTTCACTTACAAAAAAGTACCATTGCTACTTAATGATAGCCATAACTGTTTATATAATTATTTAAGTTTTTAATCCCGTAATTTTTGGGAGCAAAGAATAACCGCTGCTGGTTAGTCACGGTGAAAAGCACCGCTCCCAAATTGCACTACAAGAATTTGCTACTTCAAAATCTATTCTCTTTGGTGGGAATGTTTTTCTGTGGAAATATTCGTCTCTAAAAGTGGTTCTTTCCTATACCCTCAAAAAATCATGTAATTTCTAATATTACAGTTTTACCTTATTTTTACCTTACTTATATATAGCTCCTGTTTTTAGCGTACCTGAGCGTTCAAAAATTTTGTGTAGCAATGGTTTCAGTAATCGATATTTTGAAGCTTTACTACGCGATTATAGCTTTACTTTGATTTGTTAACTTTTGTGTAATTTATGTGCTTTTATGAAGAAATGATAGTGGAGAGGATGCAAATATCTCCAGCTTTTCTTTGTTTTTAAGCTAAACAATTTATTTGTTGTCACTCAAATATGTTACCCCATTTATACGACCAAGATGATGTGACTTGCGTCACTGAACTGATATTTATACCCTAATATCAAGCAGTTATGAATTGAGTTGCCACTATGCAGCGATTATCTTGATTATTAAGAAACTTGATACTTCATTAACTTCTTATACTTGTAACAGATTACGTATTATCTAAATCGATAAGATTAAATCCATATATTTATTGATTAATTTTGATTATTATTGCGGGTTTTACAAAAAGGTTATTTGGGAACACAAAGGACACTCAAGCATATTAAAGTATTAATCCGAGCAGGAGCAAAAGATTTTTACGTTAGACAAAAGGCAATTGATATTTTACTTAGAAAAAATATCCAACAGAAGAACTATTTGGGGGAAATAAAAGCACTGTTCAAATGGGTTCAGCATAATATCCGCTATACCAAAGACCCGTTTAGAGTGGAGATGCTTCATTCAGCTGCACGTATGTTGCAATTACGTGCTGGAGACTGTGATGACATGACTATTTTATTAGGTGCAATGTTGGAGTCTATTGGACATCCAGTACGATTGGTGTTAACAGGACCAGACCCAAAACGTCCTCTACTTTTTACCCATATTTACTTACAGGTTAATTATAAAGGTCGTTGGATTTCCCTAGATGCAACTATGCCTTATGCAATGGGTTGGGCACCAAAAACATTTGTCAAAAAAGTTTTCCCGATAGAACGAAAACCAATTTATCCAGGCTATTTTCAAACTACTATACCGGAGGTGTGGTAATGCCTCATAGACATTCTAAGTTTTTGAATTTAGACGGATACATTAAATATCCTCAGAGACTTCATCGCCCTAGATTTAGGAAAGGTATTCAGCAGGGGGAATCTTTATATCAGCAATTTAATCAATTTGAAGCATCTCATATCGTCCGCATTAAATATCCCCGCTTGATTCCACCTGTAGTTGTGGAATTAGGTGAATTGGTGGGTTTAATTTATCGCTCAGATAAATGGCAACCCGGACAACCCCGCTCCTATATCCATTTGATGCAAGATCCACCGCATTTAGTCAGTAATGTCGAAGGAACACAACTTTACATTTTAGGAGGAAGTTACCGTATTACAGAACACGGTATTGAAGGCTAAGAATGAATAGTTAACAGCCCTTGGAGGAAAATGCAATGACTTGGGGACAACCACTTGGACTTGATGAATTAATGATTATCAACCCTGGCTTGTACAAATATAATAAAGTTGGAAACTGAATAATAAAGTTGGAAACTGAATAATAAAGTTTCTTAAAGACTGCTTCAATGCTCCTGTCATCATACATTAAAATTTACGGTATGAACTGTTATTTGATAGCTGGCTTTCGTTATCCTGCTGTCGATAAAACAGGTAAGATATTGGTGTGATGTGTAACCCGAGAAAGCTATTAACCCCAAGCGGTTAATAGCATACTTAACAAAAGAAATTTGAGAAATTTTGTCGCTAATTTCATAAAAAACCTTGAAAATAAAAATTAAATCTTCGTTCTCGTAAGGGGTCGGTATGATTTTAACTATCAAATAAGTTATAAAATCTGTCTGTCCGCGTATGCTCAATAATTCCCCTGACGAAGTGCGACGATTGGGGGGTATTATTTATGGCGAAGCGAAATCGAACTGTAGATGATGCGGTTATTTCTAAACGTCTAGATTCTGGTCGTGGTCAGGGAAAAGGTTCTTCTTACAAACCTTGGTTGCAAATACAAGATGTTCCTTCCATTGGTTTAGCAACTCGAATCAAAGGATGGAAAACTAACAGAGTTCATCATTTTTTAAGTAACCTGGAACTTAACTATTTTTATATACTCGAATGGTCAAGTATTGTTACCGATATTCGAGAACAGTACCCTTTATTGCCAAGAGAAGAAACTTTAGCTCTTGCATCTAATTGTGGTATTCGTCACCCACAAGAAACCCAAGCTAAGACACCAATTGTAATGACTTGTGACTTTTTGATTACAATTGCAGCAAATATTGAAGAAATTGAAGTAGCACGTACAGTTAAATTTGCTAAAGATTTACAGTCAAAGCGTACAAGAGAAAAGTTAGAAATTGAACGTCTTTATTGGAGTCAAAGAGAAATTGATTGGGGAATTGTCACGGAACAAGAAATTCCATTAGTTCTTGCTAAAAATGTTGAGTGGTTGCATCCGTTTAAAAATTTGGAAGAACTTGAAATATCACAAGATTTGATTAAAAGAATAGCAGAATTTCTCCTTATTCGGTTGGCTAGGAGTCAAACACCCTTAGTAAAAAACACTAACTTTTGTGACGACCAACTGGGATTATTACCGGGTACAAGTTTATCGGTAGTTCGTTATCTTATTGCTAATCGACTATGGTTAGTTGATATGAACCAACCAATTCAACCTTCAGAACCATTGATATTAAAAAAAACCTGCACCGTTGAAGAGCGAACTGTTTAAATGGAGGAGTCACTATGAGTATTGTTGTTAACACATTATTAGAGTGGCTAAATGAGTCTAATGTAGGCGAGATTGAGCGGGTACTTTGGATTAGTTCATCTGGCAAAGATATAGTAACTATTGAAATTAATAATCCCAAAGCACTTCCTAAATGGCAAAAGCTTATAGATATAGAAGAAGCGATTAAATTTGGTTTCATTCTTATACTTCAATCCGACCCTTATGCAAAAAATGTTTCGCTATTGAATCCCATTTCTTCAAAGTATCAAGACTATAGAGATAAAGCATGGTCAATAATTGCACCAATTATAGAAATGGATGATGGTAAAGCTTTTATTCCGAGTTTGAGGGGGAGTTTAATAAGTGAAGTTTCTCAACGTACAGGCTGTTCTAAAAAGACAATTTATAAATATTTACGCTCTTATTGGCAAGGAGGACAAACAAAAAATGCCTTGCTTCCATCTTTTGAACGGTGTGGTAGTAAAGGTTTAGAACATAAAAGCTCTGAACGTAAACGCGGTCGTCCAAGAAAGCTTTCCTTAACCACACAAAGACCGATTGGGGTGAATGTGAACGAAGAAATTCGAGAAAAATTTCGCCGTGGTATCAAGTTATTTTATCTAAACCGAAAAGAAGCAACACTAACGTCAGCTTTTCAACTGACGCTAGAAAAATTCTTTCATTGTGGTTACACTTCGCACAACGGAGTTTTAGTACCTGTCTTACCTCCAATCGACGAACTACCTACGTTTGCTCAATTTCGTTATTGGTATTTTAAAGAACGCTCAATTAGTCACGAAATTTGCACGCGAAAAGGTGAACGTCGATTTAATTTAGATTACCGAGCAGTGACAGGAAATTCAACTAAAATGGCGTTTGGTCCAGGTTCAATTTATCAAATAGATGCCACCATAGGGGATGTTTACTTAGTAAGCTCTTTAGATAGAAGCCGAATTATTGGTCGTCCTGTAATTTACTTTATAATTGACGTTTTTAGCAGGTTAATTACAGGTTTTAGTGTCAGTTTAGAAGGACCGAGTTTTTTAGGAGCGATGTTAGCTCTAGAAAATGCGACTGCTGATAAGGTCTCGTTTTGCAGTACATATGGTATTACAATTACCGACTTTGATTGGCCTTCACATCACCTTCCCGAAACAATCTTAGCTGACCGAGGCGAACTCGAAGGTTATAATGCCGACAACTTAGTAAATAGCTTGAATATAAAGGTATCGAATACACCTCCTTATAGGGCTGATAGGAAGGGTAATATCGAACGTCATATCCACACCTGTAATGAAAAAATGAATCGATGGATACCAGGTACAGTGCAAAAACCCCATGAAAGAGGTGATAAAGACTACCGATTAGATGCGGTATTAGACCTGTACCAGTTTCGTAAGTTAATGATTATCTGTGTACTCGACCACAACAAAAATCATCGGATGGACTGGTATCAGATGGACGAATTCATGATTACTGACCATGTTGAGCCATATCCGATAGAACTTTGGAAATGGGGAATACAAAACCGAAATGGTTATTTAAGAACTTTGTCACCTGAAATTATTCGCTTAAACTTATTGCCAACAGCAACAGCTTCAGTTACCCCAAAAGGAATTTACTTTCAGTCAAAGTATTACACTTGTGCAAAAGCAACAGAGCAGCAATGGTTCGTAAAAGCAAGAGTTTCTGGTAGGTGGAAAATCAAAATTGCATTTGACCCACGAAACCTTGACAATATTTACCTACATGACGATACCGATAAACAGTTGATAACTTTGCATTTAATTGATTCAAATCAGACATTTAAAAGTAGAGATTGGTACGAAACAACTGATTATTTTGAACTTAAAAACATTGAAAAGTACGTTGCACAAACTGATTTAATTCAAAGTCAAGCCGAATTTCACGCGACTATTGAATCTATTGTAAAAGAAGCTAGCGAGCAAACATCTCAATATAGAACGCCAAATAATCATCACCGCGTAAATTCAATTCGAGAAAATCGCAGAACTGAACGTGATTATGAGCGTTCAAAAGAGTATTGGGATTTAGAAGAATCTTTACCTCAAGAATCAGCATCTAATTTATCTACATTTGAAACCTGTGAATATATAGCACCTCCTAAACCGATTGAAAAATTACGCAAACTGCGTTCAAAGAAACTAGAACTATGACTTTTACTAATTCAACACTACCACTCCTAGTTGGTTCAGGAAAAGTTGTACAAGCATCTTACCGCGACCAACTAATTTCTAGTTATCGTAACAATCCTCTTATCGAAGCATTACCTCAAATTTTAAGTTCAGAAGAGGTAATAAGCTCAATTGCTTCTTATCCAAGTTTCTCTGATACAGAGCGTTTCCTACCTCTACATTTGCGCTTACACTTAGCTCAAAATGTGCTTCATTTCTTTCAACCTCTTCCAATTCATTTAGATTTAGAAGCAAGATTTTCTCGTTTAATTCGAGGTGGATATCAATTTAGAAATCCTATACAAATTGATTTTTGGAAAAACTCTTTCTCAGCATTTTCTGCTTTTGAAAATAATGAATTTCCACCAAATTATATGTATACTTCAGCTTATGGCTTTACTATAATTGGTATTTCAGGTATAGGAAAAACTACTGCCATCTCAGCAATTTTATCCCTATATCCTCAAGTCATTGTTCATAGTTGCTATAAAAATAAGAATTTTACTCATTCTCAAATTGTATGGCTCAAACTCGATTGCCCTTTTGATGGTTCTATTAAAGGATTATGCCTTAATTTTTTTCAAGCTGTTGATGAAATTTTAAACACTAATTACTCAAAAAATTATGTTTCATCACGTCGCACAGTTGATGAATTAATTCCTAGTATGGCTCGCGTTGCTTCGTTACACTGCATTGGAGTTTTGGTTATCGATGAAATTCAGCACCTAAACGAAGCTAAAAGTGGTGGAGCCAACAAAATGCTAAATTTCTTTGTACAACTAGTTAATACAATTGGTGTTCCTGTTGTTTTAGTTGGAACCTATAAAGCTATGTCAGTTTTGAGTGGAGAATTCCGTCAAGCTCGTCGGGGTAGTGGACAAGGTGATTTAATATGGGACTCAATGGAAGAAGATGATGTTTGGCAATTATTTATTGAATCACTTTGGCGATATCAATATGTAAGAAAACCTTGTCCCTTAACTTCATCCCTGTGTCATGCTCTTTATGAAAGTAGTGGCGGAATTACTGACTTTGCTGTCAAAATTTATATGCTTGCACAAATCCGAGCAATGACAACTGAAAGTGAGATTATTAATGAAGGCGTAATTAAGTCAGTTGCAGCAGATAGCTTACGTTTAGCTAGACCAATTTTAGATGCATTAAAAACAGGCAATGTTAAAGCTCTGTATAATATTGATGATGTTTATCCAACTGATATTACATCCGTAATAAAATCAACTACTAATAATATAAAAGTGTCGGGTAAACTTAGCTCTTCACCTGCTGTCAAACAAACTTTAGCCTCCTCTGATTTAACAACAATGGAGATTTGTGAAGAGCAAAAATTAGATTTGAAAAAAGAGCCACAAAAACCAATTAAAAGTACGATAAAAAAGCCAAATCAAGATGGATTATTAGCAGTTAACAATTCTAAATCACACAATAAATTTACTGCTTATGAGCAACTTAAATCTATGGGTTATATCCGACCAGCTACCGAATTTATAACTTTATTAAAAGACAAATGATTGGTTTTTTTCCTGACCCCTATCCGGATGAGCTACTTTACAGTATTTGTGCAAGATACAGTAGTCGCGTGCAATACCCACAAGTTAAAAGTGTCGCGTCTGAATTATTTGGTTCAAAATGCGCTACAGCAATAATAGAATTACCATGTTATCTCAATCATCTCCTAACTGTTTTACCACCTGGGCATAAATATACAGTTGAGCAGCTTATTGATAACCACACTATGCTGCGATTTTATAGTCCATTTTTAACTGAATTTCGAGTTAAACGTTTAATGGATAGTATGAGTGGTTTAAATGACTTCCCAGTCTATAGTTGTTTAAGCCTTTACCACGGTGGAATTGAGTCTCCGGAATGGTTAAGATTTTGTCCAAAATGTGCTAGTGAGGACTTAGAAAATGTAGGTGAGTTGTACTGGCATCGTCTACATCAAATTCCAGGAGTATTTGTATGTCCAAAACATCAACTTTTTTTAGAAAATAGTCATGTACAAATAAGAAACAGACATCAACCGGCACTTTTTATCCCAGCATCTGAAGCTATTAAAAAAGTTCCATACTCTTATATCGATTTATCTAATAAAAATCATAAACAACAAATGCAAATTGCGGCGGATGCATTTTGGTTACTAAATCAATATAGATTGGTGCCGGGTTATAATTTATTGCACGATAAGTATATGATAAATTTGCTTGAGAAACAATTAGCTAATTGGAATAAAACTATCAAAGTCACAGAATTAGTACAAACTTTTTTAAATTATTATTCTGATGATTTATTAAATAAATTATCATGCCCAATTGATAAGAATAAAAATACTAATTGGTTAATTAACTTGCTACGTAATTTAGGTAAAAATTCTGCTAGCCATCCTATTTATCATCTTTTACTGATTCAGTTTTTAGGATTAACAGCAGAGTCTTTTTTCCAAAACGATTATTCAAAAAGTATTCTTAAACCATTTGGTGATGGTCCTTGGCCTTGTCTTGACCCAACCAGCGAACATTTTAGACAATTAACAATCCATAAATATAGTATGACTCGGGTAAACGAAACTAAAAAACCCATCGGTAAGTTTCGTTGTGCTTGTGGCTTTAGTTATTCTCGAACTCCTCCTGACAAGTCAATTAATGATAGATTTTCTTACTCTCGCTGTACTCCCGATAGTAAATCATGGGAAACAGCCTTGAGAACTTTTTGGACAGATTCATCCCTAAGTTTGTCTGAAATTGGGCGGCGACTTGGTGTTACTGGTAGAACTATTAAAGAACGTGCCGTCAAGCTCGGTTTAGAGTTTCCTCGTGCTGGACCGCGACATCAATCAAAACTTACTAATCATAATTTACATTTATCTGCAAAAAATAAAGAAACGTTTCAAGAAAAACGAGAACATTTACGTACTGTTTGGCTCTCTATTAGAGAAAAATATCCACAAGCAACACACAGGCTTCTAACACAAAAATTTAATTCTGTTTATAGCTGGCTTTATAAGCACGATTATGAATGGTTTGAAGCTCATCTACCACCTCGAAATAGAGGAGGAGCCAGAACTCTAATAGACTGGTCTAAACGCGACCAAGAACTAAGCTCTTCTGTTAAAAATGGAGTAAATTTGATTAAAAATGCTCCTGGTCGCCCACAAAAAATAACAATAAAAGCAATCTGTGCTGCTATTAACCGTCCAGACCTCTTTAATAAAAAAATGCGCTCCCAACTACCTTTAACTTCAAAAGTTATATCGGCTTCGATTGAAAGTTATGAGGATTTTGCTATTCGCCGTCTGGAATGGGCAACTCAGAGTTTTCAACTTGAGATGATTTGTCCGTCTCGCTATCAACTTTTACGTAAAGCAGGTTTAGGGAGTTCAAAAATTCTAAAAGAACCATTTTTTCTTCAAGCAATTGATACTGCTTTAGAATTTTTAGCTAACTTCAAGTAATGGAATGTATCTTTATGTAACAGTTTCCAACTTTATTATGATCGCAAATCTTAGATGGAGAACTATTGGGCATCTGGAGAAACCAACTTTATTATAAAAAGCTATGCGGCATAGAACGACAAATCATGGATTTCAGTCGTTTCCAGTTTCCAACTTTATTATGTTTGTACA
>ERZ1740072.1106-NODE-1106-length-10499-cov-5.020873_pt1 | contig 10499 bp, 6 predicted proteins | sample MGYA00581733_ERZ1740072 | MGnify/ENA primary metagenome ERZ1740072 (study PRJEB43018, sample SAMN04849741) | marine metagenome | isolation source: floating plastic debris | place: Pacific Ocean | collected 2008-08-30 | study: EMG produced TPA metagenomics...
GGCAGCAAAGCCGGATGGGGACCTGGCTAGGGCGACGGCGGCGGCGGGGTCGAAAAGTCCGCCAGCAGTGATTGTCATCTTCGGTGGAGTGATCTTTGTCGGGTTGGGAATTGCCTTCAACCTGATGTGGCTGACCTTGATTGGCGCTTTATTGACGCTGGTCTTGTCTTGGGGCTTGCTATGGCCATCGATAGCCTATTTGTTGGCTGATCTATCACCTCAGCAGAGATCGATCATTGTTGCCCTACCGGCATTTGTGATCGGCCTTTACGGACTCATGGAAGCGACGGGCGTCAATCAAGCCATTCGAGATTGGGGCTTGCCGTTGCGCTGGGATATTTTGGGTGCTTTTGGGGATTTTTTAGGGGCGATCGGGCAAATCTTTGTGGCTTTATTGGCGCTATTTGTAGCTTGGCGGCAATATGTGATTTCCCGAGATTTAACCCTGCAGCAAAATCGGATTACTCAGCAGCAAACGATTGATGCTTACTTTCAAGGTATTTCTGAACTGGTCTTAGACGACGAAGGCCTTCTAGAAGACTGGCCGCAAGAGCGGATCATTGCCGAGGCGCGCACTGCGGCGATTTTGACCAGTATTGATGCGCCCGGGAAAGCCAAAATCATTCGCTTTTTGTCGCGATCGCGTCTCCTCACCCCCTTGCAACGAGACGAGCATCTCGGCCGCCCGATTTTAGATGGCAAGGGGGGCTATGCCGAAGACCGAGAACGTGGGCTGCGGGTGATTAATCTAGGTGCAATTTTAGCCAATGCCGATCTCTCGGGCACCGATCTTCGCTGGACTGATTTGAGCGATGTTAATTTGATTCGGGCCGACCTCACCAAGGGCGACCTAGTGCGCACTAACTTCATTCGGACAATTCTGTATCAGGCTACGCTCAATGAGGCCGATTTGATGGGGGCCACCTTCTTTAGTGGCTCTTACGAAACGGCGTCTCCCCGCAGTCGGGTCACTGCTCCTGACTTCTCAACTGGGGAACAGACTGGGGCCGTAGTCGAAGAGGCAGACTTTTCTAACGTGAAGCGGATGTCAGAGGCACAGCGACAATACTGCTGTCGCTGGGGCGGTGACAAAACACGCTCGACGATTCCCGGCGGCTGCGAAGGGATTCCCAATTGCTTAGGCCGGTAAACAATCTTACGGATAACTCTGCAAGGTATTCGTAAAGAATAGGTAGAACGTCCCTAAGGTCAAGAGTGCCCCTTTAGGCTGAGAACAGGGAACTAATAAGAACAATCCTCCCTCATAAACAAGCAATGGCTCAAGTCGCAATGAGTTCGTTTAGCAACAGGGACTCCCTACGATCACGAGGTCAGCGTGGCGACATTTGCCCCCTTTTGACGGCCTATCAGCCCCTTGGCAGGAAGCATGATTTGCTAGTCGAGCCGGCGCTCATGGCTCCAGTCAGCTCTCAACAAAACTGCGATACTGCATTGCTCTCGCGAGTGAGGCAGTATCGAGAGTTTAGCGAACGGGTATCTCAAAATTCCTATGTGCTCCATTGATTTGTTATACGTATTGCTGACCCATGCCCAAAACTAAAGCACCTGTTAAGAGTCGGAAGAAAGCTGCTGCTACTGCCTCAGAGGCTGAACCGGTACTCTCCCGCAAGGAACAGCGAAAACTTGAGCGCGCGCGTGCTCAAAATCGTCAGGCGGTCATTCAATCCCTTGCTATTGTGCTGGGCATTGCAACCGTCTTAGCCGCAATCGCCAGCTTTGTATTGGAGCCCAAGCTGGGGGTGGCCGCTGGTTTAGCGATCGCCTGTTTAGGGTTGTCCTACCGCTTTCCTCGTTTTGCCCTTTATGGGTTCATTTTCTATTTACCGCTGAGCGGCACCGTCACCTACGCACTCGGTGGCAGTCCGATTCTGCAGTTAGCTAAAGATGCGATCTTCTTTCCTGCTCTGTTAAGAGTCATCTTATTCTGCAAAGAATATAATCAACGCCTTATTTTTCCTCAAGCTATGAGGATTCCTTTCATTATTTTAATGACCTATTGCACAGCTGTTTTGTTGTTTGTTAATGGAGCACAGCAGATTTCAGCACAAGGAGAAATGCCTATTCCGTTAGGAATATTAGGCTTGAAAGCTCTAGTCGGCTATTTGCTACTTATTACATGTATCCACTATCTCATCAGAACTAAGGCTGACCTTTATTTCTTACTGCGTACCCAGGTCGTCTTTATTATTATCTGCTGTGGGCTGGGTTTTGTGCAGTATCTGATGTTGACAACGGGGGTCTGCCCGCCAACCCAGGGGACTGGCGACGAGCTTTTTAAGGCTTCTTTAGAAAGCCGATGTTTTGTTGGAGGTGCCCTCTTATACAGTCCTCAATTTGGGGTGATTCGTCTTCCAGGCACTTTTGTAGCGCCTTGGCAATGGGGTTGGTTTTTGATTTCAAGCACGTTTTTTGCTTTTGGTACTGCCTTCAATGATCGCTCTTTGATATGGCGGGCCGTGGGCATTTCCTCAATGGTGATGGTGGGCGTGATGGCGGTTGTTTCAGGCCAGAGAATTGCCCTGGCCCTTGTCCCAGCGTCAACGATTCTTCTACTTTTGATGACCGGACAACTGCTCAAACCGAAGCGATTTTTGCCGATCGCAATTGGTCTGGCTTTGATTCTTGTGTTTTTGGCACAACAGTATCCAGATGTTTTAAATGATAGCTTTCAAAGCCTAGTTGGTCGGTGGAATGCAGCTCCCCCTACAGATTTTATTCTGCATCAGCTACAGTGGGCCATGAATGAACAACAAGGTTTCTTGGGGCGCGGTTTAGGCAGAGCGACCAATGCTGCTCGTATCTTTGGTAAAGTCTCGCTTGTAGAAACCTACCATTCCAAAGTTTTGTTTGAGATTGCCCCACTGGGCTTAGTTTTACTACTATCGCTGTTTACAGTTTTAGTTGTCACCAGTTTTAAGGCTTATCGATCGCTCAAAGATCCTAGCCTTCGAGGTTACGGTGCCTCCATGTTTACTTTCGTTTTGTTTATTAGCTACTTTCCCTACTATTACCCGTTAGACGTCGATCCGGTGAATGTTTACTACTGGCTAGCAGCAGGGATTGCCTTAAAGCTTCCTGATCTAGATCGCCAAGAGCGGATGAAAGGCGGTTTGGGTAAAAAGCTGTCGAAAAAAGAACTGAAGCAACTCAAAAAATCACAGCAGGCTATTGAGTTTAGATAGGATGAGGTGTTTCTAGGTATAGTGACTGGACCCGAGTGAGCAACCAGCCGCTAATTACTTCAATCAGCTGTTGCTCTCATTACATTCAAAATAATTCTGGCTAAAAATTAGCTTTGGGAACCAAGATTAAATAATGTGGAATAGACAAGACGGCTATTCATCGTCAGGCAAGCTGCCTCACTAAGAATGGGCGTTGATAAAATCCTGATTCATTTATGGATTTGTTTGACCACCATCGCGAAGCGCAAATTGATGCCGAAGCACCGCTGGCGGCACGGATGCGCCCCCGCACGCTGGATGAGTTCATCGGGCAAGATGCTGTGGTCGGGCCGGGACGACTCTTGCGACGCGCGATTCAGGCCGATCAGCTGTCGTCGCTGATTTTTCATGGGCCACCGGGTACGGGTAAAACTACCCTGGCGCAGATTATTGCCAACACCACCAGTGCCCAATTCATCGCGCTGAATGCGGTGCTAGCGGGGGTTAAAGATATTCGCGAGGCGATCGCCCAAGCCCAATCGCTACGCGGTCAGTTTGGTCGCCGCACCATTTTGTTTGTGGATGAAGTGCATCGCTTCAACAAATCTCAGCAAGATGCGCTGCTGCCCTGGGTCGAAAATGGCACCGTCATTCTGATCGGGGCGACGACGGAAAATCCGTTTTTTGAAGTGAACAAGGCGCTGGTCAGCCGATCGCGCGTCTTTCAACTCAAGTCTTTGGAAAAAGGGGATCTATATCGCGTTGTGGATCAAGCGATCGCGGACCCTGAGCGCGGCTATGGCGAACGCTCCGTTGCTCTGGATGAGACAGCGTTAGATCATCTCGTCAATGTGGCTAATGGGGATGCGCGAGCCCTACTGAATGCGCTGGAACTGGCGATCGAAACTACCGAACCGAATGCCCAAGGCACGATTCACATCACGCTGGCCGTAGCGGAAGAGTCGATTCAGCAGCGAGCAGTTCTTTATGACAAAGAAGGGGATGCCCACTTCGACACTATCAGCGCCTTTATCAAAAGCGTGCGCGGTTCCGATCCCGATGCAGCGCTCTACTGGCTGGCCCGTATGGTTTACGCTGGCGAAGCTCCGCGCTATCTGTTTCGGCGGCTGGTGATTTTGGCGAGTGAAGATGTGGGTCTGGCGGATCCCCACGCTGTCACGGTGGTTAATAGCTGTGCCGCTGCCTTTGATCGCGTCGGCATGCCCGAGGGCCGGTATCCCCTAGCGCAAGCAACGCTGTATCTGGCTACTGCGCCTAAATCCAACAGTACGATGGCGTTTTTTGACGCCCTGGCAGCGGTCGAAAAAGAGCAGCAGCGTGATGTGCCCAATCCGTTACGGGATCCGAACCGCGATAAAGAAGGTTTTGGTCACGGTCAGGGCTACCTGTATCCCCATTCCTATCGCGAGCATTGGGTCGAGCAGCAATATCTGCCGTCGGGGCTGCAGGGGCAGGTGTTTTATCAGCCTTCGGAGCAGGGCTATGAGCAGTCGATTCAGGCGCAGGTGGTGCGGCGACGCGAGGCCCAATTGGCGGCCATGGTCGAAGGCACCAGCACACCTAGCTCGGAAGCGCTCACCTATAGTCCGGCCGATCCGGCCCGCGATCGCTGGCTGCAGCGCACGCTTAGCCAAACCGGAGAACGGTTGGGGCAAGTGCGCGATCGCCTGTTTGTCGCCTTAGCGCCCCAGCGGCATCACACCGTGCTTGACCTGAATGCTCGCAGTGGCTTGCTCACCTGGGAGGCCGTGCGCCAGGTGCCCGAAGGTGGGGTGTATGCCCGTGTTGAGGCCGCGCAAGATCTCGCCGCCCTGAGCGAACAGGCCGCGCGCTTGCCTGAACTGCAACGCCCGGTCATTTTTCAAGCCGCGCTGGCAGAGCTGCCAACAGCTTTAGCCAGCGCGGCCCCCAATGTCCATTTCGATCGCCTGGTTGGGCGTCATGTGTTTAGCGCGATCGCCCCAACCGCCGAGTTCATCCAGCCTCTAACGAAGTGGTTGGCCCCCAATGGTCGATTGGCGCTGAGTGAAACGCTGCCCCGTGAGAGTCAGCGGCTGTGGGCACTCTTGCCTGCCGATACGGTTGAGAAGTCCTTGGGCGATCGCTGGCGGCAGGCCGAAGAGGCAATCTACTGCGACCCGCAGAACCGGCGCTTTAGCTGGGATGGCGACACCTTAGCCGCATTGATCGAGGCGGCTGGGCTCACGGTGCAGTGGGCACAAACGGTCGCCGAGCATGACCTGTGGATCAGTCCAGCGCTGTGCGATCGCTGGTTTGACGCGGTGAATCCGGCAAGTTATCGAAGTCGCTTGGCTCCAGCCTTGTCTGACGCGGAGTTGGTCACTCTGGAACGGCAGCTACGGCGAGCCCTGCAAAATCAAACCGTGCCGTGGCGATCGACTCAGCTATTTTTGACCGCAACTCGTTGAGATCAGCATCTGGGTTCGGGATGGCAGTGCCTGCGGGCAAAGGTCGGGGGCAGGGAGACCGAGAATCATTGTCCCCTTTCGGAGGCGTCGGTGAGTCACCCGCATGGATGCAGCCCGACTGATCGTCCCCAACTTATGCTGTCTGCAGTTCTAAAAACCCACTTGCCTGTAAGATTTTGAGGAACGAGGAACCGCTAGCGACCCGCTCGGGTCATGCTAGTATCTGCTAAAAAAATTGCCTGAATTTTTCTATGCTCCTAAAGTTTTGGCTGAATAAGCCCAAAGCATTCGCCAAGGTATGGCAAGAGCGCGGCTTAATAAGTGCAATCCGGGATTCTGTTAATTACCTCAAATGGTTGCAACAAGACCGTAGTCAATATCTCAATTGGATCAACGCTCAGCAGCTAACGGAATCAGAGATCGTTCGGGTTCGCAGCGAAATCGAGCAATGGGACAACGCACCGACCTTTTCAGTCTTGGTGCCTGTTTATAACACCCGACCCAAACTGCTGAAAAAAGCGATTGAATCAGTGCGATCGCAGCTCTACCCTCACTGGCAGCTGTATCTAGCTGATGACTGTTCTCCCTCTCAGGCTACTCAGCGAGTCCTCAAGCAATATGCTGAAGAAGATAGCCGCATCCACGTGATCTTTCTCGAAAAAAATGGCGGCATCTCCAAGGCGACTAATGCGGCCTTAGCAGCGGCGACCGGCGACTATATTGCCCTACTCGACCACGATGACGAATTGGCGATCAATGCCCTTTACGAAAATGCCCTGGTCATTCGTCAGCATCCTGAAACTGACATTCTCTACAGCGATGAAGACAAAATTACCGAGTCCGGTCGTCGCCGCGATCCGTTCTTTAAGCCTGACTGGTCGCCGGAATATTTTCAGGGCTGTATGTACACCTGCCACTTGGGTGTCTACCGCACATCTTTAGTGCGACAGATTGGTGGCTTCCGTTCTGAGTTTGATGGCGCGCAAGACTGGGATCTCATGCTACGGCTGACTGAACAGTCGCAGAAGATTTATCACATTCCAAAGGTGCTTTACCATTGGCGACTCACGGCAACCTCCGTCACCGCTGGCGCTGAGGTGAAGGAATGGGCTTATGATGCAGCGCAGCGCGCCCTCACCGATATGACCCAGCGCAGTTCTTACCCTGGCCATGTTGAGGAACTGGAGGATGCCGGTTTCTATCGCGTGCGCCGCCATTTAGTTGACCAGCCCTTGGTGAGCATCATCATTCCTAGTGCGGGCACACCCATGCCCGAGAGCGATCGGGCCCATTTAGAAAACTGTCTTGAGAGCTTGGTGACTCGCAGTACCTATTCCAACATTGAATTGGTTGTCGTGGATGGCTATGACCTGCCGCCTCAGGTGCTAGACAAAGTTAAAGAAGTGGGCGTCAATTTAGTGCGGTGCGACGAACCATTTAACTTCTCGATGCGGGTCAATCTTGGCGTCAGCCAAAGTCACGGTGATGTCGTCGTGCTGCTCAACGACGATGTCGAGATTCTCACCCCCGATTGGATTGAGGCCATGCTAGAGCTAGCGCAGCAGCCAGAAATTGGGGCTGTGGGCTCAAAGCTATACTTTCCCACTGGCAACATTCAACATGCCGGAGTCGTTTTGCTGCACGGCAATCCCGGCCATGTTTTTTATGATGGCGAGGGGGATGAGCCCGGCTATTTCTTCTCAAATCTGGTCACTCGCAATTATCTATGCGTGACCGGAGCCTGTCTCATGCTCAGACGTTCAGTCTTTGATGAAGTCGGCGGCATGGATGAGCTCTTTCCCCTCAACTTCAATGACGTTGATTTTTGCCTGAAGCTGCATAAGTTTGGCTATCGGAATGTCTTTACCCCGTTTGCTGAGCTAATTCACCACGAATCAGCCTCGCGCCCGCGCGTAGTCACAACGGAAGAACTCACCAACCTGAAAGATCGCTGGATGCCTTACCTCGAAAGTATTGGTGGCGATCCTTATTACAATCCTAACCTGCGCCTAGACGGTTCTTTTCTGCTGTAGCTATTGCTCTGAAGTACGGCAGGTGTGTCGTTGGAGCCCACATCACACGAACCGTCAGCACTCGCCACCATGGCCTACAGCGTCAGCCCTTGATTGAGCTGTTGCACGATCGCGGTACTTTGGTTGGCTTTGACAAACAGGCTGACGAAATTGGTTTCTTTCAAGACATCGTCATAGAGGTTGGCAAACAGTATACGCTTGCGTTTGTCTACGGGCCGCGGGCACAAAGCAGCGTCAATAGTGACAATTTGCTGTCGGTCGCCTTTGGCAATCTCTACGAAGAATTTGATGCGGACAACAGCGTTGATGGCTGGCAGCGGTTTACCCAAACTATTACAGCTACCGACACCACGACTCGTCTGAAGTGCTTGTCCTTGGGCAAGCGCGGCACCTTCGGCGCTAACGTTGATGATGTTTCTGTCGAGACGACAGTAGTACTCGAGCTAGCTTCCATGCTGGGCCTGCTTGCTGTGGGTGCCGTTGCTGCCGGTGGTGCCTTGAAGAAGAAGCAAGCTGCTTAGATGTTCTGAGGCTAGCTCGTCACTGCTCCATGCCCCTCACCATTAAGGTAAGGGGCTTTTGGGTGCGCATGCACCACCAATAACCCTCATGGAGAAACTCGACACAGCCACCTAGTGATTATTGATAAAGCTTGAGCAGGCTGAACATTGCCCCTGCAGACACCATCAAGATATCTACCAAGTCGTATTTTTAGAGATATCAATGTAAAGAGATGTCGCAATTTTGGCTCCCTCATCAGATAGCGCCGCAACAAATACTGCTCTCATAAAGAATATTCTGCTCGAGCCAGATCACTTGCCCCATAGTGGTTTCAAGCTTTAGAAAAAATAATTCGTTCATGACGATAAAATCGAGTTTACCTCAGCTTGAAATCACTCTAAGTCAGACCCAACAGTGATTTGACCGATCCACTGCCCATTTGATCTGCGGCAGTAGTCGTGAATGATTTTCCCTGAACCAACATGCCCCCTAGGGGTATTGTTTTTCCCTGTTCTTATGGCTTAACTAAGGGGAGAGTTTGACAACGGAACATAGGGTTCAGTAACGAAACATCGGGTTCGACAACTTAATGTTTCGTTCGATAACTCGATCACTTCATGGATTATTGTTCAGACTTAAGTTATGTCTAAACTTGCTCTGATTTTTCGCATCGCTAGCGCTATGCCGCTGCTCGCTCTGTTCGCCTGTAGCCCTGCATCTACACCGCCGGTAGAACCGACCGAACCGGCTGCCGAAACCGCTCCGTCTGACGATCAAGCCGCTGGTCAGTTAACCATTCGAGCCAATGGCGAAGATTTTGTGCGCCAGGGCTTTGTCACCAAAGATGATTGGCAGGTCAACTTTGATCATGTCTATGTCACGCTGGCTGAAGTGACTGCCTATCAGAGCGATCCGCCCTTTGATGCCGAAGCGGGAGGGAAGCCGCAAGCGACCGAAACCATCAGCTTAGATGAGCCCACAACGGTAGATCTGGCGGAGGGCGGCGACGATGCCGAGCCAGTTTTGATCACCACAGTGGATGCACCTGCGGGTCGCTACAATGCACTTTCGTGGCAGATGCAGCCAGCGGTAGCTGGGCCAGCGGCGGGCCAAACCATCTGGCTAGAAGGGACGGCGGCGAAGGCGGATGAAACGATCGCCTTCGTCATCAAGCTCGATCCGACTTTGCAGTTTGTCTGCGGCGATTTTGTTGGCGACAATCGCAAAGGCATTCTTGAGGCCGCCGATCAGGCTGACCTCGAAGCCACTTTCCATTTTGACCATTTATTTGGTGATGGTGAAACTGCCCCTGACGATGACATCAACACCGGTGCTTTGGGCTTTGAGCCGCTGGCGGCGATCGCTACCGATGGCAGTCTTGAGGTCGATATGGCTGGGCTGGAGGCGCAGCTGGCCCCTGAAGATTACACGACGCTGATCAACATTTTGCCGAGCTTAGGCCACGTCGGCGAAGGCCATTGTGAAGAAACCACTCTGTCCAATAGCTAAATGAAGCCATTTAAATTGCGGCGAACGGTAATTTTGGCGCTACAAAGGTTAGGGCTAGTGGTCGCGGCGGGAGCCTGCACTCCCTTCGCAGCACTGGCCCATGGAGCTCACGTGCAGTCTCGTACAACCTCTGCCGTGGAGATTCAAGCGGCCTATGATTCTGGCGAACCGATGGCTGCCGCTACCGTGCAGGTCTTTGCGCCTGGTGATCCCGAGACGCCGAGGTGTACGGGGGTGACTGGCGCCGCCGGTCGGGTTGTGTTTGTCCCGCCGCGACCCGGCGAGTGGGAAGTCTCGGTGCGGCAAGCGGGCCACGGCGATATTGCCGTCATTCCCGTTGAGGCTGATGGGGCGATCGCCGCTGGGTTCACTCAGTCGGCGGGGCTCACGCCCCTGCAGCGGGGGGTGGTGCTGGGCGCGGTGGCCTGGGGCTGTGTGGGCACGGCGCTCTTTTTTTTGCGAGGTAAGCGGTAGTGCATATTCCCGACGGTATTTTGCCAGCGCCGGTATGTGTGGCTGGGTATGCGATCGCGGGTGGGGTGACCTGGCTGGCCCTCAAGCGGATCAATCAAACCGTCGATCCCCAAGCCGAGGTGCCCAAGGCAGCGTTGCTGGCAGCGGCCTTTTTTGTCGGCTCTTCCATTAGTTTGCCGGTGCCGCCAGCCAGCGTGCATCTAGTGCTTAATGGCCTGTTGGGAGCGCTGTTGGGATGGTATGCCTGGCTGGCAATTTTGATTGGCCTGCTGCTACAGGCGATTTTGCTGGGGCACGGGGGCTTAACCACGCTGGGGGTAAATGCGGTGATGGTGGGGGTGCCAGCCCTG
>ERZ1740072.1107-NODE-1107-length-10499-cov-3.250287_pt1 | contig 10499 bp, 10 predicted proteins | sample MGYA00581733_ERZ1740072 | MGnify/ENA primary metagenome ERZ1740072 (study PRJEB43018, sample SAMN04849741) | marine metagenome | isolation source: floating plastic debris | place: Pacific Ocean | collected 2008-08-30 | study: EMG produced TPA metagenomics...
GGCTCATTGGGTGATTATGGGGGGAGGAGAATGCCTCAACACAATGGGCGAAGGCATCCAGCCCGGTGCCTGCGGTGATGAAAGGCGGCATGCCGACCGTCAGTTCAGGGTCGCAAATCACAACGGCTGGCAGGAACTTGGGGTGGAAGATGATCTTCTTTTCTTCCGTGGCCGAATTGGTGATGACCGACGCGCGCCCGACTTCAGAGCCGGTGCCTGCGGTTGTGGGCACGGCGACGATCGGGGCAATCGCGTCTGCGTCTGCCCGTGTCCACCAGTCGCCGACATCCTCGAAATCCCAGATGGGCCGCGTCTGCCCGGCCCAAAAGGCGACCAGCTTGCCCAGATCCAGACCCGATCCGCCGCCAAAGGCCACAACGCCGTCATGTCCGCCTTCCTTGAAGGCTTTTACACCGGCTTCGGCGTTCTTTTCGTTCGGGTTTGGGTCCACATCGGCGAAGATCGCGCGGCCCAACCCGGCTTTCTCCAGCAGGTCGAGTGTGCGGGTGGTGATCTCCATCTCTGCCAGGCCGCGGTCGGTGATCAGCAGAGGTTTCTTGATGCCCGCCACAGCGCAGGCATCGGCAATTTCAGATATACGGCCCGCGCCAAAACGGATGGCGGTCGGATAGGACCAGTTTGCAGTCAGGCTCATGTCTTTAAGCTTTCTTGAAGTGATATGATTTTGGACGGGTCAGGCTGTGGTAGCCAATCACGGACAACCCACCGCCACGTCCGGTGTCTTTGCAGCCGGTCCAGCACAGGGCTGGATCCAGATAATCGGCCCGGTTCATGAAGACCGTGCCGGTTTCAATTTGGTCGGCTATGGATTCTGCGCGTGCCACGTCATTGGTCCAGACCGAAGCCGTCAGGCCAAAGTCACTGTCGTTCATCAATGTGATGGCCTGCGCGTCATCCTTGACCGCCATGATGCCCACAACAGGGCCAAAACTTTCCTCGCGCATTACCCGCATGTCATGCGTCACATTGGTTAAGATTTGTGGCATTAAGTAGGCACCGCCATCTTTTGGGAACAATTTCGGCGCAATATGCGCCTTTGCTCCCGCCGCGATGGCCTCAGCGGTTTGTGCGCGCACTTCATCGGCGAACCGCGCCTGCGCCATGGGCCCCAGGGTTGTTTCAGGGTCCAGTGGATTGCCCAGTGTGTAGCCGCTGACGATCTCAACCGCCTTGGCAACGAAGGCGTCAAAGTGCTGTTCGGCCACATAGATTCGCTCAATCCCGCAGCAGCACTGGCCTGAGTTGAACATCGCGCCGTCAATCAGCGTCTCGGCAGCGGCATCCACATCCGCGTCGTCACAGACATAGCCGGGGTCTTTGCCGCCCAGCTCAAGCCCCAATCCGGTGAAGGTGCCGCAGGCCGCGGTTTCCATCGCTTTGCCGCCGCCGACGGAGCCGGTGAAATTCACAAAGCCAAAGGCGCGGGAAGCGATCAGATCGGAGGTGGTCTGGTGATCCAGAAAGACGTTTTGGAACACGTCCTCGGGCACACCTGCGGCATGAAACGCCTGTGCCATCCGCTCCCCCACCAGCGGTGTCTGGCTGGCATGTTTGAGCATCACCGCATTGCCCGCGATCAGGGCTGGAGCCACGGTGTTGATGGCCGTCATGTAGGGGTAGTTCCACGGGGCCACGACCAGCACAACGCCGTGTGGCACCCGTTTGATCACCCGGCGGAAAGCGTCGCTGTCTTCGATCTCAATCGGAGCCAGTGCCTCTGCCGCGATCTCAGCCATATAGGTGGCGCGTTCGTTGAAGCCGCCGAACTCTCCGCCATAGCGGATGGGGCGGCCCATTTGGTGGGCGAGTTCGGGCACGATCTCTTCATTCATCGCGCCGACATTGGCCACACCCTTTTGCACGCGCGCAATCCGCTCCTCCAGCGGCAAGGCCGCCCAGGCGGCGTGCGCTGTCTTCGCGGCATCCTCCGCTGCACGGGCGGCTTGTGGGTTCAGTGTTTCACGCTCGGCATAGACGGAACCGTCAATTGGAGAGATACATCTGATCAAACAATGTCCTTTGGCAGAGGGTGGCCCAGAATGAACAGGAACGGGCCGTGGATCACGTGCATCTCACGCTGTCCGTAGGGTTGGTCGAATGGTGCTTTGAAATGTTCCTCGGGGAGAGCTTTGAGGGCACTTGCGTAGCCCGCAAAGAACGCATCCACATCGTCGACGTCAATATAGAGCACCAACTGACGCGCGGGATCGTCCATGTCCGCATCGGGGGAGGCTTTGATCAGCCGGACCCATGCCGCGTCGCGTTGCATCACCACGTGATCGCCATCGCGGTGTGCCACCTCAAAACCAAGGCAATCGCGCAGAAATGCCTCCGCCGCCGGAATATCGTTGAGCGGCAGGGAAGGGGTGGAGCGGAGCGCCTTCATGCCCGCTCGAAACCGCGTGCGATTTCCCAATCGGTGACCACCCGGTCAAACTCTTCCTGCTCCACCTCCGCGCAGCGGGTGTAGTGATCCATCACGTCGTCCCCGAAGGCGTCGCGCAGCATCGCGGAGGACCGCAGGCTTTCGGTGGCCGTGCGCAGGTTTTGTGGGATGTCGGCGGCTTTGGCATCTTCATAGACGTCGCCTGATGTTGGCGGGGCCAGTTCCATCTGGTCTTCGATCCCTTTGATGCCCGCGGCCAACATCGCGGCTTGCGCCAGATAGGGGTTCAGGTCCGACCCGCCCACACGGCATTCCACGCGCACGCCTTTGGTGCCATCGCCACACAGGCGGAAGCCGGCGGTGCGGTTGTCCACGGACCAGACGGTTTTGGTGGGTGCGAAGGTGCCTTTGGCGAAGCGTTTGTAGCTGTTCACGTAAGGCGCGAGGAAGAACGTGTAGTCCGGCGCATAAGCGATCAGCCCGGCCATGTAGTGTTTCATCAGCTGTGACATGCCCAGATCGTCGCTGGCGTCATAGAACATCGGTTGCCCGTCCTGCCAGAGCGATTGGTGCACGTGGGAGGAACTGCCGACCTTGTCGTGGTGCCACTTGGGCAGGAAGGATGCGGCGTGGCCGTGGGCGTTGGCGATCTCCTTGATGCCGTGTTTGGCGATGGTGTGGTGATCGGCGCAATCGAGGGCGGCGGCGTAGCGGATGTTGAGCTCTTCCTGCCCGGTTTCGGCTTCGCCTTTGGAGTTCTCAATCGGGATGCCGGCCGCAAAGAGGTGATTGCGGATGGGCCGCATCACATGCTCTTCCTTGGTGGTCTGCAGCATGTGGTAATCTTCGTTGTAGCCGGAGATTGGCGTGAGGTCGCGATATCCGCTGCGGCGGATGTCATCAAAGGACTTCTCAAACAGAAAGAACTCCAACTCCGTCGCCATCATGGCGTCAAACCCCATGTCCGAGAGCCGTTCGACTTGCCGTTGCAACATCGCGCGGGGGGAATGGGGGACGGGCAGGAGGCTGTGGTGGTCGAGGCGTGCCCATCTCCAGATCGGTGGCCAGCAGGTAGTTGCAGCAGTGGGGTTCCTCAATCGAGTGTTCGACGAAGTTCACCGCATGGAAGCGTTTGCCCATCAGGCGGCCCTGCATGTCGACAAAACAGGCGAGCACGGTGTCGATGTCGCCAGTCTGGACGCGGGATTTCAGATCATCAAAAGTCATTGTGCCGGGCATGTGGTGTCCTCGAACCTATGTCCCCCATTGATTGTGTGCGCGAAGGGGTGGCCCCGACCGCGGGCGTCGGGCGATACGCCCCCGCCCAGGGGGGCGGTCGGGGGCTGCCCGTGGTTTTCACGGGCGGGCACTTTCACAAGCACCCGCCCGCATGAGCATCAGGTATAGCGGTACGGACGGCCCGCTTTTTCCATATCCTCGTTGTACTGTTTGAAGATGTCGACCACCTTGCGCTTGGTCTCGCTTTCGGCGGCGATCTCTTCCCAGAACTCGCGCGCCGCACTTTCGACGGTGGCCCATTCTTCGTCCGGGATTGTGGTCAGCTTGAGCTTGTCGCCGTTCACGCGCAGGCGCGCTTCGCCGCCCCAATACCAGTGCTGGCGGTAGTAGTGCGACTGCTCACAGCAGACTTGGAACAGCATCTGCAGGTCTTCGGGCAGCTCGTTCCAGCGGTCCATGTTGGCAAAGAAGTGGCCGATCCACGCGCCTGAGATGTTGTTGGTCAGGAAGTAGTTGGTCACATCCGCCCAGCCGACAGTGTAATCTTCGGTGATGCCTGACCAGGCGATGCCGTCCAGCTCACCGGTTTGCACGGCAACTTCGATGTCTTCCCATGGCAGGTTGACCGGCACGACGCCGAACTGGCTGAGGAAGCGGCCCGCGGTGGGGAAGGTGAAGATGCGCTTGCCCTTCATGTCCTCAAGGGAGTTGATCGGGTCTTTTGTCGCAAAGTGGCATGGATCCCATGCGCCTGCAGAGATGTGCTTGACGCCGACCGCTTCGTACTCGGACGCCCAGATCTCATTCAGACCGTACTGGTTGAACAGCACGGGCACGTCGAGGGAATAGCGCGAACCGAAGGGGAAATACCCGCCGAACACTGTCACTTCGGTGGGTGATGCCATGCTGTCATCATCCGACTGCACCGCGTCAATTGTGCCGCGCTGCATGGCCTGGAACAGCTCACCGGTGGGGACCAGTTGATCAGCGTAGAAAAGCTCAATCTGCATCCGGTCGCCCGCGATCTGGTTGAACATCTTGATGGCCGGATCAATTACCTCAGCAGCCAAAGCGGCGCCCGCATAGGTCTGCATCCGCCATTTGATCGTGCTTTGCGCCAGTGCTGGTGTGGCGAGCGCTGCGGGGGCGGCAACGGCGGCCCCTTTGATAAACGTACGTCTGGTTGTCATGGTCTTCTCTCCTTGTCTAAGGTTGCGCCGGTTGGCCCGGCTTGTTGGGTTCATTGTCCGTAAACGAGCTGCGGCAGCCACAACGCGAGGCCGGGGAACAGCATTACAAGTGTCAGCGCGCCGACCATCACCAGCACAAAGGGCGTGATGGAGGCATAGATGTCGCGCAGGGAAATCTCCGGCGGGGCCATGGCGCGCATCAGGAACAGGTTATAGCCGAAAGGCGGGGTCATATAGGCGATCTGCGTGGTGATCGTGTAGAGGATGCCGTACCAGATGAGGGTGAAGCCAAGCTCTCCGACCAGTGGGACATAGAGGGGTGCCACGATCACCAGCATCGCGGTGTCGTCCAGGAACGTGCCCATGATGATGAAGCTGAGTTGCATCAGGATGAGGATCATCCAGGGGGAAAGGTTGAGTTGCTCGGTGAACAGGCTCTCAATCGCTTTCACCGCACCAAGACCGTCGAAGACAGCGCCAAAGGCGAGGGCGGCGAGGATGATCCACATGAACATGCAGGTGATGCCCAGCGTGTTGCGCACCGAATTCTCGAACACTTCGCGGGTCATGCGGCCTTTGAGTACGGCGGCAAAGAAGGCCGCCAGCGCGCCGATTGCGGAGCTTTCCACCAGGCTGGTCCAGCCGTTCACAAACGGCACCATCATCACCGCAAAGATCACAAGCGGCAGCAGACCCGCGCGCAGCAGGCGCAGCTTTTCTGCGCGTGGCAGGTCGCGTTCTTCCACGGGCAGGGCAGGGCCGAGCGCAGGGCTTATGCGGCAGCGCAGCGCGATGTAGAGGATGAACATCGCGGCCATCATCAGCCCCGGCACCACGCCCGCGAGCCACAGCTGCCCCACCGGTTGCCGCGCGATCATCGCGTAAAGCACCAGCACCACCGAAGGCGGGACCAGAATGCCAAGCGAGGACCCCGCCTGCACAACCCCCGTCACCATGCGTTTGTCATAGCCGCGCTCGAGCAGTTCCGGCAGAGCAATCGTCGCGCCAATCGCCATGCCCGCGACGCTGAGCCCGTTCATGGCGGAGATCAGCACCATCAGGCCAATCGTCCCAATCGCCAGCCCGCCGCGCAGGCCGCCCATCCAGACGTGGAACATCTTGTAGAGATCATCGGCAATCTTCGATTCCGACAGCACGTAGCCCATGAAAATGAACATCGGCAGCGTCAGCAGCGGATACCATTTCATCAGTTTCATCGCGGCAGCAAAACCGATGTCATACCCGCCCTTGTCGCCCCACAACAGCAGCGCCGCAACAACAGCGACAAACCCAATCGCCCCAAACACCCGCTGCCCGGTGAGCAGCATCAGCATCATGGTTGAAAACATGAGGGTCGCGATCATCTCATAGGGCATCAGATTTCAGCACCTTTGAGACGCAGGATGTCCTTGAATAGTTCCGAGATGCATTGCAGCAGCATCAAAACAAAGCCGACGATCATCACCATTTTGATCGGCCAAAGGTAAGGACGCCATGAGGACGACGATCTTTCCAGCGTACCAACTTCCTCGATGCCAATGACCACACCAGCAAGAAACGAGAATGGCGCGTCTTTCCAATAGCCCAGCGAATAGGCCGTCGAACTGACGGCGCCGTAGATCAGCACGCAAAGATAGAAGATCAGGAACAGCACGGTAACTGCGTCAAACCACGCTTTGCGCCGCACCGACCAGCCGCCATAGAGCAGGTCCATCCGCACATTTGATCCCAATTGCAGGGAATATGGACCGCCCAGAATGTAGTATCCAACCATCACAAACTGCGCCATTTCCAGCGTCCAGAGCGTTGGCAGAAAGAACGTCTTGCTGATCGACGACCAAAGCAGGATGCCCATCAACACAAAGATCCCGTACATCATCACCCGACCCAGTCGGTAGTTCACGGCATCAACGCCGCGGATATATCCACGCATTACGCCTTGCATGCGTCGGCCCCCAAGCTTTCCAGTGCCTGCGTGATCCAACTGGTCAGTGTTTTTGCCATCGCAGTCTGGGTTGGTTCATCTGCTACCAAATCGTTCCGCACCTCGATCATATCGTTCTGGTGGCCGTGTTTGAGCGCGTGTTCTTTTAACGTGTGGGTTACACCATCTTCCGGGCCGTATGGAGCATTGAGGCGGACATCATAACCGGTGGCGAACTGCATGATCGCGTCCGCTAACGTACTGTCGTGATCATGCAATATCCCGATCTCGACCTCACGCTTCTCGCCGTTGTAATTCGGCGTGAAGCTGTGAACCGTCACGATGACAGGATCGGAGCGGCGGGCAATCTCGAAGGCAAGTCTTTCGCGAAACGGCGCGTAATAGCGCGAAACCCGCGCGCGTTTTTCGTCATCGGTCAGTCCAAAGTTACCGGGCACATCATAAGCTTCACTACGGGTAGGTATCGCGTCGGAGGCCTCAGGCGGACGATTGCAATCATAAACAAGACGGGACACGGTTGAAGCGACAAGTACGGCATCAAGGTTTTGCGAAATGCGCCGGGCCACCGCCATCGCACCGGGGTCCCAGGCCACATGGCTACGCATCGCATCGGGACTGATCCCCAAATCGTTCAGGTCCTCAGGGATATGGATACTGGCGTGCTCGCAAACCAAGACAATCGCGGACCGTGCACTGCTGCGCGAAACCTCGACAACGCTTTCATCAGCTTGATGTATAACCATAGCCACCCCTACTGACAAAGTGCTTGCCATATCAGGACCATGTCAACACAATTGTGAAATATTTATCACACATCAGATTGCGCTGTTATTTTTGTGAATAAAATGGAGGCGACCATGGCAGAGGCTGCACAAACGATATCAGATCACATCCACAAGATGTTGGACGACCTGACACGGGCAGAGCGGCAGCTGGCGCTGTCTGTACTTGAAAACTACCCGGCTTCCGGCCTTGGACCTCTGACCGCCCTTGCTAAAGATGCGGATGTATCCGTGCCGACCGTCGCCCGTATGGTTCAAAAGCTTGGCTACAAGGGCTACCCGGAATTTCAGGCTGCCCTGCGCGAGGAACTGAAGGCAAAGGTGAAAACGCCCATTGCAAAATATGATACTTGGGCAGAGGCAGCACCGTCAGGCCATATCCTCAATCGCTTTACTGAGGCCGTGATAGAAAACATCCGCCTCACACTCGGCCAGATTGATCCCACAGCCTTTGACGAGGCTTGTGATCTGATTGCGGACGTGGATCGACACCTTTTTATTGTGGGCGGTCGGATTACGCACACACTGGCCGAGTACCTTTTCCTGCACATGCAGGTCATCCGACCCAATGTGACGCACGTACAATCCACATCCAATACATGGCCGCACTATCTACTGAACGTGAAGAAAGGGGACGTTTTCGTAATCTTTGACGTGCGGAGATATGAGAATAACACGTTGAAGCTGGCAGAACTCGCGCATGAACGCGGAGCCAAGATCGTTCTGATGACAGACCAATGGCGTTCGCCGGTGCATCACATGGCGACGATCTGTATGAGTACCCGGATCGTTGTGCCATCAGCTTGGGACAGCGCGACGACGATGATGCTGCTATTGGAAACGATGGTTTCATCTGTGCAAACCTTGAACTGGACACAGACAAAGGCCCGCATTGAAGGGCTGGAAGATATGTTTGACCAAACTAAGCTGTTTCGCAAGTTCACATAAGCTGGTGTCGCCCTCTCCAACAGTCGCCCCGTAACTCAGCCTGAAGGCACGGCAACTTGCGGTTTACGGAAGAGTAGACCGAATCGAGCCGCGTGCTAGGCTCAGCCAATTAGGCGAGGGAAATGGGAGGAAGATATGCTCGACACTACACTTTCTGATCAAACTCAGTCGTTCTTGGACATGTTTGGCGCGGCACTTGCTAAGGAGGATATTGCGGCGGTCTGCGACATGTTTGATGAAGACTGCTATTGGCGAGATCTTGTCAGTTTTACCTGGAACATCAAAACCGTCGAGGGCAAGGATCAGGTCGCCGACATGCTGTCCCATCAACTATCCACGACAAAACCACGCGGCTGGAAAATTGCCGAAGGCGAGATTCCAGCAGAAGACGGTGGTGTAACAACCGCTTGGATCGAATTTGAAACAGAGGTTGCACGAGGCTACGGTTTGTTGCGCCTTAAGGGCGACAAGATTTGGACCCTGCTCACGACGATGGCAGAGCTAAAAGGGCATGAAGAACCGGCTGGCGACAACCGGCCAATGGGCGCGAAGCACGGCGCAGGAAAACACCGAGCGACTTGGGCCGAAGAGCGGGCGCTGGAAGAGGCCGAGCTCGGTTACAAAACCCAGCCTTACTGCGTCATCATCGGCGGTGGGCAAGGTGGCATCGCCATGGGTGCGCGCCTGCGCCAGCTTGGTGTTCCGACTATCATAGTTGAACGGAATGATCGCCCCGGTGACAGCTGGCGGAACCGCTACAAGTCTCTCGGCCTTCATGCTCCTGTCTGGTATGACCATCTTCCCTACATAAAGTTCCCTGAAAATTGGCCGGTATTTTCTCCAAAGGACAAGATCGGCGATTGGCTGGAAATGTACACCAATGTGATGGAGTTGAACTATTGGACCCGCACCACTGCCAAATCTGCATCGTTTGACGAAGCAAAAGGCGAGTGGACTATCGTCGTTGACCGAGATGGTGAAGAGGTCGTGCTCAAGCCTACACAGCTTGTTATGGCGACTGGCATGTCGGGCAAGAAGCGTATGCCAGAATTCCCGGGTATCGAGACGTTCAAGGGTGTGCAGCAGCATTCCTCGGAACATGACGGCCCCGATGCTTGGAAGGGCAAGAAAGTTGTTGTCGTGGGATCGAATAACTCGGCCCATGACATTTGCGCGGCTCTTTGGGAGAGCGATGCAGACGTCACCATGGTGCAGCGGTCATCAACGCATATTGCGCGGGCAGAGACCTTGATGGAGGTAGGATTGGGCGATCTTTACTCCGAACGGGCCGTGAACGCGGGCGTGACGACAGAAAAGGCAGATATGATATTTGCTTCGCTACCTTATCGCATCCTGCACGAATTCCAGATCCCCGCATACGCTACCATGAAAGAGCAGGATAAGGACTTCTACGACGGGCTGGAAAAAGCTGGGTTCTGGCTGGATTGGGGTGATGACGAAAGCGGACTGTTCATGAAGTATCTTAGACGTGGATCGGGGTACTACATTGATGTGGGCGCAAGTCAGCTTATCATCGACGGCGAGGTCAAACTGAAACGCGGACAGGTCACGGCACTGGACGAAACAGGCGTGATCCTGGATGATGGCACGCACCTGGACGCTGACCTTGTGGTCTATGCCACCGGTTACAATTCGATGAACGGCTGGGTGGCGGATCTGATGGGCCAGGATATGGCTGACAAGCTTGGCAAGTGCTGGGGCCTTGGTTCTGATACCACCAAGGATCCTGGTCCTTGGGAGGGCGAGCAACGCAACATGTGGAAACCAACGCAGGTGCCAAACCTTTGGATGCATGGCGGCAACCTGCACCAATCACGTCATTACTCGCAGTTTTTGTCATTGCAGATCAAAGCGCGGATGGAAAGTATTCCAACCCCTGTCTATGGCCTGCAGGACGTCCATCACCTCTCCTGAAAAACCCAGAAATCAATTGCGGGCCTTCACGTTTGACACCCGAAGGTCCGTAC
>ERZ1740072.1108-NODE-1108-length-10497-cov-4.015227_pt1 | contig 10497 bp, 10 predicted proteins | sample MGYA00581733_ERZ1740072 | MGnify/ENA primary metagenome ERZ1740072 (study PRJEB43018, sample SAMN04849741) | marine metagenome | isolation source: floating plastic debris | place: Pacific Ocean | collected 2008-08-30 | study: EMG produced TPA metagenomics...
AGAATACCGGCATTGTCTTTGGGGCTTAGAATCATTGGCTGCCGAGCGATGTCGTGTCTTTGGCTGAAGCCATTCTAACCTATCCGGTCTATCCGGGTTTTGCCTCCCTGAACCTGGCTCAGGCGGTTGGCGTGTTCTGTGCCAGCTGGGGGGCCAGTGTGGGCGCGGTCGGGCGATGGGCGGGCGAGAAAGCCGGGATTGAACCGCCCGCGCCGAAAGCCGACCTGATCCGCATGTTCGAACATCTGGAAGAAGAGCTGGACCGGGCCGGTTATTTCTATCCGCCGGACAAAACACCTTTGATGAAGACGAACATTCGCAATGCCTTCATCCGCGGCGACTGGACGATGCAGGAAGTGCGGACCTTTCGCGGGGCGATCAAGGCATTGGCGCTTGGTCGCGGCAAGGCGCGGAGCAAACGCGAAGACTAATTGCGGCGGCCACCGCCCGGGATATTGGATTGGACGAGCCGAGCAGAAAGATCGCGGCCTTCGGCGGCATAGGTCTGTTCGGCTGTCACCGCGTTTTCATCGCACGTCGGATGCAGGTCGCTGCCCCAAGAAAACCCGGCATTGAAACCATTGACCAAAGAGCGCCGCAACCCGCCCTGATACGGCGCTTCCAGTTCCAGCAGGCGAAGCATATAGCTGCGCCAATACTGATCATTACGTCCATTGCAGGCGACGCGAATGGCATGTGACTTCCCCAGAACTTCGGCCAGCGTGGTGACGTCGCGATAATAGTCCTGAGACGGCACCCGGCTCTGGCCATGGGCTGGCAGAGCTGGCAACACAGACAGACCCAACAGACAGGCTGCCAGGAGGACAGATTGATGCGGCAATTGTTGATTCATGCAAAATCCTTTGCCCGGATCGAAGATGCGCTGAAGCCTTTTTCTGATCGCATTTCGCCTCTCGTCCTTGATAATGGACATTTGAACCATCCGTGGGGCGAGAGTGAGGCAGACGCTGCCATCGCTTTCGGCACCCAGGATGCGTATTTTAGTCCGTCGGTTATGACTTATTTCCAAACACTGATGAGTTTTGAAAAACTGGAATGGTTTCAGTCCTCTGCGGCAGGCACAGAGCATCCCATGATCCAGGCCACCGGCAAAAAGGCGGCGCTATTCAGCGGCAGCCATGAACAGTCAGAATCAATCGCGGAATGGGTGCTCTGGGCCGGGCTCGACTTTTTTCAGGACGGGCGGGCGCGACGCCAGGCGCAGTCGGACAAGAATTGGACCCGTCTACCCTTTCGCGAAATGGCCGGGTCGAAATGGCTGATTTTCGGCTTTGGCGCAATCGGACAGGCTTGCGGTCGCCGCTTGCGGGCATTGGGCGCAGACGTGATTGGCGTTCGGCGAAACGTAGCCAGTTCTGACGCCGCAGACCGTGTGATCACACAAGACCAGGCACGAGCAGAGATCGCGAGTGCAGATGTCGTTCTGCTATGCCTGCCTCTGACGGAGGCGACTGAAGATTTCGCGGATGCCGCCTTCCTTGCGCAGATGAAGCCTGGCAGCCTGTTGATCAATGTCGGGCGGGGCGGTCTGGTCGATGAAACGGCGCTCTTTGCTGCGCTGGACGCCGGTGCGCCAGCGCAAGCCTATCTCGATGTTGTGCGGGAGGAACCCCTCTCCGAAAACAGTCCGATTTGGACCCATCCGAACATTGTTCTGACGCCGCATATTTCAGCCCTGACCATGGGCGCGCAGGTGCGCACCGATCAAGTTTTTCTGGAAAATCTTCAACGCTTCCTGGATGGAAAACCCCTGCGAAATGCCGTGAGCAGCGAGGTGTTTGCCTAATCTGTCACAAATGTGTCATAATTGATGCATGACACATCTGGATTCACTGTTTGAAAGGAGCGTGAAAGCCGCGGTCACAGGGTTGATCGTAATTTTGTGTGCGCTGCTGGTTCAGCCGGCGCATGCCACAGAGCGCCAGACGCTGACGCTGCTCGATAATGAACGCAACTGGCCGATCACGCCAATCATGATCAACGGTCAGACCAGCCGCGCCTTGCTTGATACAGGCGCTACGATCGCTCTGATCGACGATGCGCTGCTCGCCTTTGATGGGTCGAATGGTGCCGCTCACGCAACGCAGGTGCGGGGAATAGGCGGCAATCGCGTCTTGCCCGTGACGACGGTCTCAACGCTGAGCGCCGGCGCGCAAGCCTGGCAGCATCTTCGCGTTGCGGTGAATACAGTGGACGCGTTTCCGATACAGGAAAATATTCTACCAGTCTCGCTGTTCCAGAGTGGCGTGATTGATTTCGATTTTTCGGGTCGGACCGTGACGCTTTATGACGGCTATCCGAAGCGCGTCCGCGGGGCAGCGCGCAATGCGATCAAATATTCCGTTCATGACGGGCTGATCTTCATCCCGGTCAGTATCAATGGCGTCAGCGGTCATGCGCTGATTGATACCGGCTCGACGGTAACCTTTATCAACGCGCACTTTGCCGAAGATGCCGAAGGTGTCTACCGGGCGCAGGCGGCACAGGAGATTCGTGGCAGCGATCTCAGCCGAAACGAGCTGGAAGTGTTCAAGTTTCGGCGGATGCAGCTCGGCAATAAGAAGATTTCCGATTTCAGTATTCCGGTCCTGGACACGGAGCTGTTTGCCGCGCTTGGATTTGAGGATGCCCCGATGATGGTGATCGGCATGGATCTGCTGTCGCACTATAGATTGCAGATCGACCGCAAGCGACAACGCATCATATTGCAGCGCTGATCATTTCGACCTGGGGCAACATGTTTTCGCAATTCGTGACATTTGTGGCATACTACCAGAATGGCCCTGAATAAGTTGCCAAGTGAGTATACAATGAAAGCCATTCTGGCGGGTCTGAGCCTGTTGCTTCTGACCGCTGCCTTCGAACCGGCTCAGGCGACCGAACGCGAAACACTCTGGTTGCAACAGAATGAGCATAATTGGCCGATTACGACCGTGACGATCAATGGTCAGCAAACACCGGCTTTGCTCGATACGGGGGCGACTATCGCGCTGATTGATGATGATTTTCTGACCTCGGAATTACAGCCAGACGAGTCGGTCGAGACTCGCGTGCTGGGGATTGGTGGTCAGCGCTTATTTCCAGTGACCAAGATCGGCTCGCTCAGCGCCGGCGCGCGATCCTGGTATGGATTGCGGGTGGCGGTGAACACGGTTGACGCGTTTCCGGTGCAGCAGAATATCCTACCCACGTCCATGTTCGATAATTCAGTGATCGACTTCGATTTTCAAAATGACCGGGTTGAGCTTTATACCGGCTATCCCAAATTTGTGCGCGATGCCCGGCGCAGCACGATCAGCTATATCGATCATGAAGGCCTGATTTTCATTCCTGTGCGGATCAATGGCGTTCGCGGCAAGGCGCTGGTGGATACGGGCGCCAGTGTCAGTTTCGTCAATCAAAGATTTGCCGAGCGCGCGCGGGGCGTGCCGCGCGTACAGGAAGAACAGGATCTTCTGGGCAGCGATCTCGAGCGCAACAGTGTCCGACTGTACAATTTCCGAAGACTGCACTTCGGCGAGAATCATATTTCGAAATTCACCATTCCGGTCTTCGAAACCGAAATGTTCAAGACGCTGGGTTTTGAAGAAGAGCCCATGATGGTGATGGGCATGGATCTGCTGGAGCATTTTCGGGTCCAGCTGGATCAGAAACGCAAGCGCATCGTGCTGTTGCACTAGACCGACCTGGCCTCGCCGTCCGCGCCTCTACAAGCAATTGCGAATAAGCGTTTGCTTTCCCTATGGTTACGCCCACGACTGAAGGGGCAGGTAAATCATGGAGAACCAGCCAATGGCATATGCGCCTTTTGATCTGAGCGGCAAAGTCGCCCTCGTTACCGGGGGAAATCGCGGAATTGGTCTTGGCATGGCCGAGGCGCTGGCCGCGTCGAATGCGAGCATCGCGGTCTGGGGTCGAAAGTCGGCCGCGAATGACGCGGCGGTCGAGAAACTGTCCGGCCTCGGCACAGGCGAAGTGAAAGCCTGGACCGTAGATGTTGCTGACGAGCAGGCGGTGATTGATGCGACGGCAGACGTGGTATCCTCCATGGGCCGGATAGATAGCTGCTTCGCCAATGCCGGTGTCGGTTTTGGCGCGCCGAGCTTCATCGAAATGACGACTGAGACCTGGCGCAAGAATATGGCGGTGAATCTGGAGGGTGCCTTCTGGACACTGCGCGAAAGCGTCAAACACATGACCGAACGCGCCAAGGCAGGTGATCCGGGTGGGTCCGTGGTTGGTGTCGCGTCCCTGGCAGGCATTGAAGGGGCCGCGCGAAATCAGGCCTATGCCGCGACCAAAGGCGGCTTGCCCTCCATGCTGCGCGGCATCGCGGTCGAGTGCGGGCGGTATGGTATTCGTGCCAATTCGATCCTGCCGGGCTGGATCGCCACCGACATGACCGCCGGCGCGCAGGACAATGATGTGTTCACAACCAAGGTCATTACCCGCGTGCCAATCCGACGCTGGGGCGAGCCGGAAGACTTTGGCGGTATGGCCGTGTATCTGGCCAGCGATGCATCACGCTATCATTCCGGCACCACGTTGATCATTGATGGTGGTTATGCGGTTTTCTAGGTCTGTTGCTTGAGGTCGCGCACCTCATCCACTTGGATCGAACGAGACGATCGCGCTTTCCTTGAAGCCGTAACGAATGGCTTTCGCCTGCACGCGGGACCCAGATGGCACGTCAAAAGGTCCCGTATACAGGGTCCAGTCTTCAGAACTGGTATTGAGCCTGAAACCAATCGACGCGCCGTCCGTGGTTGAACGGAGTTCAACGCGCCGGGCCCCTGCATGATCAACATATGTGAGTGTTGGCGCCGCCGTGACCGGCTGGACACCATCCGGCCACATCGCCTGGATCATGTCCGCTTCCGGCACGCGGGACATATCAGGATGGGCAAGCATCCAATCATCGAGGACGGTTTTCAGGCGCGTGACCGTCGCCGCATGTTCGGGGGCGTCCGACAGGTTTCTGATTTCGTGAGGATCGGACGCGAGATCATAGAGCTGAAACTCCGGCATCGGCTCAAACAGGTGCTGTGCCGCTTTTGACAGCGTGCCCGCCTCCAGACCGTTCCAGAGCTCGCGCATGGTTGGTTGCACATCCCGAAAGGCCAGGGGAACAAAATACCGGTCTCCGGGTGAAAAGTTCTGGATCAGTTTGAAGCGCCGATCGCGTACGGCCCGCCGGTGGTTCGGATCAAAATCCATACGGTCCTGGGCGGCGAAAATATATTCCCGGGATGGGTCCCGGTCATCGCCTTCAAAATCAAACCCGGCGAGATGGTCAGGGTTTGGCGCATCCGCCCAGGACAGGATGGTTGGGGCCAGATCGACAAAGCTGATCAGTTCGTCATTCACGGTCCCCGCGTCGCGACCGTCCGGGAAACGGATGACCATCGGGACATGCAAGCCGCTATCATAAAGCGAGCGTTTCATCCGCGGCAGACCATCGCCATGATCGCTGCTGACAATGACAATTGTATTGGCCAGCAGGCCCGCGTCAGCAAGTCGGTCATACAGGGCGCCGAGGGCCAGATCCGTATGCGCAATATTGTCATAATGCGTGGCGAGATCGCGCCGAACAATCGGGGTGTCAGGCAGATAAGGCGGGACGCTCACCGCATCGGGGTCGGTGCGTGCTCCGCGATCCTTGAAGGCCTGACGGTTTCGGGACACCAGGCCATAAAAATCCTGATTGGCCGGCGTTTTCTCCATATCGACCGGCCAGATGGCGCTTTCATGCGTGTTGAACAGCGAAACCATATGGAAGAAAGGCTGCCCTGCGGCTCTTTGTGACCAGTCCGCGCCTGGCTCGGACCTGTTCCAGATCGTGAAGGGTTGGCCGAACTGATAATCCGTCTTGGAATTGTTTGAGGTGTAATAGCCGACGGACCGCAAGCGCTCCGGGAAGGCTTTGATATGTGGTGGCGGAACCGCGAAATACCCTTGCGGACCGCCGCCCGTCCCACCGGCCGGGGCCATGGTCCGCATATGCTGAGCGCCGATTGTTTGCTGGTATTGACCGGTTATCAGGGCGGCGCGACTTGGCGCGCACACGCCGGATGTGGTGAAGACGTTTGTGTAACGGACGCCTTCAGCTGCAAGTCTGTCAAAGTTCGGCGTGTGTGCAAGGCGATCGCCAAAACTCCTGACTCTGGAGCTCATGTCTTCAAACAGAATAAGCACTATGTTTGGCCGTGCAGCCGCATCGGACTCTGATACGGAGCGGACAGGATCGGTCGTATCATTTGCACAGGCGCTTAGGCCGAGGGCGATGATCCATACGGCAACCCACCGCGAAAACCTGGCATGTAAATTCTGTTTCGAACGCACCCTCATATGGCGGGCCTAACATGCCGAGGCGCGAATGTCCTGTTTTGCAATAGGTCGATGGCGGTGTGGGCGAGACGGCCGGTTGATCGCATAAGGAAAAGGCCCGCAGATATTTCTGCGGGCCTCAACACTTATTGCTTTAGATCGCACTGGTGCTCCGTTCTTCTAACGGAGCAAAGACTGCAATCCAAGCTGACCTTACTGGTCAGTCACCTCTTCGGCAGCTTCTTCGACGTCGTCCATGGCGTCAGCGACGGCATCCATCGCATCATCTGCCATGTCTTCCGCCGCATCTGCAACGTCGCCAGCTGTGTCTTCAGCCGCGTCAACGGCATCCGAGACCATGTCTTCTGCTGTATCGGCTGCGTCTGAAGCGGCGTCGACCGTATCTTCAGCCACATCCTCGGCAACATCAACCGCATCTGACGCCGCTTCGACGGGCGCGTCGGTGGCATCTTCAGCCGCATCCACAGTTGCTTCAATCGCGTCCGACGCCGCATCTGTGGTCGCATCGGCAGCTTCTTCAGCTGCATTACACGCAGCCAGACCAGCAGCCGCAAGCGCGGCAATCCATAGTTTTGTGCTCATTTTTTCTTCCCCTCTAGAAGATAAGCCTTCATCGGCACCGCGCATAATACGGGAATCGTCGCCAAAAGTCAGAGATTAACTGTAAAAGTCTGGAAACCGTCCGATTTCCGCGCGGGAATGCCTTGTCTTACCGCAAGGTTGCGCTCCTATCAGGCACTGAAATTGGAGGAATTCATGGGCATTCATACCTCGCTTTGCGACTTTCTGAGCATAAAACACCCCATCATGTTAGCCGGCATGGGAGGCGTTTCCTACGCTGCACTCGCCGCCGCGATGCGCAATGCTGGTGGCTATGGCGTCTTGGGCATGGCCGGCGCCTCGCCAGATTTCATCGCCGCGCAAGTGGCCCGGGTGAAAGACCTGACCGATAAACCTTTTGGCGTCGACCTGCTGGCGGCCGACCCGGGCAGCCTGGAAAAAAGCGTCGATGTCATCATCGAAGGCGGCGCTGACAGTTTCGTGGCCGGGCTGGGTGTGCCGATGCCGATCATGAAACGGCTTAAGGATGCAGGCGTGAAGGTCATGGTCGTCGGCGGTGCAGTCAAGCATGCGGTCAAGGCGGAACAGGCCGGCTGTGACGCGGTCATCCTGCAAGGCGGGGAAGGCGGCGGGCATACCGGCCTGGTCGGGACATTGCCTCTGGTTGCGCAGGCGGTGGAGGCTGTGAACATCCCGGTCGTCGCTGCAGGCGGGATTTACGATGGCCGCGGTCTTGCGGCGGCCTTGTCGCTGGGCGCGGTCGGGGTCTGGATGGGCACGCGATTTATTGCGTCGGCCGAAGCGCATGCGGCCCAGTCGTACAAGGAGACCGTGGTCGGTGCCGGCGATACGGATACAACCCGGACACGCTGCTATTCGGGCAAGCCGATGCGGTGCCGGACCAATGACTATATCCTCGACTGGGAAAGACGCCCGGACGAGATTCAGGCCTTCCCAATGCAGGCCGCCTTGTCGGTGCAGACGGATGTGATTGGCGGCATTGGAGGGGTCACGGATGAGGCCCGTCTCGACGCTGCGAAATCATGTTTCGCCATGGGTCAATCAGCGGGTGGGGTGAAGGATATCCTGCCGGTCAAAGACATTGTTGACCGTATCATGAGCGAGGCAGATGCCGCGATTGGCCGCGTCGCTGACATGCGTGTGAGCGAGTCGGTTTAGGCTCGCCAAGCCCTCCCTCGACTGCTACGGTTAACCATAATTAAAATTTGAGGGAAGTTCAAAAATGTGGAAATTCATGATGGGCGCATCCGCGTTGGCCCTGTCAGCTGCATGCGTGAATACCAGCGATATCGTTACAGATCCGGTGGTCGCAGACGCCCCGCCCGTGGTCGAGGAAACCGTGGTCACCGAAGTCGAAGCGGTGATGGAGAAGGTTGCTTTCGAGACCTATTCTGCTGAAGCCTTTTTCCAGACCACCAGTTTCGGGCTAGCCAATGGCGGCGGCTTTGCCTGGTCCAGCGATGACAGCAAGGTGCTTGGCCATTCCGATGGCAGCGGCGTGTTCAATGCGATTGCGCTGAGCGGCGATGGATCCGTCGTCCAGCTGACCTCATCTGAAACAGATGCGCATTTTGCCCAATCCTTCTTTCCAGGCGATGACCGAATTATTGTTTCGGCTGATCAGGGTGGGAATGAGCTGAACCATATTTATGTCGTCGAACTGGATGGCACGTTGGTCGATGTCACGCCTGGGGATGAGGTGAAAGCCTTTTTCGGCGGCTGGCGCGGCGACAATGAAGTCTTCTATGTCTGGCATAATGGCCGCGACTCGGCGAGCTTCGATCTCTATTCAGTCGACCCGGCCGATTACAGCACCACAATGGTGTTCGAGAATCCGGGCTTCCAACCTGGCGCGCTCAGCGATAGCGGGCGCTATCTGGCGCTCGACAAACCGCGCACCAGTGCGGATTCCGATGTCTATGTGGTCGACCTGTCTGCCGACTCACCCGAGCCGGTCCTGGTCACCGCGCATGAAGGCAATGTCGCCCACGCCACGTATGATTTTACGCCAGATGAAAGCAAGCTGATTTACAGCACAAACGAGTTTGGCGAGTTCAATCAGGCCTGGACGCATGATCTGGAAACCGGCGAGAAAGCCCCGCTGATCGAAGCCGATTGGGATGTCAGCTTTGTTTTCTACTCGCCAAGCGGCAGGTATCGCGTGCATGCGATCAATGCGGACGGTCTGACCGACCTGACCATTCGCAATACCGAAACGGGCGAAGACGTTGTGCTGAATGGCGTGCCCGAAGGCGAGCTGGGCCAGATTCGGTTCTCACGCGATGAGTCGAAAATCGCCTTTGGTGTGAACACGGACACATCGCCATACAACCTGTACATGACGGAGCTTGGCGGCGAAGCCGTGCGGCTGACCGATGCGATCAATCCGGATATCAATGAAGCAAATCTGGTGACGGCGACCGTCGAGCGCTTTGAAGCCTCGGATGGTGTTGTAGTCCCCGGCATTATGTACAAACCGAAACAGGCCTCTGCAGAAAACCCGGTCCCCGCCATTGTCTTTGTGCATGGTGGTCCTGGCGGTCAGACCACGCGCGGTTATAGCGCGCTGGTTCAGCACCTGGTGAACCACGGCTATGCCGTGTATGGCGCCAATAATCGCGGGTCTTCCGGTTATGGCAAAACCTTCTTCCACATGGATGACAAACGCCATGGCGAAGAAGACCTGCGCGACATCGTTGAAGCCGGGCATTATTTGCGCAGCCTCGATTGGGTCGATGGCGATAAGGTTGGCGTCATGGGCGGGTCCTATGGTGGGTTCATGACGGCAGCGGCTCTGACCTTCCACCCGGAAGAGTTTGAAGTTGGTGTGAATATCTTTGGCGTCACCAATTGGGTCCGCACCCTGCAAAGCATTCCGGACTGGTGGGCCGCGTTCCGCGAAGCGCTGTATGACGAGATGGGGGATCCTGCGACTGATGCCGATCGGCACCGCGCAATCTCACCGCTCTTCCATGCGGAGAATGTGACCAAGCCAATGCTGGTCGTGCAGGGCGCCAATGATCCGCGCGTTCTGCAGGTCGAGAGTGACGAACTGGTTGCCGCCATTCGCGACAATGGTGTCCATGTCGAATACGTCCTGTTCCCGGATGAGGGCCATGGCTTCCTGCGCAAGGAGAACCGGATCACGGCCTCTGAAGCCTATGTCACATTCCTGGACACTTATCTGAAAGGTGAGGACGAAGACAGCGCCGCAATGGAAACGGCTGAAACAGAAGGCTGATTCAGCTTCCTTGAATAGAAAAGGCCGCGACGGCCCGACTTTGTCGGAGAATGTCGCGGCCTTTTTCTTTGGTTCGTTGGGCTGCGCCCTAGTCGGTACGCAGCGAGTATCCGGCTGAGCGTACGGTGCGGATCGGATTGGGACCGCCCTGGCTCATCAGCGCCTTGCGCAAGCGTCCAATGTGCACGTCCACCGTGCGGGCCTCGACATAGACATCCGAGCCCCAGACGCCATCCCGCACTTGATCGCCCGAAAAGACACGGCCCGGATGCAGGGCGAAATATTCCAGCAAGCGGAAATACGTT
>ERZ1740072.1109-NODE-1109-length-10494-cov-5.324648_pt1 | contig 10494 bp, 9 predicted proteins | sample MGYA00581733_ERZ1740072 | MGnify/ENA primary metagenome ERZ1740072 (study PRJEB43018, sample SAMN04849741) | marine metagenome | isolation source: floating plastic debris | place: Pacific Ocean | collected 2008-08-30 | study: EMG produced TPA metagenomics...
CAGACCGGATCGACGTTGATCAAAATGGCGATGTCATCATCTATGATTACAAAACCGGCAAGCCCCCGGTCAAAAAACAGCAAACCCATTTTGACAAACAGCTTCTGATCGAGGCGGCCATGGTCGAACAGGGCGCTTTCGAAATACTGGGGCCTCGCTCCGTGCGTGCCGCGCAATTCATCGGACTGGGGTCCACTCCAAGCACCGAAGACGCGCCGATTGCGGATGAACCAGGGCACAAGATCCTCGCAGAGTTGGTCAGTCTGCTTTCTGCCTATCTTGAGGGCGACAAAGGCTATGCCTCGCGCCGCGCGATCGAAAAAGACACGCATGAGCGCGACTATGATCAACTCGCTCGATTTGGCGAATGGGATGTTTCGTCAAACCCGGAACCAGAGGTACTGATGTGACCGCGTTTGATGAAGCGACACGCCGTCAGCACAGTGCGGCGGAACCGATGGCCTCGACATGGCTGTCTGCAAATGCTGGATCAGGCAAAACGCGAGTGCTGACCGACCGTGTGGCGCGCCTGCTGCTCGAAGAGGTCGAACCGCAGCATATCCTATGCCTGACCTACACCAAAGCCGCCGCGTCCGAGATGCAGAACCGGCTGTTTCAGCGCCTTGGCGCATGGGTAATGCTGGACGACGCAGACTTGAGCACAGCGCTCGCGCAACTGGGTCTTGATCGTACGCCATCGTCTGACGATTTGCTGCGCGCCCGGACTTTGTTTGCGCGTGCGATCGAGACGCCCGGTGGATTGAAAATCCAGACCATTCACTCTTTTTGTGCATCTCTATTAAGGCGTTTTCCGCTTGAAGCGGGGGTAAGCCCTCAGTTCACCGAAATCGAAGATCGCGCTGCTGATCTTTTGCGGGCAGAATTGGTGGACCAGATGGCAGAGGGTACTGATGCCGCCCTGCTGACCGCTTTGGCCCGCCAGTACACAGGCGAAGAATTCGTAAAGCTGACCAAAAGCATGGTCGCAATGTCCGGCGCTTTCACGGCCCTGAATTTAGACGACGCACTTAACCTGTTTGATCAACCGGCCGGACTGTCACGATCCAGCATCGAGGCTGCAACCTATGCCGCCGGCGATTGGCAGTTGCTGCAAGACCTTATCTCTGCGCTCATCGCGCGTGGTGGAAATGACGCCAAAGCCGGGGAAAAGCTAAAACAGGTAACACAGCTTGATTGGGCAGCGTTGCCCATCCTGATGAACGTGTTTCTGTTCGGACCAAAAACCAAGGCACCGTTTCAGGCTAAAGTTGGCAGCTTTCCCACAAAACCGACTCAGGCCGACCATCCAAACCTGATTGAGCCACTCAACGCGCTGATGCAACGGGTTGCCGATGCACGGGCGCCATATCTCGCACTCGAAGCGGCCGAACGCACCGTGGTCCTGCATCAGTTCGCGCGTCGTTTCACAGACGCTTACACCCGCGCCAAACAACGCCGCGGATGGCTCGACTTCGATGATCTGATCCAGAAGGCCCGCCAATTGCTCAGCGATGATCAAGTCGCGGCATGGGTGCTGTATCGACTGGACGGCGGCATCGACCACATCCTTGTGGACGAAGCTCAGGACACCAGTCCGGCCCAGTGGGACGTGATCCGCCGCCTTGCCGAAGAGTTTTCCAGCGGCGAAGGGGCGCGTGCCGATGTGACGCGTACGATTTTCGTCGTTGGGGACAAGAAACAATCGATCTATTCCTTCCAAGGGGCCGATCCACGCGAATTCGACCGGATGCAGCACGAATTCGGCACTAAACTGGGGGAATCTGGCCAAAACCTTCGCGATGAAACGCTCGACTATTCCTTCCGATCCTCGCCAGCCATTCTGCGTCTGGTCGATGAGGTGTTCAAAGAGGCCGGAAATGCCGGGTTCGTTGCCGGGCAACACCTGGCGTTCAACACTGACTTACCGGGGCGCGTCGATTTATGGCCGCTGGTTCCGAAGCCGGAAAAAGAAGAGGAACAGGATTGGTTTGATCCGTTGGATCGGCGCAGTCCTGAGCACCAGTTCCGAGTGCTTGCCAAACAGATCGCCACCCAGATCAAAGACATGATCGAAAACCATGTGCTGATCCCCGACAAAGACGGCCCACGCCCGGTTCAACCGCGTGACTTTCTGATCCTCGTACAGCGGCGCGGCGGTATTTTTCCCGACATCATCCGCGCTTGCAAAGAGACAGCATTGCCTATTGCGGGAGCGGATCGCCTGAAAGTCGGGGCCGAAATAGCGGTGCGCGATCTGGGCGCACTGCTCGCCTTTCTGGCGACGCCAGATGACAGTCTTTCCCTCGCAACGGCACTCCGTTCGCCTCTGTTTGGGTGGTCAGAACAAGATCTCTTTACCCTCGCTCATCGCCGCGAAACCGAATTTTTGTGGGCGACGCTGCGCAACAAGGGCCAGGAATACCCTGAAACCGTTCCGGTGCTATTTGACCTGCGCGATAACATCGATTTCCTGCGCCCTTATGATCTGATCGAGCGAATTTTGACGCGGCACGGAGGGCGCAAACGCCTGCTCGCCCGACTTGGGGCTGAGGCCGAAGACGGGATCAACGCCTTGTTGTCTCAGGCGCTGGCTTATGAGCGCGCCTCGGTGCCGAGCGTGGATGGAAACCGATGATCTTGAGGTAAAGCGGCAAGTTGACAGTGCGTCGAACCAAATCCGGGTGATGACGGTGCATGGATCAAAGGGTTTGGAAGCGCCCATCGTGATCCTGCCCGAATGCGGCAAGCGTGACATCCAGATCCGCGATGAAATCATCGAGGTGGACGATGTCCCGGTGTGGAAAATGCCGTCGTCCGCGCAGCCGGAGGCCATGGTCAACCGAATCGATCAGATGAAGGCCGCCCAACGCGAGGAGTCGCTGCGGCTGCTTTATGTGGCTCTGACACGGGCAGAAAAGTGGTTGATTGTAGCGGCATCGGGCGAGTTGGACAAAGGTGGAGAGGAGTGGCACCAGCGTGTCGAGACCGCGATGCAGACATGCGGAGCGTTCCACTTGGAAACACCAGTAGGCGATGGTCTGCGGATGGAACATGGGACATGGGACATGGTTGCGGCAGAGTCCGAACCGCCGCGCGACGATGTGGCGCCAAAACTCCCAGACTACTTTTTAACCGCAGCACCAGAGGGCATTGTTGCCGCGCAGACCATATCTCCCTCGGACTTGGGAGGAGCCAAGGCATTGCCAGGCGACGGTTTGGATGAAGCCACCGCCATGGCGTATGGCACTTGGGTTCACCATCTTTTGGAGACGGGCGGACGCCCACACATGAACCCACCTCCAGAACTGCCGCTCGCATTGCAACAAGAAGGTCTGAGTGAAGCCGAAGCAGTTTTGAACGATCCGAACCTGACAGCGATTTTTGATCCGTCCGCTCTGGCAGAGGTGTCTGTGACAGCAGATTTGGACGGGCACAGGATGCATGGCACAATCGACCGTCTGATCGTGACAAAAGACGAAGTCCATATCATCGATTTCAAAAGCAACCGCGTCGTTCCGAACGCGCCGCGGGACTGCCATGAAGGTGTGTTGCGCCAGATGGGCGCCTATGCTCACGCCATTGCGCAGATTTATCCTGACCATGCGCAACGATTGAGCGTTCTGTGGACTCGGACAGGTAATTTTATGCCCTTGCCGCACGATATGGTGATGGCCGCGCTTCATCGTGCGCCATATCTTGACGATGGTGGGGTGGATACATAGGTTGCCGTCTCACGCGTGGTGCATCCAGGAGAGATACAATGGCAACTGTGGCCGTAACAGATTCGACATTTGACGCCGAAGTCAGAAATTCCGACGTCCCCGTTGTGGTGGATTTCTGGGCTGAGTGGTGCGGCCCTTGTAAACAGATCGGCCCAGCCCTCGAAGAGCTGTCGTCCGAGATGGAAGGTAAAGTGAAGATCGTCAAAGTAGACGTGGATTCAAACCCCAACTCACCAGCCCAAATGGGCGTGCGTGGCATCCCGGCGTTGTTCATCTTCAAGGACGGTCAGGTTGTGTCGAACATGGCCGGCGCCAAGCCGAAAGCCGCGCTTCAAAGCTGGATCGAAGAGTCGATCTGACGCGCGCGGAACTATGGAATTCAAATCGGCCTCCTGTTTTCAGGGGGCCGTTTTCATTTGAGATCAAAGGCCTTGCGCGCCAGAGCCTCGATCGCTTCTATACGCGCCACTTGCCGCCAACTGCGCCGGGCAGGATCGGGCGGAATCGCCCGCCAGTCCGTTAGCAACTGGACATAAGGCAAAAACCGCACTGCGGGATCTTCGCGCCCTACAATGTCGTAGCCTTTGAAAAAGGCATCCAGCGTGCCGTCCGACAAAACGGCACCGACCGGCACATCCTTCAGCGGCTGAAACAACTCGGCATAGTCCATGAGCAGCCGGGCGATGTCGAACCCGACAGGCGCTGTGCTTGCAGGTTTGAAATCAAGGCCGGTCTCGCCATCTGGGCCCAAAAGAATGTTCCGCAGATTGAAATCGCCGTGTTTGCAGGAGGACACCGTTTGCTGGTTTACCACTTGCTTCGCCAATTCGTTGATTTCGGCACAACAGCGCACATAAAGATCAGGCAGTGCGACCGAAATTTCTCCCTCGGCAATGCTCGTTCGTCTGCGTTCTAATTCGGCGACCATAAATCGTGGCTGATATGTCCGTGTCTCAGTAGGGCCCGACTGGTGAAAAGCTGCCAACCATGCACCAGCCCGTCGCAGCATCTGATCATGTGATCGGCCAGACTGTAGATGATCGTTCAGGGTTTTCCCGGGATGGTCGGACATTACCACGATCTTGCCGTCTTCGGAGGCGTACACAACCTCAGGCACATGTGCTTTTTGATACGGAACCAACCTGCGAAACGCGTCGCGCTGGGTGGCAACCTTTTTGGACAAATTGCCGTCAGTGTCGTCTACGAATGTCAGCTTCAGGATCACCCTGCGCGGCCCGGTTAACCGTATCACCACGTGGCTGCGACCCGGTTCATCCTTTTGCCAGATCAGCTTTGACCGAAACGCTTTTGCATCAAGGCGCAGAGTCGGCGCGATTTCAGCCCACTCCAGCAATGCCTGCGTTACCCGGGGGTCTGTGACAACGAATTTCATCGCTACACACAACCACATTGCCTGCACGGATTGAAGCCGCCGACCAAAGCCCGCATATAGGCCTGAGCAGGCAAGGAGATACGACATGGCCCAATCCGATTTCCCGGGATGGCACGGCACAACGATCATCGGCGTAAAAAAAGGCGGCGAAGTCGTGATTGCAGGCGACGGTCAGGTGTCTCTTGGCCAGACAGTAATTAAAGGGACCGCGCGCAAGGTTCGTCGCCTGTCCCCCGGTGGTTTTGATGTTGTGGCAGGGTTTGCTGGATCAACGGCGGATGCCTTCACCCTACTCGAACGGCTCGAGACCAAGCTGGAGGCGACCCCCGGTCAATTGGCCCGCGCAAGTGTGGAATTGGCTAAGGATTGGCGCACCGACAAGTACCTGCAAAAGCTGGAAGCGATGCTGATCGTAACAGATGGCACAGACCTGTTTGTGATCACTGGGGCCGGCGACGTGTTGGAACCCGAACACAACGTGGCCGCTATCGGATCAGGTGGAAACTACGCTTTGGCGGCCGCGCGCGGCATGATGGACAGCGACCGGAATGCTGAAAACGTGGCGCGTGATGCGATGGCAATCGCCTCTGATATCTGTGTCTATACCAACGGAAACCTGACTATTGAGACGATCTAAGGAACGACGAATGACTGACCTCACCCCGCGCGAAATCGTCTCAGAACTTGATCGATTCATCATCGGGCAGGCGGATGCCAAGCGCGCTGTGGCCGTGGCGCTACGCAACCGCTGGCGGCGCAAGCAACTGGGTGATGATCTGCGCGACGAGGTTTATCCCAAGAACATTCTGATGATCGGCCCGACGGGCGTCGGCAAAACCGAAATCAGCCGCCGTCTGGCAAAGCTGGCGCGTGCCCCCTTCCTCAAGGTGGAGGCAACAAAGTTTACAGAAGTTGGCTATGTCGGGCGGGACGTTGAACAGATCATCCGTGACCTTGTCGATGCTTCCATCGCGCAAACCCGCGATCTGATGCGTGAAGATGTGAAAACCAAAGCAAAACAAGCCGCAGAAGATCGCGTCATTACCGCCATTGCAGGCACAGACGCGCGCGACGGCACGCGCGAGATGTTTCGCAAGAAACTGCGCAACGGCGAATTGGATGACACAGTGATCGAACTGGACGTCGCCGATACATCCAACCCGTTCCCGATGATGGATATCCCCGGACAACCAGGTGCTGGCGCCGGTATGATGAACCTGGGCGATCTGTTTGGCAAAGCGATGGGCGGACGGACAACACGCAAGAAGCTCACGGTTGCCTCCAGTTACGACGTGTTGATTGGCGAAGAAGCCGACAAACTGCTCGACGACGAAACGGTCACCAAAGCCGCGCTTGAGGCCGTGCAGGAAAACGGGATCGTCTTTCTCGACGAAATCGACAAGGTTTGCGCCCGCTCTGACGCACGTGGTGGGGATGTGAGCCGTGAAGGCGTGCAGCGGGACCTGCTGCCACTAATCGAGGGCACAACGGTCAGCACGAAACACGGACCCGTCAAAACCGACCACATCCTTTTCATTGCGTCCGGCGCTTTTCACATCGCCAAGCCGTCTGACCTTCTGCCCGAACTGCAAGGACGTTTGCCCATCCGTGTCGAACTGCGCGCGCTCACCGAGGACGATTTTGTGCGCATTCTCGAAGAAACCGATAACGCGTTGACCCTGCAATACTCTGCTCTCATGGCGACCGAGCAGGTTACAGTCACATTCGAGCCCGAAGGCATCCGTGCACTGGCCCGCATCGCAGCTGAGGTAAATCAGGCCGTCGAAAACATTGGCGCCCGCCGCCTTTACACGGTGATGGAACGTGTGTTCGAGGAGCTGTCATTCAATGCGCCAGACCGTGGTGGTGACCAAATCGTCGTCAATTCCGCCTTTGTAGAACAGCATTTGGGCGAACTCTCACGTTCTACGGACCTTAGCCGTTATGTGCTGTAGTTCTCCGGACTGATCTGCGCTAAGGCTGCGACAAGCAGTATCGGGAACAGACAAATGCGGTGGGTTACAGTTGCACTTTTTCTTGCTGTGGCCGCATGTAGTGATCGTGCATCTGGCCCTGTGGTGCCTGATGCCCTCGACTTTGGTTTGAACATGCCTGTCTTCATGGGCACCACGCGCGCACTCAACGATACCGGCCAATTCGGGATCGAACGGTCTGCGTCGCTGCGCCTGATGAAAACCACCGTTTCAATCCCACCCAATCGTGACGTCGGCAGTATATCGGACGGGCAACAATCACCCAAACTGGACCGGGACTTTGCGATTGCAGGGCTGGAAGAGTTTGAAGACAAAAGCCGCTTTGCGGCCAGTCTTGAAACCGAGATCACGAAGCGCGCCGTCGATAGACGCGAAGTCGTTGTGTTTGTGCATGGGTTTAACAACAACTTTTCTGATGCAGCCTTTCGCATGGCGCAACTGGGCCACGATCTGGAGATTCCGGGTGCTCATGTCAGTTATGCATGGCCAAGCCGCGCGAACCCTCTGGGGTACGGGTATGATCAGGACAGCGCTTTGTTCGCGCGCGACGGGCTTGCCGATCTACTAAAGACTGTGCGCAGCGCGGGTCAGCCCGACGTTGTTGTCGTTGCGCACTCCATGGGCAGTTCGCTGTTGATGGAAACTTTCCGGCAAATTGAAATTGCTCAACCGGGTTGGGTTGGCGAAAATATTCGCGGTGTTATCCTGATTTCACCCGATTTGAACGTGGATGTCTTTCGCTCTCAGTTCAATCAGATCCAAAACGTGCCTGACCCATTTGTTGTGATCGTATCCCGCAAAGACGCTGTTTTAAGGCTTTCGTCACGATTGCGCGGTCAGGAAAGCCAGCTTGGCAATATCTCCAACACTGGCGAGGTCGCCGATCTGCCGGTTACTATTGTTGACGTGACCGAATTCTCAGATCGCAAGTCGGGCAATCATTTCGTTGCCGGCAACTCACCTGCGCTAATTCAACTGTTGCGCCGATCATCTGACATTGATCGCGGTTTTCTTACCGGAAATACCGGCGGTGTTGTTGTCTTTCCCGGGCAGCGCCGGGCGACCTCAGGCCGATGATGTGACCCTGCATTCTGCACGTGCCGGAATGCTCGGTTTTTTAAAAGAAAACCGAAGCTGGCTGTCTGCGGGAGCCGTTCTCACACTGCTGTCTTCTTTTGGTCAAACCTATTTCATTTCTCTGTTCGCGGCTGAGATCCGTATGGATTTTAGGCTCAGCCATGGAGGGTGGGGGGCGATCTATTCTCTTGGGACAACCGCATCCGCTGCGGTGATGATATGGGCAGGCAGTCTTACAGATGTGCTACGTGCGCGAACGCTGGGCATTTTGGTTCTGGCCGGGCTGGCAATGGCTTGCTTTGCCATGGCGTGGAACCCGTATGTCTCGCTTTTGCCGGTGGTGATCTTTGCCCTGCGTCTGACGGGGCAGGGTATGTGCAGTCACATCGCAATCGTATCCATGGCACGTTGGTTCGTGGCCACCCGCGGGCGGGCATTATCCATCGCTTCTTTAGGCTTTGCGGCGGGTGAAGCATTGCTGCCACTGATCTTCGTCGCCCTTTTGGGCATTTTTCATTGGCGATCGCTTTGGGTTGTCGCGGCTTGTGTTGCCATTCTTGGCATTCCTTTGCTCATGCGGCTCTTAAAGACAGAACGCACACCCCAGTCCATGGCAGATGAAAACCAAAGCTTTGGGATGGGTGACGCACACTGGTCCCGCACTTCGGCACTGCGGCACCCACTGTTCTGGTTCATGGTGCCTGCAATCCTCGGTCCATCGGCGTTCAATACCGCATTTTTCTTCCACCAGGTCTATTTCGCCGAATTGAAGGGTTGGACGCACCTGTCACTGGTATCCCTTTTTCCGCTTTATACTGCGGTCGCGATCGCCGCGATGGTTGCATCTGGAATAGCCCTTGATCGGTTCGGCACAGCCCGTTTGACGCCACTTTACCAACTGCCGATGGTCGTTGCCTTTTTGATACTTGCCGCCGCAACGTCCTTGGTTCATGCCGCACTTGGATTTGTCTTTCTGGCGCTGACCACCGGGGCGAATTCGACTCTACCCAATGCGTTTTGGGCGGAATTCTACGGGACACGGCACATCGGCTCGATCAAAGCGATGGCCACCGCCGTCATGGTGCTTGGCTCAGCAATTGGGCCCGGCGTCACGGGCATTTTGATCGACTTACAGGTGGATTTGCCAGTCCAGTTTGTCGGCGTTGCCGTTTACTTCGTGCTGGCTTCGATATCCATGTGGATTGGCATCAGGCGATATCGTGGGGCGCTACCGCAACTTGCGTAAATAAACGTAGTACGCCCCGCCGCCACCATGTCGCAGATGTGCCTGGGTCACCTGCAACACTGCTGGCGACAACGGCGGCATTGACAACCATTGCGGCACCTGATGGCGCAAGACGCCAGAACGCACGGGGATCGGCCCGCCGTCATCGCGTTGTTTCCCCTTGCCCGTCACCACAAGAACCAACCGCTTGCCCTGTGACTGGGCGTTCAGGATGAACCGGGTCAGGGCAGGGTGTGCGCGTTCCAACGTCATGCCGTGCAGATCCAGTTTTCCTTCCGGGCGCAACTTGCCCCGCTTCAACTGATCAAATGCCTTACGGTACATCTGCACGGGCAGCCTGCCAACCTGTTCGGCAATGGACGGGCAGAGCCGGGTTGAGGTCTTTGGAACCGAGGGCTGGATCGTCAAGGACTTGGGTATCGCCTCGAATGTCGCTTTCTTGCGCGGCTGCGTTGTCGGTGTGGTTACGAAATCCTGCGGCCTAAGCGGTTTTTCAGGGTGCAGTCGTTCCGCGTTGGACACAACTTTGCGCCACAGCTCTTCTTCATCCGGGCGCAGACGGCGGCGTTTCATATCGCGCTTTCAGGCAATAGGGCATAGGCACGCTGGATCGGCATCAACACCATCAACCGCCCCGGATCGCGCAAGCGTCCCGCTTGACGCCCAGCCCGGTCGCCCGTGCCAAAGAAAACGTCCGCCCGTTGCGCCCCTTTGATCGCAGACCCTGTATCTTGGGCCACCATCAGATGGCGCAATGGGCCGTTGCCATCCTTTTCAATCCACACTGGCGCGCCAAGCGGGACAAAGGCCGGATCCACCGCAACCGTGCGCATCGTGGTAATCGACCGGTTCATGGCGCCCAAAGGACCAAGATCAGCTGGCACCTCACTGACCTCACGGAAAAACACGTAAGATGGGCTGTGCAGCAGCAGGTTTTCCCCAGCCACTGGATTGCGCCGCACCCAATTCTTGATCACATCCGCGCAGACCTGATGCGCAGCAAAAGTACCGCGCCTGACCAGCTCTTGCACAATCGAGCGGTATTCGTGTACATTAGAACCT
>ERZ1740072.1110-NODE-1110-length-10474-cov-5.624340_pt1 | contig 10474 bp, 10 predicted proteins | sample MGYA00581733_ERZ1740072 | MGnify/ENA primary metagenome ERZ1740072 (study PRJEB43018, sample SAMN04849741) | marine metagenome | isolation source: floating plastic debris | place: Pacific Ocean | collected 2008-08-30 | study: EMG produced TPA metagenomics...
TGGAGCGCCTGCATGGCCGCGCCGAGGTCATCATCGGCAAGCAGCGTCACGGCCCGATCGGCACCGTCGATCTGTCCTTTGAGGGGCGGTTCACCCGCTTTGGCAATCTGGTCCAGCCCTGGCAGCAGGGTGGCGGTGGCGGCGACGTCGGCTTTTAGGGGTCGCGTCGAATGGGGGCTCTGCCCCCGCCCTGTCGGGCTCCCCCGGGATTTTTTGAAATCAGAGAAGATGACCGGGGATTGGGCAACCGGGCGCGCACTGCCTCAGATTGTGTGTATTGACCGAACTGTGACTGGACAGAGTGGCGCCGCTCTGCCCCACTGACGACATGTGGCGCGCTCTTGTTGCACTGATTTTGCTTTTGGCCCAGCCTTCGCAGGCACAGGAGCGCATCGAAGTGGATGTGGAGTTGTTCCTTGCCGTCGATGTCAGCCGGTCCATGCAACCGTTTGAGCTGGAAATCCAGCGCCGCGGGTATGCCGCGGCACTCACCAGCGATGAGGTAAAGGCCGCCATCGGCGGCGGCATGCTGGGCCGGATTGCCATTACTTATGTCGAATGGGCCGGTGCCGGCAGTCAGAGGGTGGTCGTCCCGTGGACACTGCTGGAAAGCCCCGAACAGGCCGCGCAGATCGCGGCCCAGATCACGGCCAACTTTGACATCGCCTTGCGCCGCACCTCGATCTCCGGGGCACTGGATTACGCCGCCCAATCCATCGAGGACAACGCATTCGATGGCTTGCGCCGGGTGATCGATGTGTCAGGCGATGGCCCCAACAATATGGGCGACGCCGTCACAAATGCCCGTGACCGCGTGCTGGCGCGCGGCATGACCATCAACGGCCTGCCCCTCATGACCCAGGACGATTCCATCACGTCGCGCTACAACATTGAGGATCTGGATGCCTACTATACGGCATGCGTCATCGGCGGCAGTGGCGCCTTTGTGCTGCCCGTCACCAACTGGGCCGAGTTCGAAGAGGCGGTGCAGCGCAAACTGGTCCTGGAAATCGCCTCTCGCCCTCTGCCCGAACAACTGTGGCGCGCACAGAGTCCGACACCTTACGATTGTTTGATCGGCGAGAAAATCTGGGAACGAAACCAAAGCCTTTTTGCCTATCCGTAAGGGTTCAAAGCGATGGGCAAAGCGCATTTGCCCCTTGACGCTGCAGTGCAGGTTGCCAACAAGGCAAATATGACGTCTGCAACCCTGACTATCGACCTTGGCGCTGTCGTGCGCAACTGGCGCGCCCTTGATGCGATGAGCGAGGGCGAGACCGGGGCCGTGGTCAAAGCAAACGGTTATGGGCTGGGTGCGGGCGAAGTGGGTCGGGCATTGCTAAACGTCGGGGTGCGCAGCTTTTTCGTAGCCACCGCCGCCGAAGGCACTGACCTGCGCGCCGCCATTGGCCATGGTCCCCGCATATTCGTTTTTTCCGGCCATATGGACGGCGACACCCATCTGATACGCGAAGGGTCGCTGACGCCGTTGCTGAACTCGGTCGATCAGATGCTGCGCCACGTCGAAGCTCTGCCCGGAGCGCCCTTTGGCATCCAGCTCGACACCGGCATGAACCGATTGGGGATGGAACCTGCTGAATGGTCTGCTGTGCGCGACATTGCCATCGCGCAGCGCCCTACCCTCGTCATGTCACATCTGGCATGTGCCGACACACCCGATCACAGCATGAACTCCCAGCAGCTTGCTGCATTTAGTGCCATGACAGATGGGTTGGACGTGCCCCGCTCCCTGGCGGCAACAGGGGGCACTCTACTTGGGACGGATTACCACTTTGATATGACCCGACCGGGCGTCGGGCTTTATGGCGGGTTGCCTTTTGTGGATGCAGAGCCGGTGGTGACACTGGATCTGCCCGTCATTCAGGTGCGCGACGTAGAAGCCGGCGAAACGGTTGGTTACGCCAACAGCTGGACCGCCGAAGCAGCCGCGCGTATCGCGACCGTTTCAGGGGGCTATGCGGATGGGCTCATCCGCGCCATGGGCTCCCACGCAGTGCTGTATGCGGGCGATACAGCCTGCCCCGTGGTGGGCCGTGTGTCGATGGACTTGATTACCGCCGATGTCAGCGCCCTGCGCCACGACCCGGCACATCTGCAATTGATGGGGCGACACCAATCCGTCGACAGCGTGGCGGACGCGGCAGGCACCATCGGCTACGAAATTCTGACGCAACTGGGCGGACGCTACGCACGGACCCTGCTCACATGAGCATTCTCGCAGCCCTCGGGAGGGTGATCCTTGGCCTGTTTGCCGCCATCGGCCGCGTCAGCATTTTTGGCGGCAAGACACTCTCCCACTTGGTCCGCCCCCCCTTCTACCCGCGCGAGTTTGCGCTGGCCCTGCTGAACATCGGCTGGCTGTCACTACCTGTCGTGGGCTTGACGGCCATCTTCACCGGCGGGGCATTGGCGTTGCAAATCTACGCAGGCGGCGCGCGGTTCAATGCCGAAGCCGTCGTGCCCCAGATCGTCGCCATCGGCATGGTGCGTGAGTTGGGCCCGGTTCTGGTCGGGTTGATGATCGCTGCACGTGTGACCTCCTCAATCGCGGCTGAAATCGCGACCATGAAAGTGACCGAACAGATCGACGCGCTGGTGACCCTCTCAACACACCCGATGAAGTACCTCACGGCCCCCCGCGTGCTGGCCGCAACGCTGGTGGTCCCGCTTCTGGTGGCTGTCGGTGATATCATCGGCATTTTCGGCGGCTACGCTGTTGCTACCGGCACACTGGGGTTTAACGCCGCCGCCTACATTCAGAACACGGTCGACTTCCTGCAACTGCGCGACATCACCTCCAGCCTCGCCAAGGGCGCGGTGTTCGGATGCATCGCCGCCCTTATGGGTTGCTATTTCGGGATGAACTCGGGCCGTGGCGCCCAAGGCGTGGGGCGGGCAACCAAAGGCTCGGTCGAGGCAGCGGCTGTGCTGATCCTCGCGGCCAACTTCGTGCTGACAGGGGTATTCTTCTCACTATGATGTTTTGCCCCTTCCCCAAAAAACCCGCGCCCCGCTTCTCTGATTTCAAAAAATCCCCGCCGGAGGCTCCCACCGCTACAACAGGTGCGACCCCATGATCACACTCGACAACGTCCACAAATCCTTTGGATCAAACCAAGTGCTGCGGGGGGTCAACCTGCACGTGGCCAAAGGCACATCCATGGTCATCATCGGTGGATCAGGCACCGGAAAATCGGTGGCGATCAAATCGATCCTCGGCCTTGTGACCCCCGACAGCGGCACGATCACAGTTGACGGCACAGACGTGACCAAAGCCGACCGAGACGCCTTCCTCGCCCGCTTTGGGATGCTTTTTCAGGGGGCTGCCCTTTTTGACAGCCTGCCCGTCTGGCAAAACGTTGCCTTCCGCCTGTTGCGCGGGTCGCTCGCCAAACCCAAGGACGAGGCGCGCGCCATCGCCATCGAAAAACTGCGCCGTGTCGGGCTGACCCCGGATGTGGCTGACCGCTTGCCTGCAGAACTGTCCGGCGGCATGCAAAAGCGCGTCGGCCTTGCCCGCGCCATCGCAGCCGAGCCCGAAATCATCTTCTTTGACGAACCCACCACCGGGCTTGATCCGATCATGGCCGGCGTGATCAACGACCTGATCCGCGAAATCGTCACCGAAATGGGGGCAACCACCATGACGATCACCCATGACATGAGCTCGGTGCGCACCATCGCCGATCATGTGGCCATGCTGCATGCCGGCAAAATCCGCTGGACAGGACCGGTGGCCGACATGGACGGCGCGCACGATCCTTACGTGGATCAATTCATCAATGGCCGCGCAGAGGGACCGATTGAGGCTGTGCGCTAAAGGGTCGGCGGGCGGGCGTCTTTGCGCATATGCGCAAACAGAGCCGCACGACGGCAAATAGGCAAAACATGTATCACTGGATCAACCTGTCTCTTCTCATCCTCTTCCCTTTGGCATGGTTCGCCCCGCTCATGCGGGCCGGTCTTCTGCCCCGCTTCTGGCTCAGCGAAATCTCGGTGATCACCGGTCTGCAATCGCTATGGGGCTCAGACATTTTCCTTGCGATTGTCGTCGCTGTCTTTGCCCTTATCGCCCCGATGTTCAAAACCATTGCACTGGCCTTGGTTCATTGGGATATCCTGACCCCACGCATCACGCCCCTGCTTGGTATCCTTGGCAAACTCGCCATGGCCGACATCTTCCTTATCGCCCTTTACATCACGCTGGCCAAAGGGGTCGGCGTCGGGCGGCTTGAAACCGCATGGGGGCTTTACCTGTTCACAGGGTGTATCCTTGCATCGCTCTGGGTCAGCTGGCGTACAGAACAGCATGCCAAGGCCGCGCGCGCCAAATAGGGCTTTACCCCACGCAGACACGCTGGCACTCCTTGGCCCATGGCCAAATCACCCTCTTTTTCCTGCTCAGCCTGCGGCGCGTCCTTTACCAAATGGTCCGGACGTTGCGACAGTTGCGGGGAATGGAACACCATTTCCGAAGACACCGGCCTGTCGGTCGGTCCCGGCGCCAAATCCCTCGGGGCCAAACGCGGTTCCGGCATCGCCCTCAGCGATCTGCGCACAGAAGAGGCACCGCCCCCCCGGACAGCGGCAAACATGGCCGAACTCGACCGAGTGTTGGGTGGTGGCCTTGTCCCAGCGTCCGCCATCCTCGTAGGCGGCGATCCCGGCATTGGCAAATCCACATTATTGCTTCAGGCGGCAGCCCAGTTCGCACGCGGGGGCCTGAAAACCATCTACGTAAGCGGCGAAGAGGCGAGCGCTCAGGTGCGCATGCGGGCGCAACGCCTTGGCCTTGGCGACGCGCCTGTGCAACTGGCCGCCGACACCAACCTGCGCAACATCCTGACCACGCTCGAGGCCGAGGCCCCGGGGCTGGCCATCATTGACTCAATCCAGACCATGTGGCTCGACACTGTGGACAGCGCCCCGGGTTCGGTCAGTCAGGTGCGCGCCGCCGCGCATGAGCTCACCACATTTGCCAAACGCAAAGGAGTCAGCGTCATCCTTGTGGGTCACGTCACCAAAGAAGGGCAGATCGCAGGCCCCCGCGTCGTCGAACACATGGTCGACACCGTTCTTTACTTCGAAGGCGAACGCGGCCACCAGTTCCGTATACTGCGCGCCGTCAAGAACCGCTTTGGCCCCGCCGAAGAAATCGGCGTTTTCGAAATGACCGGTGCGGGTCTGGCCGAAGTCACCAACCCGTCCGCTCTGTTCCTGTCTGAACGCGGTACGCCTTCACCCGGGTCTGTCGTTTTTGCAGGCATCGAAGGGACGCGGCCCGTGTTGTGCGAATTGCAGGCCCTTGTTGCCCCCACGCCGCACAGCCAACCCCGTCGCACAGTTGTTGGCTGGGATGGCGGACGCCTTGCCATGATCCTTGCCGTGCTAGAAGCGCGCTGTGGCATCCCATTTGCGGGACTAGATGTCTATCTGAACGTCGCGGGGGGCATGAAAATCTCCGAACCCGCAGCGGATCTGGCTGTGGCCGCTGCCCTGCTCTCTGCCCGAGAGGACAGCGCCCTGCCCGCAGATACGGTGGTTTTTGGTGAAATCAGCCTGTCCGGGGCCCTCAGACCCGCCCCTCAGACCGAAAACAGGTTGAAAGAAGCCCAAAAACTTGGTTTTGCATCTGCCATCGCCCCGAAAGGGGGCAAAGCCTATGGATCGCAAGGCATGACGCTCAACCTGATGAGCGATCTGACAGGGTTCGTGGGCGAGGTCTTTGGCGCCGGATAACGCCATGGAATAAACGTGACGTCCGCCGCATGGCGCAAGACGAGCAGAAAAAGGAAAAGGACCATGGAAGGGTTCACCATCATTGACGGCATCGTGGCCGTGGTCATCATCCTGTCGGCGCTTCTGGCCTATGGGCGCGGCATCGTACGTGAAGTCATGGCCATCGCAGCATGGATCGCGGCGGCGGTGCTCGCCTTCCTGTTTGCACCCCGTGTCGAACCGCTGGTGCGTGAAATCCCGGTGATCGGCGAATTCCTCGCCGACAGTTGCGAGTTGAGCATTATCGGTGCCTTTGCCCTCGTCTTCGCAGTGGCCCTCATTGTGGTTTCCCTGTTTACTCCACTGTTTTCGTCCCTTGTGCAGCGCTCTGCCGTTGGCGGGATCGATCAGGGGTTGGGCTTTCTCTTTGGGGTGGCACGCGGCATCCTGCTCGTGGCGATTGCGTTCTTTGTCTACGACACCGTGATCACCGGGCAGGAATACACCATTGTGGATGAAAGCCGCTCAGCTGCCGTCTTTGGCCAGTTCACGGGCCAGATCGAAGAGCAAAACCCCGAAGAAGCACTTGGCTGGATCACGGCGCAATACGAGACCCTCGTCGGCGCGTGCGGACCTTAGTAGTCTCAAAGCAAAGACCTCCCATAGGCGTCGGCTTGAGCATCTGGGGGACTTACCCAGACATGAGACCTTCGATCGCGTAATGCGCGCCCGACAAGTCATGCTCGGGGTCAGTCTGCTGTGATCGAGAGCCGTTCGTTGCTGTTTTCAATTCAACCTGTCGCGCAAAGCCGCATGCAATCAGACCCCAAAAGGCGCGAACAGCATCGTACTGGCGATTGCGAATAGACCGCGCAGAGCGGGGCGCGCAAATCGGTTTGAGTTCGATGTTAGGGCCAAGGCGCAATTTCGGGCCTCACAGAACCATAGTGCCGAATGGTAGCGCGGTCTTGCTCCGATACTTGAACGCAGCCGTTCACAGATCCTGACGATCAGAATCACCCGCCTTAAGCACGATTCTCGCAAGCGACCCGAACAGCGGCTTTTTCCAAGCCGAGCAATCACGGTAAACACCCGGTTAATGGCGTGGCCGCAGCGTGCAAAGTGCGCCCGCGGCAGCCCCGACTGGAATGTGTGGCGAAACAGAGCCTGCCAATCGCCCCAGTTGTGACGAAAAAGCGGCAGATTTGTGATGCGTCTTTGGTGGCAGAACACATTCACACAAACCAGACCGGAGAGCCAAAATGTTCCTCAACCATGACGCCGCCTTCACCACGTTTGCCCCCGCCATCAACGACACCCTGCCCCAGCACACCGCCACTCTCAGCGCCCAGACCAAGCTGGAAACAAAGCGTGGATGGGCCAGTGGCGATGACCTCATCGTGGGCGACCGGGTGTCGACGATGGATGGCGGTTTTGCCACAATCACCGCCATTACCCACCCCAAACGCCGCGCACCCCTGGTGCAGGTACCGGGCGGCGTGCTGTCGACCTGTTCTGATGTTGCCCTGCCAGCCGATAGTCATATCGCCCTGAGCCCACCTACGCGCTGGTCGCAAGTCCCCGTGGTGTCTGTTCCAATCAAAGCACTCAGCGGGTGGAACGGCATCCGTCCGACCCTGTTTGCCGGCCCCGACCTTGCCACCCTGCACTTCGAGGAAGAAGAGATGATCTATGCCCAGACCGGCCTTTTGATCCACGCCTTTGACGCAAACGCAGACAGCTTCTTCCCGACCCTTAGTTATGGCGATACGCGCGCCCTGCTGGCCCTGTTGGATGGCAAAATGCCCGCACCTGATGCAGCAGCGGCCTAAACCGCAAATGAAGTGTGATCCTTTCGTGACAGGGCTGGCCGGGCTTGCTACACCCCGGCTAACCCTTTCCACGGATTCGGAGCTGCCCCTTTTCCGATCAAGACGCCGACGCGCTGAGGCCCGCTGCCCACCCGCTTGCCGACGACAAGTAAAAAGAGGAGTGCGGCATTTTCGGAGTGCTTGGCACGGTGGACGCCGCCAACTTTGTCGCCCTTGGGCTGCACGCCCTGCAACACCGCGGACAAGAAGCAGGCGGCATCGTTTCCTACGACCCCGACCACGGCTTCAACTCCGCCCGCCGCTTTGGCTATGTGCGCGACAACTTCACCAGCCAGAAGGTGATGGAAACGCTGCCCGGCGCTCTGTCCATTGGCCACGTGCGTTATTCGACCACCGGGTCCAAAGGGCAAACCGCCATCCGCGACGTCCAGCCCTTTTTTGGCGAATTTGCGATGGGCGGTGCTGCGATTGCCCATAATGGCAACATCACCAATGCCGACGCGCTGCGCCGTGAGCTGATCGAACGCGGGTCGATCTTTCAATCCTCATCCGACAGCGAATGCATCATCCACCTGATGGCCCGCTCGCTTCAACGCAACATTCCCGAACGTATGGAAGACGCCCTGCGCCGGGTCGAAGGTGCGTTTTCGGTTGTGGCGATGACGCGCACCAAGCTGATCGGCGTGCGCGACCCCTTGGGTGTCCGCCCGCTTGTGTTGGGCCAATTGCCAACGGGCTGGGTGCTCAGCTCTGAAACCTGCGCGCTCGACATCATCGGCGCCGAATTCGTGCGCGAGATCGAACCGGGCGAGATGGTCGTCATCACCGATGCCGGTGTCGAAAGCCATCATCCATTCCGCCGTCAAAAGTCCCGATTCTGCATCTTTGAACACGTCTATTTCTCGCGCCCCGACAGTATTCTGGGCGGGCGCAGCGTCTATGAGACGCGCGAAAACATCGGCCGCGAACTGGCCAAGGAAGCACCGGTCGATGCTGATCTGGTCTGTCCGGTTCCGGACTCGGGCACACCGGCGGCAATTGGGTTTTCGCTGGAGTCAGGCATCCCCTACGCCATGGGGATCATCCGTAACCAGTATATGGGCCGCACCTTCATCGAACCGACCGAGCAGATCCGCAACATGGGTGTGCGCCTCAAACTCAACGTCAATCGGGCGCTGATAAAGGGCAAGCGGGTGATCCTTGTGGACGACTCGGTGGTGCGCGGCACGACCTCGCGCAAGATCAAGGAAATGATCCTGGATGCCGGTGCCAAAGAGGTCCATTTCCGCATCGCTTCCCCGCCCACAGCTTGGCCCTGTTTTTATGGCGTCGACACGCCACAACGCGAAAAACTGCTCGCTGCCACGATGTCAGAGGCAGAGATGACCGAGCATCTGGGCGTCGACAGCCTCAAATTCATCTCACTGGACGGGCTTTACCGCGCTGTGGGAGAAGCCAACGGACGAGATGCCAGCAGCCCGCAATATTGCGATGCGTGTTTTTCTGGCGAGTATCCGGTCGAGCCTGCCGACATGATCGAAAAAGGGTTCGAGATGAAGGCAGCGGAGTAGCCCGCAACTGTCACATTCCGTCAACAGCGTGTGTGATGGTATGACATGCAACCGCTCAGTCCGGATATCTTGAATACGATCGCTACCTGGCCACCCCATGCCCAGCAGCTTCTTCTGCACGCGCGCACGGTTCTTTTTGATGTGGCGGCCGCCAATCCTGCGACCCAACTGTCAGCGACACAGAAATGGGGCGAACCAGCGTGGCGACCGCACAAGGGCGGAACGACAATCCGGATGAGTTGGAAGGCGGACCTGGGCGCGCTGGGGCTGTTCGTGGACTGCAAGACAGACCTGTGTGCACGGATGCAATCAGACTTTCCTGATGCGTTCCGCTACGCCGCGCCGCGCGCGCTTTACCTCGATGCAAACGCCGCGCTGCCCCACGATGCACTGCGCCACCTCGCCAATATGGCGTTTCGATACAAACGCGTTTTGCCGGTGTGAAAATTTTTTTCACGACCCCGTGAATAAAACCCGCGCCCCAGATGTTTCTGTTGTGAACCCGGCCTGAACTGGCCGCGACACTGGACATCGAAAGGACCGCGTTATGCCCATCAAGATTGCAGGAGAGAACTTCCCCGCCAACGTCGACGAGATGCTGAACAACCGCATGCTCAGCGTTATTTTCCAGACATTTGTCATCAAGAATGCAGGCGCGGACGCCGCAGCCAAACTCACCTTTATCGACGAAGACCCCAAGGGCTACGACATCTACACCAAGTTCGTAGGCCCCGAGGCGAGGCCGCGCATCAAGCTCGACGGGCAGTTGAAAGGAGCGCTGGACAAGATTATGGCCGGCGCACAGAGCGAAGCCGCTTCCAAACTGGATGTGTTGGGCCGGGTTCTGAACAAGGAATTCCGCGACCTGTTCAACAAGCGGCTGTTGGGCCCGTTCTACGACACTCGATTTGACAAAGGCAGCCCGCTCAACAAGATCGTGCGCAAGATTGCCGACAAGAAATGCGAAAGCCGCTATGGCAAGGTCGGCATTGTCACTGAGCGGCTAGGCTCAAAGAACAAGGCGGCGATCAAGGAGATCATGATCGCGCTTTACATGGACGACGAAGTCGAAGCGACAAATGCATGCAAGAAGTCCGACCTGAAGTGGAAAGCCTTCCTGATCAAGGACGCCATCAAAGACCAAAAAGGGCTTACCGCCGGTGCTGACCAAATAAAGGTCGACCCCAAAAAGCTCGTGGTGCTCGGTTTCGAAAACGTCAATGACAAGTCAATCGTGACGATGTTGAAGGAAATGATCACCCTACACATGGACTATGACACTCGCAAGAAAGCGCCCAAAGTCTTTGAAAAGATCAAGAAAAAAGAGCCAAA
>ERZ1740072.1111-NODE-1111-length-10462-cov-4.728548_pt1 | contig 10462 bp, 8 predicted proteins | sample MGYA00581733_ERZ1740072 | MGnify/ENA primary metagenome ERZ1740072 (study PRJEB43018, sample SAMN04849741) | marine metagenome | isolation source: floating plastic debris | place: Pacific Ocean | collected 2008-08-30 | study: EMG produced TPA metagenomics...
CGATTTTTCGTTTAACCATCCAAGAGGTATGTGTGCAACATGCCACGGCCTCGGTCTTTCTAGAGAATTTTTCCTCGATAAAATCATCGATAAAAATCAGTCCATTGCCGAGGGATGTTGTAAAATCGGAGGAGCGTACAACACTGTACGCTATGGTAATATTTACCGTAACTTAGCCAAAATTTATGGGTTTTCTGTACAAACTCCTTGGCATAAGCTACCGAAAAAAGCGCAAGATGTCTTTTTATACGGCACAGAAAAAAAATGGACAAAGATGCGTTTTTCCCATCCAGAAAGGCCGCGAAGTTGGACGGAATTTGTCCATTGGAGAGGGGTGATTTTTGATGCAAAGCAGAGGCTTTTAGAAGCAAAATCAGACCGTTACCGGAAGAAAATGGAAGAATTCATGGAGCTTTCTACCTGCTCTTCTTGTGCAGGAGAAAGGTTAAAGCCGTATCCAAGAGCGGCGCTGCTTGGGGGGAAATCTCTTTTTGTCCTTACGGAGATGCCGCTATTTGCTCTAGCAGAATTTTTCACTAACTTGAGCCTATCGAAAGAAGATTTTTGCATTGCAGAAGAGCTTCTTAAAGAGATCAAAAAACGGATCGATTTTCTTCTTCAAGTAGGGCTCAGCTACCTTACCTTAAACCGCACTTCTCCGACATTATCAGGAGGTGAGGCGCAAAGGGTGCGTTTAGCATCGCAAATCGGCTCAGGTCTTGTAGGAGCAACCTACGTACTCGATGAGCCTTCCATTGGCCTCCATCCAGAGGATCATACCAAGCTCATTCAAACGCTAAAACACCTTCGCGACTTAGGCAATACGGTTCTTGTAGTAGAACATGACCCAGATACCATAGCTGCGGGAGACACCATCATCGATATTGGCCCCAAAGCAGGCTGTTTAGGGGGAGAAGTGTTAGTAAACGGCTCTTATGAAGAGCTATTAGCATCTCCCCGCTCGCTTACCGGGCAGTATCTTTCAGGAAAAAAACAGCTCCCTTTTGCAAAATCTGCCCGTAAATTAAAAAAAGGGATCCGTATCGTAGGAGCTAAGCACCACAACTTAAAAAATATCGATGTATCGATTCCTTTAGGCGGGCTAATCTGCGTTACAGGGGTTTCGGGTTCGGGAAAATCCTCTCTTATATCAGATATTTTATATCCCGCCTTAAGCCAAAGGCTACATAACGGAAAAATGCCTATAGGCGCCCATACAAAAATCGAAGGTCTTGAGCGGGTAGACAAGGTGATTCATATCGATCAGTCTCCGATTGGCAGAACTCCTAGGTCAAATCCCGCAACATATATCAAGGTGTTTGACCTCATACGAGATCTTTTTACCTCCTTAAAAGAAAGCCAAATCAAAGGTCTTACCAAGGGGCATTTTAGCTTCAACGTAAAAGAAGGCTCCTGTCCAAGCTGTTTAGGATCGGGACAAATCCGCTTGGATATGGATTTTATGGAAGATGTATGGATCCCCTGCCAGCACTGCCGAGGCAAGCGTTTTCAACCTGAAGTGCTATCTGTTTCTTACAGAGGAAAAAATATTTATGAAGTGCTCGAAATGAGCGTTTTAGAAGCAAAAAGCCATTTTTCTAACCTCTCTTCTATCGAAAAAAAACTCAGCCTACTTGAAAAAGTGGGTTTAAGCTACATGAAACTCGGTCAAAGCTCTCCTACTTTATCAGGGGGTGAAGCGCAGCGTATTAAGCTCACAAAAGAGCTGATCCGTCCCCAAACCGGAAACACCCTTTATATTTTAGATGAGCCTACAACCGGCCTTCACCTAGATGATCTATCGCACCTTCTGTATGTGCTCCACTCGCTTGTCGATAAGGGAAATACCGTGGTTGTGATTGAACACAACATGGATTTTATCCAAACAGCTGATTGGATTATTGACCTCGGCCCTAAAGCAGGCATACATGGAGGATCACTTGTAGGAGAGGGCCCTGTCAAAAAGGTTCAAAAACAAGATACTCCCACGGGAAGAGCCCTTAGAAAACCTTTGAGTAAATGCTCTACAAAAGCGCCTTCTCTCAAGCACAATCTACCGATTACCATTCGGGGAGCAAGGCAAAATAATTTAAAAAACATCGATCTTTCTCTCAATCCAAAAGAGCTGATTGTATTTACAGGACCCTCTGGTTCTGGAAAAACCTCTATGGCCCTACAAACCATCTATGCGGAAGGGCAAAGGCGCTATGTAGAATCTCTTAGCACCTATAGTAAAAGCCTGATTCATCCTCCACCGAAACCTAAGGTGGATGCAATTGAACACCTTTTTCCCTCGATCGCAATAGAGCAAACAAAATCAGCGGTAAATCCCCGCTCTACTATCGGTACTCTCACAGAAATTTACGATCTTCTACGGATTTTTTACGCGCATTTTGGCTGCGCATTTTCTCCAGAAACGGGCGAGAAAATCGAGATGATCCATAAAGAGCTTGTAGTAGAAAAGCTTTTAGAAACCTATCCTGAAGAAAAAATCTACATTTTAGCTCCCTTGAAAATGGTTCGTAAAGTTCCGGTTTCTGCACTAAAAGTTATGCTGCAAGCACAATGCTATATCCGTATTCGCTTAAATGGGGTGTAGTTTGAGCTAGACCAAGACATCCCTTTTTCTCACCAAAGAAAAAATGCGCTGTATATCGTAGTAGATCGTCTAATCTTGAAAAAAAACCAGGCGCCCCGGTTATTAGAAGCAATGCAAAAAGCAGCCGATCTTAGCGGCGATACGTTCCTTGCAGAAATCCCGGGAAAGGAAAAAGATCTTTTTTTCAACCTCGCTTTTGCCGATCCTACAACGGGTAAATCCTATCCTAAGATCACCCCACAAACCTTTTCATTCAATGCGCAAGAAGGGATGTGTTTAGATTGCCAAGGGATAGGATCGGTTTATGGCTGCTCTTTACTCGAACAAAAAGAGGTGGAAGGTGCATCTATCTCCCAACTACTTTCCTCTCTTATTTTATATGATCGCAATGTATCTCTTCTCATCCAAAGCTATTTTGAAGATATCGGAATCGATATATACACACCAATTTATGCGCTGACTGCAGAAGAAAAACAGATTCTTTTTCAAGGAACAAACCAGACCATTTCCCTAAAAGAAGGAGGGAAAATCCGCTGGCAAGGAAGCGATATTATCCTAGCTGTTGCCGCATAATCTGCCCACCCTCATATCCGAGAAATACGCTCTTGTTTGATGTATGAAAACCCCTGCTCATATTGTAGTGGTACGCGCCTCAATCCTCTTGCTAGAAATGTCCGTATAGAAGGAAAAACTCTCCCTGATTTTTGCGCTCTTCCCATGGAAAAAGCAGAAGAGTTTCTACGGGGTTTCGAAGAAAAAATCCCTCCTTTTTTAGCTGAAACCTATGCAGAAATCCAAAAGCGGTTTCGATTTATCCTTCAAATTGGTTTAGGGTATCTTTCGTTAAATAGAAAAGCGCCTAGCCTATCAGGTGGAGAGCTCCAAAGGATTCGTCTGGCAAAACAGTTAGGCTCTGGCCTTACTTCCTGCCTCTATGTGCTAGATGAGCCTACAACAGGCCTTCATCCTCATAATAACCAACTGCTCAATGACGCCCTTCTCCAGCTAAAATCTCTTGGCAACACCTTGATTATTGTAGAACACGATCCCATGACGATAGCTATTGCTGATACCATCGTCGATTTTGGTCCAGGAGCAGGTCATCTAGGAGGGAAAATCACCGCAAAAGGCTCACTTGAAGAAATCAAAAAAAATCCCCATTCGCTGACCGGCGCTTATTTACGGAAAGAAAAGTCGATTCCCGTACCAAAAGTAAGAAAAAAAGGCGTTCCTACAATTCATATAAAAAAAGCGCGGATCCACAATTTACAAAATCTTTCCTTAAGCCTACCTAAAGGGGCGTTTACCTGCATTACAGGGGTATCGGGATCTGGTAAAACATCATTAATCCACCACGTATTAAAACCTGCTTTACTGCAGGCAATGAAAGAAAAAAAAGATCATATCGTATCTGATGGCTATGAAGTATCGGGCCTTAGCGCATTTGATAAACTCATTGCAATTGATCAAAATGTCTTTAAAGTATCTCCTAAATCTGACACCGCATCGTATAGCGATGTGCTGACACCTATCCGCTCTTTTTACGCTTCGTTAAAAGAAGCAAAAGCCAAAGGACTCCTTCCCTACCACTTTAGCTACCATCATAAAAAAGGTTTGTGTAAGACCTGTAACGGCCTGGGGTATAAAACAGTTGACCTGCAGTTTTTACCTGCCGTTCATGTTCCTTGTGAAAGCTGCAAGGGCTATAAACTCAATCCCAAAGCTCTTGACGTTAGGTATAAAGACAAACATGTAGGGCATGTGTTGCAGCTGAGCGTAGATGAAGCGGCCGAGTTTTTTGCCTCCATCCCTAAGATTCTGCGTAAGCTACGTCTATTACAAAAAGTGGGGTTAGGCTACCTTCTTTTAGGACAGGCGATTTTATCGCTTTCTGGTGGGGAAACAGCGCGCATCCGTCTTGCAAAAGAGCTAGCTAAGCGCTCTACGGGAAAAACTCTTTATTTGGTAGATGAGCCGACTACAGGGCTTCATACAGACGATATTGCAAAACTGCTTCCGATTTTTCAAGAACTTGTCGACAAAAAAAATACGGTTATTGCCATCGAGCATAATATTGATTTCATCAAAACAGCAGATTACATCGTTGATATGGGACCTGGTGCAGGAGAGCATGGCGGCAAAGTCATCGCTGTTGGAACCCCTGAAAAAATCGCAAAAGAAAAGCGCTCTTTTACCGGAAGATACCTAGATTTTTCTAAAAAAACACCTTCCGTATCTCGATCTTAAACAAGCATGAAAATCTTGCGCTTTCGCTAAAGAAAAGGTACACTTCAGTTAACAGGTAAGGAGTTTTATGAGCGCACCTCAAATGTCTCGACAAAAAGCGCATTCTATTTCTTTTGGGCTTTTTGTCATCGGTATCGGTATTTTATTTCTTTTTCAAAGCTGGTGGCCAAGCATTGCTTTAGTAGTAGGTATTCCTATTGCTGTACGGCAGTATTTGCTGGGAAAAATATTTGATATGATCGCATCCCTTGTGATTTTTATTGGTATATTTCTTACAGTAGAGTTTCATTTTGAATCAAAATGGTATCTACCCGTTCTTTTCATTACCGGAGGACTGTATTTGGTGTTTAGAGAAATTTTTGGGGGATCAAGTGTAACCGAGTCAGAAAGAGAGCAAGATATCAACCGGGAAATAGAAGAAGACAAAGAGCCTTAGAAACTATGCGCGCCGTTTGGAAAATGCTCTTTTGCTCTTTCTAAAATACGCGATTCATCTAAATCAATCCTTCCAAATTTTTTACCTTGAGCCTTCATGATTGCAATTAAAGCATCATAAGATAGCCATTCAATTGTACTATCACCTTCCGGATCATCTGCTTCGCGAAGAGAGGGATCAAACTTTTTTAACCTACAAGCAATATAGAGCGTTGTTTTTTCAAAGGTAACCCCCTCACCTGGCACATCTCCTGAAAGAGCGCCTAAAAAACCTAAAGGTTCTGCAGTAGCGCCAAATTCTTCCATAAGTCCTCTATGCAAAGTATCCATAGGAGTCTCTCCATTTTCCATACTTTCGCGCATTAAAATATACAGATCTTTTTCTCCAAATTTATCGATAAAATGATGGCAGGCAATCGATCCCTGATCATTAAAAAGAACAGCGCCTACAGAAATGTGGTAAGGCAAAAACACATTAGATTTAAAAAAGGGTCTAGATGCAGATAAAATATTCATATTAAAAACTAAGGTGATTATAAGCCACTTTATCATAGATACTCCTTGAAAATTTTTCGATAAAAAAATCTAATTTTATAAAAAAACCAAATTACCAAAAGTAGAGCGCAAAGCCTCTTCCTTCAGGTGAGGATGTAGAGCTCACCTAATTTCCTGCTGTTGTCCAATTTAAGACAATAAGGATAAAAAATCTCTTTGTGGAAAAAAGTTTAGCTGCAGTTTTCCGATCCGCATATATAGTATTTCCCCCTGAAAAAGTAAGCTGCTTGGAGAGCTGAACGCTAAGATTGATCCAAGAGGGTAAAAGACGCTCCTTTTATTTCAGAATCTCCACCACGGTTTTTTAATCTGACTTGGACCTACAAGGCGCGAGGTACGTTCTTCTCCGTGACTTTTGGAGATAACGTAAAGAATTTAGAAGCATTGATAAATGCTTTGTACATTATAAATCATCCTAACCTACTGTTCATCAGTAAGATGAAGATGTTTTGCTCTAGAAAAAATGCAGAAATCAATTGAATAAATATAATACAAAATTATTATAAATACTATTGATTAAATATAAAAATTATAATAAAATATTATCTAATCAACAATCCTGCAGATTATTATGACACAAACAGCTAATGCATTAAATAATCACCCTTTACCCACCACCACTCCAATTCCAGCAGGCTCCAAAACACGGAGATGCCCGTCAATTCAAGCTATTTTCCAGAGATTATTCAACGCGAACCCGCTTTTTTTTCAACTACTCAACCCGAAAACTGCGTATTTATTCTGCAAAAGAGTATTTTTTGGCCCAATTAACGTGATTCAGCCAAGACCAAAAATAGCTGTAAAAGATATACCTCAACGGACATTCGAAATCATCGTTGAATATATGGATTTTCGAAGCTTACGTCTACTCGAACAAGCAGGTATAGTACAGCAAAAAAGTGCAATGAAATGGCTCGAAAAAAACTTTCATTACGATCCTAAAAAGGATCAAGAGATTCTAACCGTAGACCAGTTTGTAAAGCGCCAAGCGCTTTTTGCAATGAAATGGGTACATTGGATACCGCATGATCTTCTCGTATACAAGACCTCAGAGTGGCAGGCAATATGGCGAGACGGACCACGGGAAATCGCTCCTGAACTAACATTTTTGAATTTATCCAAATTAACACAAACAGAACTAGTCAGGTTCTATCAACACAGCCTGGAATACAACAAAAGTTTGATAAATGAACGTGGTCCTAAATTAGAAAAAACCCTCAGGCATGCAAGACAGTTTTATGCATGTGTTTCGAGCATGCGTGAAATAGAATTGCAGGAAGCTCAAAAAGTAATCGATTTTTTTCTAGATTTTGTGGAGGAGCTCATTCCAGACTGTATTAAATATGGTATCGAAGGTAATTTAGCTGCTTTTTTTGCTATGCTACCAGCAAAAAATCTGCAAGCTAAGGCAGGCCGCTATATTCAAATCGCTATTAATAATAGTTCTGATGAAGATCCACAGTCGATTCGTATTTTGGAAATTGTACTAAGGCACGCAAAAAATCATTTAATGAAAAACGAAAGGATAATGGCACCAATTACCTTTCTTGTTACCGCTGCAGAAAAAGGCAGCAAATCGGCAAAAAATGCTCTTACATCTGCAGGTATTCATTGGCCCAAAGAATACCGCAAATTGCGCATTCAATTTGAAGGCAAAAGAGATGGCTCGCAAACATAGATAGCTCGGATTTCCTGCATTTATGCACATGGAATTTACGTATGCATCCAGATATGCAATATAGAAAAACAAAAAAACTATTCAGTAAAATACCGAATCCCAATCTAGTGAAAGATGGCCAAACGCCTCTTGGAGCAGCAATTTTCTTTAGAAAGCTAGGCGTCGCAAAAGCGCTAATTGAAGATCCAGATATAGATGTAAATCTTACGCATCAAGGTAAAGCTCCTCCTTTACATGTTGCAGTACAGTCGTTTCTAAGTCTCAAAGCAAGACACCCTAAAATCATCCAAAAACACGCATCTCTCATCTTACAGCCTCTTAAAAAAGGAGCCGATATCTATGCAAAAAACACAGCCGATCAGACTGTAGTACAGTACGCTGCTTCTCAATACGCTACTTCTCAAGGCAAAAGTCCTGCTGCAAAATGGCTTCTTACTGTATTTAAAGAGAGGATCATCAAAAAGAAAGCTAGCATTCCAGATGAAAAATCGTAGTAGATACTATGCAAAAATAGGCATCTAGATATAAAAATAGATTTCTCATAGTTTAAAATCTATAAGCTGCTTTTTATCAACAAGATAAGAACATTTTTTCTTTTCTTCTATTGCCAAAAAACGTCCAATAAAATCACTCTATTTTATTCATCAATAGTTATGCAAAAATTTTCAAAATTAATTAAATAATTACAAGAATAAAATACAGTTATAAATATTTAAATATTGATTTTATATAAAAAATAGTTTAAAATATTATTTAAATATAAATAAAAGAGAATTATGACTATACGAACACCACAATCAAGCGTTTTCACCTCGTGGTTCAGACTCCCAGGTAAACCACAGCCTAATAAGCCGTTACGCCACCCCAAACAACCTCCAACTCATTCTGTTATCCAACAGATATTCGAGTCAAAGACACCTTTTTTTCAGCTGCTCAACCCAAAGATAGCGTATTTATTCATCAAAACAGTATTGTTTGGTTCATTTAAGGTCATCCAGGATGCAAGCAGAAGGCAGAGCAAAGTAAAAAATCTTGCATTGCCTTTGCAAAAACCGAATAAACCCACAAGCACGGAAAAACGCCCATCTCAGCAAAAGACTCAGACCCGATTGATGGCTAAAAGAGACTCAACTAAAGCGCCCCCATCTACAAAAAGTCCGCTCGAAGCCTACTGAGATAGCCTCAGAAAAAGCCGTTAGTAATCATAAAGAAGCTATCAAACAAGCTAAACTAAAACGGCAGATGAGACAAGAAAGAGCAAAAAGGATGTTCGTAACGAAGTTGAGTACATTCTTCGGACTAAACAAAGCACACAAGCCCCGTTCGAAATACCTGAAAGAACATTTAAAGCAAAAAGAGGTTTCTAACTCACAAGCTAAGACCGGCAACTCTTCAGGCCCTGATAGGTGGTATAGTGCATATAATCGACTAGACATTTAAACCGCGTGATTGTGTTTATTTCTTTGTATGCTTTCTTAAAAAGGAATATTTTTTAAATCTCTATCTATTAGAAAGATAAGTAGTTTTATTTTATTAAAACTATATAATAAAACGTATATTTAAATGATTTTTTTTACTAAATATGTTATAATATTAATAATAATATAATGATAAAGGGAAGATTTCATGAAGTTGGAAGGAAAAAGTAATAAAATACCACAAAACATAGTGTCGGATTTACTATTTTCCCCAAGAGAAAATAAGTCTAGCAGCCTGGCAATAGAAATTTTTCTTAAATTGATCCAACCGATGAACGCCTACCTGTTCTTAAGATCTCTACTAGTCAAGCCTGTACAACAGAAGTCTTCTGTAACAATCACAGCACCAGAACTAAGAGAGAACATTTATTCTTTCCTACCTGTAGAAGAGCTCTTGAAAATAGAGTCAGTAGACAAGCAGGTGATCAGCAAAGTTCTATCAACAAGAGCAAAAACTCTAGGCTGGAATCCTACAGAAGAGAGCAGGCTTGGTTACCCCGATTTATCTGCTAAGGATTTTTTAGCATTCTTAATCCAAGGTATGCAGATTTTATCTACAGCAGAGCCTATGTGCATTATTACTCAATCTAGAGAAGTATTAGACCTTTCTATACCTAAAGACCTTTTTGTATATGAAAAGGTAAGTTTTTTAGAACGCATTAAAGGAAGAAAAGTCCTATCTCTCGAACACACCCTGGGAAATATCCAGGGACAATCATCGAAGATTGCGATGATTTTTAGCGCGAATATATCTTTTCAATACTCTGTAAGAAAAAATGCTGGTATTCGATTGATGGTTTTAAATAAATGTATAGCTACAAGAAGGTTTGCTGGAGCTTTAGGGAGCCCTGAGGCTGTAGAAAGTACGATTTCTAGAGGAATAAGAAATGGATGTTTCTACGTTGTAAAAAAACTGTTAGAAGCAAAAGGAGAGGCTTCTGCACAAGACCTATCCTTAGCCATAAAAAGTAGCTCTAAACATCCAGCTTCTCTTGCCATACTGCGTTTGGTCATTGATAAATTCCCCAAAAACCTAAATGATACATCTATTAATGGAGAGACCCCTCTAACTTACGCGCTCAAATATCTCAAAAACCGAGCTGTAGAAGTCCTTTTAGAAAAGGGAGCTCATGTAGAAACATATAATGCGCTCAATGAACCGCCTTTATTGATAGCAATCCAAGGCAACAACCCAGAAGCTATGGGTCTTTTACTAAAAAAAGGCGCTAAAATTGCCGATCATTTTTTTCTAGAATCAATACCATTACAAAGTGCATGTGAGCGGCTTCTAGATACAAATTGCAATATTCACGCAGTAGATTTGCAGGGACGTGGGGCTTTGCATATCTTAGCTAGCACCTCTAGAAGGCACTACTACACCGGGCAAAAAGAAAACATGGCAACGCAATTTATAAAGAAAGGGATCGATCCAAACCTTTTAGATGACGCTGGAAATACCCCACTTACTGT
>ERZ1740072.1112-NODE-1112-length-10460-cov-5.788755_pt1 | contig 10460 bp, 13 predicted proteins | sample MGYA00581733_ERZ1740072 | MGnify/ENA primary metagenome ERZ1740072 (study PRJEB43018, sample SAMN04849741) | marine metagenome | isolation source: floating plastic debris | place: Pacific Ocean | collected 2008-08-30 | study: EMG produced TPA metagenomics...
AGGTACTTGGGCAAGTACGCTCTGAGCGGCGATACCAAGTATCAAGGTGGCCACCGCCCGGCAGGATCGCCGGGCAGGCCCGCACCGTCCCCCGTTGCCATTGGTGCTTGAACCGATGGCGCACCAATGGCGACTGAGCATACTGCCCACCCCGCGGCGCGGGCATGCCCTCAGTATTGATGCAATACGGTTCAGCAAACTCCCGGGCTCCGCCCGTTCGCAGCTCGAAAGCGCCACTGGCGCCTTCGCCGTCCATATGCGGGAAACGCGGCTCACCCGTTGATCGCCTCCTGAACCGCCTCACCCAGCGTCGCGGGGCTGTCCGCCACCACTATCCCGGCGGCGCGCATGGCTTCGATCTTGTCTTCGGCACCGCCTTTGCCACCGGCGACAATCGCGCCCGCATGGCCCATGCGGCGGCCCGGAGGGGCTGTGCGGCCCGCGATGAAACCTGCCGTGGGCTTCCAGCGGCCCGCTTTTTTCTCGTCTGCGAGGAACTGGGCGGCGTCTTCCTCGGCCGAACCACCAATCTCACCGATCATGATGATGCTTTCGGTCTCTGGATCCGCAAGGAACATCTCCAGCACGTCGATATGTTCGGTCCCTTTGATCGGATCGCCCCCGATCCCGACAGCCGACGACTGGCCATAGCCCAGATCCGTGGTCTGCTTGACCGCCTCATAGGTCAGCGTGCCCGAGCGGGACACAACCCCGCAGGACCCGCGTTTGTGGATGTGGCCGGGCATGATCCCGATCTTGCAGGCATCGGGCGTGATCACGCCGGGGCAGTTTGGCCCGATCAGGCGCGACTTTGATCCTTCCAGCGCCCGCTGGACGCGCATCATGTCGAGCACGGGGATGCCTTCGGTGATGCACACGATCAGCGGCATTTCGGCATCGATGGCCTCAAGGATCGAGTCAGCCGCGAAGGGCGGAGGAACGTAGATCACGGAGGCATTGGCTTCGGTCACATCCATCGCCTCGTGGACCGAGTTGAACACGGGCAGGTCGAGATGAGTCATCCCACCTTTGCCCGGTGTCACGCCGCCAACCATCTTGGTGCCGTAGGCGATGGCCTGTTCTGTGTGAAAGGTGCCTTGCGAGCCTGTCAGGCCCTGGCAGATCACTTTGGTGTTTTCGTCAATAAGTACGGCCATTGGGTTTCCTTAGTTGAGTTGGCTTGCAGCGGGGGTCAGCCGCTCCACATTCATGAATGTTTCTATGCCGTTGGGGCCGGGGCGGGTGCCCACATGAACCACGGCAATGCGTTTGGGATTGAGGTAGCGTGCCGCAAGCATTTCGGTGCCTGCGGTCGGCGTGTGCGTGTCTGGGGTAGGGGCGTCTTTAACGATGCCTTCCGCCTGCAACCCGTTCTGCGCCATCTCGATGGCGAGTGTTGCGTGATCACCGTCAAAGCTGATTTCGCAGCGCCGGTCGGTGCCGCGCGTGGCGGGGCGCAACCCAAAGGCGGGCGAAGGGGCGGCATTGGAAAACGGTTCAAGGTCATAAAAGTCATGCCGTGCACCGGCGACACTCAGAACCTCCCGTGCCTTTGTGGAGGTCAGATAGGGTGAAAAACAGTTCTGTGTGAAAGCCTGCGCAGCAAGGATCGCGTTTTCCTGTGCCAGCGCGGGTGCACCCAGTGCAAAGGCTGCAACGAGGGATATGCCAGGCACTTCAAGTCTCATCGCGCCGCCCGCACAAATCCGGTGAGTGTGAACACCCCTTGTGCCGTCATCGCCTGAACAAGTGATCCGTCAGGCTCGGTTGCACCATTGATCATGTAAACGCCACGTGGGCGCGCAACGTTTCCCGCTCCGGCCAAACGCATCGCGCCTACGGCGGGAACCTCTTCGACGATCTCTCCGCCCGTCATTGTGATCTCCGGTCCGCGCCAGACCGCTGCTTGAAAGGCCGCGTCGATGGAGCGGTAGTCATCCGCCGTTGCAACAATTTGTTGCGCCAGGCAATTGCGTAAAACAAAACCCGCGCCGTACCGGAACTCGGCCACGATAATCACATCATCCACCGATGTTTGCGCCGAGATGGCGTGTCCGTCAGGTGAAACAGCAAAAACCTTTTCTCCATTCGGACCGGGTACCGACACAACATCTTTGAGTGCTTCAATGCCTTGCAAGGCGGGACGGCAAAACCTGTCAAAAGCAGCAAAGGTCTTGGGCACATCAATGCCTTGCGCTGCCACCACTGTGGACAGCGACAGCGCAAGCACGCCGGAAAGGATGCCGAGCGCGCCCATGGTCAACTCAACCCTTAACGGCTTTCACGATTTTCTGTGCGCCGTCTTTCAGGTCATCGGCTGCAATCACATCCACATCCGAGTTGTTGATGATGTCCTTGCCCTGCTGCACGTTTGTGCCCTCAAGGCGCACGACCAGAGGCACTTTCAGACCAACCTCTTTCACAGCGGCGACGACACCCTCGGCGATCACATCGCAGCGCATGATGCCGCCAAAGATGTTGACCAGAATGCCTTTGACCTGCGGGTCAGAGGTGATGATCTTGAACGCCTCGGTCACCTTCTCCTTGGTCGCACCGCCGCCCACGTCCAAAAAGTTGGCAGGTTCGGCGCCGTAAAGCTTGATGATGTCCATGGTTGCCATGGCCAGACCCGCGCCGTTCACCATGCAGCCGATTTCACCGTCCAGCGCGATGTAGTTGAGGTCGTATTTCGACGCGGCGAGTTCCTTTGGGTCTTCTTCGGTCTCGTCACGCAGTTCGTTGATGTCGGCATGGCGGTAGATCGCGTTGCCGTCAAAACTGATCTTGGCGTCCAGCACTTTAAGGTCGCCCCCATCGGTGACGATCAGCGGGTTGATCTCAAGCATCTCCATGTCTTTTTCCATGAACGCTTTGTAAAGCAGGCTCATCAGGCCAACGCATTGCTTGACCTGCTTGCCTTCCAGACCCAATGCAAAAGCGATACGGCGGCCATGAAAGGCCTGATAGCCGGTGGCCGGATCAACGCTAAAGCTCAGGATTTTTTCGGGGGTGCTGGCCGCGACTTCTTCGATGTCCATGCCGCCTTCGGTCGAGCAGACAAAGCTGACACGGCTGGTTTGGCGGTCGACCAGCAGGGCGAGGTAAAGTTCCGTCTCAATCCCGGAGCCGTCTTCAATGTAGATACGGTTCACCTGTTTGCCGACCGGGCCGGTCTGGTGTGTGACCAATGTGCGGCCCAGCATCTTCTTCGCTTCTTCGGCGGCTTCGGTGGCCGACTTGGTCAGGCGCACACCGCCTTTCTCGCCAGCGTCTGCTTCTTTGAACGTCCCCTTGCCGCGTCCACCGGCGTGGATTTGGGCTTTGACCACCCAGAGAGGGCCGTCCATTTCACCGGCTGCAGTCTTGGCGTCTTCCGCGCGCAACACGACGCGCCCGTCCGAAACGGGGGCCCCGTAGCTGCGCAAAAGGGCTTTGGCCTGATATTCGTGGATGTTCATGAGCTTGAGGTCCCGTATTGATGCATCTGCGTTGGCCCTATACCAACAGGACTGAACGCTGCGTAAACCCGAAATGGGCCACGTGGAGCGTTTTAGCGCAGAAAAACGAATTTTGTGATCACTGCTGAAAAAAGTGTGATCACAAAAGGTGAGAGAACCGTCAAAAAGGGAATCAATGATTGCCAATTGGCAGCAGTCGGACACACTTCTGAAAAAGGCGCTGAGCCGGGTGGCCATGGTTTTGAAATGCGGTGTCTCGGCGTTTTCGCGCGTGCGGCCAAGGCCATTAGGCACGAAAATAACGCTTTGTAAAAAAAAAACTGGATGACGGGGACTAGGCTTGCGCCTTTTCCACAGCCCGCAGTTGGGACCATTTGGAATAAAGCAAATAACCAAGACCCAGTGTGGGCACAGTCGTCACGAGAAACGGCGCGTTTGCCGCAACGTCTGCAACTGTCAAAAGGCCAATCCCGATCCAGATGTACCTGCGCGTTTTGACATAGGCCGTGCGCATCTCCACAGCGTCAAGGTTCTCGACAGTTGCGATGTCACGCTCTGTCACCGGCGCGGTGGGTTCAGGGTCTGGCATTTCCTCAACACTGACCTTGGGTCCCAAGTTGTCGAGCAGCCGCGGGGAGATCACACCGTCTGCGACAATGGCATATAGACCGACCTCGGTCAGATGCTTGGGTGTTGCAGGTCCCAAAGGACGCAACACGGCACCGCCGATCTTGCCATGCACATGGTCGCGCACCTGTTGGGACACCAGAACGCCACCCACCTCCGCCATTTCTTGCAAACGGGCGGCAAGATTGACGCCGTCGCCAAGCAGATCGTCACCTTCGATGATCACGTCGTCCAGATGCACCCCAAGCCGGAACGGAAGAAGGTCATCGCGCTGGTTCAGGGTGACTTGAATATCGACCGCGCAGCGCACCGCGCGCACGACCGAGGGAAACTCGGCAATCAAACCATCGCCGGATGTGTTTGCAATCCGTCCGCCTGCCTCTGCAATCGCACCATCTATCACGGAACGCGCTGCGCGCAGCGCCCGAACCGTGCCCTCTTCATCATGGCTCATCCGACCAGAGTAATTGGCCGCGTCTGCAGCCAGTATGGTGGTCAGTTTCCGATCTATGGGGCGCGATTGAGGCATGGGGCGCATATAAACACGAAAAAGGCCGGACGCGACTGCGCCCGGCCAAAAAAACTGATCTTACGCCAGATTTACGTCAGGCTGCCGTCAATGCCCTTACAGGCTTCAACCAGACCTTTGACGGCTGCGACCGAGCTGTCGAACATCGCCTGCTCGTCCTTGGTCATCTGGATGTCGATCACCTTTTCAACACCACCCGCACCGATCACGGTGGGAACGCCTACATACATGCCCTTGAGGCCAAGAGCGCCGTCTACATAGGCCGCACAGGGCAACACACGCTTCTGGTCTTTCAGGTAGGCTTCCGCCATCTCGATGGCGGACGTGGCGGGTGCGTAAAAGGCCGATCCCGTCTTCAGCAGGCCAACGATTTCGGCGCCACCATCACGGGTGCGCTGCACGATCGCGTCGAGTTTATCCTGCGTGGTCCAGCCCATGCTGACCAGATCGGGCAGCGGGATGCCAGCAACGGTCGAATAGCGCGTCAGCGGCACCATTGTGTCGCCATGTCCGCCCAGAACAAACGCGGTGACGTCGCGCATCGACACACCGAATTCTTCTGACAGGAAGTGGCGGAAACGGGCACTGTCGAGCACACCGGCCATGCCGCAGACTTTTTCATGGGGCAGGCCCGAGAATTCGCGCAAGGCCCAAACCATCGCATCCAGCGGGTTGGTGATGCAGATGACAAAGGCGTTGGGGGCGTGATCGCGGATACCTTCGCCGACGGACTTCATAACTTTGAGGTTAATACCCAGCAGGTCGTCGCGGCTCATGCCTGGTTTGCGCGGGACGCCAGCGGTGACGATGCAGACATCCGCTCCGGCGATGTCAGCGTAGGATTGCGTGCCGCTCATCTGCGCGTCGAACCCTTCGGACGGGCCAGACTCAGCGATGTCGAGCGCTTTGCCCTCGGGCGTACCTTCAGCGATGTCGAACAATACCACGTCGCCCAGCTCTTTGAGTGCTGCGAGGTGGGCGAGGGTGCCGCCGATTTGCCCTGCGCCGATCAGCGCGATCTTGGGTCTGGCCATGGGTGAAGTTCTCCGGATCTGGGGGTTTCTTTGGCGCGGTTGCTAGCGCGCATGGGCGCGCCGCGCAAGTGTGCTGCATTGCAGCGCGGCGTTTCGTGATCGCTGGTAGCAGGCAGAGGCTTGGGCTAAAGGGATTGGAACGCAGACTTTTTTGGACGGTCAGGACATGTTGCAGCTGGACATCTGGTTTTTTGCAGTCGCCGCGCCAGCTGTTGTCTTTGCAGGCATTTCCAAAGGCGGGTTTGGATCGGGCGCGGCTTTTGCGGCAACATCGATTCTGGCCCTAATCCTGGAACCGGGTCTGGCGTTGGGGGTGACCTTGCCGCTTTTGATGCTGATGGATGTCGCAGCACTGCGTCCCTATTGGGGCAAGTGGGACTGGGCCATCTCGCGCCGTATGATCTTTGGGGCGTTGCCAGGCGTGGCCATAGGTGCGTGGTTGTTTGCCCGGGCAGATGGCGATGTATTCCGGGTTTTGATTGGGGTGATATCGATCGCGTTCGTGATCTGGCAGGTGGGCCGCGCCCAAGGCTGGATCTGGATGGCCGCGCGCGCTCTGCCGAACTGGGTTGGGGGTGTGACGGGGGCGGTTGCCGGGTTCACCAGCTTTGTTAGCCATGCAGGCGGCCCTCCGGCGGCCGTGTATCTGCTTTCTCTCAAGCTTGGCAAAACGGCCTATCAAGCCAACACAGTGTTGATTTTCACGGCCATTAATATCTTCAAATTCGTGCCATACGCTTTTCTGGGCATGTTCACGTTGCAGACCTTCACAGCCAATCTTGCACTTGCCCCATTTGCGCTCTTGGGCACATGGCTTGGCGTAAAGGCGCACTACCTTATACCCGAGCGCGCGTTCTTCTTGCTGACTTACGTTCTGTTGATCATGACGGGCACTAAGCTAATCTGGGACGGGTTGACCTGAGCGCTGTACGCCTGCCCTTTCAACTGGCCTTCACGTTCAGCTTCGACACTATGGCCGTGACCGGATCTGTGAGAGCGCCTCGAGATGCGTCTTACCCGAAAAAGGACAGATTGGGATTGCACCCAAAAAGGGCGCACCAAATGGCGCACCCCATAGTCTATAAGTCAGGTGTCGCAAATCAGGCGTCGTTGCCCTTGGCGGGCAGAGCCTCGGCCAGTTCCTCAAAAGCCTGACCGCTGGCAACCAGACAGGTCACGCCATTTGGTGATGTTACCGTGATCGTCCATGTGCCTGATTCTTCGGAGGCAAACACCTCGACCACCGCATTGTTTGCGCCCAGCCCCATGGATTGGCGGGTCTCGCCGAACCCTTCGGCCAATCGGTTCACCACCAACTCACGCGGGCCACAGTTTCGGCTTTGCTGGGCGGTGGCCATGCCGGTGGTGATGAGGTTCAACGTGGCGGCCATGACAAGTGCGCCCAGCGTTATCAGAGTTTTGTTCCGTTTCATTTGTTCAGCCTTTCGCAATGGAAGGCGTCACCTCTGGTCATCTGGCCCAACCGGACTGTCCGGCGATGACCGGGCGGCCCCGGTTCATATCGCATCCCGCGCTCTCTCTTTCCGCAAAAGTGTTCAGCGGCCCAGCTGAAACGGCCCTCCCGGAGAAGTCGGAATACGCAACAAGGTGCGCCCGAGGCTCTGAAATAATGGTTAACGCCCCGTACGCTGATGTGCTCAATTTGAATTGTGCTCGGTTCGTTGCAGAATTTCACGCACGAACGCGCGTGGGGCCTTGAACTATCCGGAAATAAAAGGCACCTGTCCGCGCAACTTTATGACTCTATCGGAGGCTGCCATGGCCATCGCCCGCCCGCTACGATCTGTTCTTTACATCCCCGGCTCAAAGCCACGTGCACTGGACAAGGCCCGTGGATTGCCAGTGGACGCCATCATTTTTGATCTTGAAGACGCTGTTTCTATTGATGAAAAAGAGGCGGCGCGCGAAACGCTCGCCGCGGCGCTTAGAGATGGCGGATATGGCGCGCGCATGAAAATCATCCGGATCAACGGCCTGGATACCGCTTGGGGGGCGGACGACGCCAAAGCAGCGCTCAATATGGACGCGGATGCGATCCTGTTGCCCAAAGTGTCGACCCCGGCTGATCTTGATGCGCTGGCCGCGATCACCGGTGACACGCCTTTGTGGGCGATGATGGAAACAGCGCTTGGGATGCTGAATGCGGGCCAGATCGCCACGCATCCGCACCTGCAGGGCATGGTCATGGGCACCAATGATCTGGCCAAAGAGCTGCAATCGCGCCCCCGCGCGGACCGTCTGGGCTTGCAATCGGGCCTCGGGCTCTGTCTGCTCGCGGCCAAGGCACATGGCCTTGCAATCATCGACGGCGTCTACAATGCATTCAAGGACGAGCCCGGACTAGACGCGGAATGCCAGCAGGGGCGCGACATGGGGTTTGACGGAAAAACACTGATCCATCCGGCACAAGTCGACATCGCAAATGCTGCTTTTTCTCCGTCCGAGGCTGACGTGGACCTCGCCCGCCGCCAGATCGAGGCGTTCGAGGCGGCAGAAGCCTCTGGGCAAGGAGTCGCCGTCGTCGATGGACGTATCGTCGAAAATCTGCACATCGTGACCGCACGCGAAACGCTGGCCAAGGCGGATGCGATTGCGGCGATGATGGAAGGATAAGTGATGTACTGGATCATTCTGGTGTTGGGTGTGGGTCTGTGGTGGGCCGCGCATCTGTTCAAACGTGTCGCCCCCGAACGGCGCGCAGCGCTGGGTGATCCGGGCAAGGGGGCTGTCGCGGCGGCCATCGGGGTCGGGATCGTGCTGATGGTCATTGGCTATCGCGGCGTTGACTTTATCCCGGTCTGGTTCCCGCCCAGTTTCATGGTCCACATCAACAACACGCTCATGATCATAGCGATCTACATGCTCAGCCCCGCTCCCAAACGGGGCAAGCTGATCTCGGGCATGCGTCACCCCATGCTGACCGGGTTTTCGATCTGGGCGATCTCGCATTTGCTGGTGAACGGCGATCTGGCGTCGATCCTGCTGTTTGGTGGTTTGCTGATCTGGGCCGTTTTGACAGCACGCATTATCAACTCCGAAGAACCTGATTGGCAGCGCGGCCCGGCGGGCACCTACGCCAAGGACGGTATGTTCCTTGCCGGGTCAGTCATCCTGTTGGGTGTGATCGGGATGATCCACAACTGGCTGGGCGTCTGGCCATTTCCGAGTTAAGAATATGAAATTATACCGTTTTCTGTCCGAAGAGGACACATCGGCCTTTTGCCATAAGGTAACCGAGGCGCTGAACAAGGGCTGGACGCTGCACGGCAGCCCAACCCAGACATGGGATCACAGCGCCGGGGTCATGCGGTGCGGGCAGGCAGTGACCAAAGAGGTCGAGGGCACCTACACCCCTGACGTAAAACTCGGGGCGCAGTAGAGATGAGCAAGACCAATCAGGGCCGTTTCTTTGAGGACTATAGTGTCGGTGATGTGCTGACCCACGCCGTGCCACGGACCGTGGGTGCGGGCGAACGTGCGCTCTATCATGCGCTTTACCCAGCCCGACATGCGCTCTATTCGTCTGACACTTTTGCGCAAAGCTGCGGTCTTGTTGCATCCCCGCTCGACGACATGATCTCCTTTCACACAGTGTTCGGCAAAACCGTGCCGGACGTGTCTCTGAACGCCGTGGCCAACCTTGGTTACGGCGAGGGGCGTTGGTTGGCACCAGTCTGGCCGGGCGACACTTTGACATCTGCCTCGGAGGTGATTGGGGTCAAACAGAACTCAAATGGGAAAACCGGTGTTGTCTGGGTCCGCACCACAGGGCGCAACCAGCATGGTGTGTCGGTGCTTGAATATGTGCGCTGGGTGATGGTGCGCAAACGCGACACTAACGCGCCGGCCCCGGACACTGTGGTGCCGGACCTTGCCAAAGTGGTCGCACCCGAAACGCTTGTGGTGCCAGCGGGTCTGACATTTGAAAACTACGATGTCGCACTGGCAGGCGAGCGGCATCGCCTCGGGGACTACGCAATCGGCGAACAGATCGACCACGTCGACGGTGTCACAGTGGAAGAGGCCGAGCACATGATGGCCACGCGCCTCTGGCAGAACACGGCCAAGGTGCATTTCGATGCCACGTTGCGCGAAGATGGACAGCGTTTGATCTATGGCGGGCATGTGATTTCCATGGCGCGGACACTGTCCTTCAACGGTCTGGCAAATGCACAGGTTGTGGCGGGATTGAATGGTGGGACGCATGCCAATCCGTGCTATTCGGGCGACACGATCAAGGCCTGGTCCGAAGTGCTTGATAAAGCCGAGACGGGCGCGCCGGGGGTCGGTGCGTTGCGGTTGCGTTTGGTGGCCACGAAAGGTGGGGCGCCCTTTGATCTCAAGGGGGACGACGGAAAGTACCTGGCCCATGTCATGCTTGATCTGGACTACTGGGCGCTGATCCCCATGTAGTCATGGCAGTGCGACGCGCCTTCTATTTGACCCACCCCCAGGTCACCATGGATCCGACTGTCGCGGTGCCGGACTGGGGATTGAATGACCACGGGCGACAGCGGGCGGAGGCGTTTGCCGCACGGCTTGGTGACATGTCAAAAACTCAGGTGGTGACCAGTGCGGAGCGAAAAGCGCTCGAGACCGGCTGGATCCTGGCGGCAGGCAGTGGGCGGGCGATCAAAGTTTGCCCCGACATGCATGAAAATGACCGCAGTGCGACGGGGTTTCTGCCCAAGGATGAGTTTGAGCGCACGGCCGATGCCTTCTTTGCCGATCCATTGATCAGCGTGCGGGGGTGGGAAACGGCTGCGTCTGCGCACGACCGCATCTGTTTTG
>ERZ1740072.1115-NODE-1115-length-10450-cov-4.121020_pt1 | contig 10450 bp, 8 predicted proteins | sample MGYA00581733_ERZ1740072 | MGnify/ENA primary metagenome ERZ1740072 (study PRJEB43018, sample SAMN04849741) | marine metagenome | isolation source: floating plastic debris | place: Pacific Ocean | collected 2008-08-30 | study: EMG produced TPA metagenomics...
TTATTGCCTATTCCCTTGCCAATAATCGGGATCTCGCAATGCGCTCCTCGGGTTGGCGAGATGTTGCTCTAAAGTAGGCACGGTTAGCCGCTCTTCGGCCAGCAGCAACTGCAGCAGCTTTAGCTTAAAATAAGCGTCGCGATAGTTGAGATGCTCTGCCACAATCAGGGCTTCTTTGTAAGCTGAGATTGCGGCACTGGGCTCATCTTGCGCTTCATATAGCTGGCCAATTTGATCGAACGTATCCATCAGACCATAGCCATTGTAAGAAAGGCGCTCGACCGCGAGGCGCTGCTGATACAGGTAAAGCACGTCTTCGGGTTGATCTTGTTCAAGATAAATCTCTGCTAGATCTTGCAGGGCGTCGCTGGCCACATCGGTTTGTCGTTGGCTGAGGGCAATTGAATAGGTAGTGGTGTAAAAGTTTTGGGCTTGGGCCAAGTTATCGAGATTGCGATAGTTTCGAGCGATCGCCAACAGCAAGGGCGGAATTGGGAGCGGCTGTGCCGTCTGCTCATATTTACGTGCCAGCCGCCGCTGATAGGTGATGGCAGTGCGCACCTCTCCAGCCGCCTGATAGTTTTGAATGGCTCCCTTCAAATACTCAACTTCTTTAACGTCGTCACCATTACTACCGAGGGAACTCAATAGAGTTTGATAGGTCTCAGCGGCCACCGCAAAGCGAAACCAAGTTGCTTGCAGACGCGCTAGATTTTCCAACAGGCGCTGTCGCTCCTCTCGATCGCCGGCTTGGGCAGCTCGCACAATTAACGTTTCATATACGGCGATCGCCGCATCAATGTCGCGTAACACTTCAAAGGCGACAGCGACTTCCTCTAGCAGTTCAATATTCAGCGGTTCATCGTCGAGCAAGTCTGTCTGAATTTGCCGTAATCGAATCGCTAATAGCTGCGTTTCCTCGCCTCGAGAGTTTTCCCAGGCCCGCAGGCCCACCCGCTGAATCGCTGCAATCTCTTCCTCATAGCCTAAAATCCGCCGCAGCCGCACTTCCCGCATCCATTCCACAAACGCTAGTTCTGTTTGCCCCTCTAAAAACAGCTGCTCTGCTTCGATGGCGAGCCGGTCGAGTTCCGCTTCGAGCGCCAACTTTTCTAAGGGGCTAAGGGGGCGCACAATCGGCAACTCGGGCAATAGGGGATCGCGCGGCTCGGTTAGCTCCGGGTCCGAGAGAAACAGCTCAAGTAGTACTGGTGAAAGTTGAGCCCAGGCGATGATCGGCAATGAGGCCAAACCAGCCAAAGCAATCGCGATCGCGCCCGGCCAGTGACGCCAAGCGGTGGAAAAAATGGGGAGCATAGCAGCTGACAGAATTATCCTTTCGTTAACAGTGCCCGGATACCCCACAGAAACGGTAAACAATTGGGGTAACCTTAAGATCTTGCAGTTTTTCTGCGCAATATCAACTCCTAGACGACTTTAATAAGCTAAGTTTCCATGACTTCAATGGCTTCTACTTCAACGGCTGCCCCCACTCGCACGGTGCGCATCGGCTCCCGCAAGAGTCAGCTCGCGCTGGTGCAAACTCATTGGGTTCGCGACGAATTGCAAAAGCAGTTTCCTGAGTTGGCCTTTGAAGTCAGCACCATGGATACCCAGGGCGATAAGGTGTTGGACGTGTCGTTGTCGAAGATTGGCGACAAAGGACTCTTTACCCAAGAGCTCGAAGATGGCATGCTGCAGGGCGATATTGACTTTGCCGGGCATTCCCTCAACGACTTGCCGACTCGCCTGCCCGACGGGTTAATGCTGGGTTGTGTCACCCAGCGCGAAAATCCGGCTGACGCGCTCGTCGTCCACGCCCAGCACCAAGATAAACAAATCGACACCCTGCCTGAAGGCGCAGTGGTTGGCACGTCTTCGCTGCGGCGCTTAGCCCAGTTACGTCATCACTTTCCCCATCTCACTTTCAAAGATATTCGCGGCAACCTCAACACTCGCTTGCGCAAACTCGATGAAGGTCACTACGACGCGATCATATTGGCCGTGGCTGGTTTAGAGCGGTTGGGGATGGGCGATCGCATTCATCAGCATTTACCCGCCGAGGTTTCACTCCATGCAGTAGGCCAAGGGGCCTTAGGCATTGAGTGTCGTGCCGACGATGCGGAAATCTTGGCCCTGATCAAAACCTTAGAAGACCCCGCTAGCGCCGACCGCTGTTTGGCTGAACGCGCCTTTTTGCGAGAGCTCGAAGGTGGCTGTCAGGTGCCCATTGGCGTCAATACGGTGTGGGCTAACGACACCCTGACCCTTACTGGCCTTGTTGCCAGCCTAGACGGGCAAACCCTGATTAAAGAAGAAATTCAAGGGACACCGGCTGAAGCCGAACAGTTGGGCACCACACTGGCCCAGCGTGTACGAGGCCGTGGTGCTCAGGCAATTTTGGACGAAATCAACGCCGAGAATCGTTCATAGCCATAAATTTGAAGCCTGATTAGCGTTCTTGTTCGCTGCCGCTCCACTCATAATAAGGGTGGCCGTTTACTCCTTATTGACAGCATCAAAGATTCCGAAATGCTCTGATAATCCTGTCGCCATCCTGGACTCGTCTCGACATCAAAGGACAGGCATTCATCGATTTTCCTGGGTTAATGAAGACTGTAATTTCACGCAAGAAACTGTTGGTCAGATGAACTGAGACCTAGCTTAGCGACTTTGTTGGTGGGGCTGATGGATCAAAGGCTTGACCGATTTATAAAAAAAATGTTGTCAGTGATATGAAACTGAAACGTCGAGGGTAGTCTAAGCTGCATGGAGCTAGACGCAGTCCATTATTCACCGGCTTCTCAAGGAGAGACCTCAACCAATGAAAACTAGCCTGAAATTCAACCTATTACAGCATCTGCGCCGCAAGCAAGCCGAGGGTGGCTTCACCCTGATCGAGCTGCTGGTGGTCATTATCATTATCGGCATCTTGGCCGCGATCGCTCTGCCTTCCTTCCTCAACCAGGCCAACCGCGCCCGTGAGACTGAAGCTTCTCAAGCGATCGGTTCGCTCAACCGCGGCCAGCAGGCTTACTACTTAGAAGCCGTCGAATTTGCAAGCAATGTTGACCAGCTTGACGTTGGTGTTGAAGAAGATACTGATAACTTTGCTTACTCTAATACGATCACAGCCACGGCAGGTGACGGTGCCTTTAATGTCGTTGCTGGGACAAGCGCCATTATGTACGCAGTGCCCAAGGCTAAGCTGAGAGGCTTTGCTGGTATTACCTACCTCGATACGACTTCTGCTGGCAAACAGGCAACGGTGTCTAACCTCTGTCGTGAGAAGGCTTCAAAAGCCAACGATACCCAGGTTGCTAACGTAATCACAACTACCGATTGTGGTGCCGACCTAGAGCCGATCAAGTAATCTCGCTTAGCAATTTGAATAAGTTTTGGATGTCAATAAATTGGTTCTACCGTTTCTAATCAAGCTAGCCGGTCTTTGACCAAGAATCCTGACCTCCAAACTTTGACAAGTGCTCAAGACTACTCAAAACCCTTCACTACTCATGGTGGGGGGTTTTTGATCTGAACGCAGTTTTGGATAAGAGCCTATATCCGACTGTCTGAGTAAAAATCTCTTGAGCAGAATCGAAAGGGACTCTGTTCAGGGAACCTAGCTTCGACTTCGCTCAGCTATCAGTTGACGAGAGACGGTTACCTGTCTAACAAGGACTAAACGTTTTGGTTCGCCGCATCTTCTGAAACTGAGTTAAGATTCCAAAGAATTCTGTGGCAGAGTGTTTGAGGTTTTGCAGCGATGACGCGAACTAAGTCATGGGTAATCACAAGCGGCATTTTTGTACTGATTGTGAGTGGTATTACCACCATGCAAATTAGCCGACTTCGTTCTGCATTGACGCCTCAAAACTCAGCGTTACCTCAACAAGCTGAGTTACAAACGCAAGAAGCACAACTGCAATTATCCTTACTGAAAACCCTGCCTGATTTGGGATATCGAAATCTGATTGCTGATTGGACATTTCTCAACTTTTTACAATATTTCGGCAGCAACGAATATCGGCAGATTAATGGTTATGCCCTGAGTGCCGATTATTTTGACGTGATTTTAGAGCGCGACCCCTACTTTTATCTAGCCTATGTATATTTATCGAGCAGCGTCTCGATTTTTGCCGGTCAGGCCGAAAAAGCAGTTGAGCTGCAGGAGCGAGGTCTCCAGTATTTATCACCAGAGTTTCCACCGGAGGGATATTTTATCTGGCGTCACAAGGGTATTGACGAAGTGCTGTTTCTTGATGATGCCGAAGCCGCGAGTCGCTCTCATCAAATCGCTGCCGAGTGGGCAGCGCAGTCATCCGATCCCAGAGCCCAAGAAGATCAGGTTTCTCTACAGAGAACAGCTGAGATTATGGCGAGTAATCGTGACAAAACGCAGGCTCAGATCGGGGCGTGGGCTCAGGTTTTAGGATCGGTGCCGGATGAAAAAACCCAGGCTGAGGTGATTAAAAATATCGAAGCCCTTGGGTATGAAGTTGTCCCTAATGAACAGGGCAGCTATTCGATTCAACCGCGAGCTTCTACTGCTGAAGAATAAGCCCGATAATCACTTTCTCTGGCTCATGTCGCGATATTGTTTACGTGAGTTCGTCAGCTAGCTGTGCCTCTCTCCTAAGGGAAGAAAGGCTTCAAATCCTTGTTCTTGCATGGCACCTCCTTAGCAAAATTTCTCGACCGAATTTGCGGTGTTTAGACCAGACTATCGATTGATGGATATTCTATGACTGATTCATCCTCTCACTGGGATAAAATTCGCCCTCAGTTTGATGCCCTGCCATACCCTAACCATCCTTTAGAAAAGCATCCTGGTAGGGACTCTAGCGATCTGGCTAAGCACAACTATACGATTCCTTATTATTTGAGAAATCACCAGGTTGTCGATAGTACAGACAAGTGGATTTTGGATGCGGGTTGTGGGTCTGGGTTTAAGCTACTAGCGCTAGCGATCGCCAATCCTGGTGCAAATCTAGTCGGGGTAGATATTTCACCCAAGTCTTTGGAGATGGCCCAGCAGCGTCTGGACTATCACAATGTTCCTAATCCCTTTGCTCTGCATTGTTTGCCGATCGAAGCTTTGGCCACCCTGCCCTATAGCTTCGACTATATCAATTGTGACGATGTCCTCTACCTGCTTGAAGATCCAGCGGCAGGCTTAGCGGCGATGCGATCAGTGCTCAAATCAGCAGGCATCATTCGGGCGAATATGCACAGTGCCTTGCAGCGAGCAGATTACTATCGTATGCAAAAATTCTGGGCGAAGGTTGGATGTTTAGAAGGGTCTGCAACGTCAGAAGAAATGGCGGTTGTTCGTCAAACCATGGCAACGCTCGAAGACTGGGTATTGGCCAAAGAGCAAACCTGGATGCCCGCCTTTGAGACAGATGACCAGCGTTTACTGATGAACCACTTATTTCGGGGTGACACGGGCATCACCATGGCCGATTTTTCCACGCTTTTACAGCGAGCTGGATTGGAGTTTATCAGCATGGTCAACTGGCGGCAGTGGAACCTGGAAGAGTTGTTCAAAAACATTGAAGACCTGCCCATTGCCGTGGCGCTGAATATTGCCTCAATGACGCTAGAAGAGCAGCTTTATCTCTTTGAACTGCTAAATCCCATACATCGACTGCTCGATCTATATTGCGGACATCCGGGGCAAGGGCGCGATCGCCCGCCGGTAGAGGATTGGCCTGATGAGCTGTGGCCCAATACGATGGTTCACCTACATCCTCAGCTCAACACCGCGGCCTTTCGGGCCTGTTTAGAAGCTAGTGCCGAAAACTTAGGGCTGCTGCCCCTTGATCAGTACTTAAAAGTGGATGGCCAGCCAATCGGTGTGGACAGCTCGTTTTCAAGTTGTTTGTATATTTTGCTCAGCGGCCCCCAATCAGTAGCGGCCCTAGTGCAACGGTGGCAGCAGGCATGCCCCTTAGATCTGATCACCCTACAACCGATACCGGTGGAGAGGGCTTTTCAAACGGTGCGCGACTTTTTGGTGGGTCTAGAGAAGGCTGGATACATAATGCTGGAGGCACCATAATTTTGAGCAATCCGAGTTGGAGCTGACTTAGTTTCCAGCGATCAACTCAAGCTTTGAATTATCGGCGGCCTTTTTGAAGAGTGGACTAATATCGATTCACCCAAACAGCTTTGTCGTCTAGTCATCTCGCATTTTTAGAGGTATCGAGAATTCTCTCAACGGCAAATTGTTATACCCTTTCCCCAAGGCACTCCATAGCTCTTCCAAAAACCACCCACTGCTGGCGACTCTGCTATGACCCAATCACAATCCCACTGGGAAAAAATCCGCCCTCAGTTTGATGCGCTGCCCTATCCTGATGAGCCACTGGATAAGACTCCTAGCCAAGATACTTACTTCTTAACCCAACATACTTATGCAATTCCCTACTATTTGAGAAACTGCCAGGTCGTTGACACGACAGACAAGTGGATCTTAGATGCGGGCTGTGGGTCTGGCTTCAGTCTATTGGCATTGGCGATCGCGAATCCCGGCGCTAATTTGGTCGGGGTTGATCTGTCGTCCAAATCGCTGGAAGTCGCCCAGCAACGGTTGGAGTATCACCAAATCCCCAATCCCGTTTATCTGCATTGCCTCCCGCTCGAAGCATTATCTACCCTGCCTTATCACTTCGATTACATCAATTGTGATGATGTCCTCTACTTGCTGGAAGATCCAGCGGTGGGCTTAGCAGCGATGCGATCGGTGCTCAACGCAGACGGCATTATTCGAGCAAATATGCACAGTGCCCTGCAGCGAGTTGACTATTATCGAGTGCAAAAATTTTGGGCGAAGTTAGGGTGTTTAGAGGAATCGCCGTCACCAGAAGAAATTACAGTTACGCGTCAGACCATGACAGCCCTCAATGACTGGGTAATAGCCAAAAGACAAACCTGGCAGCCGGTTTTTGATACCGATGATCAGGGGCTGATGATGAATCATTTATTTCGGGGTGATACTGGCGTCACAATGGCTGATTTTTCCGCATTTTTGCAGCGGGCGGAGTTTGAATTTATCAACTTGCTCGAGTGGCGTCAGTGGAACTTAGCGGATCTATTCAAAAATATTGAAGATTTGCCCATTGCCGTGGCTTTGGGCATTGCGGAAATGACGCTAGAAGAACAGTTACACTTGTTTGAGCTGCTACATCCCATCCATCGGCTGCTGGATGGGTATTGTGGGCATCCTGGGCAGGGGCGAGATCGCCCGCCAATAGAGGATTGGCCTGATAGCCTCTGGCAGCAAACAACAGTTTACCTACACCCACAGTTGAATACGGCGGCCTTTAAAGCAGGTTTAGAAGAAGGCGCGAAAACCCTAGGACTGTTTTCCTTTGATCCCTATCTCAAAATTAATGAACAACCAATCACTGTTGACAGCTCATTTGCGAGCTGCCTACACGCTCTATTAAGCAAGCCACAAACAGTGCCAGATTTAGTCAAACGATGGCAGCAGGTGCGACCAGTCCATCTCATCACCTTGGCACCGACAACGCCTGAGAGGGCATTTCAAACAGTGCGCAACTTTTTAGTGGGGCTAGAGGGAGCTGGATACATCATGCTGGAAACACCGTAAGCAGGAGTGCCGCACTGTTCAAAAATCTTGAAAACCATCAACGCTTGCCGATCAGTCTCTTTTCGGGTTGACAGTGACCGTCTCCCGGTTCAGGCTTGTACGGATTTAGCGGCAGGGCGGCAAATGCCAAATACTGATGTATAGCCATGCAAAAAAGTGCTGCGCCCCACCGGGCCAATTTCGCCACCACAAAAGAAGCCGCTCAGCGGTACCCCCTCTAGATATTGATTAAACAGATGCGAATCAAAGTTGGGCTTTTGATAGAGTCCTTCACCCCGCCCCATACAAGAGAACAGCAAGCCCCCAACCTCGGTTAGGGGCTCCAGCTGCATCTGGCGTTGGTAACTTGACAGCAAAGTTTCTAGATCATCAGCAGAAGTGCGAGCATCGCGGAGATGAAATTGCACCCGTTGACCCACGCGGATGCGGTCGGCGATCGCCATCGCCCCGATCTTGGGATCAACTCCCAGCAGATTGCGAATGAGAAAATCGCCTGGGTTCAAATTTTCCTTAAAGCCATCTTGAGCAATGCCAATGTGAAGTGAGTTTTGCGCTAAGGCGCGATCGCCTTCATCCAGCCCTTTCAAAATATTCTGGAGCACGACAAAAGGGGTTTGGGGGGCAGCATTCATATCGCCAACAGAATCAGGTTCTAAAACTATATTGAGCTCTCCGGCCACTACCCGAAACGTTTGCCCTATCGGACGACAGCCTTGAGCCACAATGGCATCTAGAACGATATTGCCCGATAGAGCTACCCCAACAATGCCCTCAGTTTGCAGCGTGTCATTAAAAAAGAGGCCGCTGCTGCGTTGAAAACTGCTGACACTTGCCAGCCCCCCTACCTTAACGGCATCAGGATAGGCAAAATCGAGCCCCTGTAAGAGTTCATTGATGCCCGAAGTTAGTGGATCAGCCATCAAAATAAAACTCGGGGAATCGGCTGGCGATACCCCGACCTGCTCAATCCAGTCATTGGGTGAGCTGTCTAAATCTGGTAAATCATCCTCTCGCAGATAAAAGCTCTTGACCGCTACATCAGGCAGGATGGCAGCACACACACTCAATGCGGGCTTTTGTTCGACCTCTAGAGTACTGCCTCCGATCTGCGTGCCAACCACGCCGCCGCCGCTACAGCCAATCAAACAAGGGACCGTTATCACTTCATTCAGCAGCGGCAATAGGCGGGCATATTCACTCGCAAACGCCGAAGAGATGAACACCATTGCCAAATCGGGGGACGCAGGCAGTTGCTGCCGTAGCTGATCAGTCACCTCGCGAACTGCGGCCTCTAGAGAAGCTCGGGTTGAGAGTGCACTAACCCATTGCATGGACTGAGCAGTTGCAGACATAAAACCAAATCTCCTGCGACGAGCCGAGCCTAAAAACATGCTTGAGTGACTCCCATATGGCAGATGGCAAGACGTTACGCTGTGAGCGCTTCACCTAGCCCCAATTGCCACTGCTCAAACACCCTTAGGGTAAAACTTGCCATAAGCCTAAGACAAATCAAGCAACATGCGTAAAGGAACCCACTTATTCCCTCATTCCTGCCCTTAGATTTGTGACAGATTATTTTCTTTGACCGATACATAATTCTGATTACCTCCGCTAAGGTGCCATACGTTGGATGCTGCGGAAGCCAAGCTAAAGCTTGGTATGGCCCTCAAAAATATGAGCCACTCCTGGATGTTCATCCCCAATCCTCTAGGCGAGTGTTGCCTATTTCTTCATCAAGGAATATTACAACCCACCTACCGAAAGAAGCGCCATGTAAACGTTTGCCATGATTTACACCGTTCTCACTAGAGCAAAGCGTTAAACTAGGCCGAGAACATTGTCGCCATCGCCCACTATGTGCAAACGGTGACATTTGAGATAAGTGTTCAATACGAGCTAGCAAGGTCTTTATGAGCAATAACATTCAAGACAAAATTCAAGAAGAGCTAAAAGAAGCACGAGATGCCTGCGACACTGCTGGCGCAGGCTCTGCTGAATGTGCCGCTGCTTGGGATGCAGTGGAAGAACTGCAGGCTGAGGCTTCCCACCAGCGCCAAGGTGAGCAGAAAAAATCTTCACTTGAAGAGTACTGCGATGCTAACCCCGATGCCGATGAGTGCCGCGTCTACGAAGATTAAACTCTCTGTTTCCTTGAATTAGACAATTTGATTTGCCCCTAAAGGCTGTCCTACCAAGTCGGGGCAGCCTTTTTGATAGCGCGAGTAGGGTTGGCCAAAAGTCTATTCAGAGGAGCTGTGTCCTTATTAAGCACATGATTACCGATACCGTTCTATAGCAGAAGTCGGAATGCAGAAGTCGGAGTTAAAAGCCCGTCAGATGATGGTTTCAGGCATCTGGAGTGACCCTATGGCACTGGCTAGCATAAACCTCTCGCCCCTTGATGTGTTACCCACCTTGAACCCGAAACCGTCACCTCAAACTCAAGTCAGTGTTAATAGTGGGGAGGTTGACGTCACACTTCACTCATTTTGAGGGCGCTGTTAGTCGCTGATTTCTTGACACAGCAGGCCGTGACCGCAGCTGGAAGTCTACATCGTTGTCGTGCAGTCATCCGCGCATCTACAGGATGCATGGCAACGCATCCTCCCAATATGTAAACCACTTCATTGCTTGGGCGGCATCATCGATTAGCCTGCTCAACGGACACATTAACCTTGGGATTTTCTCTGAGGGGAAAAATTGCTCTAAGCTCAAGCTTAAGAGCCCGCAGCGACGCTTATTTGGGGCACCCTAAGCACGAGCAAATAATGTTCCTGCCACGCAGTGACCGAAGATCTTACGCTGCGCTCAACAAATAAGATGTTTAGCTGT
>ERZ1740072.1116-NODE-1116-length-10447-cov-9.094592_pt1 | contig 10447 bp, 9 predicted proteins | sample MGYA00581733_ERZ1740072 | MGnify/ENA primary metagenome ERZ1740072 (study PRJEB43018, sample SAMN04849741) | marine metagenome | isolation source: floating plastic debris | place: Pacific Ocean | collected 2008-08-30 | study: EMG produced TPA metagenomics...
ATGTGGTGAAGGGTGTTTGAAGCTTGCTCACAGATCTGTTATTAAACAGACCCTGTACCATAAGCATAATTATGATGGTTGTTATTAAGTCTACGCCCTGTACATATTGTTCATCATTATGTGTATCTTCAATTAATCTTCATTTTGTTCTATAGACTGGAGGCTCGCTGTTGGGAACTCCTTGGGGAGTTTGACGAGCATGACATCTATAAAATGGTTGCAAAAAATGGTGCCGATGAGAGACAGCTGTTCAAGCTTTTTTGTAAAGCGGGAAACGAGCATTACAAGCGAAACACATGCGGCAACGGGTTTGATCGGCTGTTAGACCCTTCCAGCTGGAATGAGAAAAAAGATGACAGTTTCACTTCTGAGCCTGTTGATAATAATGAAGATGATGCTGAAAGCGATGACAGTGACTCTGAACATGATGAGCTGTAAATCTCAATCAATCAATTTATTATGATCCCCCATTATTTGGTTTATAGGTAATAAGATCTCTGTTTAATTTCTCACTGAAAATACAATACAATACCAATGCCCATCCAACGCTTGTAATAAAATACATGTAGCCCTCAGATGGGTCGATGAGATCAGGGAGTTAACTCCCTGATGAGATCATATTAATCTCACTTTGTGTTGCGGGAGTTGTCATCTTTCAGTGTATAAAGACAACTCTGAAGTCATGCATTAGTTTTACCAATGAATGGATATATATATAAAATGTTAATTATTTATCTCATTGGGATGACTAATCATGCTCGGCGCTCGCGATTGTGTTCGCAAACTTGGAGCAACTAAATTCATTGCTTGTGGTAACGACTGAATATTTTCATGAATAAAAATTTAAGTAGTGAGGAATCAGTGAGGAAAAGAAATAATGTGTGTGACAATAAAAATATTATGTGATGCATGATGAATTACATTATGGAAGACTTTTTATCGATAGTATATTTGCAAGGACAAGGCTTTGACAAACCATGAAAAGTGAACAATAATCATGGCATTTAGCGGTCCTGATTCTTCCTTCAGTAAACTGAAGCGGTACTGGATAAGTAAAGGTCCACAAATAAAAAGAGCCATCTACAAGAACCCACCAACTGCTAAAAAGGAGCAAGGTAAATGCTGAAGTTATCGATATTATAAAATCGTTTCATTGTATGACTGTTCTAGTCTAGTTGGTTGACAATAGATACCTTCCTTGTTGGCCAAAGATATCATTTTTTAAAAGGAGTTTGATAGTAGGCGGCACAAACTCCACTTCACTAAGAGTCCGATCCTTAGGAAAACTTAGGTGTATGTTGCCTTACAATTACATATATATATGTTATTAGGGAAATTTTAGGAAACAGCAAAATATGGAACTCCTAAAATCTCCATGTACAATGTCAATTCTTCAGTAAGCTTGTCAATGTGAGATGATACCTTTCTTTTTATCAGGAAAACTGATCAATGCTGATGAGGTGAAATATTTCCAACGCCGACGACGGCAGGCATTGGTATATTGCGTCACCCTCGCCACTGAACGGAGACTCAACTCATGCAAGCAGAGACAGCTAAAGCTGCGACAGTACTATGAGAAGAACGATGTAGGCAAAATTATATATAAAAAGTTTCTGGAGGTACCTATGGCTATATGTTTTGCGCTAGGCATGTATATCAATTAGATATTGAGAATTATACACATCAGAAATGGTTACTTGTTCATTCATCAAGACTCTGTTGTGTATTCATTTATTTCAGTTTTTTGTGTGGCATTTGGAGCTCTAAATATATATGTCCTGCAGATTTAATACTGTGGCCAAATATCCAAATAAAGTGGATCCCCACCTGCGTTGGCCAGTTCTGACTTCAAAAAATGACATCTAACCCCAAGCAAATTGCATGGCAAACTTCAGCAAAAGTATTTGAGTTGTGCCCCCTTTTAAAGCAAGAGCATAACTTCTTCTTGTGACAAATTTATATGGGTGACATCCACTTTGGAGAGAATTTCTCACCGAAAGTACATAGCATGAGCCAGAAGCAATGTATATGTTTATCCTTTTATCTGCTCATCATACATGCTCCAACTGAAGCTGCAGAGATGTTCTTTGAATGAAGTCATAAAAGAAAGTTATTGTAGTGTATACGCAAGTTTTATTGCCGTTTCAGTTCAGAAGCACTTTGTAGGGTTTTTCACACTGCAAGAAACTGACATGGATTGTTTAATTTAATACATACAACGTCTTTTGTTTTCCACATCCAGGCATACTATTCCTTTTGATTGGATATTTCCCATTGATGAGGGACTCCTTTCCAATATCTTCAATACGAATCTCTGCTCAGAGGAAACCGCTTTTATATCAAGTAGTCGGTATTGTAATTACGCTGGTTGCCATGGCACTGCTCATAGGAGGTACATTATGCTACAAATACGCAGACACAGCGATATGGAGGATAACAGCCTGTCCAAAGTGTCACAGAGTTTACTCAAGGAAAAATAGAAGGATGAGATACTCCGATATGGAAAAACAAATGGACGGGGGCAAAGAATTACCACATGTCAGTGACCTTTGCAAAGCGTGTTTTATACCATTTTGTAATTACAGACTGAACAGTCAGCCTCAACAACCAACCTTGAGACAGCCAGCCTCACCAACCGTTACGTCTGAAACTATTGATGTAGCGCAAATTGTTACCAGTTTGTAAAAAGATGAACTAAATTGGACTTTCCTGGTCTGAACTGAAAAGTTCATTAAAATAGAACATGTAAAACTTATGATAAAATAAATTCTGTTTGTTTAAAATGAAGAAAGCAGCATAATGCATAGAAACATGCAGCGTAGTTGTAAAGAATTGAGTAGAAAAGAAGTACAGCAGATACATAAATAGGTAATACAAAATAACCAGTACATCATACAAGAGAAGGGATAGTGCAGAGCAGACTAATTAAAACTTATCGAATTGCTGTTGCCAGTTCAAATATATATATGTATAGGGAAGATAGGTAGAGAATAAACAGGTAAAGTAATAGCGATTGGCAAATCAGAAAAAATTGAGGTAGTAGTAGAAAAGAGGGTATATTATACTCTTCAATAGTAGTTTATGTCATCAACTGGTACCACTAAAGGTTGATTTCATTATAAACATTTCACGAATATTGTTATACATTTCTTTTCCATAAAACTTGGCTACCTTGGCTGCATTACTTGAATATATGGCCTGTGAATGAGTATTGAGAGGTTTCTATGAGTTGAGTTCTACCCTGTCCTCAACCATCCCCAGCTGGTTAGAGGTTTAAGTGAGCAGTCTACTATGGAATTTGTGAGAATGTCAAGTTTGTTCATTTGTGGTGTGGTATCAGTGTCAGCACTTTGTAATAGAATGTGTGGGGTGTAGGTTACTGATGACCTTTTCTACAGTATCTGCAAAATGCTGTTGTTTGGTGAATAGGTCAGCCCAGAGTCCTTGAAAACAAACAGCTGTACTGTACAATAATGATCAGCACCAGCCATGTCTGACATTAAGATTTTACGGTCACTTTTTCTTCCCCTTTTTCTTTTTAGCTCCCGATTTAGAACCGGATTTGTTGGTAGATTTGTTTCCTGATTTAGTACTACTTTTCCCGGATTTTCCAGATCGTGAACCTTTGGCAGATTTAATATCTTTATCCTTATTGACCGATGGCACATACTCCACTCGTTTTCCCACACATTTTTTCTAGAATAAATAAATTCGCACATGACTGTAAAAAGACACAGAAAATATTTATACATCGAATGACTACATGTTGTGACCGGACCAGTAGCTTATGTTGTATACAACAGTATTGGATAGCATCTTATTACCACATCTAAGCTCCTGTTTATCCACTTCCATTGCTACAAGTATTGACAGAATACAATACGATGGTGTAAAGTCTTCAGTTCTGGTGGATGAATTCAGATTAGAAACCCTGTTACATATATCATGACTTTGTTTTCAATAACAAACAGTGATATAAACAAATCACAACAAATACATGAAGTTAACTGTTTATTTTCAGTCTAGTCTGGATTATTTAAGCTCAAATTCAAGCAAATAATGGTAATGGCCTACTTTGTAATTGAAAGTGACCCAAACACTTGCGCTAATGAGCAAGCTAATCCATAAACCCACAGCAAAGGTAATATCCCACATTGTACTTTTCCAAAGCAATTAAAATTTAAAATTTAAAAACTGTAAATTTAAACAGCGGTGATTAGAAAGAGAGCTAATCTATTGCAGACTGAATATTATTACACTATGATTCAAGTATGGATATCAGGTGCTGTACAAGCCTCAGTAGGTACTTCTTGCCCTCTTTTCCGATTTTCAAGGTATGGTTAGGCGATGCCACGGCCAGCTTGAGGGTTTTCAACGCCTATGACTTACATGTGCATCAATGCAACAACTTGATGTCCCTTGGTAACAAATCCAAATGGAAAAAAATATTGTTAACAACCGAGCTTAGAATTAGTCGAATTTCTCATTCACGAAATTTTATGTTCCGATTCCAGTGTAACTTGCTTATTTGGTAATGTATTGTACAGTACATAGGCTCTACATCCTAAAAGGGAATGTGGCCAGCTGCCTATCGCAGCATTGAACACCCTCATTAACTGAGAGTACCAATGCCGTTGGACAACTTTCACCCCAACTATCAACACAACAAAGCTATCTAGTAAAGGCGGACTCAAGTTAGTAAATGTTATGGGAGGCAGCTCGGTACAGATGAAAGGCTGCTGGTAATAAGAACATACAGAGACTACATTTGCACATTTTCACTCACCTGATTGCATTGCAAGCACCATGTACCTTCCTTCATAAGACCTGTACCGAAATCTCCTCGAAGGCACTCTCTACAGAAACGAGTGCCGCACCATTTACACATGTATGTCTGCAAATAGATTATGATATATATAGCATCGTAAATAAATTAAAAATATCACTATGAAAAAACCCCCTATGTTGAAAGCAGATTGTTTGTCTAGTTTGTACATACATATATGAGTTATTTGATATTCTCCTACTGATCATATCAGAGAGGATCAGAAATCCCTAACTTGTCAGTATATTATCACTACTCACAGTATCCGTCGTTGTACAGCCCCAGCGACACATAGTCAACACTTTCAATCCACACTCTCAAAATAACTGCAGCTATATCATCCTCTGTTGACTGGGTAATATTACCTTTGCCTAGTCTAGCAAAGCTGAAACAACCCACACTTATGAGCTGAGAAATACCCTTCTAATCTCAGATAAGCACTGGCAGTAAAATAAATACACATTCAGCGCTGTGAAAGACAGCTACATGCATTAAAATCCAATCTAGGTTTTTATAGAATTTACGTTCAATTGATTCAACAAAGTACTTAGCTACGTGCCCAGTTACGAGAAATAACACGCTGCCTTTCAATCTGAGCACACTATGTTATCTTATCAAATATAAGTAAGGTTGCTATTTAACATTTTCAGCGGGTTGCGCACAGATAAAATGTAGCCGTGACCAAAAGGAAATTGAACTCTCAGCAGACATTTAATACTGTAACAACGGATTTATCGATGAATATTGACATCGCCATCCGCGTCAATAATTAGTCTTGGGAGCTCCTCAGTTATGGCAACACATTTCCAACACTCGCATCGCTTTAGAAAACGTCCTTAGAAAAATTGGCATGATCAGAACAATGTTTGAGTTAGACCCATAGGCATATAGCAGTTATTGTAAGCCTATAGTCAGACCTGAATAACTTTAATGTTGAAATATTGTAAATTATACTAGTAATTATTACAGTTTTTTTTATTATACTGTAGATGTGAACCAAGTGACATCGCTAGTGTGTAACATCGGCCATGTGGAAGTAAAATTTTAAGCGATGGTAACTGGCCACATTATTCACAACATTTATTTTAGGATACAGAATTGGGGCTGCATAATATGCCATGCATAACAATAACAACAGTTATGTAACATTGGTAATAAATAATTCCAACAAGCTCTGAATGACAAAAAGGAGAGAGAATTTCTACAGAGGCATCTGCTTAGATATACATGTATGTCTCAGAAGTACCATAGAGTTTACTAAAATCTATAATGAGGAGACAATGTTTTTTTAGCACTTTAAAACTAACGCAAGCAGCTCATAGCAGCCCTGCGAAACTAGATAAGATTTGAAAACCAGACCATCTGATCATCCACGCAAACATATGCTTAAACTTTTACCCTGAAGGCATTACACTACATCCTCTGTAGACAAAAAATGAGGGCCCAATTCGCTTCATAAGCAATGGTCCATATACAGTATACAAAAAATGATGAGCATAGAAATACAACAATCATGAGCATGATGAGAAATGAGAACATTCCGGCTAGGCACGGTAATCACCAGATGAATACTTGGCTGATTATTTCTGCTGCACTGAAAATAAAACCTGGTTTGCATAATGTAGAATAAGAAGAAGGAGAAGTGAGATGATGGACTATGGCTGCAGTGGTAACTCCACTCAGCTACTGACTGTAGGAGGCAACGACTCTATGTTACTTTGAGAGTGTTTGAATGGTTTGTATATATGAAGGAGCCTGGCGGATGAATGGGAGTTTTAGGAGGTCCATTGATATAAAAGTCATCGTATATATCTTCATATGTGGCTTGTGAAACATTGACACAAGGTTCCGACGCACTTCTTACAAGTCTTGGCATACTTGTTTTCACTTTATCTAGCTGCTCCAGGATCTGCAACAGAAATATATGTGCCCAATTAATGATATGTAAAGTTAAATATGGTTTTGTCCTCTCAGCAGAAGAAAAATTAGACTCAAATACTCATAAACACAACGACAATCCAGCAACAGTACCTCTGTACAAACAAGTGCTGATTATAACACATAACTTATAGATACAGTTATACTGAAGCTATCCCTAGTCAAAAATGGTAAAATTGAAGCATAACACTCCAAGAAGCTTGCTCACAATGCATATATGCATAAAGATTCCCTTTAGTACATTTTGAGATTCCATTTAACCAAAATATGCTTATTGCTCCTTACATATTACTGGTATCGTTTCAGAATCATGGTCACAACCTAATGTTATGCAAGGCGGAACAAGATTAAAATCGCCAAACCCTCAGAAATCCTGTAACGCATATACCTCTGGAAATAAAGGTCGTTCTTCTCTTTTCTTTTTGATACAATGCTCTATCACTGGTTTCATACATTTTGGTGTCTCAGCTTTCAACTTTTTCAGATCTGGTCGTAGGAATCCACTTCCTACCATGAAAAGGATCTGCAACAATAAAGGATGTTAGAAAATAATGTATTAATATGAAACAAATAATCTGTAAATAAAATGGATAAAATAGCTGGCATAAGTTCTGGTTGATCTGCACTTGGCTACGAGTAACCTGGAACCTAGAGAAGTTATGTCAGACATGTCATGACAATGCTAACCTGATCTCTGTTGCTGATATTGGAATAAGGTAATGTTCCACTGAACAGCTCATATAGAACAATACCATATGCATAAACATCTGAACGGAATGTATAAGGGTTATCCTCCTTCATTCGAATCACCTCTGGTGCCTGCAGTAACAAAAAAGACGTAGGTATCATTCCAAATCTAATACACAAGATGAGAGAATAAAACAATGAAAGTTATGATTATTATGTTTCAGCATAAACTAAGGCAACAAACACGTCCAACTTTCAAATATTTGAAATATGATGTATTTAATTAGGTTATATGCCTAATTATCGATGCCAACTTCTATAATGTTCCAAGTTACTTTCATGGTAGAAGACAAGTCCAACTACACAATTCCATTTCATCTAAGACACGAAACAGCAACATGTAATATTATGTGCACGTACCATCCACAATATGGAGCCTGTGGGCTGGACGAATTGATGTGAGCCACTCCAGCGAGTTTTCACTGTGGCTAATCCGAAATCACCAATTTTAACAGTAAGATCATCTGATAGGAATATATTATTCGATTTCATGTCTCTGTGTATAATATTTTTCGCATGTAAATAGCTGTAAAAGGCAATAATACACTGGGTCAGTGATAAAATTGAAATTATGTCTTTCAAATTTGCCGTGAGTGACATTTACATGTAAATGATGCCAAGGAAAACCCGTATTACGCAAATGCATCAGGAAAAGTAGTCATGAAAAACCAAAAACTACATAAAAATTTACCCCACAGTGAGAAAAACCTAATACTCAGCTATGTCAATTCATTGTATATGTGTCTGACAAAAAATTGGTGATATTATAAAGAGATCACTTACTCCATGCCTTGTGCTGTTTGTCTGGCTATATGGAATAAATCATTAGAGACAAATTGTTTTTCTAGCACATGTAAATGTTGGTAAAGACTTGAGCCTTCACACCACTGTGTTATGATGGTGAGCTGAGGAGTTGAGGTCCATCCCATAAACAGTACCACATTCTGATGTCGTGTTTTCCTGTGAAAGAAAAAAAAAGACAGTTAAAAGCTGAATAACCTATGAGATATCTTGGATCGGAAACATCGCAGAAAAACTTGCAACTGCAACAGTATTGTTAAGAATTTAAGGATCAAATCAAACTTTGCGCAATACCATTGCATTACCAGCTATTGCTGAAGTCCCTCTAAAGTCTTGACAATCGGATTTGGATCAGAAGATCTCATATTTATATGAATTGTATAATCAAGCTAATTATAGTAAGTATGAGGCTACTAACCGTAGTACGCTGACTTCATTTTTGAAGGCTTGCATCTGCGCATGAGTTGGATTGGTGACATTGAGTTTTTTAATAGCCACATGACCATACCAAGAGCCTTTGAAGACAGTCCCAAATGATCCAGAACCTATTCTCTCACCAAATGTTATATCTGTATGCACTACTTCCCAGTCATCATATGAGTCCCTCTTCCCCAAACCCATATGCTGCTTTGCCTGGATAATAAAAAGTAGCCATGGTAGTTTCTAACATTAAATTACCAATACCGAAAAATAGATGATGCATATACATACATCTACATCCTTCAAAGGAGTAAATACCTCCTATATAGAAAAGATAACCCCGAGTTTGAGTCCTTTGAGGCCACTCACTGTAGCGTATATGTTAACTTCCGGGACATGTTTGCTCCCATCAGTGTAAAACAACCTCCCAACAAATATCTTTCTCTTGTTTAATTGTAAAAAGTATAAAAGTGTTACCTAATGTTTCAAGTCTTTTAAAGGAACCAAAAATATAGCCGAAAAATGTTGGGGCCTCCACTATTCAGCATATTGTTTTTGTGTGTGTGAAAAAATGGAAACTTAATCACGATTTTGACATCAAAAGTTTTCCAAGTTTTTAACTATGTTAATTTACCTTATCGACAGGACGTGGTATTGTTCTAACTGTGACATCATGACTCGCTTCTACCATGTCTAACCTGGAATCTTCCGGTAATGTTGAGCTAACATCGTGTAGGTTTGGTCCGTCACCGAGATTTGAGGCTGATAAATAAAATTGAGAAATTTAGAAACTCTACATATACCTGTAGCACAATGTTTAACTCCCTAAATTTTTGGGAGGCAGGCTACCGTTTCATATGAGTTATACAGAAACCATTGTAACCATGTTATCCTAAGAAATATTGAGTCCATGTAACCAATGAGTTACGGATTGATAACGAATATGTGTGGACATTGTTGACCAGCTAGATGAGAAATCAATTGATATAACCAACAACACACTTAGGAGTTGTGTGTATCACTTACGACAATACTGTATAATGAGAATTGAAACATACCTGCACCACCAATAGTAGCAGCTTGAGATACATGCTATAAACAAAATCAGAAAACAAAGCGTTAGAATTCCAGCAAATACGGAGTAAGAAATATGCAAAATCTCATAGGTTATTTCCAAAAGTATTTGTTACTCAAGTGTAGCCAAAAGCATGCGTTTATGATACATGTATATCCAACGGCAGTGGCCAAAGATTTGATCAAAATGATCGAACACATAATTAAATTTTGATATAGAAAAAAGGTGATCTAAGTAAGTAATTATATTGCGGGGATTAGCAAAAAAGTTTTTTCCTGAACACCCAGGACCGACACCGTAAGCCATTTGTAAGGTTCTTGTGTGATTAGTGCAGGCGAGGCTAAATCACCAAAATAAATCTAGAAACAAGTAGGTGGGTCTCTACTCTACATGTGCACAAATCTGCTGCCTGAATCTAGGGAATTATAGTGGTCACTTGGGGCTTGATTTGAACCAAAAAATATCGATGCCTTTAAATATGCTCGTATTTATGATGACACTAGTGAAGCAGTTACCTACATAATGCATAAAACACATTGATCAGCATTAATTGGGACAGTATGCTGTGTACAGTACGCTAGTGTATTATTATTATTCTATTAGGGATTAGAGGTGTAGGAGTTGTGTGTAGTTACAGGATC
>ERZ1740072.1117-NODE-1117-length-10445-cov-3.970645_pt1 | contig 10445 bp, 7 predicted proteins | sample MGYA00581733_ERZ1740072 | MGnify/ENA primary metagenome ERZ1740072 (study PRJEB43018, sample SAMN04849741) | marine metagenome | isolation source: floating plastic debris | place: Pacific Ocean | collected 2008-08-30 | study: EMG produced TPA metagenomics...
TTCAATATCGATTCGTAAGCGGGATGCTGATGGCCTCGGTTTGTGTGGCAGGATAGTGACCAACCTGGAGATTTACGGCACTATGGGTACCCCCTTACCAACAACTGATTCAAATCCAGATCACCCGACTAAGCCGGTCGAAGATCCGCTCTCTACGCAACGCATTCTCCGCGCGTTTACCGGGTCGCTGATGGCGGGCACATTCACGCTGTTGTTTTACAAAATGACGATCGCGATCGCCACGACCTTTGCCAACAAGCCCGTCGTCTCTGACAACATTACCGTGATCAATCTCTCGTCAGCGGTGCGGACTTTGGTCGTGGGCGTTGTGGCAATGGGTACGGGCGTCTTTGGCATGGCCGCGATCGGCTTGTTCGCCTTAGGGATACAAATGATCGGACAACGTCTGAGAGGGGCACAGCCCACACCCCTGTCACCCAACAACCAAAAATAGTACAATTGATCTGTTTAAGCGTTTTACTTTAGGCTGTTAGTTGCGACTCGTCTAGGGATGCTTGCGGTGCGAATCAGTGCGCCAGAGGGGGCAAAACCTTAGATGTGTTGAAAATTTCACATGACACTTGATTTATTGACGCCGCCGCGTAAAGTAGCGGATATTCTGTCGTCTTCGGCTCCCGTCGAGAAAGGTTGACCTCATGGCGATTATTGCCCTCAAGGCCTGGTATTTAGAACAATATGAACCCGCACGAGAATTGGAGAAACGTCCCCAAGATCTCCGCCTGAGCCGCAACAGTCTGCTGAAGTCTGGTTTGCGGGCTGACTTTTTGGACGATAGCGAAGATGTGCGTGATGCCGCATGGTTCCAACGGTACCTGTCGGGGGAAGCCGTGGAATTCTACATTGAGGGCAGTGGCACCTATGCAATTTCGAACATTGACCTGCTCAGCCATGAGATTTATTTCACCAAGCAAGAGTCTCTGGTGCAGCTAGAACCGTCGATCTTTTTCTGCTATCAAACGGCCTATTCAGACTCCAGTTCGCTGCTGCGTGACGAGCTCGAGAGCTTGCTGAAAAAGACCAATAAGAAATCGCGCTTACCCCTCTCACTCGAAGAATCTAACCGCGCTGGCGAAGGTGCTCTAAGGCGCAACAGTCCTCTCATGCGGAAACTGCGCAAATCTCTTATCTTCATTGCCGATGGCACGTCTGTTGCCCAATTGCAAGGTACGACGCCACAACTTTTGACCAGCGCTAACGTGTGCATTGAGCTGGGTTATGCGTTGCAGTGCAAGCGTCCAGAGCAAATCATTTTGGCGCGGCAGGAACGCGACGACCTGCCCGGCCATTTTCCCTTTGAAGTCCCCTCTGAACAGCAAATCGTGTTTCACGACGCGGCAGATTTAGCGGCTCAGTTGAAGGCGAAAATTGACGGTGAGCTACAGCGCTATGGGCTGCTGTGAGGTCGTGTTCAAATTCATAGTGCAGCGATCGGCTGCCGCCCAGGGAGACTTAAATGCCAGCGCCGTCTAAGTATTCAGTAATGACCCGGTCTTGAATGCGGCAGCTCTGAGTAGGCGCGATCGCGACTAATTCCCTTTGGCTGACCTTGAGGGTTTTCAAATCTTCGACCTGTTGTTCTAGCCCTTCAATGCGATCGACCAAGGCGCGAATCACCTGGGCCTCGGAGTCGGGCAGGCAGTCATGGTCTAACGGGCCCACCCGTTCCCCAGCGCGGTAAACCACCCGTCCGGGCACGCCCACCACCGTGCAGTCAGACGGCACCTCTCGCAGCACCACTGAGCCGGCACCAATGCGCACATCATTGCCCACTTGAATATTGCCAAGCACTTTGGCCCCGGCCCCAACAACCACATTGGTGCCCAGTGTCGGGTGACGCTTGCCCGATTCTTTGCCGGTGCCGCCCAACGTCACGCCTTGATAAATAAGGCAAGAGTCGCCAATGATGGCAGTCTCACCCACTACGACACCCATGCCGTGATCAATAAAAACGCCTTGGCCAATCGTGGCACCAGGATGAATTTCGATCCCGGTCACGAAGCGGCTGATATGGGAGAGAAACCGGGGAATAAAGGGTAACCCGACGTTCCACAACCAGTGAGCAACCCGATGAAAGGCCAGCGCCTGTAGACCCGGATAGCAGGTCAACACCTCTAGCCAATTGCGGGCAGCTGGATCACGTTCAAAAACAATTTTGAAATCAGCTCGCAACGCCTTCAGCACAGGAATCGGTCCTTAAGAAAATACTAGAGCTAATCTTAGCGTTACTCGTAGCGTCCTGAATATAGCTAGAGGGTGAGAATTCCCCTATAAAAACGATGGCCGGTAGCAATATTCCATTGGAGTTTGTCGGTATCCAGTGCCTTCACCATAGACTAATGTCAGTTGTTGCGTTCGAGATGGCGTTGGTCAAAAGCAGTACGGCAGTAATCGAGCCGAATCTAAGACAAAACGGACGTCACAACATTCCATTGATCAGGCTAGCGATCGGAACAGGGCAAGCGATTTATCGCTCGTTTGTACCCCTTATGAACTTGGAACCCTGATTTTCTGGTTGAGGAGCAGACAGGCGTCTATATTTTGGCTTTTGCCAGTGCCCGCAGTCGGGAATGTTCAATATTTTTGAGGGACAAAAAACTGCTCATTGAGAGGGGGGCGCATGTAGTCGAGGGGCGCACTCTTGCGCGGTGGCAGCTCCAAGGGTTCTGGGGTCATATCAACATAAGGAATCTTGCTGAGGAAATGACTGATGCAGTTCAGGCGAGCCCGCTTTTTGTCGTCAGCTTCCACCGTAAACCAGGGCGCTTCAGGAATATTAGTGTGGGCAAACATGGTATCTTTAGCGCGAGAATAGTCAACCCAGCGATCGCGTGACTCTAGATCCATCGGGCTAAGCTTCCACCGACGCGCGGGGTCAGTCGTGCGCGACTGAAAGCGTCGTTCCTGCTCTTCATCGCTGACCGAAAACCAATATTTCAGCAAAATGATGCCTGAACGCACCAACATGCGCTCAAATTGGGGGCAGGTCTCCATAAACTCGTGATACTGCTCATCGGTGCAGAAGCCCATCACATGCTCAACCCCAGCCCGGTTGTACCAGCTGCGATCAAAGCAGACAATTTCGCCCGCCGCCGGTAGGTTCGCAACATAGCGTTGGAAATACCATTGAGTCTTTTCGCGATCGCTCGGTGTCCCTAAAGCCACAATGCGACAGCCCCGAGGATTCAGAGGTTCAGTGAGGCGCTTAATCGTGCCGCCTTTGCCCGCTGCATCGCGACCCTCAAACAAAATCACGATGCGAGTATCGGTTTGCTTGACCCAGTACTGCATTTTAACGAGCTCGACTTGCAGCCGGGTCAGCTCTTTTTCGTAAACCTGCTTCGGTAATTTTGGACGGCTTTCTTTTGCTGTGGTCGAGCGAATTCCTTTTTGCTCTGACCCGCCAGCGCGATCGCGCTTCTGCTTTTTGCCTTTCTTTTGCTTTCCTTTCTTGTTGTCTGCTTTAACAAGAATTGTTTGAGGTGGCAGGTTCTCTGCAACTTCGGTCACAGAACTATTGACATTTATATCGTTTGTCATCATCACCAGGCTACGAGGTGTTCATCTATTCTTAATCATAAAAATGATTAAGACTCCTGATGTGCTGAGCTCTACTAAAAATTATCAATGCAACAAAAGTTTGCGCGCAGCGCCAATGTCTCTGTCTATCAGCAAACTAGCTCTTTGGGCTGAAATTTTAGATGCGCGCGCTCACCTTCTGCGAATGCCAGCATGATGCCTGGGTCTGGGGAAGTAATGCAAAAAACTAGTGAGTGAATCATGGACATCAGGCTGAAGTTATCAAAATATAGTGGTTAAGGGCGATGGAAACTTAGCCAAGTGGGCATACTGAGCAAGTGATCGCTAGAGCATTGAGGTGCCTTAGGCCGCTATGAAAAGTAGTCCACCAGACCTTACCGATGGCTGAGCGATGTTCCCTTCCTGACTCACAGAGCTAGGAAGTCTCATGGCGGTTGAAGCTGAAGTTAGCGTGGCAAATCTTTATGAATAGTCAATTAGGTTAGAGCTCCCGACTCCCCGCCAAACAGAATTTTCTTCTCTTTGAGCATTTTTATTGTTAATGACTGAGTGATTACATTCAACTATGCTGGCTTTTATTATTCCTTTGAAGAGTGCCAAGGTTTCTAAAGATTGGCAGAGAACTTCTGCTCTGTTTGAACGCTGCCTGCGATCGACCTGCAATCAGAGCCATAACAACTTTAGAACGATTGTGGTCTGTAACGAGTTACCCGAAATCACCTTTCAGCACAAAAATGTTGAATATGTGAAAGTGGATTTTTTGCCCCCCGAAAAGGTTGAAAATCCTATTCCGCGAGGGCTAACCGATAAGGGCAGACGAGTTCTCAAAGGCATGATGTATGCTCAACAATTCTCTCCCACCCACGTCATGACCGTAGATGCGGATGATTGTGTTAGCAGCCGACTGGCCGGCTTTGTGAATCAAAATCCTGCTGCTAACGGCTGGTATCTCAACAAGGGATGGAAGTATCGGGAGGGAGATGCTTACATCTACCTCAAGCGCCGCCGCTTTTACACGATGTCTGGCACCGCCAATATTGTTCATAATGACTATCTAGATTTGCCAGAAACTCCTGAATACAACCGAGGATACGGCTACTACAAATTTTATATTGATCACCAGAAAGTCAGAGGCTTTATGGAGGCGAAAGGTGCCCCTATGCAGCCATTACCCTTTCAAGGCGCAGTCTATATTTTGGCGACGGGAGACAACATTTCAGGTAATGAACAGAATTTATCTTTTAACTTTTTGAATCGCAAAAGAATCTCTAATGAGCTGCGGCAAGAGTTTTGCCTAGATGCTCTAGATTTCAGCAAGCGCTTGCCGACACCAACCTTACAAGTTGAACACTAGAGATATCTTTGCCAGTTAAGGAACTTAATCGTGATTGAAGAGAACCCAATCATCGTGGAATTTATTCATAAACTTTCTGCATCAGTCAGCTCCTAGCTAATCTTGCCGGTGACCGTTATGAGGCAGTCCTATTTTCCAGATTGTCTTGCACTAAAAACTTTAGTTTCCAATAAATTAAGCCTACCCTTTTTGACACTCAGCCATCAGGCAAATTTCCTATGAATCGTAATCCTTTGAAGGTGATTTACATTGCGGGTTGGGGGAGGAGTGGCAGCACGCTACTCGCTCGAATTTTGGGGCAAGTAGATGGCGTTGCTCACATGGGAGAGCTGCGAACCATCTGGACAGACGGGTTTAAGTCTAAAAGTGTCTGCGGTTGTGGCACACCTACTCATGATTGTGATGTTTGGCAAGCCATCATGAATCAAGCTTTTGGCGGTATTGAACAGGTTGATTTGCCCGCCATGGTTCAGCTTCGCCGCCAGTCTGAACCCAAAACGTCAGAGCTGTTAAAGTTTTTGGTTTCGTCTCATAAAGCTAAAAGTTTTCTGCGTAACTCTGAGTCTTATCGTCATGTTTTAGAGAAGCTGTATGGCAGCATTCAAAATGTCTGTGGTGTAGAGGCGATCGTCGATGATTCTCTACATCCTGGATATGCTTATGCGCTCGCTTCAGTACCTAGCCTAGAGGTGTTTCTGGTGCATCTGATTCGAGATGCCAGAGGCTGCACCTATTCTTGGGAAAAGCGCTGCAAAAATGGTCTGGGTTCCTACACGCTGAAAGATAGTGCTTTAGGATGGGATTTGCGAAACATCGCCACTGAGACACTAAGAAGGCATCCAAATATTAAATACCACCAACTGCGCTACGAAGATTTTGTCAATCACCCTCAGGAAAGTGCTAAAGCTATCTTGGAATTTGCCGAAATGCCCACGAACTCGCTAACGTTCTCATCGCCTTCAACGGTAGCCCTGGAAGCCACCCATAGTATTTTTGGCAATGATAATAGGGCCGAAACAGGGACAATCTCTCTGCGTTTAGATGAGGTCTGGAAGAAGAAAATGCCCCTCGTTGACCAGTTAAAAGTTTGTTCTATGACCTGGCCCTTGCTGCTCAAATATCAATATATGCCTTAGCTGCCACCCACGTTTTGAGGTGAACAAACACTCTTTTAAGAGGTTTGGAAAGCCCTCTTTATTCGCGCTGCAGGGATTGTAGAGGTGCTGGGAGGCTCATGGTTTGGGCTGTGTAGCCGCCGTAAAGGGCGTGGGTCTGGCGAATCACTTGATTGAGGGCATCAATGTCGGCTTGGCTTGGTGCCTGAGGCAGGGCAATGCGAGCCATATAAGCGGGCGAATAGATCGACTCAAAATGACGACTGATCTCGGGAAAAACCATTTGCTCGCCATCGAGTTCAAACAACAGGTCGATCGCGCCATTTTGGTTGCCGACAAACACTGGATCAGTGAGCAAGATCAGCGGTATCGAAAGGGATATCTCGCCGCTGTGATTTGACAGCTTCCAGATTAGGTTATTGATGTCTTCGGGAGATAAGTCGGGGAAGATTTGCTGCAGGGCGGCTGGATCTACCCGATTAATACGGGGCGGATTGGGATCGCGATCGCGGGGCCAGTTAGCAATTCTAAAATCGAGTCGTAAACGACCGTGCAAAACTGTCGGAGCACCGCTGCCATCGGCCCCCGCCACCCGTTTGAGCTCAGGACGATACCGGTCAACGAGGGGCAGCATCGCCACTTGCTCAGCGGGAAGTTTAGTCGGTGGATGGTTCGATGACAGATTGTAGCCCGTGTTCAGCAACTTCATAAATTTGTTGACGTCCCACCGATCCAGGTCATTGTTAGAGAACATTTTGTACCAGAGCGCCCCCATGGCGACGAGCGTGGGTGAGTCCGCTGCCGTGAGCGCCATCAAATCTGGCACGACATAATTATCGAGGCCAAACCGTTTGATATCATCCCCGTTGCCCCACATCATGTTGAGGTCAGGCATATCGCGAATAAAGGGATACAGGGCACGGGTAAAGTCCAGATAGTCAGAATTGCGGCGATCGCCCGGTTGAAAGGTGGCATCGACGAAGCCGCTGAGTCGCTTCGCCATAGCGACGGACAACAGCGACAAAGCCTCTGTCGTGATGTCTAGATCGTGATGTTGCAACAGGCGAAAAACTTCGGCTTCTTGAGCAGCCGCTTCCGTATACTGGGTTTCCAAAGCTTGGATGTCCTTTTGCAACGCCCTGACTTCCAGCGCCAACTCTGGCTGACGTCGCGGTAAGGATTTCCAAAACCACGGATTAAATACTTGGTCGCAAAGCAGCACGGTTAGCAGTTCTATGTCTGACAAATTGGGAGAGTTTTGCTGAAAGAACTGGATGAAATGCGCCCTCGCATCCGGATAGCTTTCAGCCGCTGAGGCGCGATTGAGCATTTCGAACCGCGTGGCGAAAATGCCGACCAAGCGGGACGTATCCATCTGATTGACTGACTTCCGGCTGAGGTCTTCAGTGAGGCCAATATTGAGCCAAAAGTCTTCGCTGTAGTAGTTATCAATTGAGGTGAGAATTTTGCCGTGATGCCGCTCGGCAAAGTCTCTCAATCGCAGTTTTAGCGCCGCTTCTTGAGCCAACTTGTGTTCATATCGGCGACGATATTCAAGCGCCGCCTGCTCTAAATCATCGGGAAATAAGTCAATGCCTTGCTGCGCGACCTCGGCAATATTGAGGGCATGGACGGCAGGGGTATCTTCGGCCGCAGTGGGTGTGGGCAAAGGGAGTCGTCCGATGGCGATTGTTGTGCTAGTGGACTCGGCATCGGTATAGTCTTGCTTGACCTGAGAGCCTTCAATCTGCTTGATGGCTTCGAGTCGAGCCCAAGGTTCAACGGGCGTCGCGAGGAGCGATCGCAGCAAATATTGTTTATTGGTCAGCTCCTGCTCATAGCGATAAAAAGAGCGCACAGCGCCCGAGCGAGTGGCCAAGTCTGTTTCTCGGAGGTAAGGAAATTCCAGGGTTAGCAGATGGGTTTCGAGCAGGGGGAGGACTGCCTGCAGCGGGACATCGGCCTTTTGAGCCGCCCAAAATAGATGTCCTAAAAAGGGCTTGAGATAGTAAGCATCGGTATCAAACACCTGATGGCTAATAAATTCGCGATACTCCCCTTTTGTTAAACCGGCAGCAATCAATGGAATGGCGGGATTGCGTTGGAGATGCCAGAAGAATTTGTCGTCTAAGATGGCTTGTTGATGAGCGGGCAGCGTGTTTTTGATCGCCTCGTAGCCCGCTCGCGAAATTGGCGGTACGAGGGTGCCATCGGCCAGGGTAAAGGTAATGCTGTTATCTTCAGCGATGCTGTAGGTGGCCCCTTCGAGCAGCCAGATCGGTTGCCGGGGCTGCACCCCCGTGAGGGCAACGAAGCCGCCCTTTTGCGCTTCCACTAAAAAGGCATTTTTGCCTTGCTGTAATCCCTGTAGTAAATCCGGCAGGCGGTTTCTGCGCAGGGGAAAGGTATAGGCTAAGGGCGATCGCGCGAAAGCTGGCCTGGGCGTCGCGATCGCGCGCTGCTGGAACCCGCTCCCTAACACCACTGCCAGACTCCCCAGCAGGATTTTGCTCAGCCCAACCGCCGTCATGGCCTGGTGCCGTACCGCTGAATGATAACTGTGAGAGGTTTGGGCTGTCTCGGCTGTTTGTTTGTGTAAAACCATCCAACCGCGATCGCCTCAAACAATACAAATCAGACCAGGTCAGTGATGGTGACTGCTGGCGTCCAGTATATCGATGATTTTTCGGCAGCGATTTTTAAGTTTTCCAACCCGAAGGGCTATGGCGGCGATGGTTCAGGTCTAGAAGGGTTAAGCGATGGCGACACCGATCAGGATGGGTACAGCGATCGTTCAGCCGTGGAGGCGTCAGGGATAGATGCCCTTGCGCTAGAAGATTGCCCAGCAAGATGTTTTCCGGTCAGGCATGCGTGTTGACTCAGGCGTCGCTTTAAACAGCTTCCCTGCTCGCCAGGGTTTGGCACTGCCAAACCCCCACCCAAAGTTGTCTGTCCTGAGAACATCATTGAAGTGCCGCCCCCTGACCGCAGGGGAAAGGGAACACCTAGAAAATTCTGCAGTACAGGTAAATTACCCCAACAGTGCTTTCGCTCGGGCCACAAAGTTGTCAGCAGTAATGCCGTTGAGTGCCATCACCTGGGCGGCGCTGCCAGCGGTATCGCCCCGTTTCCAGGCGAAGGTGTCGCGCGGGGCCAGACTACGGAGCATAACGGGCTCCAGCATGGCCGAAGAGCCGCCCGTTACACCAATCAGCGCGTCACCGCCAAAGAGTTGCTCAAAGTCGGCATCACTGAGGAACTCACCATCCGCTTGAGAGGTACTTTCCCAAGCGACATCGCTGGGACGATAGAGCCGTCGGGGATTCACAATCGCGACGATGCGGACGCCAATGCCCGCCGCGGCGAGCTGTTCAGCCGCTGCGAAGGCGGGCAGCAAGGTCATATCGCCAATCACCGCGAACACCACAGTTTGGCTACCGGCTGCTGAGTGCAGCACCACAGCCCCCTGCTGCAAAGCGGTACGGGTTTGCTCAAATGTCGTGCGAATCGGCAAGGGTGACTTGCTGGCCGTAATGGTGATGCCCTTGTTTTGGGTGGTCACTGCCCAGTCGTAACAGGCTTGAATGCTGTTGGCATCGACCGGAAAGAGAGGGAACACATTGCCGTTGCGCATCATTCCGGCAAAGTAGTTCTCAATTTCGGGACGTTGATGGGTCCAGCCGTTGCGGCCCTGTTCCAAAGCCCCGGCGGTAAACAGGGTGATGGTCGACGGGGTCGGTCGGCGCAACTCGGCCATCGCCTGGGTCACCGTTTGCCAGATTGGGAGGCCATTGATGGCAAACGACTCGTAGGAGCACCAGAGCGATCGCGCCCCAAATAGCGCTTGCGCTGCTGCCAGCCCGGCGCAGGCATCTTCACTTAGAGGTTCATAAACCTGACCCTGAGGCCCTTGAAAATAGACGTCATCGCGGGTGGGGTGAATGATTTTGAGCGCCTGGTTGATGTTGTTGATGCCAGAGGCCGCATTGCCATCCGCGTTCGTCACCACAAACTGCGGATCCTGCAGCCCGACGTGGCCGACGAGTACGCCCATCGCGGTGGTCGCTACCTGCTTGTCGCCCCCGATGGCAAATTCGTTCAAGGGCAGAGCGCCCAACTCGGGCACCGGTAGCACTGATTCGGTGACGGCCGTTTGGGAATTGGGGCCGCCCATCGATCGCTCGAAGTTAGTGCGCACTAAGTGCCAAGCCGCTGGGGGCAGGGCGCGAGCTTGGAGCGCATCGACAATGTAGTCTTTTTCTAAACTGTCGCCCGGATACAGGTTGTGGGATTTGGCACCTCGTTTATGCACTCCGGCGCCTTTGAGCTGCTTGATGATGAGGACGGTGAGAGTGCCGCCGAGTGCTGACTTAGCGGCTTTGGCTGTGGCTTCCAATTCGGCTTGGGTAAAGGCTATC
>ERZ1740072.1118-NODE-1118-length-10442-cov-3.318379_pt1 | contig 10442 bp, 8 predicted proteins | sample MGYA00581733_ERZ1740072 | MGnify/ENA primary metagenome ERZ1740072 (study PRJEB43018, sample SAMN04849741) | marine metagenome | isolation source: floating plastic debris | place: Pacific Ocean | collected 2008-08-30 | study: EMG produced TPA metagenomics...
GCATATACATCTGTCCTTTGTCGTCACATGCTCCTCTGGCGTAAATTTTCTCGTATTTAAACACTGGCTCAAATGGTGGTGAATCCCACAGCACATAAGGGTCTGCGGGTTGAACATCATAATGGCCATAAAACAGGATATGCGGACCTTCGCCATGGGTGTGCGCAACAACCATCGGGTGACCCGGGGTTGGCCGCTTTGAGGCCTCGAATCCGATGGATCGCAGGTCGGCCACCAGCCAGTCAGCGGCAGTCTGGCAATCATCCTTGTAGGCTGGATCAGTAGAGATTGACGGGATGCGTAAAAGCTCCAGCAGCCGGTCTGTGGCGTGCGGCAGGTCAGCATCGATGCGGGTGAGGACGGGGTCAAGTGTCATGATCTTACCTATGGAATGGGCCTTGGGTGCAAGGTTGTCTGCTTTGCCGCGCAGGTCAAGGTGGGGTGCGCACAAGCCGTCGAAGTTATCAAACACTTGAAATCTGAATGGTTTTGACGCCTTTTGACGGCGTCTGGAAAGCAGGATGAGTGAAAATGAACGCAGAGACCGTTCAGGCGTTGTTGGATCATTATGTCGAAACGATTTATACGCAAGTATCATCGTATTTCATGTTGTATGTTGGCGGCCTCGTGCTTTTTTGGGCGGCGCTGTTATTCTTGAGGCGCCGTCGCAGCAACCGCTCAACACGCCGCAGGGTCCGCATACCCGATATTAGCGTCGGCCCAGGCGATGCCGCTTTGGGCATTATGCCTTTAAACGTCGCGGCCAGCCCGCGTCCGGATGATGGAAGTTACTTTCAAACTGTGTTGGCTTTTGCCCAAACAAAAGTCACCGAAGGCAAGCCATTGATGCCACAAGAGCACTTTGCCTTGGGCGAGTTGGCATTTCTGGAACGGTTGCTGGTCTCGGATGGTCCGGCTTATCTTGATCAGTTTTTGGATGCCTTACCGCATAAAGAGATCGCGCTGCGACAGGTGCTTCAACAGATCGATGCGGCCGAACTGATCACTTTTGTTGAGCGGGCCGTCGCAATTTACCTGCACCGTCGCCAGATGGTTTTGGATCTGGCGGCGCTTGGTACATCGCGGGTTGACGCATTGCAGCACCGCGACATGCCGAGTTACGCGCCGCTTATGGCGGAAATGCCCGGTGTGGGCCGACAATTTCAACAAAAAGTCGATGCCTATATTGCCAAAAACTACCCATGGGCAGGCACGAGTTAAGCGATCCGTTACCTTTGATCCAGATCAACGCATCAGATGGTTTCTCGGGGCATTTATTTGGCCGAGGGGCGACAGTATGTAGCGTATTGCCCGGGGGACCTGCGCCCTATATGACGCTTAGAACGATTCAAAGACCGCTTAAACTGTGGGCTTTGTGATGAGGAAAAGGACGTATCAGTGGATTACAACGCCCAACTGGACACCGCAATTGACCGTTTGCACGAAGAGGGTCGGTATCGGACTTTTATCGATATTGAACGCAAGCGTGGCCAGTTTCCGCATGCGACATGGCGTAAGCCCGACGGGTCCGAACGGCCTGTCACCGTCTGGTGTGGCAACGATTATCTGGGCATGGGTCAGCATCCGGTTGTATTGGCGGCAATGCATGAAGCGATTGAGGCGACCGGAGCAGGGTCCGGCGGCACGCGCAACATCTCTGGAACGACAGTGTATCACAAGCGACTAGAGGCTGAACTGTCGGATCTGCACCGCAAAGAAGCTGCATTACTGTTCACCTCCGCATACATCGCAAATGACGCAACGTTAAGTACATTGCCTAAGCTGTATCCGGGGCTGATTATTTTATCCGCTGCACTGAACCACGCTTCGATGATTGAAGGCGCGCGCCGCAATGGCGGGGCAAAACGGATTTTTCGGCATAATGATCTTGATCATCTGCGCGAACTGTTGGCATCCGACGATCCTGCAGCTCCCAAAGTTATCGCATTCGAGTCGATCTATTCGATGGATGGTGACTTTGGTCCGATTGAGGCGATCTGCGATCTGGCACAGGAATTCGGGGCGCTGACATATATTGATGATGTGCATGCGGTGGGCAGGTACGGCCCTCGCGGTGCTGGTGTGGCCGAGCGTGACGGGCTGATGGGGCGGATCGACATCATCAATGGTACATTGGCCAAGGCCTATGGCGTGATGGGCGGCTACATCGCAGCGTCCGCAAAAATGTGTGACGCAATAAGATCTTACGCGCCGGGTTTCATCTTTACGACATCGCTACCGCCAGCGGTTGCTGCAGGTGCAGCTGCAAGTGTAGCGCATCTGAAAACAGACCACGCATTGCGCGAGAAACACCAGACACAAGCCAAGATCCTGAAGCTGCGCCTCAAGGGAATGGGGTTGCCGATCATTGATCACGGCAGCCACATCGTTCCATTGATCGTTGGTGACCCGGTACATACAAAACAGCTTTCAGATATGCTGCTGGATGACTTTGGTATCTATGTACAACCGATCAACTTCCCAACCGTGCCGCGCGGTACAGAGCGGCTGCGCTTTACGCCTTCGCCTGTCCATGGCCCCGGTGAATTGGATGCTTTAGTGGGCGCGTTGGACAATCTTTGGTCACAATGTGCGCTAAATCGCGCCGAACTCGCCGGTTAACGTTTTTTCAACATGTGCATGTCTCCTGTGGATATGTTACCAGTTTCAAAGGCGTAGACGGCTTTTTGATTCGAAGAGACGCAGACGCTTAGGGGCAGTAAGCGACGGGACAGTCGATGATCGGGAAGACCTTCAAGCGTGATGACGCGTCGGAGGACGTTGGGGCCAAAAGCTATGCCGACTTCGAATTGCGATTGGGCGATTTGATGCGAGGTGAGCGCGCGACGATGGGCAAAAGCCTGTTGGATGTGCAGCGCGAACTAAAGATCAAGGCCGCTTATATTGCCGCTATTGAAAATGCTGACCCATCGGCTTTTGACACACCTGGCTTTATCGCCGGTTATGTGCGTTCTTATGCGCGCTATCTCAACATGGATCCCGACGACGCTTTCGCTGCGTTCTGTGCTGAAAGTGGATTTGCCACGGCGCATGGCATGTCGGCCGAGGCCTCGTCGATCAAGCCTAAAGGTGGTGATCCACTGGCTGGTCCATTGGGCAAAGATATTTTCACGGCTTCCGAAACACCTTTCATTCCAGTTGGCGAAGCGGTTTTTTCCGGGATCGAGCCGCGCGCAATCGGATCTGTTGCGGTACTTATCGCGTTGATCGGCGGGTTAGGTTACGGCGGTTGGACCGTCTTGCAAGAGGTGCAAAAGGTGCAGTTTGCTCCTGTTGAACAGGCGCCGGTTGTGGTTGCAGATATTGATCCGTTGGCAGGCGCATCAAACGCATTGCGGACAAGCGATCCATTGGCCGTTGTCGATCAGCCAACCCGCGAAGCACTTGATCGGCTTTATCGGCCCCAAGCTCTTGATGTACCCGTTTTAGTTGCCCGTGATGCGCCAATTTCTACGTTAAGTCCGGGCAGTATCGGTGCGCTGGTGCCTGACAGCCGATTTGAGCCTCCGGTTGCTGTCGCAGAGGCTGATTTGCTTCCGGAGTTGCCGCCGGTGCCACCGGTTCAAGTGGTCGCGCCTGCAAGTCCTGAGGTGCAGTTGGTTGCTGTGAGACCGGCCTGGGTGCGCGTTCGCTCAGCAACTGGAGCTGTGATATTCGAAGGTGTGATGGAACCTGGACAGAACTTTGTCGTTCCATCCACCGAGGAACCGGCAACTTTGCGGGTTGGCGAAAGCGGGGCGATGTATTTTGCCGTAAACGGCGTGCATTATGGTCCGGTTGGCCAACGCGGTGTTGTTACATCCAATGTAGAATTGACATCTGAAAGCCTGACACAAACCTATGCCGTGGCGGATTTAACGGCTGATGATGATCTGGCCGAGATTGTCAATTTTGCCGAGGTCGTTGCGGACGAATAATCGCAGCGCTGATTGCTTGCCGGGCATTGTCAGGACGCATAGATTGACGGCAACAAGTCCAGCCACGAAAGCGATCCGTCATGTCGATGAACCACATCCGCCCCTGGCGCAACATCTACCGTCGGAAGTCCCGTCAGATCATGGTTGGGTCTGTCCCAGTGGGCGGCGACGCTCCCATCAGCGTGCAAACGATGACCAACACGCTGACCACGGATGTGAAAGCCACGATCGAACAGGTCAACGCGGCCGCAGAGGCTGGTGCAGATATCGTCCGCATTTCCGTTCCGGATGAGGCGTCAAGTGCTGCGCTGAAACAGATCATCCCCGAGGTGTCAGTGCCGGTCGTCGCCGACATCCATTTCCACTACAAACGTGGGGTCGAAGCAGCCGAGGCCGGGGCGTCATGCCTGCGCATCAATCCTGGCAATATCGGCGATGAAACTCGCGTCAAAGAGGTGATCAAGGCGGCCCGCGACCACAATTGTTCTATCCGTATTGGTGTGAATGCCGGTTCATTGGAAAAACACCTCCTGGATAAGTATGGCGGGCCTTGCCCGGACGCGATGGTGGAAAGCGGGCTCGATCATATCAAGATCCTGCAGGACAATGATTTCCACGAGTTCAAGATTTCCTGCAAAGCGTCTGATGTGTTTATGGCCGCTGCTGCTTATCAGCAACTCGCAGAGGCAACGGATGCGCCAATACATCTGGGGATTACCGAGGCTGGCGGGCTAATGTCGGGGACCATCAAATCTGCCATTGGTTTGGGCAACCTTCTTTGGATGGGCATTGGCGACACCATCCGCGTCAGCCTGTCTGCCGATCCCGTAGAGGAGGTGAAAGTTGGCTATGAGTTCCTCAAATCACTTGGCCTGCGACATCGCGGCGTGAATATCATCTCATGCCCTTCCTGTGCGCGGCAGGGCTTTGACGTGATCAAGACGGTTGAGGCACTTGAGAAGCGCCTGGAACATATTAAGACACCGATGTCGCTGTCTATCATCGGCTGCGTCGTCAATGGCCCGGGGGAGGCCCTGATGACCGATGTGGGCTTTACCGGCGGTGGTGCCGGGTCAGGAATGGTGTATCTGGCGGGTAAGCAAAGCCACAAACAATCCAATGATGATATGATCGAACATATCGTTGAACAGGTTGAGAAAAAAGCAGCCGAGTTAGAGGCGGAACGCGCCGTGCAAGCCGCAGAGTAGGCTACTGCTCCCGTAGCTCTGCCACCACTTGCAGCATTTCGTCGGCTGGCAGAAAACCACGTAGCATTTGGTCTTGGACGACGAATGTGGGCGTGCCGGTAATTTGCAATTGCTGGGCCAATGCGCGGTTCTCGGCGATAATTGCCGTCACTTGATCGTCATCCATCATCGCGGCCACTGCAGTGTGATCAAGTCCGTAGCTTTCGCTTAGTCGCGCCAATGCCTGATCGGTAATATCGCCCTGAAATTCGATCAGTGTATTATGGATGTCCTCATATACCTTGTCTCCGGCCACAAGTTGCGTCGCGATGGCATATCGTGACGCCAACAAAGATGCTTCACCCAAGATTGGAAACTCTTTGATGATGTAGCGGATATTGCTGTCGTTGTTCAGAACTGTTTGGACCTCTGGATGTGCGCGTCTGCAAAAGCCGCAGCGATAGTCCATGAATTCCACAATCGTGATATCGCCCTGCGGGTTTCCACCGACGAACGAGTGGCCGTCATTGAACAATGCATCAGCATTCGCGCGCGCCAATTCAACATCGTTCAAGACCTGTTGTTGTTGCTCGCGTTGTTGAAGGATGCCAATGGCGTCGCGGATGATCTCTGGGTTTTCCAGGATATACGCCCGGACTTCCGCCTGAAAAGCAGCGCGTTCCGCATCAGTCATCGCGTCAAGTTCAAGCGCGTGCACACCGGTCCCGAGTGCAAGGCAAAAAGGTAAGACAAGACGAATGGACATAGCGCTCTTTCCACGGTTGTGCGTGTTACCAAGACCATATCGGCCCGGATTTGCCAAGATGCATTGACGTCACATGCCGGTGAAAGGCAAACAGGGTCCAAAAGCAAAACGAGGCCCAAGCAGATGCGACATGCAACCCGTGGAGAGGGTGACCCGTTTATTGTCATGGATGTGATGGAAGCTGCGCGTCAAGCCGAGGCGTCAGGACGCCATATCATTCATATGGAAGTGGGCCAGCCCAGCACCGGTGCCCCTGCGGCGGCCAGGGACAAGCTGATCGCAGACATGAACGATCCGTTAGGCTACACGGTCGGTCTTGGACTGCCCGAACTGCGCGCCCGTATCGCACAGCATTATGCCGATTGGTACGGTGTTTCGCTGGATCCTGCGCGCGTGGTCATCACCAGTGGGGCGTCAGGCGCGTTTCTGCTCGCGTTTTCTGCGCTTTTTGACAATGGGGAAAGGGTTGGATTAGGCACACCCTGCTATCCATCCTACCGACAAATCCTCAAAGCGGTCGGGCTTACTCCAGTGGATATTCCTACCACATTTGACCAACGTTTTCAGCCGTTGCCCGAAGATGTCGCTGCACATCATCTGACCGGGTTAATCGTGGCGTCACCCGCCAATCCGACAGGCACAATGCTGGATGCCTCGGCATTGGCCGCGTTGGCGCAGGCCTGTACCGCCCGTGATGCGGCTTTGATCTCGGATGAGATTTATCATGGGATTGACTACGACAAAGCCCCCGTGACTGCCTTGGAGGTGACGGATGATGTCTATGTCGTGAATTCGTTTTCCAAGTATTTCTCGATGACGGGGTGGCGCGTCGGCTGGATGGTTGTGCCATTAGACCATGTGCGCCGGGTGGAGCGGTTGGCGCAGAATATGTTCATCTGCGCGCCACACGCGGCCCAGCGGCTCGCCCTGCATGCGATGGATTGCCCCGAGGAGTTGACTGCGAACAAGGCGGTCTATGCAGCGAACCGTGCGCTGATGATTGATGGATTGAAAGCTGCCGGTTTCACCCGCTTTGCCCCTCCTGATGGTGCGTTTTACATCTATGTCGATGTGTCGGATCAAACCGATGACGCCCTGGCCTTTGCTGCAGAGATCTTAGAGAAGGCAGGCGTTGCGGTCACGCCGGGGCTGGATTTTGATGCTGCGCGTGGCCATCAGTGGTTGCGGTTTTCGTACGCGCGTCGGACCAAAGATATTCGTGAGGGGTTGGATCGGCTGGCGACGTTCATGAAAGGCCGCTCCACGTGATCAGGTGGTTTTGCCTGTTTTTATGTCTGGCCACGGGGGCGGCGGCTCAGGTCACAGTTGATCCTGAACGGAGCGCGGTACGGGATGGCTGGTGGAGTTTGCGGGTTGAGCTTGGGTTCAGTGCGGTGACACCTTACCGTGCTTTTACGCTCGATGCGCCGCGCCGGTTGGTGCTGGATTTTCAGGATGTCGATTGGAAAGGCATCGATCCTGCACTCTTGCGAAGCGGTGACCGTGCATTGTCGGTCCGTGTGGGGCCTTTTCGCCCCGGCTGGTCGCGTATGGTGATTGATCTTGCCGAACCGCTGGTTGTGGCAGAGGCTGGGATGCGCGCCACCGATGATGGCGCTGATCTGACCATCATGCTTGAACGTGCCGGTGCAGCAGAGTTTGCAGCGCGCGCTGGTGCGCCGCCAGACCCGGGATGGCAGGCTATGGCAGATGTTGATCCAGCCCCGAAGGTTACTGGTCCAGAAAAGAGCGATTTTGTCGTGGTCCTTGACCCCGGTCATGGCGGTATTGACCCCGGTGCTGAACGCAATGGTTTGAACGAGGCAGAGCTGATGTTGGTCTTTGCCAATGAGATTGCGACCTACCTGGATGGCGCGCCGGGTGTGCAGGTTGTGCTGCCCCGTGATGCGCCCGTTTTTGTTCCGCTCTTTAGCCGGATGCGCATCGCCCGCGACGCGGGTGCTGACCTTTTTATTTCGCTGCATGCCGACGCACTGGCCGAGGAAGTGGCACGCGGCGCGACGGTCAACACGCATGCTGAGACGGGTCACGATCAAGCAGCCAGGCAAATGGTAGAGCGGCACGAGCGCGGCGACCTCTTGGCCGGTGTTGATCTGCAGGATCAGGGGGACCGCGTTGCAGCTGCGTTGATGGACATGGCCCGTGCGGACACCGGACCGCTGGGCCTGCGCTTTGCTGACCTATTGGTTGGCGCTATGCGGGATGAGGGCGTCTATCTGAACAGCCGACCTAGCCGTGAAGGGCGATTTGCGGTTCTGTCGGCGGCGGATTTTCCCAGTGTTCTGGTTGAAGCAGGGTTTCTGTCGAATGCGCAGGATCGGGCCATCTTGGCCAGTCCCGAGGGGCGCGGTCGGATTGCCCAAGCCATTGCCACGGCTGTGCTTCGCTTTGCAGATCAATCGCCCTGATACTGCGCAAGCCAAACCGTGTGCCCCCCGCAATCAGGGTCCTCAGGGGTATAACGCAGCACCTTGAAGTCATGTTGCGTCAGCAAGGCTTGATAAGCATCTGGCGCAAGTGATGCATGATAAATCGGCGCATCACCTACCTGGCCGATCGCCTCACCTGCCAAATGGCCACTTGTGAACATCAATGTTGCGCGTGGTGCGGCATGCGCGGCAAAAACAGGGAACATGTCGCGCTGATCATCTGCGGATAAATGAAAGAAACTGTCCCAGGCGATGATCGCATCAAAAGCCTGATCAAGTCTCAGACGGCGCATGTCTGCCGCTATTACCTGCGCATCTGGCAGGTTTTGTGCATAAAGCGCACCCAGCGACTTGGTTGGCTCTACACCTGTCAGGGCGGCGCCTCGGTCGGTCAGATACGTGCCTATTGGCCGGCCTGATCCACAGCCCAAATCCAGAACTCGGACTTTGCCCGTGGCGCGTGGTGATGCCGCCAACATTCGATCAAGCCATGCTTTTTCCATCAAATTGCGTGCGCGCATGCGTGCCCATTCGGCCCCGACACGTTCATAGGTTGCGATGACATGCTCGGCTTTCATGGTTCCTGGCATGCACCGGAACGCAAGGCACTGCAACGGCTCATCAACATGTGATCAGCGCAGTGGCATCGGCCCGCCGAACGCGACTTTTGGCCTTTTGACCAAAGCCGCTTGCAGGCGTATAAGGAGAGCAACCAACTGAATTGGATCACAGGCCAGTGCTACGCTTTATTTTCTCATTTTTCGGCGGGCTGTTTACGCTACTCACCCTTGGCATGATCATGGGCGCGTTTGTCGTCGGTGGCGTGCTTTACATGTATGGCCGTGATCTACCCAGCTATGAAACTCTGTCGCAATACACACCCAAGACGATCAGCCGGATCTACTCGAACGATGGCAAGATCATCGATGAATTCGCGCTTGAGCGGCGGCTTTTCACACCTGCAGAAGAAATCCCTGATATTGTGAAGCAGGCGTTTATCTCGGCGGAAGACAAGAATTTTTACCAGCATGCAGGATACGATCCAGTTGGTATGGCCGCTGCATTCATCGATGCGGTGCAGTCGCGCGGGCAGAACCTGCGCGGGGCCTCAACCATTACCCAGCAGGTAATGAAGAACTTTTTGCTCGATGGATCACGTTCAGCCGAACGGAAGATAAAAGAGATTATTCTGGCAGCGCGTATCGAAGGAGCGATGCCAAAAGAGCGGATCCTGGAGCTTTATCTGAACGAGATTTTTCTGGGGCAAAACAGTTTCGGTGTGACAGCTGCAGCGCTGACATATTTCAACAAACCTTTAACCGCGCTGTCACCGGGTGAGGCCGCCTATCTGGCTTCGTTGCCCAAATCGCCCAGTAACCGCCACCCCGTTCGTGACCGCGACGCTGCGATTTTCTGGCGCAACAACACGCTGCGTGAGATGTTTGAGAATGGTTATATTGACCGTGCCACCTATGACGCAGAGCGGGACGCTCCGCTGCTGTCGGTTCAAGGTGGTGATTACGAAAGCTTCCGCACCAGCCTGCCGGACCGTGACTATTTTACCGATGAGATCCGCCGCCAACTTAGCCAGAACTTTGGCGAAGAGGAATTTTTCTCTGGTGGTCTTTCGATCCGTGCCACGGTTGATCCTGAACTGCAGGTTGTTGCCCGCCATTCATTGCAGCGTTCGCTCGAACAATACGACCGCGATTTATCTGAATGGCGCGGTACAGGGGAAACAATCCCCGAAAAAGCCCTTCAAAGTGAAGAAGCCTGGCGCGCAGCTTTGCGTGCCGTCGATGTGGCGCGTGACATCGATCTGGACGGGCGCTGGTATCCGGCGGTGATCCTGGACGTCGCAGAGAACGTACTGACGATTGGCATCGAAAATATCGTCGAAACCGACGCGGAGCCCTTTGTGGTACCACGCGAAGATATTCGCTGGATGGTTGGCGACTTCTTCGAAAACTACACGCCCGGCGATGTCGTGCATGTGCGGCGGCTCTTGGATGGTGACGGAGATTTTGTTCGCTGGTCCTTGAGCCGGGTGGCAGGGGTGCTGGGTGGTGTTGTGGCCTTGGACGTAGACACGGGGAGGGTG
>ERZ1740072.1119-NODE-1119-length-10441-cov-4.505777_pt1 | contig 10441 bp, 8 predicted proteins | sample MGYA00581733_ERZ1740072 | MGnify/ENA primary metagenome ERZ1740072 (study PRJEB43018, sample SAMN04849741) | marine metagenome | isolation source: floating plastic debris | place: Pacific Ocean | collected 2008-08-30 | study: EMG produced TPA metagenomics...
TTTATCTCAGAAGTAGATATTAGCTGCGCAACCGGAACTTCCTAAAACCGGACATAGGGATCAGGGCCGTCCAATGTGCATCGCTATGCGCAGCGAGTTTCTAAAAATGTCGATGGTCATTGATTAGCCAGGATGCGCTCGACAGCGGTGTAAATCTGCTTTTCGTTCAACCGGGAAGACGAACGTTATGTTCTAGTTCCCGCTCTCTGCGACGAACCTCTCTAACAAGTTCAAAGTGGCGTCGACTAGAAGCTCCACCTGCGTATCGGAGTCCGCATCGGGGTATTGCATCTTCATAATGCCTAGTCCGCTAAGTTTTACAGCAACAAAATGAAGTAACACCTCGCTCTGTTCGAGCGTTATTCCAAATCGTTTGAAGACAGAGTGGAAGATTGAAATGCGCTCGCGCAAGAATTCATACTGCCAAGCAGAAATAGCCTTCCAGATCTCAGGTTCTCGCCAAACACCGAAGATCAACTCCCAGAACACGAGCTGTGATGGTCTCGAATAGTACTGCCATACGTTCTCGATTATCTGTCTGCTCGTTGTCGCAAGATCCCAATTAGGATCAATCGCGGGTAAGTCTTTGGTATCAACAAGGAAGACCCTATCCATAATTAATGCGATCAAAATATCTGACCGAGTACGAAAGTGATGTTGCACCGCACCGGTCGTTAGACCAGACTCCTCAGCTATACCTTTGAACGTGCAGGCGCGATAACCGTCTCGCTCTAGGAGCCTCATGCCCGCGTCTAGCAATTCATTTCGAGTTTGAGCCATGCGCTCCGCTTGCGAGCGACGCGTTTTAGTTGGTGATTTGGTAGTCATACTGTCCTTGCTCATATCCAGTCTGGAAACGCTACATTATGAGTACAATGCAAAAATCAATCAACTAAGGATAGGATACGTTTCAATCTCACTTCTAAGAGTCACAGAAAAAAGGCCTCCCAATTGCTTGAGAGGCCAAGTGCAAGTCATTCGTGGAGGAATGTAGGACTTCTAGAATGACTTTCGGAGTGTGAGACCGATTTGGCGCGGAGGTTGCGGCAGGGCCCGCGGGCCAAGCGGTGTATCAATATCTGCCGCGACGCCGAGAACGTATTCTTCATTCAGAACATTCGTCGCGAACAATTGTACCGTGATGCCAGCCTCCTCGTTTATTAATCCCGCGAAGAGGTCGAGCGTTCCATAATCACCAATGATCGTTGGTGATGTGTCGCTGTCAAACTGTGTGAAGGCATACACGCCTCGAACGAAGGCTTGGCTGTTCCAAATCAAATCTGGATCCGATTGATACTGCCCGGTCAGCGTGTAAGCCAATGGCGTGAAGCTGGTATTCAGGCCCGTCAGATCTTCGAAAGGGATCGTTGCCGCACTGACAGTATCACCTGTGACCTGCAAAGCTCCTGGCGGTAGTCCCTGCAATGCCCCAAGCGCGTCGAGCGCTGCCTGAGCATTTGCACCGGCGTATACTGTGCCCAAGCCGAACGTCGACAGAATGGTGTCTGGCGTAATAACCGGGTCAGCGAGTTGCGGCGACGTTGGAACGTTGTCGAAATCCGTGAACTCAAAATCATTGGTCGACAAGGATCCGCCAAATGACCAGTGATCACTTGCTTGGAAGTCGAACTCAAGCTCCACGCCTTTGTTTTCGGCCTCAGGGGCACTCACAACCAACCCGATACTGGGCAACGACAAAAATAAGCCATCATTCGATGGATAGCCAAGCGCTTGCAGTGTCCCTGGAGGGAGCGCGAATCCAGCTTCGGTTGCCGCGGCGAGAGAATTTGTAATGTCGGAGAAAGACTGCGGAGAAAACGTCTGAAACTGGAAGTCTTCGAAAGACTGAAAATACACCGATGCGTTTAGTTTTAGGCGCTCATGAAGCCACCCGTTTGACTTGAAGCCAGCCTCCACGGCTGTCGTGTTTTCAGATCCACAATCCCGCAAACCGCCATTTTGCAACGCGCCGGCAGCGAAATTGTTAAAGCCCCCCGCACGAAAAGCGTTATCGAGACCCGCAAAGACGGTGAGCGCGTCGCTCACTTCGTACGTGGTCTTAAGGCTCCAAGCCGTATTCGTCTCGTCGAAGCCGCCTTCAAAGATACCGGTCACTTGTGGGCCGCCGAGCGCCAGAGAGAGCACGGTGGCGTTTGTATCGATGAACGGATCTACGACGTCTCTGCTTGATTTTTCAACGCGAACCCCCGCCGAAACAGACAACCGATCTGTGATGTCGAGCGTATTGTTCGAGAACAGCGCGAACACTTCCGATGTATCTTTCCCGGCATTGTCGTCGAGGACAACCGGGATAACTCCGGTCGATGTCAAATCAAACAGAGAGCTGATGTCCCTCTCATTGTTCGAGTAATAACCGCCAACAAGATAGCTCAAACGGCCGTCATACGTATCGCCCGCCAAACGAAGTTCTTGAGTGAACGCTTCCCGCTCAACCGCGAAAATCACCACGTCATCGAACGCTCCCAGATTGTCCTGGTCGCGTGTTAGCCGAACAGACTGATCAAAATATGAGGTCACAGACGTGACGGCACCGAGTGCGGTGTCCCAATTCATGTTCAGGATATTGTACTGGATCGTTTCAGGATTTTTTTCGGGCACCTGGGAGGTTTTAAAGTCGAATAGGTCGAGCGTTTGAAAGGCTGCCGGAACAGGTAGCCCGCCCTGACCTGTTTCGCTGGGGGTATCGATCAGAAAGACTTCTTGGTTCTCGCCTTCAAAAAGTCCGAGTGTCAAATCTGCGGTAAAACTACCGCCGCTATCATAAGCAATCTTAGCGCGAACATTGTCTTGGTCGATCTGGTTGACGCTATCACCAACAAAGGGGTTGTTGATGTAGCCTTCATCCCGGCGGATAGACCCAGCCAGGCGAACCCCGAAGACGCCTTCCACAAAGGTTATGTCTGTCGCCCCTTCGAGTTCATAAGAGTTGTTTCCATTGTGGTCATAAACAGAATAGGTCGCTTCGAGGATTGCATTTGAGAACCCATCGAGCTGCGGCGAACGGGTATAAAGGTTGATCGCCCCGGCCGTCGCATTGCTTCCATAGAGCGTGCCTTGCGGGCCACGAAGAACTTCGACGCGTTCCATATCCAGCGTTGAGTTGATTAGCAAAGCCGCATCTGGCGCAGCGGCGTTATCCAGGAAAACCGAAACGGCTGGTGAAACTGGAGAACCTGTTCCTAGTCCGCCGACCCCTCGAATGGAGACGAAGTTAGATGCGGCGCTCGGCCCGTCGATAACGAGGCCGGGTGTAATGTCGCCAATGTCACCGAACTCAAACAGAGCTTTCTCTAGGAACTCCTCTGCGCCAACCACGGAAATTGAGATTGGAACATCCTGCAGGTTTTCTTCGATGCGGCGGGACTGAACCGTTACCGTATCCAACACAGCCACATCATCCTCATCGTCTCTATCGGAAGATTCTGAGGATTGTGCGTACGCGTTCGGCGCGATGAGAGCTGCGGCACAAACAGCAGACATAATTAGAGATTTCATATTTTCCTCCCATGAAATGAGCCCTCGCAGCGCGCTGAAACAGCGATGATCGCGGAGTGCTTTCTAATTTGCATTATTCGCATAATGTGAACTAGACATGGGCGTCAACCACACTTACATTATTTTTATAATATTTGTGAAAAAGCGCCGCAAATATGCAACATGAAGGGGCTTCCCGCGCCGCAATAAGGGGTGAGGATTCAATAGAAGCATTGGCCGTGAGCCGTTCCATATTTTGGTCTGGCGCTATGCAAAACGAACAACAAACGGAGGTTGAAACAAAACAAAATGAGGAAAAGAAGCTACTATCCCGGCGCGGCTATATGCGCGGCAACGGCGCTTTTCGTAAGCTGCACGGCGGTCGATGCTCCTGCTGCCGAAGCGGAGCCGCCTGCATCAACTAAGGCGGAGGGGGCTGACACAGTGACCGAGGCTGAAGACTTCCGGTCCTTCGCCGCACCAAGTACGGTGAGTGCGAACGCGGCAGCATACTTAAATCGCGGCGGCGATATCGAGCGGGCGCTGAACGTGCCTCAATCCTATGAAGAATGGAAAGAGATCCAGTCTGAATTTGATGGGATGATGGGCGGCATGGTGAACGTATTTGCTCGCACCCTGTCGATCGGCCTCACCGAACAAAACATAGATGGCGTTCCGGTGTATTTCGCGACGCCGGAGCAAGTTTCTTCCGAAAAAGCCGGTAAGATCGTACTCTCTCTGCATGGTGGCGGCTATGTGATTGGAGGCGGTGCAGCGTCCCCAATCGAAGGCCTGTTCATAACCTATGCGTCCGGCTTTCCTTCCGTGTCGGTAGATTACCGTATGCCGCCCGATCATCCATTCCCGGCTGCGATCGAAGACACTGCAAAGGTCTATGAGGAGCTTCTAAAAACATACGAACCGGAGGACATTGCATTTTCCGGAGCATCCGCGGGCGGCGGCCTTGCGGCAGCGTCGATCTTGCACATTCGTGATCAGGGACTGCCATTGCCAGGCGCCGTGGTGCTTAACACGCCCTGGTCGGACCTCGATAAGATAGGCGACACCTACTTTACGCTTGAAGGCTTAGACCCCGTGCTCATCACTTATGACGGTTTGCTCGGCGCGATGGCAGAGATTTATGCTGATGGCGAGGACATGAAGAACCCGCTGCTTTCGCCGGTCTATGGCGACTTCGAAACCGGATTTCCGCCTTCCCTTCTAATCACTGGAACGCGGGATCTATTCTTAAGCAACACAGCGCGGCTTCACAGAGCGTTGCGGGATGCTGGTGCATCGTCGGATTTGCTTGTATTTGAAGGTATGTGGCATGGCTTTAACTCAGTCCCGGAGTCGGAGCCTCACCAACAGGAAGTAAAGTTGTTCCTAGAGAGGCACTTGCTGTCACAGTAATAATCGAAGGTAAGATCCCTTACGCCTGGTCGGCGAAACCTCCCCAAAAAAGGGCGGCTCTAATGTTTTAGAGTCGCCCTTTTGTGTTTCAGACCCGCAAGAGTTGTAAGGTGTTCACCCAGGATCTACGAAGAACTTCAATTTCATTCAACCAGTCAATGAACTGTGCAGGCCATACATTGGCGTCAGGTTCATCCTGCGCCAGCCCGACCCCGTGTGGCCCCGTGTCATAAAATTCAAGCCTGTAAGGTACCCCGTGAGCCTCCATTGCATCAGCATACATCTGCGAGTTCTGATACGGCACAATCTCATCGGTAATGGTTGACCAGACAAACGCAGGCGGGGTCGCTGAGTTCACCAACAATTCAGCGCTTAAGCTTTCGAGTCTCGCGTCCGAGAGGTCACCGCCTGTAATGATACCTCGCGTCCCTTGGTGCGTGTAAGGCGGCCGCATCGTTATGACAGGGTAAGCCAGAGCGGAAAAATCGGGACGCGTCGAATAATCCGTGTAAGGTTGAGGCAAGGGCGCACGGGTTTCGTCATCATAAAGTGTGGACAGCGTCGCTGCGAGGTGTCCGCCGGCAGAGAACCCCATCACCCCGATACGAGCTGGGTCAATGTTATATGCAGCGGCCTCACTCCGAAGAAGGGCCATCGCAAGTCTCGCATCCTCTAAAGGTACCGGGTCAGCACTGAGCCTATAGTTCAGCACGAATGCTGAAATCCCATGTTCGTTGAGCCATTCAGCGACGTGAAGGCCCTCGAACTTCTCGGATCGAAAGGCATATCCGCCACCTGGGAAGATTAAGACGGCCGGACTTGGCTCGGATTGTTCGCCAGATACCGGAAACTCTAGCAGAAATGGGCCGTTCACCTTGTGTGGGGTATCGAGCGGTTTCAGGAGGCCCATAGTGACCGCAGGCGGCAGTGGCAGCGCTGGTTTTTCACTGTCGGCGATATCGTCCCATAAGTATCTGATCCGAGCCTCATAGTCTGCACCGCGCTCTGGAATGAGTGACGGGATGATAACATCTCTAAAGTGCACTAGCTGTTGGCCCGGTGTCATGTCTTCTGGCGAAATCCTATCGATTTCGGCTTTCACTTCTTTTTCGATCAAATCTTCGCCGCTGGTTTCATCTTCGTTAGATACGTTCAAAGTGGGCTGTGGCTCTTCCGTCGCCGCGTTTGGTTCAATCGTTGAGCAAGCGGTTAGCGCGACTGCGCACGCCAAAAGCATTGCGGTCGACTTGGTTGATCCACGTCTCCCTTCGGCTCTTTTTCTCATTATCCTCTCCTGTCGTTTGACTCTCGTTGAAGGGTGAATTTTGCAATACGTTAGGAAACCGAGCCGCTTGTTTCGCGTATCCAATTCCGCGCCATAAACAGCGCGGCGAAGACCACGATAAGCGCGACTGGGAAGTAGACGAGTTGTGACAGGGCGCCCTGACCCGCAGCCACTTCGACGGCATCGCCTGTCAGGCCTGACGCTTCAGCCGCCGCGCGGGCACTGTCGATCCAACCGCCAATAATCGGGTTCCAGATGGTCAATGCGAACATGCCTGCGGCGCCGACCAGGCTCATACCGAGCGCGCCGGAACGCGGCACATATTGCGCCGTCACGCCGATCATGGTCGGCCAGAAATAACAGACCCCGATCGCGAACACGATGGCCGAGACATAGACCATGGCGCCAGAGGCCGACGACATCAGAAACAGGCCGAGCGTGGTCAGCACGGCGCTCAAGAGGAGAACGCCAAGCGGGTTCAGCGCATGGATCAGCGGCCCGGCAAAATAGCGTCCGACGGCCATAATGCCCGTGACAATGCCGAGTACGATCATGGCTTGTCCTGGGATCCCGCCGAGCTGCGCGCCGAGGATCCGATCGACCCATTGCTGGGTACCGAGTTCTGATGTTGCGGTCACACTCATGATCCCCATCAGGACGATAAGCAGCGCTGCGTCTCTGGTGCGCCCAGCACGGAACAGCATCAGGAGGAAGGTGAGGCCAAGCACGAGCAGCAAGGGAAGGATGAACGTGCCAGGCAACCCTGCGACCAACTCATTCGGTGTTCCGATCAGCACTAAGAGGCCAAATATTGCCGTCATTAACAGCAGGCCCTTCGCGTCGAGATCCACAACCTTTTCGATTTCCGGAACGTCCGGGAACTTCGTCGTAAAGACCATATAGCCGTAGATCGCGGTTGGGATCAGCATCACCGCGATTTGCGGCTGCCAACCAATGCCTGCATTGGTCATGATGTACGAAACGACTGCCCCAATCACGATCCCACCTGGGAACCAAACGTGGAACCGGTTCAGCCATTTGGTCTTGTCGTCTTTGTAGAGGTCCGCGACCAGAGGATTACAGGCCGCCTCGACCGACCCATTGGCAAAGCCGATGAAGAAGGTTGAGATCAAGAGCCCGAGGAAACCGCCAGCTGTGATGGTCAGCACCAAGCCGAGGACATGGCCAACAAAAGCCAGGATCATAATCAGGCGTGGACCGAGTTTATTGTAGAGAAAGCCAAACACGACCATGGCCAATGGGAAGCCCAGGAAAGCCATGGAGTTGACCCAGCCGAGCTCTGTATCAGAGAGTTGAAACTCATCTGAGAGCTGGGTCAGGATCCCCGCTCGGATCGCGAAAGTCATCGCGGTCACGATCAAGGATAAACAACTCAGCCAAAATAATTGGTTTCGATTGATACCAGCGCTCGATGGCGCGGCCTCCGTCAAGGTACTCATACTTCCTCCCTTGCCCTTCTGGTCTTACGCCAGTCCGAGCATTTTCCTGTTTGCGTCTGTGCTCACTTCGCCGCCAGCGAAGTCGTCAAAGGCTTTGTCAGTGACGCGGATGATGTGGTCAGAGACGAATTTCGCGCCTTCACGAGCGCCGTCTTCTGGGTGCTTCAAAGCGCACTCCCACTCGACCACGGCCCAGCCATCAAAGTCATAGCCGGCAAGCTTGGAGAAGATCGCGCCGAAATCGATTTGCCCATCCCCAAGCGAACGGAACCGGCCCGGGCGCTCGACCCAGCCTTGATACCCGCCATAGACGCCGCTTTTGCCGTTCGGCCGGAACTCGGCATCCTTCACATGGAACATGCGGATGCGGTCATGATAGTGATCGATGAAAGAGAGATAATCGAGCTGCTGCAGGATGAAGTGGCTCGGATCATAAAGGATGTTGCAGCGGGCATGCCCGTCGACTTCCTCGAGGAACCGCTCGAATGTCACGCCATCATGCAGGTCTTCGCCGGGGTGGATCTCGTAACAGACGTCGACACCGCATTCGTCATAATAGTCGAGGATCGGACGCCAGCGTTTGGCGAGTTCCTTGAAGCCTTCTTCGACGAGGCCTGCAGGACGTTGCGGCCAAGGATACATAAAGGGCCAGACGAGCGCGCCTGGGAATGATACGGATCGATCGAGTCCCAAATTCTGCGACGCTTTCGCCGCATACATAACCTGCTGAACCGCCCATTCTTGTCGCGCTTTGGGATTGCCGTGCAAATGCTCGGGGGCAAACGCGTCAAAGGCTGTGTCATAAGCTGGGTGAACGGCGACGAGCTGACCTTGAATGTGCGTGGAAAGCTCTGTGATCTCGACGCCCCACTCACGGCACTGGCCTTTAAACTCATCGCAATAGGTTTTGCTCTCAGCTGCTTGCTTGAGGTCGACACATACCGGATTGTCTGATGGGATCTGCACGCCTTTATAGCCGGCGTCAGCCATCCAGCGACAAGCATTCTCCATCGTGTCGAACGGCGCATCGCCCATGAACTGGGCTAGGAAAATAGCTGGGCCTTGCATCGTCTTCATGTGCTGATCTCCGTCCAAGCTGAATGATTGTTGCTGCTCGTCACGAGCGCCTCGATAAAGGCCATGCCGCGCACTGCGCCAGCGACGCCCGTTGTCACATTGCGCCCCTCGCGGATCGCCTTGGCGAAATCGAGATAAACGTTGGCGAAGGCTTCGAGATAGCCTTCAGGATGGCCTGGCGGGGTTCTGAAGCCCGCTTGCACTTGCTCCGGCAAATAGCCTTGCGCCGCGCGCAGGATTTCGGTCGGGCGATCTGTGTAAGTGCGGATCAATGTGTTCGGTTCTTCTTGGTGCCATTCCAGACCGCCCGTCTCGCCATAGACGCGGATTGACAGACTGTTCTCTTTGCCAACACAGACTTGGCTGGCGCTGAGCACGCCTTTGACGCCGTCCTCCATGCGAAACAGCGCCGAGCCGTCATCATCAAGTCTGCGACCTTCGACGAAAATAGACAGGTCTGCCGCGACATGCGTCATGCGTCTGCCGGCGACAAACTCAGCCAAGTTATGCGCATGTGTTCCAATGTCGCCCATACAGCCTGAAAGGCCGGAGCGAGACGGATCCGTGCGCCAATCGGCTTGCTTATTGTCGACCTCGCCCGCGAGCCAACCTTGGATATACTCGACAAAGACTTTGCGGACTTTGCCGATCCCGCCTTCAGCGACAATCTCGCGTGCGGCGCTGACCAACGGATAGCCGAGATAGGTGTGGGTCAGACCATAAGTCTTACCGGTCTCCGCAACCAACGATTTGAGCGCCACGGCTTCTTCGAGATCGAGCGTCGCAGGTTTGTCCGAAAGAACATGAAACCCGGTCTTCAATGCCGCCTCAGCGACTGGAAAATGCATATGGTTCGGCGTAACGATCGCCACGAAGTCCATGCGCTCATCCGCCGGCAAAGCTGCTTCTGCACGCATCATGTCGTGATAGTCAGGATAGCAACGCGCAGGATCGAGCCCCAATTGCTGGCCCGTCGCTTGGCAATTCTCAGCATCACGCGAGAACGCCCCGCAGACCAACTCAATCTGACCATCAAGACGTGCCGCAAGCCTGTGCACATCCCCAATAAAGGCGCCCTGGCCACCGCCAACCATACCAAATTTAGTCGAATGGTCGGCCATCGCGTCTTCCCGCCCTAAATTACGTTTTCGCGCATCAGCTCAGCGGCATGATCCGCCGCCCGTGCCGAGAAGGCCATGTAACTGAGCGAAGGATTTTGGCAGGCACCTGATGCCATGAATGATCCATCGGAGATGAAGAGGTTGGGTACCTCATGTGCCTGATTCCACTTGTTTAGAACTGAAGTAGAGGGATCATGCCCCATTCGAGCGGTCCCCATTTCGTGAATGGCGTTACCAAACGTGTAGGATCCCTCATTGCCACCAAACTCTAACAAACGCGCGCCGATACAGCCTGCGGTTTGAAGCATTTCGCCGGAGTCTATGGACATCTGCGCGATTAGCGACATATCTTGAAACCATAACAGGAATAAAATTAAGTGGCTCTCAAGTAAGGAGAATATTATCTAGAAAAAAGTACGTTTACCTCTGGGCAAAGTATAGCCTTGAGGATAAACAGAATCCAGATAAACGTAAAGCATTCAAAGAAAAATTATCTGAGTATTTAAGAATTACTAAAGAAAGCCCAGAACGTTTGCAGGTATGGTTTTGGGATGAAAGTGGATTTAGTTTAAGGGTTATAAGAAGAAAAA
>ERZ1740072.1120-NODE-1120-length-10440-cov-4.707270_pt1 | contig 10440 bp, 3 predicted proteins | sample MGYA00581733_ERZ1740072 | MGnify/ENA primary metagenome ERZ1740072 (study PRJEB43018, sample SAMN04849741) | marine metagenome | isolation source: floating plastic debris | place: Pacific Ocean | collected 2008-08-30 | study: EMG produced TPA metagenomics...
AGCCCCAAATCACTGCTGGGTTCGCCGGTTTCCAACCCCAAGAAAAAGCCGCCGATCAAGATTAAGCTGGTGAGCACAAAAATGGTGGTGAACTGTACCAAGCTCACCGGCACTGGATGCAGCTTACGGAAGCTCAACTGCATGGAGACGAGATACAGGGCGAAGGCGATACTTGAGAGCAGTCCGGCAAAGACGCCCCAAGGCGAAACGGCCCCTGAGGCTAGGTCAGTGTTGATGCGCGGCAATGCGGTAAACACGATGCCAATGGTGATGGCAAACATGACTAAGCCCCGCAGGGGGGTGGGGCGATCGCCGAATAAAAACCAGGCCAACGGCACCGTAATCAGCGGATACATAAACAACAGCGTGACGGCAACGCCGGGGCCAATGTCGGAGATCGCTTTGTAGATCAGCACCTGCGACATAAACAGAAAGCAGCCACTGGCAATTACTTGAAACAGCGGTCGCTTATCGCGAGCGCCTAAAAACTTGCGAATATCAGCCCAAACTTTGGGATATATCTTGCCCGCCACGATCACCATCAGCGGCAAGACTACCAGCATTCTCAGCCAGAGCAACAGCAGCGAGTTCGGAATGTTGAGGGGAAAAACTGCCGCCACCGGTATCTGGCCAAAGATTTGGCCCCCGTACCCAATAATGCCGACCAAAACGTTGTGAAAGGATAACGCCAGGGTAGACAGAATGATGAAAGTCAGCCCCTTTTGAAAGGCACTGGCCGCACTGATAGGGTGGCGCTTAGCTGCACTTGATGATGGCGCTGGCTCAGCTCGCTGGCCCGGCTGGCCCGCTGGGGCTGGCCGCGTCTCACCCGCGGCCCCTGGCTGATAAGGCGCTGTTGGCACCGCATACGCTGAGTTCGACTGAGGATATAAGGGCACCTGTTGAGCCCCATACAGTGGAGTCGCAGTGCTGCCGTTGCTATGACCATTGGTCGCCGCCGCCACCGCCTGCGGCCGCACGATCTGAGTCTGCAACTGAATGCTCAGACGATTGACCAATGCATCTAAGATGGCTTCCCCTTGCTGCTCCATGCTGTGCATGCGACTGATTTGCTGTGAAAGCGAGCTTTGGTAGCTGTTGAGATCTTGCTGGAGCGAGTGCAAGGTATCGTTCAGACTAGAGTCGAGCGAAGAGAGCAGTTGGTAAGCATTGTGCAAAGAACCGCTGGTTGCGGTGCCTGGCACCGCTGCCCCACTGTACAGGTCTTCGGTGAGGCGATTTTGCAGATGGCCCGCCAAAGCTTGCGCCAGCTTTTTTGCCCATAACTGCTGCTGTGCTAACTGCTGACGACTGAGTTCAGCGGTTTGTTGGGTCTGCAGTTCAGCGTAGTTACTTTTGAGTGACTGATATTCTTCTTCTAAGATTTCAATATCGTTGAGCAGACGATGCTTTGTGCCCTGGAGGCGATTGATGTCCTGGGTCAGCTGACCGGAGAGATCGCTTTGCAGTGCTCTCAGGTCTTGAGAAAGATTTCGCAGCACCTCACGGGCTGCTTTTTCCTCATTTGGAGGGGTGTGCGGTGTCTTGTCCAACTGGCCCATGAATATAGTTGCCCCTAATCTGGCATGCTCGCCTTGATGTAGATAGTCACGTAGCAGGCGTGATTGTTTTTTGTGATGATGTTATTGTGCTCAAAATCTTTAAAAAGATCTCATTTAGTTACGAAAAAAAGAGCATGTGAAGGTTTGAAGATGTTTTCCAAAAAACCTGGCTGCGTGTTTATTGCTGGTGCAAACAGCCTTATCTAAGGAAAGCGTCTCATTCAACCAGGCTATCAGGTCGGCTGTCGCGGTTACCCAACGCACTGCCGGATTTGGCTTGGGTGCGTCACAGGGGGCAATTACTCACTCGATGATCATTAAAGTCACTAATTGGGCTAGTTTATCGCAATGAAGTCAGGGTCGCCGGTTTCAGCGTGTCGCTGTCTGGACGATTGCTCCCCATCACTGGCAATATCCGGTTTCTGAGTTGGGCCGGGGGCTTATGTCAGGCCTCCTCAGCCTCGTCAGCGCCCATCAGCTTAGCCACCATGACACTATCGGGAAACGACTCTAATACCAAGGTTTTGACCATTACCGTGAGCGGCAGGGCCAAAAAAGCCCCAATGGGACCCAGAATCCACGTCCAAAACACGACGGCCAGAAACGTGACCAACGTCGACAGATCAAGCCCCTGCCCGAGATAGCGAGGGCCAATCACCATGTCAAAGAAATTGTTGATGAGGGCATAGCCGATGAACACGACCCGGTCGGCCCCGTTGCCAGACTCCAGCAGGGCCAATATCAGGGGCGGCATGAGCGCAATGATGTAGCCAATATTAGGAATGAAGTTGAATAAGAAAGAAACGACCCCCCACAGCACCGCAAAATCGACGCCTAATGCCAATAGCAAGAGGGTTTGGCCGATCGCCGCCATGGCCCCCAGCCAGCCTTTGATCAGCAAATAGAGGCTAACGCTCCGGCTAAAGGCCGTCATGCGGTTAAGTAGAGGGCTGCGCTCTCCCAAACTTTGTTTGAGCTTGGTTGCAAAACTGCTGGCCCCGACCAGCATGTAGATCACGATAAATAGCGTCAGGCCGACATTGCCCAAGGTGCCGATCAGCCCCGTGAGCACCGATAACACAAACTGAATTAAGCGCGACGGCCGCAGGATTTCCAGATTCAAGATGTCAGCGCTTTCTAGCCCATGACGGGCTAGCCAAAGTTCGGTCTGGGTGAGCTGGTCTTCTAACAAGCTGCGATATGCGGGGACGGAATCGGTGAGCTGAGCCACCGAAGCAATCAAAAAGATGATCAGCAGCAGCCCCGTGGCGATCACGCCCAAAATCACGATCAGGTTGGCTAACCAGGTGGGCACTCGGCGGGCCCGCATCCACTGCACCAGGGGTGAGGTCACCAGCACGATAAATAGGGACAATAGCACCGGGCTGAGCAGCTCTGAAGCTGCTTTGAGACCTGCCACAATAATTATGAAGGCTGCGATCGCCACTAGGGGCGGTACGATGCTTGATTGGTCACGCCCCGTCATCATATTTTCTCTGCGCACAACTAAACTGCTCGCATTATGCCAGCAATCTTGCCCTTGACCCGGTGGATAGACGCGACCACGGGGTCACGCTAGGGGCAAGCCGTAGACACGGATGGCGTGGCGTCTTCGCGCCAGTGACAATTGTCTGGGGTGAGGGTAATCAGGTCTTCAATATTGCGCTGCATGGTTTGACTAATGGCCTCAAGGGGCAAATCGTTGGGATCACAGCCAAACGGATTTTCGATCTCAATGCCAATGGCTTCAATGCCAAACACGGTGAAGCTAATGAGGCCGACGGCGAGGGCCGTCCAGTCCTGCAGTGCACTCACCATTTGAAAGGGTAAGGCCAAGCAATAGAGCAGCAGCAACTGCTTGAGATGAATCGCATAGGCCAAGGGAATCGGTGTCTTGACGATGCGCTCACAGCCGCCTAAAACATCCACCATAATATCGACCTGTGCGAGCATGGCTGAGAGCTGATAGGCATTCAGCCGCCCCTGGTTAAAGCACCTCTGCAGATAATCGGCTAGCCAAAAGGCAATCTCTAAGGGCGGGTGATGCATGGTTTGCAGCTTGGCTAACTGCGGCGAGGTGACCAATGTCGCCATCTCGGTCGTGACTAACGGGGCGCTGCGCAGCTGTTGTTTAGTGGCACGGGCGAAGGCCACGAGCAGGCGCAACTGCTGGATTTTTTCCTCGTGATCGCGGGCCTCATGCTCATGCACGGCAACCCACATCTGCCGCGCCAGATTGCGACTCGTATTGACCAACGCGCCCCAGAGTTTGCGCCCTTCCCAAAACCGCTCATAGGCCGTGTTGGTGCGAAAGACCAGCAATAGCCCAAGCACGATACTGGGAACGATGCTGCTGAGGGACTGCAGAGAAACGGGCAGGCCCCAGCGGTATAGCAGGGAAATCAAGAGGCCGAATCCGGCACAGAGCAGGGTACGGGGCAACACGGCGGGCACCACTGCCCCTTGCCAGCGAAAAAGCAGGCGAAACCAATGGTGCTGGGGGGATGAGCTGGGGGAGAGAGCATCCAGTTGCGATCGCACCGCAAACCTCCTCGAAAAATCTCTGGCAACACTATGACACATTGACTTGAGGCCTTTGGCTGCGGCTCCGACCAACCGCTGGGGGCCGGGCGCTACCGCTCGGTTCCAGCGGGTCGGGTCGCTTCCTGCTCAAATCGCTGGGCGCGATCTAAATAGTTTTGCGCGATTTTGTCGGCGGGGCATAGAGTCAGGCAGTGCTGGAATTTGGGAATGGCTTTGGCATAGCGCTGTTGGTAAAAATCTGCCAAGCCATTTTCGAACTCGGTGCGGCTCTTCAGCTTGGCGCTGCGGATGGCCGGCGGGTCTGGTTCAAAGACCTCATACACACTCACGAAGGTGACTTTGCCCTTGACCTGCACGCGATCGATCACGCGCATTGCGTAGGCGTTGGAGTCGCTCAGCTGCAAAAAGGTGTGGTGCGAAATCAGCAAGTTAGCGCTGTAGATGCGAGTCATACGCTCAATGCGGGCGGCCACATTGACCGTATCGCTAATCACGGTACTATCCATCCGATTCCGGCCGCCGACGGTGCCCAGCATAACGGCCCCAGTGTTGATGCCGATGCCGATTTCGATCGGCGACTTGTGGTACCCCAACCGCTCTTGGTTGTACTGGTGGAGCCGCTGCAGCATCGCAATGCTGGCCTGCAGCGCATCGTCAGCACTGCGGCTAAACAGCGCCATAATCGCATCGCCGATGTATTTATCAATAAAACCGTTGTGCTCGGCGATCGCGGGTTCCATGCGCGACAGAAACGCATTGAGGAATTTGAAGTTGTCTTTAGGTGTCATCTGCTCTGACAGCGTTGTGAAGTCGCGAATATCGGCAAACAGCACCGACATATGCTGTTGCGCCTGGTCGCCGAGGTCAACATCAACAATGCTTTCGCGGTTGAGAAAGTGCAGAAACTGACGCGGTACGAAGCGACCATAGGCCTGGTTAATTTTCGATAGATACAGATGCGTTTTGAGGCGGGCTAGCAGTTCGCTTTTGGAAATGGGCTTCGTCAAGTAATCATTCGCCCCGGCGGAGAGCCCTTCGACCAGATCCCCCACCTGGTTTTTAGCCGTCAGCATCACAATGGGCAATTTATGGGCCGGATGCCTCTCCCTCAACTTGCGACACACTTCGAAGCCGGTCATGCGCGGCATCATCACATCCAGCAAAATGACGTCGGGTTGCATGCCGGCCTCTAACAGGGCTAGGGCCTCCAGGCCATCCGCTGCTTCTACCACCTGATAGTTTTTGACGGCGAGGTGGTTCATGATCACCTGCCGATTGATCGGTTCATCATCGACGACTAAAATCTGATGCTGTCGTCGGGCCAAGGCGGTGACGTCGGCGTCTTCGGGCCGATCTGCGTCGCGGGGCACGGGAGGGGCGACGGCTTGAGGCAACACGGTTTGCACTGGCCACTGCCAGTCGAGGGGGGCGGGCGACAGCGAGACGTCCAGCGCCGCGGGGCTCGCATTGCGATCGCCGAGGGGCAGGGGCGCCGGCGTTGAGATCGGCAATGTGAAGGTGAATTGTGATCCCACGCCGATGTTCGAGAGCACCTGGAGCGTGCCGCCCTGCAGTTCGACCAGCTTCCGAGAAACGGCGAGCCCGATGCCCATGCCACCATAGATACGAGCCGTTGAGCCGTCGGCTTGTTCAAATGGCTCAAAAATTTGTTCGAGTTTTTCTTCGGGAATGCCAATGCCGGTATCAGAAACCGTGATGGCCAAATAATGCGATGCCGACTCTGATCGCGGCGACTCGTAGGGGGCTGAGTTAGCCTGAACGACCGTCGCCGCCAGCGCGGAACCGGCGGGCGCAGGCGCCCCGTTGACGACAGTATCCGCCGCCCCCGGTATGGCGATCGCTTGGCGGCAGCAGCTCGTGGGCAACGGTGACTGCCGCAATACCGAGCAGACGTCAGAGTGCGCAATGATTTGGGCCGAGATGCCCACCATGCCGTGGTCGGTGAATTTCACGGCATTGCCCACGAGATTATGCAAAATCTGCTGCAGCCGATTTTCATCAGCGAATACCGGCGGCAACTGGGGCGAAACCGCGTTAACGAGCTGCACGTCTTTATGTTTAGCGAGGGGGCGGGTCAACGTCAGCACGACATCAGCAGCTTCGCGAGTCCCGACAGGACGCGGCAAAATTTCAACGTGATCATGCTGCAGCTGTGAAAAATCGAGAATGTCATCGACTAAGGAGGCCAACCGCCGACCGCTGGCCACAATCATGGTGAGGTTGCCTTTGGTCTGCCAGGTCTGCGGCCCGCTGGCCCCATCAATTAGCGATTCGGCGAGCCCAATAATCCCGTTGAGTGGCGTTCTGAGTTCGTGGGAGGTCTTGGCGAGAAACTCGTCTTTAAGGCGATCAATGCGCTGCAGTTCTTCGTTGCGATCTTCGAGTTTGGCAAAAGATTGCTGCAGCTGTTTGGCCATGCTCTCAAAGGCCTGGGACAGCTCCGACAGTTCTTCGAACCGACCGTCGGGCAGGGGATAATCCCAGGTGCCCACGGCGAGTTTTTGAGCGGCTGTGCTCAGACGATGAATCGGTTGGGCCACCCAACGAGCGGTCACCCCGGCAATGAGGCTAGCCACAATCAGCGAAATCAGACACAAGATCAGGGTATTGCGGGTATTTGCGGCAATTTGCCCCTTAAAGTCAGATTCGGGAATCGCCGTCACGATCAGCCAATCGAGCCCCCGACCATCGCGGAAAGGCACCAGGTGCACGAGCTGGGCTTCGCCGTTGAGGTCATAGGTAAATTGTTCAGCCGCATTGACCTGCTCGAGGCTGCCAAACCGCTGAAATAAGTGCTGTGTGGTTTCTTGAATGATCGGCTCTTGACTGGCGATCGCCTGTAGGCGAGTTTGCTCACCGTTATCGAGGGTGATAAATGGTGGTTCGGCCGACGACGTCGCCACAATCGCGCCCGTGCGCTCAATAATAAAAGCCTCACCATTGGCGCTGAGGTTTAGTGTGCGCAAATAGCCGCTGATCTGCTCGAGCGTCAGATCAAGGGCAAGCACCCCCTGCAGCTTGCCATGGGTGCCGTAGACTGGTGCGGCCAGCGTGATACCGAGCGCCGGATAATCGCGCGAGGCAAATTCGTAAATCGGACTCCAGCTCGCATGGCGATTTTCCACCACGGCCTGATACCACGGCCGCACGCGCGGGTCGTAGTTTTGTGAAGCCAGGGCTTCCCGGCGTTCGCCCGCGTCACTGAGCCGATAGGTGAATCGCTTCGGGGCCGTCTCGGCGGTCACTTCCCACAGCACGGTTTGGCCGTTATTACGTTCTTGAATGCCTAAAAAGCTACCGTCTGGATAGCCTAAATAAATGCTGCTGACCCCGTCAGAAGCCCGAATCTGATGCCAAAAATGCCGGGCAATCATTTGGCGATCGTCCAGGGGCACGTCGCCATAAAACAGGTTGCTGCGACTATCACGCTGCAGCAAGTTGGGCTGCAATAGATAGGTTTGCAGATGTTCGCGAATGCTGTCGATGCTTTTTTCACTCAGCTGGACGGCCAGATCATCAATGGCTTTTTGCCCGTTGCGCCACGACAGCGCCGTGGTCAGGCCGACCGCTGCCGCAATCTGCAGCACAAAAGAAACCACCAGCACCAGCCGGAGAGGGAGCTTTTGGGAGCGGGTAAAGAGTGAGCGGTCGGGGGGCTGGGGAAACATCCTGAGACTGCGATCGCGTTAAAAACCAAAACCGAATTAAAGCCAGATACAAATCATCGCCTCCAAGGGGGAAGCCCTGCTGGCGAGCGGTCGGGAACGGGATTTTGAGGGGGATGCAACGGGTTTCACGCGGCCTTCATCCTGACCCGTTGGGGCCGGCAGGGCGCCAAGGGATGGGTGATTATTCGGTGAAGGTACTGTCCCTCTTCATTATTTATCCCCAACCATCAGGGAATCTTCGGTGAAGGGCCGATTAAGTTTCTGTATATTCCCGGTCGCTGGTCAGAGATTCTATACTGATCGCAGGAGTGATCCGGGTTCGGGTCACCGTTCTTCTACTTGATTTTGGCCAGCCTTGATTCAATCTGAAACGCTTTCCCTTCTGGAATGGTCTCGCCTTTGTCAACATTTGTCCACATTTGCGGCGACAAAGTTAGGGGCGATCGCCGCGCGTCAGCTCCCGTTGCCCGCCACCCAAGCCGAGAGCGAACGATTGCTGGCGGAGACCCGAGAAGCCGCGCAGGTTGAGCAGACGCCTCCGGGCCTAAAATTTGCGGGCGTTCAAGATATTGGAGAAGCTCTGGCCCGGGCGCAGCGGCAGGGCATGCTGCTGGGGGACGATTTACTCAACATTGCCACGACCCTCGCGGGCGCGCGTCAGCTGCGCCGTACGATTGACAGTTTTGAAGATGGCGAACTGCCCGTCTTAACGACACTCGTATCCACGCTGCGCACCTATCCCGAGCTGGAACAGGACATTCACTATTGCATCGATGATCGCGGCAAGGTCACTGATCGCGCCACCCCCAAACTGGGGGACATTCGCCAGCGGCTAAAGTCACAGCGCAGCGAGATTTACCAAAAGCTCAACCACATTTTGCAGCAGCAAAGTAACGCCATTCAAGAGGCGGTGATTACGCAGCGGGGCGATCGCTTTGTGATTCCGGTCAAAGCGCCGCAAAAAGACGCAATTGGCGGCATTGTGCACGATGCTTCCACCAGCGGGGCCACTCTTTATATCGAACCGAATAGCGTTGTGCCAATGGGCAATCGCCTGCGCCAGCTGCAGCGCCAAGAGCAGGTCGAAGAAGAGGCGGTTTGTCGGGCGCTGACGGCAAAAGTTGCTGAGGTGGCGACCGATTTAGAAGACCTGCTGCATATCGTCACAGTGCTTGACCTCGCCACTGCGCGGGCTCGCTATGGCTATTGGCTGGGGGCTAACCCGCCGCGCTTTGTCCCCCCGACGGAACAAACGACGCTCCGACAGCTCCGCCATCCGCTCTTGGTCTGGCAGCAGCAGCATGAAGCCGGTAACGCCGTTGTGCCCATTGACGTGTTGGTGAATCCGCGCACGCGGGTGGTGGCGATTACGGGGCCTAATACCGGCGGCAAAACGGTGACCCTCAAAACCTTGGGGTTAGCTGCGGTAATGGCCCGTGCCGGGTTATTTATTCCTGCCAAAGAACCGGTAGAGATTCCCTGGTTTGAGCAGGTGTTGGCCGATATTGGCGACGAGCAGTCGATTGAGCATAGCCTGTCCACCTTTTCTGGCCACATCAAGCGCATTGGTCGCATTCTGGCGGCGATTCATCCAGCGGTTGCGGACAAACTATTAGCCAATTGGGAGGAGCCACCCGCCGCGATCGCGGCGCCACTCCCCACCTCCGCGTTGGCGACCCGTCACTCTGATGAGGAGACAGACGGCAGTCCAGACGGGACAACAGATGAGGGGACTGATGATTTGGACGCAGAGCTGTCGGAGCCGACCGTCGCGCTACCTTCGGCAGCGGTATCTGGGACAGAGGAGGATATGCAGTCTGTTAATCCACCGTTGGCGAATGCGCTGGTGCTGTTAGATGAAGTGGGTGCAGGCACCGACCCGTCGGAAGGCAGTGCGATCGCGATTGCCCTGCTGCGCTATTTTGCTGACCATGTGCGGTTCACCGTAGCCACGACCCACTACGGCGAGCTGAAAGCGCTGAAGTATGAAGACGACCGGTTTGAAAATGCGTCGGTGGAGTTTGATGACGTCAGCTTATCGCCGACCTATCGCTTGCTGTGGGGCATTCCAGGCCGTTCCAACGCGCTGACGATCGCCCGGCGATTAGGGCTGGAGGGAGCGATCGTCGATGCGGCGCAAAACCACATTGGTCTGAGCAGCCAGCAAGACGTTAACCAGGTCATTGCCGGGCTAGAAGCCCAGCGCCGCGAGCAAGAGCAAAAGGCCGAGGCGGCGGCGCGACTGCTCGCCGAGACCGAAAAGCTGCACCGGGAAGTGTCACGCAAGGCCACCTTCCTCAGAGACCGCGAGCGGGAATTGCAGCAGCAACAAACCCAAGCGGTCGAGGCCGAAGTCGCTGGGGCTCGGCAGGAAATTGCCCAAGTGATTCGGCGTTTGCAAAAGGGTGACGCGACGGCCCAAGATGCGCAAAAGGCGACGGCGGCGGGCAGTCAGATAGCCCAAAAACATCAGCCCCAGCCCGTGATGCCGAAAATGCCGCCGGGGTGTAAGCCGCAATTAGGCGATCGCGTGCGGATTCCTAGTTTGGGTCAAACTGCTGAAGTTTTAGGCGAGGCAGACGCTGATGGCAAGCTTATAGTGCGCTTTGGCCTGATGAAAATGACGGTGGGCTTAGAAGATTTTG
>ERZ1740072.1121-NODE-1121-length-10438-cov-4.401618_pt1 | contig 10438 bp, 10 predicted proteins | sample MGYA00581733_ERZ1740072 | MGnify/ENA primary metagenome ERZ1740072 (study PRJEB43018, sample SAMN04849741) | marine metagenome | isolation source: floating plastic debris | place: Pacific Ocean | collected 2008-08-30 | study: EMG produced TPA metagenomics...
AGCCCGGTCGCCACCCCGACCACGCGCCGCACCGCGCGCGCATCGCGCCAAGTCAGCTCAGCCTCAAGCGCGCCGCCCAGTGCACCGGGGCCAATCTGATCCACCGCGCGCCGCAAGCGTACGCGCTGGTGGTTCGCCAGCTGCCCATTGGTGTTCAGCACCTCAAGGAGGATGGCATTCACGCTCCGCAACGGGGTTGGGTAGGCACAAGCCCACGCCGCCGCCGGCGACAGCGCGCATATCCAGACCGCGATGACAATTGCGCCTGTTCTGTTCATTCCGCTCGCCTTGTTCTTTTGCGCTGCGGACGCTAGCGCGCTATAGTTGACATTCCGTGAACGGCGGCGGGCCCCGACAATATGCACTTTGCCTTTATGTCGTCGGATGAATAGGTTGCACCGGCATGAGCAGCACGCGCGACATAGATGCCCTGATCGAGATGATGGCCAAACTGCCCGGCCTCGGCCCACGTTCGGCCCGGCGCGCCGTGCTGCACCTGATCCGCAAGCGCGCCCTTCAATTGCAACCGCTTGCAGACCTGATGCAAACCGTGGCCGCCACCGCCCGAGAATGTCTGAATTGCGGCAATGTGGGCACAACCGACATCTGCGATATCTGCCAATCGGAAAAACGCGCCAATGGGGAGCTGTGCGTGGTCGAGGATGTGGCCGACCTGTGGGCGATGGAGCGGGCGGCGGTCTTCAAGGGCCGCTACCACGTTCTGGGCGGCACATTGTCCGCCCTCGACGCCGTCGGCCCCGAAGAGCTGCGCATCCCCCGCCTCATTGACCGGGTCGAGACGGAAAACGTGACCGAAGTGATCCTTGCGCTCAACGCCACGATCGACGGCCAGACCACGGCCCACTACATCGCCGACCAGCTCGAAGGGCGCGTGGCACTGACATCACTTGCACAGGGTGTGCCCATCGGGGGCGAGCTCGATTACCTCGACGACGGCACGATCACGGCCGCACTGCGGGCCCGCAAGGCGCTGTAAACCGCGCCTGACAATCAAAGGTTGATTTTCGCCCCAAAGTTGCGGTTATCCTCTACGCAATTGATTTGGCTTTGTTTTCAGGATTCGTATCGTTGAGCTTCTGTTTGCGGCACTTGTGTTCGGTGTCATTATCTACGTCGTCATCGGGGTTTTTGGCGGGTCCGATGCACCGCCTACCAACACGCACTCTACGCCGGCAAAGCCCAGCAAAGTCCCCCCAAGCATTCGGGACCAGGCCCCGCCAGTCCCGGCCCAACCAATACGCACGCACCCTGCCCGACCCCCCGCGAACATGTCCGAAATCACAGGGCGCGCCTATGTCGTGGATGGTGACAGCCTCGTCATCAACAAGATCCAGATCCGCATCTACGGGGTTGACGCGCCAGAGCTGAACCACCCCTGGGGACAAAAGGCCAAATGGGCCATGGTCGCCCTGTGCAAGGGGCATATGGTCCGCGCGAGAATTGTCGAAACCGATGATCACGGTCGCAGCGTCGCGATGTGCTATCTGCCGGACGGGCGCGACCTGTCGGAAGAGATGGTCAAGCAGGGTCTCGCGCTCGACTGGCCCAAATTCTCGCAGGGGGACTACCGCACATTCGAACCGCCCGGCGTCCGCAAAAAGCTGTGGCTCGCGGATGCCCGGCAAAAGGGGCGGATGCACGTCTGGGAGGCATTCGAGGAACGCCGCAAGGCCAAGGCCACTCAGGCAAAGTAACTGTCAAAGCCCGCCACAACGGCGTCCAGTGCGGCGTCTGTGACGTCCTTGTGCAGCACAAACCGGGTGGTGCCCGTGGCCCCGCTCAGCTTGATGCCATGCGCGGCCATATGTGCAGGCAGATCGGGCGTGACACCGCCCGGTGGCGTGAAAAAGATCATGTTGGTCGCCTGCGCCACGTCACCATGGGGCCGCAACGCGTCCGCCAGCGCCTCGGCCCGGGCGTGGTCGTCGCGCAGCCGCGCCACGTTATGCTCCAGCGCGTAAAGCCCGGCTGCCGCCAGCACCCCCGCCTGCCGCGTGCCACCACCCAGCATCTTGCGCCATCGCCGCGCCCGCCCGATCACCTCCGCCGGTCCCAGCAGAACCGACCCCACAGGCGCGCCCAGCCCCTTGGACAGACAGATCGACACCGTGTCGAACATGTCGGCAAGCGCTGCCTCGCCACAGTTCAGCGCCGTGACCGCGTTGAAATAGCGCGCGCCGTCAAGATGCACCGACAGCCCCGCCGCCCGCGCCGCGTCCACCGCATCCGCCATGCGGGTCAGCGGGATGGCCATGCCGTTATGCGTGTTCTCGAGGCTCAATAGCCGGCTGATCGGATGGTGGGAGTCGTCATCCTTGACCGCACGGGTCACCACATCCGCCCGCAACGCGCCGTCGGCAGCAGGCTCCTGCGCGTCAAAGGCGATCCCGCCCAGCACCGACGCCCCCAACGCCTCGTACTTGAAGACGTGGTAGGGGCGCGCCGTGATGATCTCTTCGCCCCGGGCGCAATGGCTGAGCATGGCGCAAAAATTGCTCTGCGTGCCAGAGGAAACGAACAGCGCCGCCTCCTTGCCGAGGCGTTCGGCCAGCACTTCCTCAAGCCGGTTCACCGTCGGATCGTCGCCATAGACGTCATCGCCTACCTCGGCGTCAGCCATGGCCGCGCGCATCCCGGCATCCGGACGGGTGACCGTGTCGCTGCGCAGATCGCAAATCACTTGGGCGGGCATACCTTGCGGCGCTGCGGCGTACTGGTTCATCAAACCACCTTCCGGATCAAAAAAACGGGCGTGCCCATGGTAAGCACGCCCGTCCGGAAATGGGAAGGTCGGCCCGATCAGGGCTGCTCATCCTCGTCCCCGCCCTTGGGCAGGTTAAAGAAGCTGTCAGCATCCACGAGGGTCGACTTGTCTTCGTCCTCGTCGTCCCCGTCATCAGCAAGCGAGAATGTCTCCAGCCCTTCGATGGCCGTGGGAATCTTGGGCTCTTCGGGCATGTCGAGGCTTTGTTCGGTGCTCACCAGCTTGCGGCGCTCATCATCGTTCATCACCTCGCCATCCGCGGCCTTCTTGGCGGCGGCCTTTTGCACGGCGGCGTCCAGTTCGGACTGCTTGGTCAGGCCCAGCGCGACCGGGTCCACCGGCTGGATGTTGGAGATGTTCCAGTGCGTGCGCTCGCGGATCGACTGGATCGTCGGCTTGGTCGTGCCCACCAGCTTGGAGATCTGCCCATCCGTCAACTCGGGATGGAACTTGACCAGCCAGTAAATCGCCGCCGGGCGGTCCTGACGCTTGGACAGGGGAGTATACCGGGGCCCGCGCCGCTTTTCCTCGCCTTGGGCGGCGGCATTGTACTTCAGCTTGAGTTTGTGCAGCGGGTCCTTTTCAGCCGCATCAATCTCCTCCTGGGTCAGCTGGTTGTTGGCGATGGGGTCGAACCCCTTGACGCCCGTGGCCACGTCGCCATCGGCAATGCCCTGCACTTCCAGCTCGTGCAGGTCGACGAAATCAGCGATCTGCTTGAAGCTGATCGTGGTGTTGTCCACCAGCCAGACGGCGGTGGCCTTGGCCATAAGCGGTTTTGCCATGTCATGCTCCTTTGCGCATATCTGTCCCGTCGCCTGAATGGCGTCCCTGGCGATCCATCTCTGGGGCCGGGGTGGGTTTCCGTTGTCGGGGAACTGAGGGGCGATATAGTCGGCTGAGATGGAAAAGGAAAGCCTAATGCGCGCTTTGTTGATCTGGCTGATGCTGGCGTTGCCCGCGATGGCACAGGACCGGTCGGGCGAATTCGATTACTATGAGCTCAGCCTCAGCTGGTCGCCCAACTGGTGCGCCCTTGAGGGCGACGCGCGCGGATCGGACCAATGCGACGCCCGCCACGACCACGGCTGGATCCTGCATGGGCTGTGGCCGCAATACCACCGGGGCTACCCCGAATACTGCAACACAACCGAACGCCCACCATCCCGCGCGATGACCCGCGACATGGCAGACATCATGGGCACCTCGGGCCTCGCCTGGCACCAGTGGAAAAAGCACGGCGTATGTAGCGGCCTGTCGGCGTCGGCCTACTACGCCGTGTCCCGCGAGGCCTATGACCGCGTCGTGCGCCCGCCGGTCTTTCGCAAACTCGACAAGGCCGTACGACTGCCCGCCGCCGTGGTCGAAGAGGCGTTTCTGAAGTCCAATCCCGGCATGGAGCCGGATGGCGTCACCATCACCTGCCGCAACGGCCACATTCAGGAGGCCCGCATCTGCCTTGGCCGCGACCTGAGCGCCGTTCCTTGCGGCCAGGATGTCGTGCGCGACTGCAGCGCGAAGGACGCGCTGTTCACACCGATCCGCTGATCGCCACCAGTTGGGATGATGCAGGTTGACGGCGTGGAGCACGTTGTGACACCTGCCGCGATCGGCACCATTCCCAGCGCCGGCACTCGCGGGCCTGGTCGTCCTTTGGTACAGGGTCAGGACCCTAGCGTTCGCCGCGTCGGAACGGGGTCATCAACGCCTCGGGCACTTCTGCCCGACGCGCGACTAGAACCAGTGCCAGGATCGACATCACGTAAGGGGCCATGAGGAACAGTTGATACGGAACGCCCTCGATCACCGTCTGAAGGCGCAGTTGAAACGCATCGAAGAAGGCAAAGAGCAGCGCGCCGATCAACGCTTTTCCCGGCCGCCACGAGGCGAAGACGACAAGCGCGATACAGATCCAGCCGCGCCCCTGTACCATTTCGGGAAAGAAGCTATTGAACGCCGCAGTCGTCAGAAACGCGCCGCCAATGGCCATCAAGGCCGACCCCGCGACCACCGCCCCAATGCGGATCGCTGTGGGGTTCAGCCCTTGGGCGTCGACAGCATGCGGGTTCTCCCCGGTCATCCGGATGGCAAGCCCCAGGGGTGTGCGGGCCAGAACGTAGGCCATGACCGCCACCGACATCAGTGCGAGGTAGGTGGGCATGGTCTGTTGGAAAAGAACTGGACCCAAAACGGGTATGTCCGACAGAAACGGAACATCGAGCGGGCGGAAGGGCTCAATCGTTGGCGGCAGATCCCCGACCTCGACAATGAGCCGATACAGGTAGTAGGCCAGCGCCGAGGCAAAGAGCGTGACGCCAAGCCCGGACACATGTTGGGACAGCCCAAGCGGCACTGTCAGCATGGCATGCAAGAGCCCCATGAGCGCCCCTGACAGTGCGGCAACCACAAGGCCCGTCCACAGGTCGCCGCCCATGTAGACGGTCAGCCAGCCGGTCATGGCACCCATGGTCATGATCCCCTCGATCCCGAGGTTGAGCACGCCAGCCCGTTCACACAGCAGCGCGCCCAGCACACCAAAGATCAACGGGGTCGCGATACGCAGGACCGCCGCCCAAAGACTGGTGTTACCAAGAAGGTCCAGCGCTTCGATCATCTTTGCACCCGGTACGTTGTGAACAACAGAGCGACCAGCATCGTCAAAAGGCACAGCGCCACGATGACATCCGCGATAAAGCTGGGCACACCAGTGGCGCGGCTCATCGCGTCCGCGCCGACAAACACGGTGGCCACGAAAACAGCTGCCGCAACGACGCCAGCGGGATGGAGTGCCGCCAGCATTGCCACGACAATCCCCGCATAGCCAAAGCCCGGCGACATCGTGGTCGTGACGACTGCCGTGACACCCAGAACCTCCATCGATCCGGCCAACCCGGCCATGCCACCTGAAAACAGGGCCACCGCCATCAGGTTTTTCGGCAGCGATATCCCGGCGAAGGATGCCGCCGATGGGCTTAGCCCGACGGCGCGCGTTTCGGTTCCAAAAACCGTGCGCGCCAGGATCAGCCAGACCCCGCCAGCCGCTGCAATGGCGATCAGGAATCCGATATGCAGGCGGGTGCGTGCAATCAGGTCCGGCAGGCGGAAATCGCTGTCGACCGGCACGGAAGAGGGCCAGCCGAATGCCATCGGATCACGCAGCGGGCCCTCGACCATCAGGCCGACAAACAGGATGACGATGAAGTTCAAAAGGAGCGTCGTGACGACTTCGTCGACCCCAAAGCGCAGACGCAGATAGGCCGGACCCGCCAAAAGAACCGCCCCCGCTGCCATGCCGATGACAAGCAAGACGGCGATGCCGGGGACGGGCGGCAGGCCAAGCGAATGCCCGACCCACGCTGTCACCAACGCCCCCATAAAGAACTGCCCTTCCCCGCCGATGTTCCAAAGGCGCGCGCGGAAAGCGATGGCAGCGGCCAGACCGGTCAGGATCAGCGGTGTCGCGCGGGTCAGCGTCTCGGTCATCGACAGCCGGGACCCAAACGCGCCCTGCACCATTTCGGCATAGGCGGTCAGCGGGTTCACACCTGCCGCGGCAATCAGGCCGGCGGCCAGGATCAGGGCAACGGTGACGGCGACGACTGGCGCCACGATCACAAGATAGAGCGGCACGTGTGCGCGTCGTTCAAGTCGCATGTTCGCCCTCCGTCCAGACACCCGCCATCATCAGGCCAAGGCGCTGCGGATCTGCCGCGCTGGCTGGAATCGGATGTGACAGGCGGCCCTTGACCATCGCCTGAATGCGGTCGGACAGGGCAACCGCCTCTTCCAGTTCTTCGGAGATCAGCACGATCGCGGCCCCCGCGCCGCGCGCTGCCAGCAGCGCGGAATGGACAGCGGCAATCGCGCCCTCGTCAAGGCCCCGTGTCGGTTGATTGGCCAGCAGCAGTTTCGGGCTGATCGACAGGCAGCGGCCCAGGATCAGCTTTTGCATGTTGCCCCCCGCCAGCAGCCGCGTCCGGGTGTCCGGGGCTGCGCCGCGAATATCGAACTGATCGATCAGACCGGCGGCGTAAGCTTTGCTTGCCGCCTGCCGCACAAAGCCCCGGGTCGAGAAAGCAGGCGTGCGCAAGCGTTCGAGGACTGCGTTTTCCCAGACGGCCAATTCGCCAACCACCCCTTCGCTGTGGCGGTCTTCGGGGATGCGTCCAACGCCCGCGCGTATCACGCCACGCGGCCCAAGACGGCGGACGTCTTGCCCCTCAAGGGTGAGCGTTCCGGCGGTTGGGATCGCAAGGCCCGAAAGAAGCGCGCCAAGGCTGGCCTGACCGTTCCCGGACACGCCGACAATCCCGAGGATCTCTCCGGCTGCCACGGTGAAAGACAGATCATCAAGCTTGACCTCGCCCTCGGCCTCGACCCGCACCGATTTGGCCACAAGCACCGGCGCGCCAATCTTGTGATCCTTGCGCACGGGGCGTTCAACCTTGCGGCCGACCATCAGCTCCGCCAATTCCTCGGCGCTGGTGTCCGCTGTCTTGCGCTCGGCCACCAACCGACCTCCGCGCAGCACCGACACGCGGTCAGAGGCAGCCATGACCTCGTGCAGTTTGTGGCTGATGAAGATCAGCGACAGCCCCTCTTTGGTCATCTCCTTGAGTGTTTCGAACAGGCGTTGCGCTTCGGGGCGGGCCAGCACGGCCGTCGGCTCGTCAAGGATCAGGATGCGCGCGTCCCGGTAGAGGGCCTTGAGGATCTCGACCCGCTGACGCTCTCCGACCGACAGCCTGCTGACCTTTGCGTCTGGGGACACCGGCAGGCCAAAGCGTTCGGCGATCTGCAGCAGCTTTTTGCGCGCTGATTTGCGCGATGACGTCGTGCGCAACAGGGACTCGGACCCCAGCATGATATTGTCGAGAACCGTCAAGTTTCCAGCGAGTGTAAAATGCTGATGCACCATGCCCACGCCCGCATCAATCGCGGCGCGCGGACGACCCGAGGGCAGTTCTTGGCCAAAAACCCGGACGGTGCCCGCATCTGCCGCGTAGTGGCCGAACAGGATGTTCATCAGCGTGGTCTTGCCCGCGCCGTTTTCCCCCAGCAGGGCCAGGATTTCGCCCTGCCCCAGCGTGAGTGAAACCTGATCATTCGCCGTAAGCGCCCCAAACCGCTTGGTGATACCGTCAAGTTCCAGAACCGGGCTCATTGGGGCATCCCCGCGATCGGCGCCGGGTAGGTGATGGGCGGGGGTGCGATCGTTTCCGCAAGTGCCAGCAGCATGGCGTCAGAGCCTCGGGGGCCCATCAGCTGGACGGCTGTCGGCGTGGGCGCGGCCGTGGGCAGAGGTATGGCAAGGGCGGGCATCCCTGCGATGTTGGCCAGGGCTGCGTTGGGGGCCAGTGCTTCCATCTTTGCAAGGTGTGCGGCCACATCCGCGTGATCGGTCGGGAACGCGCCAATGTGCGGTGGCGGGCCGGACAGGATCGGCATGAGGAGTGCGTCAGCATCCGCAAAGAGCGTCAAGGCGGCGTGGCCGACCTGCTGAATGCGGCGGCTGAGGGCAAAGACGTGCGGGCCCGTAGTCGCGCGGCCCAAGGCGGCGTTGGCGGCAGCCAGCGGAGAGACCTCTTCATCGGCAATCCCCAGCGCTTCCAGCCATTCGGCCAGCGAAACAGCGAGGATCTGCCCAGCAATCGCGTGCGCCTCGCGCCCGAGCTCATCAGGCGCGGGCGCGCGTATGACATCTGCGCCTGCGGCTTCAAACAGGCGTGCGGCGTGGCGGGCGGAGTCGGCCTGAAGACTGTCACAGCGATCCGGGATGGCCAGCGCGATCCGGGGGCGCTTGGGCGTGGCACCCTCGGGCTGCAAGGGCGCAAAAACAGCGGCGATGTCGCGTAGCGACCGCGCGAGGATACCTTCGCCGACAATGCCCATCAGATAGTTGCCATAGTCCGGGCCCATCGGTGTCGCCCCGCGCGACGGCTTGAGACCCCAAAGGCCACAGCAGGCGGCGGGCACGCGGATGGACCCGGCCGCATCCGTGGCGTGGGCAACAGCGACGATACCCGTCGCGACGGCTGCAGCCGCCCCACCAGAGGAGCCGCCGGGTGAAAGGTCTGTGTCGAACGGGTTCAGCGCCGGGGGTTGGCCAGGCGGCTCGGAACTGAGCGCAAAGCCGAACTCAGGCGTCGTGCTCAGACCAATCGGTATCAAGCCCTGCGCTCGAAGAACCTGAAAGAAATCGCTGTCCTGGGGTGGATCAGCAACGCGGTCGCGCATAGCGGCTGATCCCGCAGAGGGTGCCAAACCTCGCGCGTGCGAGCCCAGATCCTTGGCAAGCATGGGCACCCCGCTGAACGGCCCATCAGCGCCTGCGGGGATGTCGTCGCGCAATAGCAGACGGGCCACGGCCCCCAAACCCGCCTGCGCGTCTGCACGGGCAAGCGTGGCCTCCATCACCGCAGGCGCAGTGGTACGCCCCTGTGCGATGGCATTTGCGAGGGCCGTGGCGTCCAAGTATCAGGCCGGCTCGTCGTTGTTGATCGGCACGTTCCATTCGCCGGACTGGATCTGTGCCTGACGCGCCTCCATGGGCGCGATGGCCTCGGCAGGGACTTCATCGGCCACGTAGATCAGTTCATTGCCCCCGTAGGACATGAACGAATACTCCGTGTAGTCGCGCCCGACCGGCTTGCCCGCCTGAACATCGGCCACGATGGCCTCGATCGTCGGGCCATAATTCCAGATCGCGTTGGCAAACACCGTGCCGGGATAGCGCGGTGTATAGTCGATCAATGAGCCGATGGCCTTCACGCCGCGTTCCTGTGCCGCATCCGCTGTGCCGATGCGTTCGCCGAACAGAATATCCGCTCCCGCGTCGATCTGGGCCAGGGCGGCCTCTTTCGCGCGCGCCGGATCGAACCACGCCCCCAGAAAGGCATTGAGGAAGGTCGCGTCGGGGTTCACTTCGGTGACGCCTGCGCGGAACGCATTGATCAGCAGGTTTACCTCCGGGATCGGGAAGCCGCCGACCGAGCCGAAGACATTGGATGTGGACATTTTGCCAGCCAGCATGCCGGCGAGGTATGCGGCCTCATGGTTGCGGGTGCCGAAAACGCCGAAATTGTCGCCCTCCGGCCCGCCCGAAGAGCCCATCAGGAACGCGGTGTCGGGATAATCCGCCGCGACTTCGCGGGCCTCGCGCTCAACCGCGTAGGATTCTCCCCAGACCAGATCCACGCCGCTCTCCGCGTATTCGCGCATCGCACGCGGGTAATCTGTCGGCGCAACCCCTTCGGAAAACTCATAGGTGATCAGCCCGGATGCCGCGGCTTCCTGAAACGCCAGATGGATGCGGCTGTTCCAGGCGTTTTCGACCGGCGAATTGTGAACCCCTGCAATACTGACAGCGCCTTGTGCGCCCGCGCGCCTGATGTAGGCGGGCAAGGCAAGTGTCGCGGCAGCGCCGATCAGAAGCTGGCGGCGGTTGGATGTCATCGTCATGGTAAGTCCTCTCGTTCTAGTGACTGTGTTTTATGAATGGTTGGTCGTCGGCGCGTAATCGGCCGGGTCAAGTGTTGCCGGACGGTCTGGCAGGTCTAGGTGCGCCAGACGGGGTTCTGTGCGGGCGATGACTTGGCCATGTTTGATGACAGCCAGACGCGTGGCCCGCAGACGGACAGCTTCGATGGGATC
>ERZ1740072.1122-NODE-1122-length-10437-cov-9.709786_pt1 | contig 10437 bp, 4 predicted proteins | sample MGYA00581733_ERZ1740072 | MGnify/ENA primary metagenome ERZ1740072 (study PRJEB43018, sample SAMN04849741) | marine metagenome | isolation source: floating plastic debris | place: Pacific Ocean | collected 2008-08-30 | study: EMG produced TPA metagenomics...
TTCACCAGAGACAAGTCATATTCAGCAGTTGCTCATCCAGGTATAAAAATCCATGTTGGCAAGCAAGTCGCTGGAGTGTCTCCCTGTGTGTGAAGAGTAGTGCCCTAGCCCGGGAGCCCAAGCAGTGGCTCATGTTGAATACCAGTTGTAGCACCACTTGCCTGTACCAAAGAGTCATACTACTAACAAAGAATGTGATAAACAGCCATAATCAGGTTACAACAAGAGGAGAGTGGGACAAAAAATCATAGACATTCAGAAAAGATGCAACTATTTTATTTTTGCATGGAAACACACCTGTAGCCTCTTTTCTTAGATACATAAATTTTTATTTTATTGATAATCTAACAACAAGTCAAAAACTTTTAGAAGCTTTAGAAGCAGAGGCTAATAATGTAGTCTCCAAATCTACACTGATTAATTTCATTGTCTTTTTACATGAAATTTTATTTATTTTCTATCAATAATTAATTTAAATTTTTTGATTTCATTTGACTGCTTATTTGGATGTTTTTATGAAATTATTTCATAGTACTTTAATTAAGTGAAAAGTGTTTTTTATTAGCTATTTTTAGTTGAAAGCTCCCTCTTCTCTATTTCTCAAAGCACTTGCTATCACTTGCACCCATGCACTCTTATTTCCTAGTCAAACTACAAGTAAGTGAATTAGTCACAATCAATGCCTTGGATAATTTCAACAAAACATGTCACTACAAGCTAACCTAAAGTAATCTGCTTCAGTTCATTCATGTTTTATGTACACATCAATTCGATTGTGTTTGCATAATATACAATTACAAGCACATATATATAACTTCAGAGACCTCAATTATAATAAATAAAGAGCAATATTATAGTAGATGCCAAACCAATAAGACTTGAGAGGATAATATTTCACAACACAGACTGGACTGGCTAGACAGACAGATACACTAACTCAGGTAGGAGCTTTGCCTCTCTCAGTTCAGTTAGTTGATTTGGACTGAGAAATAATTCTAGAATAGAAAGAAGTCTAGTTCAGGAAAAAGTGATGCTGAAGTGATTGAAGCAGTGAAATATATACATCATTGATTGGATAACATAAGTCATTGCTGTTGTTTCCCTGATGGTGCATAATGATTGTTTGGATGGGGTTGGATTAGATGAGAAAGAGAAAGGCAGATGTGATTCCATTGTATTCACATTCACTGATTCAGGATTAAAGAACGATTTAATTGAATTTAGACCAGGAGTTAGAATGATTCTGAACAGTTAAATTCGATCTCCATCCCATGGTGTGGACAGAAGGGGATGTGATCCATGCCTGCTGATGCCCCATCCAGTCCAGCTATATGTCTTTTACAGTACATTGCTCACTCCGCTCGCAGGAGTGTGGCATGTGTGTACTATACCATACATACAGGAGTGGCTTTCAATTTCACTACACCACAATCATAAACTTTGATTTGTCGTTAATAGCATCAACTTATATCCTATACTGCTAAGTCCTGTGCAGTGACCGATGTTTTGGGTGGATGGCACAGAGAGCCTGTCCCAGGCTACCATATGGGCATTTGTTTATTCGTTGTGAATGATCTTTGAATGACGTGGGTTTAGCAAATTGTGGCGCGTTGTGGACGGTAGAGAATCGCTCATAGTTAGGCGTATCGTACACATACACATCATACTTTCATTTGTTACAGCATATTGCCATCACCTGAACTAAATTGCTTATTCTCATGTTTTATTTTAGGATCTTTTGCCAGGGAGGTAATTCTACTAAAATTGGACTTGATATAAGCTATAAGTCTTACTTGGTCTTATTCCCAAGACAGACTTGGCAGCCATCAAATAGTTGGATATTCAGCAACCAGCAACGGTATAAAATAGTCAACTAACAGGAGCTCTTGGTGCGGGTTGCAACTGCCCTACTTGTTTGGCCTTCTTTGCTCACAGTGAGCGGTACACCCCACTTTAATAGATGGATAGCTAGAGAGTGTTTGTTTTCATCATGGAGATAGAAAACATTGTAGCTAACCAGATCTTCATAAAAGCTAGAGAAGGTTGGTATATAAGCAGACTGCTTAACAGCTCATAGTGTAAAAATAGACCAGTGTTTATGCGTCACTGTAACTGGCTAAGATTTCTTGATTTCATCACCAAGCATGAGTGTTGTTTAAAGTTAGGGTGTGTATGGAAATTTGAAGGCTTAGGTAGTATATGGATGGCTGTGCTTGATATGGATGTAGGGATACCGCATCTTACGATGGGATTGACATGAACTAGCAAGAGTCCATAGAGTGTTGAACCCTATGGTCAATAAGTTTACGCTGGTCCTCTAATAATTAACATCGCATTTTGCAAAGCAGTGTCAACTGTCAAATCTTTTCATAAGGCAGTTGCCTGTTGTCCCACAAAGCGTTTAGGTCTAGGCTACTTGTAGCACATGCGTCAGATGCTTTCCATGTCAGACGCTATAATTTATGGTGGGGTCAGGTTGAAAAGTATGTTCTGTATGCATTACATGACCCAAGAGGTTTGGGTTTCAGACTGTAACACTCCTCAATCGCAAAGATGCGTCAAAGTCAGGCTTCGCATCAACAAAAGGAAAATTGATCGTAAACACAGAGGTCAAATTACTATACAACACTAGGGAATGTTTATGTTGTGATAACATGGCCATTGAGCATTGTTAGTTCCCTGATTGAAAGGATGATCACCGCTTGTGACAGAAATGTGTACGAAATGAAGTCAAGCATTGTTTGATTGATTCATGCCAGTACATGTTGATTCATTGAATATAGTGTAAAATGAACAACACTGCTTACCTGTTACGCATGGGTGAAAAAATGAAAATACTATACCACTCCAGCCGGGAAAATTTCACTGTAAGTGGTTCGCAGAACGTTATGTGGTAAATACACATTCAATAGTAGGATTTACATAAAATTGGGTGTTCTTCCATTAAACCATTTATTTAGATTCTAAACTGAGTGAAAACCTCAGAAAACTGATAAGCAGAGGAGGAACTCAAAAAGGCGAAACCAGCTAGAAGAACGGTAGTGGAATGGGATACAGAGCTGATGTTTGCTTAAAATTTCTATTGTATCTGGTTGCTCATCATTTAAGAACAGTTAACGCACAGAGTCCTGCTATCGACACTCCAAATTAGCTCTGGTTGGGATCTGATTTTTGATGGGTTTTGGTCAAAATCCCCTGAAATGCTGTAGTTGTTTAACACTCTTTGTTCGATATTTTAAATAAAATAAAAATAATACATGAGAGTGTCCTGTTGGGACCTGCACTCATACTGTAGTATTTATCATCTCTGCTGTGGGTTATAATGACATACTAATAAAATCAGTTTGTAATGACATGAATTTTTCAGACCTGTATGAAAGATAATTAGATGTTCGACTAGTCAGTGTGCTTGCTACTTTGAGCCGGCATTGTATTCTGACAAAATCCAAATGTGTCATTCATCCCACACTGACGTTGTTATACTCATGATTGAGGAGCTTGTGATTGCCTGATACATTGGTCAGGCATACCCTGTTTGAATGCGTATTCTGGGATGATGTAGTCATTTGATATGCATCAGGGTCTTTCCTGTATAGTCAAAAAGCGATGTGGGAAAATTCGGGCACTCATCAGAATCTAATATTAAACCTTCAATATTTTTTGGCTATCACCATTTCCTAGACTAGGGGTTTCAAAAAGCTATGAAATCATAAAATAATGTGTCACTAGATTTTAATTGATCCAATTATTTCCCCATCTAGGCAAGAGTTAGAGAGATCCAGCTCAACAGGATTATTACAATAATGGGGAAATAGCTTATCTCAGATAATCCGCTTAATCTTGTGTGCTGAAGTTGAACAGGTAGACTTTTTGACTCTTGTTGTAACTATGGTTGGGGGGTTTTTACTGTGTAATGTGAAGTCTTGCTTCTTCATTGCAGGTTATGGAGGGAAACACAAAGGAAGGAGCAAGAAATGGAAGGAGATGTTAAAATTTCCTCACATAACGCAATGCTCCAATCTCCAAGAAGAACTAAGCAAGGCAGATGGTATGTGGGGACCAAACAAGCAATTAACAGAAATGTGATAATGAGTGAACTTCCAATACTGATAGGATGTTCACAAGGTTTTTAATAAGGGCAAGACAGAGGAAAACACTGGTGACAAGTTAACATGGTTATTAACCTGTCTCTATTGTCATAACTGGCACAGTTATTGGAGTATTTAGTAGACCTGTGGTAGCTTGTTTGAAATTTTTTGCCGATCCTCTATTGACTTGGTGAGTGCTATATGTTAGCGGCTAACACTTATTATTTGGTTGTTGATGAGACTGGTAAGGGTGGGAGATGATCCTTCTTAGTAATCACATCTTCGTCATCGATGATCATACTCTTCCTTATCTCAACAAAAACCTCGACTAGACACTTATAATTGGGTATCAGTAGTGATAAGACCCAGATTACCGCAAGTATGATATCAGAGATTTTAAGCTACCTACTGCCCCAATCTCCAACCTGTCATCATTCTCCATGCTAGGAAATTTATTATAGCAATCACATTTTAACTTTCGAATATGTCTGCAGTTGTGAGCTTGAATTCTTGCAGAGACTCAATAGTCACAGCCGATCAAATTTTCAAGTTTTAAGTCAAGGGTCTTCCAGTAAATTTTTGAGTTTGCAGGCTTGTGAAATCCAAGAGCTCGACTGAAATCCAGAAATTTGACTGAGATAATCGTGTGCAATGGTTGATTGGTCTGCCCATGGTTTTGCTTGGTTTTGCTTGGTTGTTATGTATTGAGCCCTCTGCGAGATTGTTTATATGGGGCTTAGGAAAACTCAGTGCCATTTCAAAATGTTTGTGAATCTTGGCACTCCGATAAATACATTTTCATGGTTTTAATAACGGATAACATTTATTTTCATTTGGTGCCATTTTATGATACTGAGCCGCAAGGAAATTTGCTTCTAGATTGAAGCTTTTATTCCAGGAAGTGATGGAAATCTGTAATAACCTCCCGATGCCTACATGCCAGGGTTCACTCTTTACAATGGTGAATCATTTCAAAGCGGCTCTTTCTTCCTTATTCATTCTTCCTTAATTATGCAAAAAGCATGCTTCACCATCTCCATTGCTGTTATTACAACACATTGAAGTTGAAAGCATAATTTTGCTTAGAAATAGTGTAGAATGAAATCCCCAGAAAACATCACTTATATACGGTCATTCCGTGACTAATAGAAAAGGACAAATTTACTTACCAAGCTTCCCAAGCCTACTTTCCGTCATAGACCCCAATGTAGGCCTACATGGCTACTGACTGACTCATACTTTTATTGGAAAGTACATTGTATTGTCAGGTTTCTTGACATATTTTTGGAATTCCATGGAAAATCGTGGAATTTTACATTTCTGTTTTAGAGTTGACGTACCAGTTTATAGTGGATCAGCAGCCGATTGGAAACAAACTCTTTTTACAGTTTTGTGAAGAAGCCCAACTCGCCAAACATTCCTTAGACTTTTATAAAGATGTGGTAGGTACATACAGGCTGATGACTCCTATCTACGAGTCATCAGCTGTTCAGATCTTATCTCTCGTTGATAGAGTCAATGAACCAAGTTGCAACATTACTAGTTAGACTTGTTAGTTAGCCCATAACCCTATATAGGTAGGTAATCGCTTCACTGTAAATATGATGATCAGGGAGTAATTGGCTGGAAGTATCTGCAGGAAGCACTCCCTGTATCGTACATCAAGGTTTACTCAGGATATGTGTTGCCATTTTGTCCTTAACATGTGAACACGAACTTCGCCAGAGTATTAGTGATAGTCTTAGGCGTGTCATGCAAAGTTTTATCTCATGGTAGTTCTATTTGGCAGATTGTTGTAGTAAAGCTGTTTCACTGGATATTTAAGAGTCTCTTCATTATTGTTGAGACTGATTAAATTTTCTGTATGCTGCGCTGTCAGTGGTGCCAGTAGTACCCATATGGCCGACAGAAGCTAATCTGGGGAGCGCAGTACTCTATTTCGATTGGTTACAGCAATTAGTGATATTTCCCTATGCTCATTAAACTGGACAAGGTTGCGCCAGTAATGCTTGATGTTATTGAATGCCCAATTAAATTTCCAGTGGTCGGTGTATTCTAAATCTGAGACTTTTAGGTGTGATTATGAATAAGTAAGGTGCTTGAACTCCAAAATTGTCACGGTCACGGTATCAGGTCCCTCTGTCAGGACTGTCCTCGTCTAAAACTGGTGTTTCATGAATCGTACAGTGCAGAGGGCAGCTGCGTGTTAGAACTAATGTGGCTATCAGTCATGTACCAATATTCATTTTATCTTACAGGAGACAAAATAATAGTCCCCTCTCCTAATAAACAATTGCTTTTGTTGTACAATAGTTTTATTGTAAAAAGGATTTTGTCACCTCTCTCAATTACATACCGCTAAACGTCTTACTCAATAAGAATAAAAGTAAGTTTGTGTTTGTCTGTTTTTTTGTAGATTAGTTTTGAAATAAGTACAGAGGAGGAATTAGAAAGTAAACACCGAGAAATAGTAGAGAAGTATTTGACTAGAGAGGTAAGTTCTCACGTTTTTGCTGATCATCACCTGTTAATTCACTTTGTAAAGCTGAATTTGTGTATAACTATAAATTTGCATGAGCGACTGACATGTACTGCAAGCGTTGAGTAGGGTGAGGGTTTACACTTTGTGGTTAAGTTCTAATCACTGCATCTGGATGTTTGGAACGTTGCCGGAGTGGATTGGCCCAAGCATATCTATGAGTAATTACCCAAACAAGTTCACAACAGCCCACTCATTTCCAAGATTTGTGTGTGCTGTGTTGTCGGCGATCTTATGAGCTGTGAATCCTGAACCTGGGAGATGCTGCCATTATTGGCTCACTAGCAATTACAAATCCTATGAGAATTAATTATTGTACACATATGATTAGTAATAATTTAACCATCTTGCACATTCCTAGCATAGAGTGCTGAAGCCACCGACCTGATGCGTAGGGTTAACGGAATATCTACCGAACCACTCCCTAAATATTGAATTACTTTGCCATGACATCCTCTTTACTTGCACTAATGATGTGCCTGTGTGAAGTGAAGCTGATGTGGTCTATTTCTAGGCCATGAAGCATTCAACAGGGATGTACTGTGGTACAACCAGCTTTTTCCTACAGCCTTGAACCAATGTTATTGTCTAATTTTCCTGTTGCGCTTCCGTATTTCATTCAAGAACTTTTTTGCATATTGCATATGACTGATATTACACCATGGTATTCCCTCATGCCTTATTGTAAACTAGGCTTAGGATTAAAAAGTTTTTTGTTTGCAATCATATTTTATGAATGTTATTAATTTTTCTCTCTTTATTTTGTAGAGTCCTTCATTTTTAGATTACCTAGGTTGCTCAATTATAGAAAATTGTACAAAGGCTACATTTATCCGCAAGAACATTTTTGAAGACTGTATACAGTAAGTGACAGTATTGTATCCACTATCCATATCCATCTGACCGTACACATGCAGTTCAGATATTTTGCATGTAGAAAGTAATACACTCTATCCCAGCCCTAGTGAGCATTTTGCACTGCCTGCCAAAACTCGCTTTTCCCAGATTTCAGTTGCATCAAATATAAAAATTTACAATTATTCAATGAAAACCTTATATGTTCTCTCGTGTTTATGCTATGCATCATGAGACACTGTCTTATGTACGTTTTAAAACATCCAACATGAAAATAGTTATGTGCCAACTACTGACAATTTTCTGCAAATTAAATGTAATTGTAATTCACCCTCTAATTTCCTGTAGTCATTTTCGCTTGCCCAATCATCTATGCATGTGTGGCTATTTTCGATACTGTTTATCTGATTTTGATGACGAGATGACTAAATCTATTCGTATGACATGGGGGTTTTGCTCTTTCACTGATTTTTACTGTATCCATCTCTGTCAAAGTAATTGGAATTTTTACTTTTTCTAGTATTGTCTTACACCTCACAGCATGTTTTATTTACTATTCTCCTTTCAGCGAAACGAAGAAGTATCTTAGTCAAGATCCATTCAAACAGTTTCTAGAGAGTAAACATTTCAAACGCTATCTACAATGGAAATGGTTAGAATTGTAAGTTGGATCAGGAAAAATTCTTGCGCTGTCAACAACCATATCTTCTTGTGTCTCACATCTGTGCCAATTTCATGAAATGCGTCATTGTTGTTTACCTGGCGATTCTTGAAGACACTTTTTGGAGGAGGATGATTCCGGCATTCTCAGAAGCATTGTATTTGTTGAGACCCAGCTTGAGTTCCCACTCCGTGTGTGGCACCCTCAATTTTGCCACCAGTAGGCCTTGTGTGTTTATATGATCGTACAAGTACATTGTGTTATTTAGTAGAAGTTGAGACTGAGGATAAAACTTGGCTTTATAATAAGAATGCCATGAGAATGAGACATAACATAAGTACTGTACATGTATATGTGAATATGTTGTTTCAAGTTAGTATAACCCACTGTCCAACCATCCATGATACATAAATGTGGAAAAGAAAATGCACAGAATCGGAACTTAAGTGTACAGGCTGTTAGCTGATGGTAAAAATAAGTAGAAGTTAACACAGCCATGACTCAATTCACTCCCACTTTCTCTTGATTATAGGGTGTAATGACTGTGATTAACTTGCTTTTGTCTCAAGGAGCAAGACAATGTCTGATGGTTAGGACTAAAATGTGTTCAGTCTGGCTGTGCACCATTTGGTGAATCTGAAGTGTGTATGCTATCCCGCTGCACGATATCTGCCAAGCTTGCAGAATGTATTTAGAGTTACTCTGATTTATCTGTCAATAATTAGATCAATACTCTGTAGCAGTCATTTGTACTTGATGAAATGTCGTGATTAACATTTACTGTGCACATCCTATAAACGTAAGAGGTCTGTTTGTGTAATTTTAGAGCTCCAGTTACGAAGAACACGTTTCGAATGTACCGCGTGCTTGGGAAAGGGGGCTTTGGAGAGGTGTGTGCGTGCCAAGTGAAGGCAACTGGCAAGATGTATGCGTGTAAAAAACTAGACAAACGACGGTTGAAAAGGAGGAAAGGAGAGCCCATGGCTTTGAATGAAAAGCAAATTCTACAAAAAGTCAATTCTAGATTTGTTGTAAGTTGATTTGAAATGACCTTGCCTGCCTCGTGTACTAACCCACCACTTGTTCGGTAAGGCAAAGGCAATTCGATAAGGGAAGGAAAGGAAGTGATAACTAGGAAACGCCTTTATTGTTTGACATTAGTTAGGCGTTCATGTCATACTTATAAAGTGATGGTACTCTACGGGTGCCACCAAAATAAGATGATGTGAGTGATTTATGATAACAGCCTACCCAGCATTGTAGAGTATTTAGGAAGAGGTGAGCATGTCTTTGTAGTATGAAGGGAACAAAGAGTAAAGTACTAGAGATTGGTGCAGCTGGCAACTGTGATCATTCTTGGCACTTTGTGAACTGCTGCATTGCATACAATCAGCTCGGGCCTAACTTGAATGTGAATTTACAACACACATTGCACAGCCCATTGGCGCAAAAACAAAATTGCTTGTATCGCCTTTGTTGTGTCATATTCTATAGACAGTTATTCTAGAGTGGCTTCTTATTCCCTAAGTGATTGGTAATATGCTCATAGCTAGGGCCCTCCGACCAGACTCAGGCTATGTCAAGGCTACATGACGTGCGACAACTTCTGAGGGCAAACCATTGTCCAATCTACTATTTATTTTTGTGTGATTCTAACTAGTTTTGAAGATAATTTTTTATGGTTTTGCTAGGTAAGTTTAGCGTATGCATTTGAGAGTAAAGACGCGCTTTGCTTAGTGCTGACACTAATGAATGGTGGTGATCTCAAGTTCCATATACACAATCTCGGACAACCTGGCTTTGAGGAAGAGAGGGCGAGATTTTACGCAGCTCAAATCTGCTGTGGCCTACAGCACTTACATAAAAAGAGAATCGTTTACAGGTAAGATGAATGACAGTCGTGGGAGATGTGGGTAGGAAAGCTCTGGTGTGGGTAAAAAACAAATAATAGCATTACGCATTTGGTGGTCATAAATGAACAGGTATAATTATATGAGAGTAATAAACTACAAAAGTGAGGTCATTTAACCAATAAGCGACCTCCTCAATGCCCTGATATTCTTCCTGCATCATGTAAGTTATAAAATTACTGCCTGGGTTGCTTCGTCTCCAGGCATTGCGTGTTGTACAATGGGAGTTGGACGTCTTACAGCCATGTCTTTGGATTGAAATTGGTAGTGTAGGCTACTTCTTATGCTAAATTTCCACGATGACTTACCACTTGAGGGTGGTAATAAAGGATCAAAAAGTGGTTACTGCCTTTGTTGACGATAGCTTAATGCAGCGCTTTAGTT
>ERZ1740072.1123-NODE-1123-length-10433-cov-5.851706_pt1 | contig 10433 bp, 9 predicted proteins | sample MGYA00581733_ERZ1740072 | MGnify/ENA primary metagenome ERZ1740072 (study PRJEB43018, sample SAMN04849741) | marine metagenome | isolation source: floating plastic debris | place: Pacific Ocean | collected 2008-08-30 | study: EMG produced TPA metagenomics...
CGGTGTACCCAAAATCAAATAAAAACATGCTCATTTGATGCGCATTGTGACCCGGCTTGTAGAATGCCTAGTGAGCTATCGTGTCACATTCTGGCGAGTTGTCGGTGACTTCGTGCATCTTCCCTGGAAATTTCTCAAATCTATTGGAATGCCAGAAACGCTTATGAGCGGGTGGGCCTCCAACACGTGAATGGACCGGATGTACAAGAGCGCTACGCGCAAGCAAATCATCGTGTTGCTTGTGCGCACTGGGTCGATTTGATCAAGGTCCAGACGCTGGAATCCGGGGTTGGGACGGTGACAAGGGAAGCGTCAACTCGGTCTCTGCCTGGTTTCCTAGAACTTCCAAATCATTTTTTTCAAGGAAGAATTCCACCGACCTGCTTTTGCGATCAAAGTCAAAATGACCCCAAGAATGCGTGTGTTTGAACATTTTTGCAACCGATTGCAAAAATCTGTTGACGCGGGCAGTACCTTGAACGCACTCTGGCAACGCAAGCAGAGTCGCGGTTCTGACCAGCGGCCAGATGGGGAGAGACATGCTCGACTTTGGGTTGAACCAAGTCACGATGGCCAACGTTCCGATCGATGAATTCATCGAGACTGCATCCCGTTTGGGTATGGTTGGCGTAGAGCTGCGCAATGATCTCGGACGACCCGTTTTCGATGGGCAACCCGCCGACAGGATCAGGCGGTCGCTCCGCGACCGTGGGGTGCGCCTCTTGGGTCTATCACAGGTTTATCCATTTAATCGCTGGTCGGATGGAATTGCGGATGCCGTACGTGCGCTAATCGATTTGGCGGTTGAGGTGGAGGCGGACACCATCAGCCTCATCCCGTGCAATGACGGAACTGGTCTTGATGTTGCGTCAAGACAGAATGAATTGGCATGCGCGCTTGAGCGATGCCTGCCGCTACTGGAAGCCGCAAACATGGTGGCACTGGTCGAGCCGCTTGGATTTGCAAGATCATCCCTGCGCGACAAGGCAGATCTGGTTGCAGCGATCGAAGCTCTGGGGGCGCATTCCCGTTTCCGATTGGTACATGACACGTTCCATCACACCTTGTCTGGCGGAGGCTCGGTTTATCCGGAACATACCGGGATCGTGCATGTCTCGGGTGTGACCGACGCCGATGTGCTTGTGCGGCAGATGGAGGACGAGCATCGCGTTTTGGTGGATGCCAATGATCGCCTCGGAAACCTCGATCAGATCTTTGCATTGCGGGATGCCGGTTATCAGGGAGCTTATTCGTTCGAATGCTTTTCCCCGGACATACATCGTCATCATTCGGTCGAAGACGCCATCAGGACATCAATGAATTTCATTTCCTCGCAACTGCAGAAGGAGATCGCTGCATAGCTGGGATGAAGTGCCCCGTACGGGGCGATCCGGAGAATTAATAGGTGTGCCGGACACCAACCTTGGGAGGAAACCAAATGAAGAATACTCTGATTGGCGCAAGCTTGGTGGCGCTGACCGCGACCGGTGCGATGGCACAAGAAATCGGCGCAACCTTTTCGCGGTTCGACGACAACTGGCTGACAGTTCTGCGGACGGGCATGGTGGAATACGCAGGCACCATTGACGGTCTGTCCTACCAGCAAGTGGACGCATCCGACGACTTGGCAAAGCAAATCGACCAGGTGAAGGATTTTGTTGCCAATGGTGTCGACGCCATCATCGTGAATATCGTTGATACTTCTGCTGGTGCTGCTGTTTCTGCGGCTGCCGGCAACGTGCCGCTGGTTTATGTGAACCGCGAGCCAGACAATGTGAACGAACTACCGCCGACGCAGGCGTTCGTGGCCTCGAATGAAATCGAATCCGGCACTCTGTCCGCCTTCGAAATCTGCAAAAACCTGCGTGCAGAGGGCAAAGGCAACGGCGCGCGCGGCTACCTGATGAACGGACAGCTCTCCAACCAGGCTGCGGTTCAGCGCTCCAAGGATGTTTATGATGTCATTGGCATGGACATGTGTAACTTTATGGAGATCATCGATGAACAGCCAGCAAACTGGTCGCGTGATGAAGCCCAGGATCTCATGACCAACTGGATGTCGTCGGGTGAGCCGTTCGACTTTGTGCTGGCCAACAATGATGAAATGGCCATCGGCGCGATTCAGGCGATGAAAGCGGCCGGGATGGACATGGCGGACGTTCAGGTTGGCGGCGTTGACGCATCGCAGGACGCGCTCGTTGTGATGGCTGCAGGTGACTACGACGTCACCGTTTTCCAGGACTCAGTGGGTCAGGGCACAGGTTCGATCGATGCCGCGCTCAAGCTGATCGCAGGAGAAGACGTGGACAGCAAAGTCTACATCCCCTTCGTTCTTGTCACACCGGACAACATGAACGATTTCCTGGAAAAAAACTGAGTGCCCAAACTGCACTGAGTTTGAGCGGTGCGGCGACGCACCGCTCTCCTTACCTTACACTTACGGGAGGCGAAAATGGCGGATACCAGCCACGGAACCGGCGGTCTGACCTTCGACAATTCCAAACGGTCATGGCCGAATGAACTGAACATTCTTTTGGCGCTGGTCATCATCATCATCGTCTTTGAAATTATCGGCCAGACCGCCCCCTATATGCGCGGTCAAAGCTTCTTGTTTGATACGAAAGACCGCTTTGACAGCATATTCAATGAAGCCCGATTGCAGATCATCATTCTGCAGGTCGCGATCATCGGGATCATCGCTCTTGGTGTGACGCAGGTGATCATAACGGCGGGCATCGACCTGTCATCCGGACCGCTGGTTGCCGCAACTGCAATGGTCGCGATGAGTTTTGGGCAAACCGAACTGGTCAACGGGCAACCCAATCCCAAGGCACTTTTTGGGCCATGGGCCATGGACCTTCCGGTGATGATACCCGTTGTGGTCGGTTTGGCGTTTGGCGCTTGTATCGGGGCTATCAATGGCACGTTCATTGCCTATTTGCGCATCCCACCCTTCATTGCGACGCTTGGCATGTTTCTCATTTGCCGGGGGATTGCCCTGTGGTGGTCGGGTGGCAACCCGATTTCTTTCCCCACAGAGCAATTCGCGTTCATCGGATCGGGTATGATGCCTGTTGTCTGGTTCATCGTGCTGGCCATCATCTTCCAGATCATCATGAGCTACACAGTCTATGGCAAGCATACATACGCAATAGGGTCGAACGAAGAAGCGGCCCGTATGTCGGGGATCAATGTGAAGCGTCACAAGGTCATGGTTTACATGATCGCATCGATGCTGGCGGCTTTTGCCGGTATCGTGCTCAGCTCGAAAGCCTCGACCGCGCAGGCAGGTATGGGCGAGTTTTACGAGCTATTTGCGATTGCCATGGCCGTCATCGGTGGCATCAGCCTGCAGGGCGGGCGCGGGTCCATCATTGGTACGGTGTTGGGCGCGATGGTACTCGGGGTGATCCGGTCCGGCTTTACCTACATCAAACTCGATGGCTCTTATCAACTTATGGCAATGGGCTGCATCATCATAGCGGCGGTTGTACTCGACCAGTACCGACAGAGAAACCGAGCTTGAGGAGGGCCTGACATGAGTGACATCGTTCTGAAAACAGAAGACCTGACCAAACACTACGGCGGCGTGCACGCGTTGCAGGGCGCGAACTTCGAGCTGAAACGCGGCGAGCACGTAGCAATCATGGGTGACAACGGCGCAGGGAAATCCACGTTTGTGCGTCAGATCACTGGGGTGGAGCAACGCACCCGTGGCAAGGTCTGGCTATACGGCGAAGAGGTTGATTTCGCAGGTCCGCTGGACGCGCGAGAGGCCGGTATTGAAACCGTTTTCCAGACACTGGCCCTAGCCGATCACCTGGACGTGCCGGACAATCTGTTCCTTGGTCGGGAAAAAACCAAGTGGGATTGGCTTGGCCCCTTCCGGGTTCTGGATTACAAGGCGATGCGGCAAGACACGATGGATGCGTTGCAACGAACCGGGGTGAAGATCCCCAACATCCGTAACACTATCGAACGTATGTCCGGTGGACAGCGCCAGTGTGTCGCCATAGCCCGCACTGCGTCTTTCAGTTCCAAATTGACGATCATGGACGAACCGACGGCGGCCCTTGGGGTGCAGGAAACGGCGCAGGTCGAAAACATCGTTCGTACGTTGAAGGAAGCAGGCCAGCCTTTGATTTTGGTGTCGCACAACATGCGCCAGGTATTTGATCTGGTGGATCGCATCATCGTCTTCCGCAGGGGCCGTATTTGCGCCAATCTGGATATCAAGAACGACGACTATACGGGGGAGGATGTTGTGTCCTACATCACCGGGGCAAAGACAGGCGAAGAATACATGGAAACTGCAACCTGATGGCTCTGAGGCTGGCCATACTTGGTGCGGGCCGGATCGGGCAGGTCCATGCCAAAGCTGTCGCGTCTGTCCCGGGGGCGGAACTCGTCGCTGTGGCGGAACCTTTTGCCGAGATGGCCGAGCAGATGCGCACCCAATATGGCTGCGATATCCGCGAGATCGATCAGATTGCAGCTTCGGATGACGTGGATGCGGTGGTAATCTGCACGCCCACGGACACCCATGCGGATCTGATCGAGCAACTCACCGCAGCCGGCAAAGCTGTCTTTTGCGAAAAGCCTATCGACCTGAACGTGGAACGGGTGCGCGCCTGTCTGACATCGGTTGAGGCTGCGGGCGGTCGCCTCATGTTGGGGTTTAATCGCCGTTTCGATCCGGACTTTATGGCGGTGAAAGCCGCCATCGATGAGGGCAAGATCGGTGAGGTCGAGATGATCAACCTCACCTCGCGCGATCCCGGTCCACCGCCTTATGACTACATTACCCGGTCCGGGGGCATTTTTCGCGACATGATGATCCATGACTTTGACGTGGCCCGCTGGCTGCTGGGCGAAGAGGTCACATCCGTCTATGCCGCCGCCTCTGTCCTGACGGATGCGGAAATCGGCAAGCTGGGTGATTTTGACAGCGCCAACGTGATCCTGACCACGGCGTCGGGCAAGCAGTGCACCATCACCAACTCGCGGCGTGCCACTTATGGGTATGATCAAAGGATCGAGGTCCATGGGTCGGGCGGGTCCGTTTCGGCCAGTAATCAGCATGAGGCGAATATCGAGATCGCGGATGCAACGGGATATCACCGCCCGCCCTTGCTGAACTTCTTCATGACGCGCTACGTCGCGGCCTATGCCAATGAGATTGCCGCCTTTGTTCGGGCGTTGCGTGACGGGGGCGCGATGCCGACCACCGGTACGGATGGATTGAAAGCGCTGGAACTGGCCGAGGCTGCCGTCAAATCGGTCGAGACACAGATGGCTGTGCGGCCCGGATAAGGGGCGAGGTGCAATGGGATATTATACGCAAGACGACTGCCGGATTGACGATTTCAAAGCGCTGATTGCGCAGCCCCTCGATTCCGCTCAACTGCGCTTTGCCTCTGAGGTTGTCGGAAACATTCCTGTTTATTCGACGGCGGATACCACTGCGGCACTGAACGACCCCACCGACAGGCAAGCGCTGATGGCAGAATGGGCGCGGGTCATTGGCGATCTGTCTGGTGCCGTTGTCCTCAAAGGTGCGGTTCCGGACCTTGACGCGCTGGATCAGGCGACCGCCATATTCGAACAGGTCATCGCGGAAGAAAGGGCCACAAACAGCGGTGGGGACCATTTCGGCGAACGGGGTGCGAATGACCGGATCTGGAATTCGCTTCAGAAGCTGTGTCTGCGTGCCCCGGCGGTCTTTGCCCGCTATTTTGCGGCTCCTGTTGTTGCGGCGGTCAGTGAGGCGTGGCTGGGCCCCTGGTACCAGATGACCACGCAGGTAAACCTTGTCCGTCCCGGCGGCAAAGCGCAGGTGTGTCATCGCGACTACCACCTTGGCTTTATGACCGGCGCGCAGGCGCAGTCCTTTCCCGTTCACGCCCATCACCTGTCGCCGACGCTGACTCTGCAAGGGGCGATTGCCCATTGCGATATGCCCGTCGAAAGCGGGCCGACCAAGCTGTTGCCGAATTCGCAACGCTATGGACCGGGATACATTGCGATGCTCATGCCCGCGTTTCAGGAGGCGTTCGAAGATCATTGTGTGCAGTACCCGTTGGAAAAGGGCGACGGGCTGTTCTTTAACCCGGCGCTGTTTCATGCGGCGGGTGACAACCGGTCTGTGGATATCGAGCGGATGGCAAACCTGATGCAGATCGGATCACCAATGGGGCGCACGCTGGAACGGATCGACCGCACCGCGATGACCCGCGCCCTGTTTCCTGCCCTGTGCGATCTGGGGTTGACGGGACAAGCGCGCGCCGCCGCGATTACGGCCGCCGCAGAGGGCTATCCCTTTCCCACCAACCTAGACACCGACCCGCCCATTGGCGGGCTCGCCTCGGAAAGCCAGGCTGAGCTTCTGGCGCGCGCCGTTGATGAAGGCATGAGTGAATCCGAATTCGAAATTGCTCTTGTCGAGAACCAGACCAGACGATTGCCATAGCCAAGAGAACTTATGCCTGATCTTTTGAAAAAACCTTTTGGTACACGCGGCAAGGTGCATGATATTACTCCGGCCTCTGCCGGGTGGCGCTATGTTGGATTTGGTCTTTATCACCTGCGGGCGGGGGATACGGCCAGCGAAGTGACAGGCGACTGCGAGGTGATCCTCGTGATGGTCGAAGGCAAGGTGCAGATCACCGGAGCCGGGCAGGATTGGGGTGTGCTGGGCGACCGGATGGACGTGTTCGAGAAGACGCCGCCCCATTGCCTCTATCTGCCAAACGGCACCGACTGGCAGGCCGTGGCAGAGACGGATTGCGTGATCGCCGTGTGCTCTGCCCCCGGCAAGGGCGGACACGTTGCTCGCCGCATTGGTCCCGACGGCATGACGCTGACAGAACGCGGCAAAGGCGCGAACACCCGCCACATCAACAACATCGCAATGGAGGCAGAGGACTATGCCGACAGCCTTTTGGTCACGGAGGTTTTCACCCCGAACGGCCACTGGTCCAGCTTTCCCAGTCACCGGCATGACGAAGATGACTTTCCCCGCATCACCTACCTTGAGGAAACTTATTACCACCGGCTGAACCCTTCGGACGGGTTTGGCATCCAGCGGGTCTATACCGACGATGGCAGTCTGGATGAAACCATGGCGGTGAGCGATGGTGACGTTGTCTGCGTTCCGCGCGGGCACCATCCCTGCGGTGCGCCATACGGGTTTGATATGTATTACCTCAATGTGATGGCAGGCCCTTTGCGAAAATGGCGTTTTGTCCCCGCACCGGAGGTCGAATGGATTATGGAACGTGACGGGTGACTTGCGTTCGACTGTAAAGAAGGCAGAAGGCGGCAGGCTAAGCCCCACCATTCCAATATTGGCTGAAAGACTGTTTGCCGTGCCGCTGGCATACTGACAGTATTAGCGCGCATGGAAGGGGCAGAATGGCGATAACGTTGAAGGAAGTGGCCGAGCGCGCCGGGGTGTCCCGTTCCGCAGTTTCAAGGGCTTTTACACCCGGGGCGTCAGTGTCGCGAAAGATGCGCGAACGGGTCGAAAAGGCTGCGACCGATCTGGGCTATCACCCCAATGCTTTGGCTTCGTCCCTGACCACGGGCAGGACCAAAATGATTGGTCTGATATCCAACAACTTCCACATTCCGTTTTTCCTCGAAGTCTTCGATCTTTTCACAAGTGGCCTGCAAGAACGTGGCTTGCGGCCTTTGCTGGTCAACCTGTCTAACGAAACCGATCCGCAAAATTCCGTGCGCATGTTGCGTGCCTATTCGGTGGACGGAGTGATCGTCGCATCCTCTACATTACCGCCGGGCTTTTCGCGGGCTTTTCGAGACGCAGGCATGCCGGTGGTTCATAGTTTTGGGCGCTATTTGGAAACGCCTCATGTCGACATCATTGGCATCGACAATATTGAGTGTGGTCGTATCGCGGCGCGCGAACTGATCGCGCGGGGATATCGTTCAGTGGCATTCATGGGTGGGCCGGAAAATGCCACATCGACACAGGACCGCATGACCGGGTTTCTTGAGGCATTGTCCGAGTATTCTGAGATCACGGTCAGTTATTCCTTCGCCGAGGATTACACCTTTGATGCGGGGCGCACTCAGATGCAGTCTTTGTTGAATGACACTCCCGCCGAGGCCTATTTCTGCGGAGACGATGTTTTGTCGATCGGCGCGTTATCCGCCATTTCTGACGCTGGGTTATCGGTGCCCGACGACATCGGCATTGTCGGCTTGAATGACATGGAAATGGCGCGCTGGGAAAACATCAACCTGACGACGATCCATCAGCCCATCGCAGACATCATTGATGCGTCTATAGAAAAGGTCACAAGCGTACTGGGTGATACGGAACAAGCGCCAGAGGCGCGCTTGTTTCCGTGCCGCGTCATTGAACCCGGCACTGTACGACCATAGCGGTGAGCCGATTGATTTAGCAGAACATCGGTGGACGTGCGTCCATCCATTCACCACCCGCGCGGGCTGAGGCCACGGCGGTGTGGACGGCTGCCATTGACCGTACGCCCGCGTCTGCTCCGGGCAGCCCGTCACGGGCCTCTCCACGGATTGCGTCGGCAAGATCGCAGTAGATGTTGGCGACGGCCAGCGGGAAACCTTCGGGGTGGGCAATGGCGACACGAGACAGGCGTGTTGCGTCTTCAAACAGCCCGCCTTCACCCTTTTCCATAATCTGCGTACGTCCACCCAGCGGCGTGTAAATGAGCTGGTTTGGCTGTTCAGCATGCCACTTCAACCCGCCAGTTTCCCCAAACACCTGAATCTCAAACCCATGCTGGCGGCCAATGGCGACGGATGACGTCCACAACCGCCCAACTGTCCCGCCGGCCATACGGAAGTTGACCATGGCGTCATCTTCCAACTCGCGGCTGGGAATGGTCGAGGCGAAATCGGCAGAAAGCTTTTTCACGTCATCATCACAGATGAAGCTGGCCATGTGCATGGCGTGAATGCCGCAATCTGCGAACTGACCCGACACGCCTGCCATGGCCGGATCATAGCGCCAGCGCACACGCGGGTTGTCGGCATCGCCTGCGTCGCCATGATGGCCATGGCTGAAATTGGTGACCACAAGACGGATCTTGCCAAGCTCACCCGCCCGGACCATGGCACGCGCCTGCCGCACCATCGGATAGGCGGAATAGGCGTAGTTGACGGCCATGACCTTGCCCGATTTTTCGGCCACGCGCACAATCTCTTCACCCTCTTCGACCGTCATGGTCATGGGCTTTTCGCACAGCACATTGAACCCGGCCTCAAGGAATTGCTTGGTGATTTCGAAATGCGTGGCGTTGGGTGTGGCTATGGTCACCAGATCCACCCGATCCTCGCAGTTCTTCTCGCCTTCCAGCATCTCTTGCCAGTCGCCATAGGCGCGATCATCCGCGATGCCCAACTGGCGGGCATAGGCGCGCCCTTCTTCTGGCCGGTGATCCAAAGCACCTGCGGTGAATTCGAACAGGCCGTCAGCCTGTGCGCCCAGACGGTGTGCTGGTCCGATCTGGCTGCCTTCGCCGCCGCCGATCATGCCCCATTTCAGTTTTGCCATAGTCTTTGGTCCTTCATGCGAAGCCGATGGTTTCGAGGTACTCGCGGTTCTTGCGGGCATCGCCCAGCGGGTCGGGATCCAGCGTCGGATCGCAATCCTGCTCGATCGTGCACCAGCCTTCGAACCCGCTGTCCAGCAGCAGTTGGCGCACGGCTGGAAAGTCGACCTCGCCCTCGGACAGATTGCAGAAAATGCCCTGCCCGCAGGCGTCATAGAACCCGGTGCGATTGGCGATTGCTTCGGCTTTCACCTGCGCGCTCGTGGATTTGAAATGCACATAGGTGATCCGGTCCATGTGCCGTTTCATGAAGGCGACGGGATCAAAGCCTGCATAGGTGCAGTGGCCGGTATCGATGCACAGCTTGAGCGTGTCCGCATCGACTTCGGCAAGGATGCGCTCGACCTCGGGTTCGAAATCCATGAAGCCGCCCGCATGGGGGTGCAGTTCGGGGATCAGGCCGTAGTCTTCGGCGCCCAGTTTGGCGACCGTCACGATCCGATCCCGGTAGGCGGCCCATTCGGCGTCGTCCATCTGCTTGGCCTCGCTTGCGCGGCCAGCGGTTGGGGCGCGGCGGGGCGAAATGCTGTCGATCAGCACGAAGTGTTCGGCCCCGTGGGCTTTCAACGCCTCGCAGGTCCGTTTGGCCCCATCCAGCACGTCATCCCATTGGGCCGGGTCGTGAAAGGCGCGGAAAACCACGCCGCCGATCAGCTCAAGCCCGAATTCGTCCAGAGCCTCGCTCAATTCGGCGGGGTCTTCAGGCATGAAGCCGACAGGCCCCAACTCGATGCCCTTGTATCCCGCCTCGGCACACTCTTTCAGCACGGTGCGCCATGTGGGATTTCGGTCATCCTGAGCAAACTCGACACCCCAGGA
>ERZ1740072.1124-NODE-1124-length-10422-cov-5.590335_pt1 | contig 10422 bp, 10 predicted proteins | sample MGYA00581733_ERZ1740072 | MGnify/ENA primary metagenome ERZ1740072 (study PRJEB43018, sample SAMN04849741) | marine metagenome | isolation source: floating plastic debris | place: Pacific Ocean | collected 2008-08-30 | study: EMG produced TPA metagenomics...
ACACGCCCAACAGGCACTGTTGGGCCGCGCCGGTCCGCCCCCACGGGGCGGCGCGAGTGCGCCACCCCTCGGACCGGCGCGTGCGGCGCTGTTGGGCTTATCTCGGGTCTAGGGTTGGGTGCTTCAGGCCGGGACGCGCGCCATGCTCATGGCCGGAACGGACAGTTCCAGACCGTCGGCGTAAACCACATAAGGCGCCGCAAAGCCAAGCCGCACCAGCGTCATGTCACGCGCGCCAAGGGCTGTGATGTATTCATCATCAATCAGGCACCCTGCCGGCATCACCGCCTGGGTTGCACCGCGCAGGGCTTGCGCGCGCCAGTCCCGCACCAGCACCATCTGAGACGCGGGAAGCATCGCATGATGGGTCGGTTTCCTGTCGCCCAGCGATCCGGCTGAAATCTTGACCGCCTCCTCGCTCACGCGCACGGTTTGGATCGCGGCAAGGGGCACGAGGCCCGCATTACGCGTTACGATCCGATCGCCGGGCGAAAGATATTCGTGCGCAATGGGGGCATGTGCCCGCTCAATTCGCGCCCGACCGTATTCGGTTTCATGGCGTCTCTCTTTTTACAACCTGCCTCTAGGTTATGGTGACGATACGTCAAAATTTCTTAAATGTCGTCCGTTTGCGTGCAAATTCTGCAGCACTGGTGCGCGAATACCTCTCGCAACTGCTGTCAGGCTTTGCTAATGCAGCGCGCATGCGGGTGTGGCGGAATTGGTAGACGCACCAGATTTAGGTTCTGGCGCCTTTGGCGTGGGGGTTCGAGTCCCTTCACCCGCACCATTCTCAACCATTCGATTGTGCGTATCAGGCCACCCACTCCTGTTAATCCCCCAGCTCACGGCCTTAGCGTTTGTCCAAGCAGTGGTTAGCAAATGCGAAGTATGAGACATCCCTTGCCTTGGCTATGCTGCCGTCATTCCTTGTGAAAACTCTGCTGAGGAAATGCAATGTCGGATGAGATCGTAGATACGCTTGTTGTTGGGGGCGGCCAGGCCGGACTGGCCATGAGCGAGCACCTGAGCAAGCACGGGATCGCACACCTTGTTCTTGAGCGTCACCGTATCGCTGAACGCTGGCGCAGTGCACGCTGGGACTCGCTGGTTGCCAATGGTCCAGCGTGGCACGACCGCTTTCCAAGTCTGGAAATCTCCGATGTGGGCCCGGATGACTTTGCCTCGAAACACCACATGACGTCCTATTTCGAAGAGTTTGTGGACAAGATGCAGGTCCCCATTCGTTGTGGGGTTGAGGTGATGTCGGTGACAAAGACGCCGGACGGCGCGGCCTTTGTCGCCGAGACGTCCGAAGGGACCATTCGCGCGCGCAATGTCGTTGCCGCAACGGGGCCGTTTCAAAATCCGGCCATTCCTCCTCTGGTGCCTGAACAGGTGGGCCTCGTTCAAATGCACTCCACCGCCTATCGCAATCCGTCGCAATTGAACGATGGCGGTGTTTTGGTGGTGGGAGCGGGGTCGTCCGGGTCGCAAATTGCCGAAGAACTGCTCGATGCGGGGCGCGATGTATATCTGTCTGTTGGTCCGCACGATCGCCCGCCACGCAGCTACCGCGGGCACGATTTTGTCTGGTGGTTGGGTGTGCTCGGCAAGTGGGAGATGAAATTGCCGCCTGCGGGGGCCGAGCATGTAACCATAGCCGTGAGCGGCGCACATGGTGGTCAGACTGTGGATTTCCGGCGCTTTGCGGCCAAGGGCATGACATTGGTAGGGATGACACGTGACTGCGAGAACGGAGTCATGCGGTTTGCGCCGGATCTGGCGGGCAATATCGGGGCAGGGGATGCCAACTACCTTTCGATCCTTGATGAAGCAGATGAATACGTCGCCCGCGAAGGCCTTGATCTGCCGCCCGACCCAGAAGCCCGCATAATGCGGCCTGATCCAGAGTGCGTCACCAACCCGGTGCTGGAGCTCGACCTCGCAAAAGCAGGGATACGGACGATCATCTGGGCGACGGGATTTACGCAGGATTTTGGGTGGTTGAAGGTGGATGCCTTTGACGCGCACGGCGCGCCACAGCACGTGCGGGGCGTGTCGTCCGAACCGGGGGTCTATTTTCTGGGCCTGCCGTGGCTTTCGATGCGAGGATCATCCTTCATCTGGGGCGTTTGGGTCGATGCAAAGCATCTTGCAGAACACATCGCGACCTCGCACCAAAGCGACGTCGCAGTGTGATGCAAACGACCGACCTTCTGCGGAACCTGATTGCGTTTCCAACCGTCAGTGCCGACCCCAACCTGGACCTGATCCGATATTGTGAGACGCTGTTGTGCGACGTTGGTGCTCAGGTTGAGGTCATCAAGGATCAAAGCGGTCACAAGGCCAATCTTTACGCCACGATCGGGCCGTTGGACCGCTCCGGTGTTCTGTTGTCGGGGCATACAGATGTGGTGCCTGTGGTGGGGCAAAACTGGACTGTGCCGCCGTTTGAGATGACAGAACGTGACGGGCTGCTATTCGGGCGCGGAAGCGCTGACATGAAAGGGTTCGTGGCCTGCGCGATGGCGGCAGCATTGCGTGCGGCAAGGCTTGACCTCAAAACACCGCTGCACCTCGCGCTGTCTTATGACGAAGAGATTGGGTGCGTCGGGGTACGTTCGCTGATCGACATGCTGGCCGCGGCACCGATCCGCCCTCGTTTCTGCATCGTGGGGGAGCCGACATCGATGCAGGTCGCCACGGGCCACAAGGGCAAGTCGGCGGCACGTCTTGTCGCGACGGGGCAAGAGGGGCATTCCGCGCTGGCGCCCAAGGCACTCAACGCCATTCACATGGCTTGTGACATTATCAGCTTCATCAGAGACCTTCAGGACAAGCTCGCCACGACGGGCGCGAGCGACGCGGCTTATGACGTGCCCTACACGACCCTGCACGTGGGTCTGATCGAAGGGGGAACGGCCTTGAACATCGTGCCCAACAGATCGGAATTTCTGTTCGAGATCAGGAATTTGATCGAGGATAATCCGCAAGAGATTCTGGCGCAAATAAAGGGGTATGCAGACCATTACGTGCGAGATTTGCACAAAGACTTTCCTCACGCCGACATCTCGATAGAGGTTACAAACACCTACCCACCGCTCAACACCGACCCGGACAGTGACGTGGTTCAACTGGTGCAGGGCCTCAGCGGGCACAACGCAGCACTGAAGGTTGCGTTTGGGACGGAAGGGGGGCTGTTCTCTTCGCGGCTGGATGTGCCGACGGTGGTATGTGGGCCGGGGTCCATGGCACAAGGGCATAAGCCGGATGAGTACGTCAGCGTCGCGCAGCTTGACGCCTGTGATGCCATGTTGGATGCGCTGTTACAGCGGTTGGTTGCGGGGCTTTGAACGCCCTTAGGGCGTCACGTCCATGCCCGACACGTGATCAAAGAACGCGGCCACAATGGCAGAGCGTTGATCGGCGCGCATTGTGGCAAGACCCAGCATCAACGGTTTGACCGGCTCGCGCACAGGTCTGAACGCAAGTTCGATCCCCTCGGGCGACAGGGTGTGTTCTGTGCCGATATTGACGAGACTGTAGCCATACCCGTGTGCGACCAACGACCGGACCAGCGCAAGGTCAGTGGCCCGTTCGGCGATGTTGGGTTGGGTGTTGGCCATTTGGAAAGTGGACAGAAAGTAATCCCGGCTCAGGGGCAGATCGAGAAGGACCATGGGGTCTGGCTCCAACGCCTTGAGAGACACGTCAGCTTGTGTAGCCATCGGGTGGTCGATGGGCAGCATGACCTTCGGCGCAAGGGATGTGAGCGGGTGAAAATCTATGTCGACCGGCAACTGCATATCGTAAGTGATCGCGACATCAATTTCAGCCCGCCCCAAAATACGGAATAACTCAACCTGATCGCCCATATGCAAGGAAACTTGAGCGTCAGGAAATGCATCCTCAAACGAGCGGCGGAACCGCGCGCTGACCACCGGCGCGATGGTCGACAGTGCGCCGATGGAGATCGGACCGCGTGGCAGATCAATAATGTCATTGGCCAGATCGTTGAGGGCTGCCGCATCTCCAAGGATCCGTTTGGCCTCGTTATAAACCCGCCTTCCTCCCGGTGTCAGCGACAGACCTTGGGCATGGCGGCGCACAAACAGCTGGATGCCGAAATGCCCCTCAAGCTGGTTGATTGCGGTTGAGATCGAGGGGGAGGATACGTTGAGCCGCTGTGCAGCCATGGCGATGGTCCCTTCGTCGCCCACCGCGACGAGGTATTCCAACTGTCTGAATGTGAAGCGCAAGGGCATCACAGAACAATGCGCGGCTGCCGTAACAAATCAAGCGCCATCAAGGGGTTTGGGCATCCTGCCGGGCAAGCCAGAGCAGGAAATCATGCACCGTGCCTTCGTAATCCGGGCCCGCCAACGGCCCGCCTGTTGCATGGATCGAGCCGAGGGCGGTGTGCATCGCTTCCAGTTTTTCCTGGTCTTCGCGATTGACGTCTTCCCAGAGGGCGATCCGCTGGTCGATCGTGTCGCCATCCAATGCGTCGCCATAGACGGACATGGTCCAACGCACCTCGATCGATGTTGGCGTGAGGGGGCGAATGCTGAGCGAAACAAGAAGAGAAGCCGCGACGCTCACCACCTGACAGGGGAAAGCGGCAAAGAGGGTCGAGCGATGCAGCGCCTCTTTGTCCAAACCCGGCGCGCCTTCACCCCGGCCCGGGATATTGTCGGGGTAGTTGGCAAAGTAACTGGTAAACCCGGGTCCAGACGGTCCCTTTTTGCTAAGGCCGGTGGGGGTGTAGCCATGCAACGTTTGGGGGTGAACGACCGACAGGTGGTAGCCTTCCATAAAGTTTTCGACCAAGGCCTTCCAATTGCAATGCCAGACCTCGGTGCCCACATGGGCGATTTTGTAGTCCTGAGGCTGATATTGGCCAATCAGGTCCGCGAGGCCGTCGAGGGCTTCGTCGATATCGCCCGGCGCATCGTCGAGATTCACGTAGACAAAGCCGAACCGCTCGGCGCAGTGAAACGTGCCCAGCTTGCAAGTTTTGGGATCGAAGCTTGCGTTTTTCATGCGTGGCGCGCGCAAGAGCTGACCGTCGGTGCCGTATGTCCACGCGTGGTAGCGACATACGAACCGGTTCGCGTTTCCGCTCCCTTCTGCCAGCGGCATTCCGCGATGGCGGCAGACGTTGGACAGGGCTTTGATCCCGCTTTCATCTCGCACGATCAGAAGAGGTTCGCCTAAAAGGGTCAGCGTCAGATAGTCGCCGGTTTGTTCAAGTTCATCGACCCGGCCCACACAGTGCCAACCTGCGCGCAACACAGTGTCGCATTCATGCTGAAACAGGGCTGGGTCGGTATAGGCACGCCCCGGCAGGCTGCGCGGCGCATCGGGCGGGGCGGCGGCACACTCAGCCAAGTGTGCACGCAAGGCGGGCAAACCGTCGGCTTTGGCAGTTAGATCAAGCATCCCCCGGCACTCCGTATGAAGGTGCCTCGCGCGGATCCAGGGCGCGTTGCACGTATGCGTCCAGTTGCGGTTTGTAGACGTCCCACGCCGCTGCTACGGCTTCGATCGGGCAGTCATCCGTCCAGTCGCAGCGCAGATCCGCGACGGGCCATACGACTTTGTCGCAGATTTGCAGACCAGCCGAATGTACTGGGCCTGCTTCGCCGCCCGCAGCAAGGCCTGCGCGCAGTGCAGCGACAAGGCGATCTCCGATGTGACCCGGTGCCTTTTCAAATCCGTCCACGATAGCCTGCGGCACGGTGTCATTGGCCAGAAGGTTACCGGCTGAGATAACGTCAACGCCTGCCGCATCTGTCCAGACACCCAAGGAATTGGGGCCAGAGTGGATGCCAGTGCGCCCTTGGGCGTCGATGGCCAGCACCTGTCGGTAGTCGATGAAGTCCCCCTGATCACGCACCTGCGCAATCGCTTCCTCAGCGCTTTTGCCGGCCTGCATTGCGTCCAACGCCAAAGGGCCCAACCGCGGGTCAGTTATGTTCTGGCTTGCCACGGCGCCGACGCCCGCCCGCGTATACACACAGCGTGCCGCCACCGCTGGCGAGGACGATGAAATCGCAATGCCAAACATGCCGGTTTCGGCGCAGCGGGCGACCAGCGAAAAGGTCATTCCGGGATCACCGCCGTGCCGTCAATCTCGACCAGCCATTCAGGGCGGGCCAGCGCCTGCACTACAAGGCCGGTTGAGACGGGGTGCACCCCTTTGATGTACTCGCCCATGGTGCGATAGACGGCCTCCCGGTGGCGCACATCGGTGATGTAGACGACAACCTTGACCAGATGCGTCATCTCACCGCCAGCCTCTTCGATCAGTTGTTTGATGTTTTGCATCACCTTGTGGGTCTGTTCGACCGGGTCATGGCTTTCGATGTTCTTGGCGTCATCGAGGTTTTGAGGGCATTGCCCGCGCAGCCAGACGATACGCCCGCCCGTGGTCACCACAGCCTGCGCCAGATCGTTGTTTAGGTTTTGTTCGGGATAGGTATCTTTGGTGTTGAAGGGCCGGATGCGGGTGTGCGCCAAGGGTCTGATCCTATCCTTGAGCTTGCGCCATTCGCGCGTTGATGTACTGGGCAAAGTCGTAATTGGGCCGTTCCAGATGCGACAGGTGCCCAGCAGTGGCGGCGTTCGATGACAGTCCGCGATAGACCTTTTCGGTACAGCCCTTGTCCTCGATGTTTACGTCGTCGAGCAGGGTCTTAAGTTGCACGAAATTGGCCTGAGCGTCCGGGTCATTGGCGTAGTCGTTTGACATGCCGCCGCCAAAACCGATCTTGACCTGTCCGACCCCGTGCGGATGCAGGGACAGGTACCAGAAGTATCCCGGTGTGAGGGTGATCATCAGGCTGGGATAGATCGCGATCAAATACGTCATGCGCCGCCGGTCCCCAACCATGCTGGTGTTGTCGGGATGGGCCAATGCGATCCTGAGAGATTCGTCTTTGAGAATGGTGTGATAGTTGAACGCGTCTTCGCCGGGTGGGCAGACCATCTCTTCGAGTTTTGACAGCCCACCGATTGTGCCCGCATGGCAGACGGGCAGGTGATAGCTTTCCATGAAATTCTCGGCCAGCACCTTCCAGTTTGTATCCCAGATGTGGGTTTCAAAGAATGTCTCGGTGTAGTTTTCCATGTTGTAGTCTTCGATCATCTCCGCCAGCGAGGCGAGTTGATCAGACACAGGCGCTGCATTGGCGTTGAGGGTGACAAAGACCCACCCCAGCCATTCTTCGCACCGAATGTCGGGCAGGGCGTAGTCGGTTTTGCAGAACCCTTCGTTCTGGGTCATCGCGGGCGCGCCGCGCAAGGTTCCGTCCAGATTGTAAGTCCATGCGTGATAGGGGCACACGATGCTGCGCGCGTTGCCGCGCCCTTCCAGCAAGGTCGACATACGGTGGCGGCACACATTGGACATTGCCTTGAGCACACCAGTTCCGTCGCGCAAAACGATGATCGGCTGCCCGGCAAGTTCCAGCGTGACATAGTCGCCCGTTTCGGCCAGAGCAGAGGCCCGGCCAACACAAAACCAGTCCTTGGCAAAGATATCGCTCAGTTCGCGCTCCATGAACGCCTCCGACGTGTAGACCGATGGCGGCATGGCCCGGGCACGCTCAAACGGAACGGAGACGTTTTCGCGCAACTCGTCGACGGCGTCTTTCATGACTTCAGTTCCTTGTACTTGCTGCGTCGCCTTTCAGACCGGCACCTCGCGCTGAGCAAAGCGAGGGTCATGTCGCGCAGATGGTGATCGTAAAACTGCCTTGGGTAAAGGATGCTCTTCCCAAGACCTGCTTTGGAAAAGGCTAATCAACAAAAAGCTGGGCATGAATGCATAAAGACACGGCAAGCTGGCGCTTTGGTGACATGTTTGGACGACCGAGAATCTCAGTCCTTTCAAAGCCATGGCTTTGCGCCGCATCAAGCAAAGGCTATCATGACTTGCAAGCAACCAAGAGTGACAACCAATCCATGAGTAAACCTGCTTACGCAAAACACGCAGCCCAACCAGCCGCACTCTGGTGGCGTGTTGGGCGTCATGTGATGCGTCTTATGGATGAAAAAAACCTTGGCCTGATTGCGGCGGGTGTGGCTTTCTATGCAATCCTCGCAATCTTTCCGGGTCTCGCGGCGACGATTGCACTGTGGGGTATTGTGGGCGACCCGGGGCTTGCGCTTGCCCAACTCGAAGAGTTTCAGGCCGTTATTCCCAGTGACGTCTACCGCCTGCTTGCCGCGCAATTGAGCAAGCTGTCGACCACAGATGGGCTGACGCTGGGCTGGGCTTCGGTCATTTCCTTTGGCTTTGCGTTCTGGTCGGCGCGTGCCGGAGTGGCGGCGTTGATACGCGGGCTGAATGCAATCTACGACGCACCCAACCGTTCGGGCCTTTCGCAGTATTTTCGGGCGTTGTTGCTCACGGCGAGCCTGATTGGCGTGGTGCTTGTGGCGATGGCCTGCATTGTGATCTTGCCTGTGGTCCTTGCCTTTGTTCCCTTGGGGCCATGGACGGGTTTGGGGATCGAAATGGTGCGCTGGGTTGTCGGCGTCGGCGTGCTACTGATCGGTTTTGCGTTGATTTACCGCCTTGGCCCCAACCTTGAGGGGCGTCATCCGCGGTTGATGTCTGCGGGCGCCCTGTTTGCGTCTGTGGGATGGGTTGGCGCTTCGGTTGGGTTTTCGATCTACCTGCGCAATTTCGGCACCTATAACGAGGTTTACGGCTCCATCGGAGCGGTGATTGTGATGCTGATGTGGCTCTTTATCAGCGCCTACCTTGTTTTGCTCGGGGGCGCGCTCAATGCACAATTGGCGCGCAATGCGGCTAACCCAGAACCACCAGCCACATCCACGCCGTGATCACGGACGCCGCCGTTGCGATCAAAACGGACGAGGCGGCAACGCGGCGTGCGCGACCGTACATGTTGGCAAAGATGTAACCGTTGATGCCCGGTGCCATGGCCGCCGTCAAAACCCCTGTGTAGAAAATGCCTGATGGCACAGACAAAGCGGTGCCGATGCTCCAGGTGATCGCCGGGTGCACCAGAAGAGAGACGGCACAGATCATTGCGATTACGCGTGCATCCCCTTCGGGTTTGTATTGGATCAGCACGCCGCCGAGGGCAAACAGGGCTGTGGGCAGGGCGGCGCGGATCACCAGATCCAGGCCGTCGCGCAGCACGCCAGGCAACACGATGCCAGAAAGGTTCACCACAAACCCGGCCAAAATAGCCAGAACAAGCACGTTGCGGAACATCGCGTGTGCCACACCGCGCGCGACACGCCATGGCGACTGTCCGCGATTGCGCGCAATCTCCATCGCAACGATTCCGACCCCGTAGCAAAAGGGCGAATGGAACGCGATGATCGAAAAAGCGCCCTGAAGCGCGTCGGCCCCATAGGCACGTTCGTTGATCGCAAGGCCAAGCAGGACGGAGTTTGAAAACAGGCAGCAAAATGCGATCGCAACGCAGTCTTCCCATTCCCTCTGAAACAGGTAGCGCGCGCCAAATAGGCCAATCACGAACCCAGCCGCCGCCCCGACGTAAAAGCTGATCAGCAAGCCGGGATTAAGGCTGACGGAAAGATCGAGATTTGCAATGGCCGAAAACAGCAGGCAAGGGATCGCGAAGTTCTGGGCAAACTTCATCAACGCATCCACGCCGGACATCGGGAAAAATCCGCGCCAAACCGCCACATAACCGAACCCGATCACCAGAAAGACGGGCAGGATGACTTCGAGGAGGGCTTGCATGATCGGGCCTTGATAAAAGCCGAAAAGACGGAAGCTTCCGGCGTAAGATTATTCGGCAAGATGAAAGGGGATCAGGGTGCCGGGAGTGTCAGGGTCATGCCGTCATAGGCAGGTTCAACGTGGTCAGGCGTCTCCGCCAGCACGGTGTCGTAGTCAAGATCGATGTGCATGTTGGTCAGGATCGCCCGCTTGGGCCCCACCTGTTCGATCCAATCGAGCGTGTTGGCCAGATGGCTATGCGTCGGGTGCGGGTCGCGTCGCAGCGCGTCCACAATCCAGATGACAAGATCAATGAGGGCGTACCAGGCCGTGACGGGGATGTCGGCCACGTCCGGCAAGTAAGCAAGGTTTGCGACACGAAAGCCCAGCGTGTCGATGCTGCCGTGTCCGACTTCGAAAGGATCAAATGTGATGGGCCCGCCGGGGCCTTCAATGGTGGTGGACCCGTTGATGGTGTTGAGGTCAAGGATGGGCGGGTAGGGCGAGTCCTTGGGCTGAACAAACACATAGCCAAAACGCGACAACAGCGCGTCCTGCGTCGCGCCGTCCGCCCAGACTTGCAGACGGGTGCGCATGTTGAACACGATCATGCGCAGATCGTCGATCCCGTGTACGTGGTCGGCGTGGGAATGGGTGAAAATCACGCCATCGAGCCGTCCCACCTCCGC
>ERZ1740072.1125-NODE-1125-length-10417-cov-9.446921_pt1 | contig 10417 bp, 19 predicted proteins | sample MGYA00581733_ERZ1740072 | MGnify/ENA primary metagenome ERZ1740072 (study PRJEB43018, sample SAMN04849741) | marine metagenome | isolation source: floating plastic debris | place: Pacific Ocean | collected 2008-08-30 | study: EMG produced TPA metagenomics...
GGCTTAAAATATAAACTCAAAGAGTTTATATTTTAAGCCCAATACACCCCCTACCATTAAAGCGTGGGGTTTGGCGCGTGTTGTTATGATGCTTGCTAAAGATGTAAACATTAGATGGAGAAGAATGCGCTTATAGATGAGTTGTTCAACCTATACCGGGAGTTCTACCCTTCTACGGCCGACTCAGACATCGACTTCATGACTCAGGAAATATACCGATTGGAGGACGCTGCAAAAACCGCCCGGCGTGGCCGTAAAGCCATAAACCCCCAGCGTGTGCTGGAGATGGAATCTAGGCAGAGAACGATGGAGTGGTTGACCCACTCGGGTGCTCTCCTAACGCACTCGTACGAAGACCCCATAGCCGACTATATAGAGGTGCTAAGGGAAGCGAACGTGCCCGATACAGTGCTAGACGACTACATAAACGCGCTGATATCGTCTATCGTGTCCGCTGAACAGGACAACGGAGAGCACAAGATTCTTCCGGTCGCACGATTCATATCTTCTTTTCATTCTTACATGAACCCTAGACTGCTCGATAACCCTGATATACCGCCTAATACCATCTGAAACCGCATAGGGGACGCTAGGAGGCGGGTCGTAATCACAGACCCTAAAGACAAGGAGGTCGTACAAAAAATGGTTATATACTTGTGCGACGCCGCTATGATGTCCCTAAGCAAGATATACGGTGACGTCAAAAAGGAGATGGGGGTTAACAAGGGTAAAAAAGGTCCTGCTAAACAAGGGATGTGGGGATGGAACCTCACACACAACAACAACGCGGCTTGGCAGCACATATTCAACCAACTATTGACTCTAGACCCTAAATCTATGCCTATGCTATCCCCGCCAAAGTACTACACACTAGACCCAACCCGTAAAATAGGCACCGGGGGTGGGTATTTGACCGACCGTAAAGGCGACTTATTAACCAGTTATGAAAACGATGAGGTTAGGATAGGGTGTGATTACACCCACGGGCAGGACTACATAGACATTGTAAACACCACCGCTGCGATACCAGCCTTCGTGGACTTACACACCGTTGTAGGCACTCTGCGGGAGTACAGCGGGAAGTGTGAAGACCTTACTCTAGAGCATGCGGGAAGGGCGGAGTCCCTAGAACGGTTTAAAGACACGCTATATAAAAAAGGGCTGGATATAAAAAAAACGTACGAAAACGCTCCAGATGACGATCCTGTCTGAGAACACATAAGGAAATCAAACGAAAAACGCATGTTGCGACGTTACAAGAACACGCTAAACAGGCTAAAAAGGGAGTACGCTCTTAAGCTTAAGTCTGAGCATTGCATCGAAACCAGCAACAACCTATCAGATGTTAAGTGGTTTATAAAGACAATTTCCGATGCCCTAGATACCGGCGATATAAGCGATACGCGGCTCAAGCCTATACGGGACGCGGAAGAAATGCCTTGGGACCGAGATAAGCTATTAAACCTAGAGAGCGGTTGGATCGATTACAGGATAGGTCTTATGGTTAAGCACCGTGAAGAGGTATGGTGGGAGGAACAGGTCTTAAAGAGCAAGCGCGTCCTCATGCGTATAATAGTACTAGCCGCCGCCTGAGATGGAAAACCTATATACTTTGTGCCGCGATTAGACTATAGGGGTAGGGTTTACAACCCCGGTGAGGCGAACTGCATAAACTCTAAAGCGCTCAGGAGATCTACCTGCGTTGAGGGTGACAACATAACAGAAAACGCAGACCATCGTATACTGGCCTACTACTCAATGTCGCAAATTAAAAAATACTACTCGATTAAAGAGGCTATTGCGGACTATTCCCGCCTGGGGGAGCTAAACCCCTCAACAAACGAATCGTTAGAGTTAAGAAAAATAATAGCATCCAGAGAAAGCGGTATACTCCCCGCCGTAGGCTTCGATGCGACATCTTCGGTGGCGCAACACTGAGGGGTTATATCGGGGGATGTTAACATGATGATAGACTCTAACGTTATCCGACTAGAGCCACACACGGATGACAGTACGGGTAGCGACCTGTACACAACCGTATTAAAAACCTCCACTTCCATAAGGGGTATGCTAAAAAAGGTAGCAAACAGAGGTTTTATGAAAGCTGTATTGATGAAATGGGGGTACTCCTCCACCCCTAATCAGGTGGCCTACCTAGTGTCTACAGATATGACCGACCCTAACTCTTTATGAAACCGGGGCGTACTAACACAGACCGCTAACGCAGCCGTAGCCGCGTTCCAGGAGAGGTATCCCATAGCTTGCGCGTTCAAGGACTCGATTGAAAAATTCGGAGACGCTAAGTATAAAAACAAGGAGGGTATTACTATGTCTTTTAAGAATCCAACCCACACTATATCCTACGCTCATTACAATCCTAGACCGGTTAGAATATCTCAGAAACCCCCGGGCGTACCCGGATACGTGCGGACCGATATAAACATATACGACACCAACGACGTTATCACCCATAAGGGGGGTAGCTCTACCTTTGTAAACCTTATACACGCAATAGACTCCCGAGCTCTGTTGCAGACCCGATACGGTCTAAAGAAAACACACGACATAAACACCCACGGGATACACGATTGTTTCCTATGCAACACTAACGACGTTTATAGGGTCATAGCGACATACAACCGAACGCTGTTAGAAAACTCAAAACTAGACATCGAGGTTGTGCTAGAAGGCTACACCTACCCTGAAGAGGTTCGGGCTGCCCTACAAACCGCTAGAAAGATTAAGACATACCCATCACCATTCTGTCTAATGCCAACATAGATGCAGTTCGTTACTAAAAAACCTCTTAAGACCCCGAGGAATACCTTAAAGATAGCGGCGGATTTCGAAACAGTGGTAGTTGACAACAAACACCACGTGTTCGCGGCTGGGTATAAAACCATTGAAGAGGGTTCTACCCCCAATACAATATACGCAAACTCTGCAAGCCTTGCAATCCACGGTATAGAGTACGAGTCCGACAGGGTTATTGGGGTGTTTATGTCTGCGCTTGAAAAAGAACTCGCCGATTGCCCGCATAACAGCGCATACGTCTATTTCCACAACTTTAACGGTTTCGACTCCATGTTTATTATAGAATGGGTAGGCAGAAACATACCCGATAGGCACAAATCCGTACGCTTTCTCGACAAGAACAACAAACTATACCAACTATCCATAAACCACGGCTCTATACGATTCGTCGACAGCCTAAACATAGCTAACAGCTCTTTGGATAAACTCGGGTGGGACTTGTTGAAGCAAAAAAAGATGGAAATAGACTACGCCGTTGTAATGGGATCCCCCGAAGCTTGTATAAAAAACAAACCCATAATCGTAGAATACCTAATAAGGGATCTAGAGTTATTAGCAGGCATCGTAGGGGTTATAGACGCCACCTTCAGGTCTATGGGGTTGTGCATAACTAGAAACATAACCGCTTCTAGCCTAGCTTACCAGCTATACACACAGGAATACTACCAGAATCCTTGGCGGGTTGAAAAGCCCCGCAGAGCCAAGTACGATTTTATAGAGAAAGCATACTACGGTGGGCTCGTCATGATGAACAAGCCAACGACAAAGAACGCCAGGTGTTACGATGTTAACTCAATGTACCCTAGTGTAATGATAAACAACGATATGCCCTTAGGGGTGGGTAAGTGGGTCCAAAATAAGTCATGGAGTTGGATTAAAAAGTCTAACAAGTTAGGGTTTGTAGACTGCACGGTTATAATAAAGCAACCCGGTCTCCCTTACCGCAGGAATGTTGGTTCGGGACTGATCACGCCCGTGGGTGAGGTGAGGGGTGTTTACACAACGGAGGAGTTAAAGTTTCACGAGACTAGGGGTGCTATAATAACGCGGGTGTTCGCCGCGCTATTGTACCCCTACAGGGGGGTTATATTCAAAGAATTCATCGAACGCCTACACGCTATGCGGTGCGATGCTAAGACCAAAGGTAACGACGCCATGAGCCTCTGTGTAAAGCTATTAATGAACGGGGCATACGGTAAGTTTGGGACTAGGAACGAGTTCTCGCTTAAAAAATACATACGAGACGCAACCGATGATAAAATCGACAGATACGAAGCCTTATTCAGCAGAACCGTGCAGTTTAACAAAACCACCGGCTTGTTATGCGTCCACTACAACCGCGAGGAACTAGAAAACTCGCTGCACAAAATAAGAAAAGCCGCCACAGAACTCGGTAACAACGACGATGAGGTAGGGGACATACTGTCGGGCACAACCGGTGTGTACACCAACATTTCTAAGGGGGCTCAGATAGCTGCATTTACAACCTCTTACGCAAGGATAGCCTTGCTACGCGGTATCGATGAGGGTATAAAACACAACAACGCCTCGGGTAACGACTGCGAGGTTATCTACACAGACACGGACTCAATAATAATAAACGGGGTAATGCCTAACAACATGCTAAGCAACACCGAGCTTGGATACTATAAAGAGGAAGCTGATATATCCGAAGCCATATTCCTTGGCCCTAAGACCTACATGCTTAGGCTAAGAGGTGAGGGGTGTACTCTCGACTCGACGTGCAAAGGGTGTAAGCGTGTTTTCAAGGGTATACCTAGATGATACATCGAAAAACACACCACCTGTAAGACTTATGAAAGATTATACAACAACGTGCTCTCAATGGAAATGGGGGGAGCCTCTCCCGAAGAATTCGTATACGAAAAGAACTTCATAAGATCTCTTAAAACAAGTGAGGTGCTATACAAACCCGAGTGGAAGACCTCTGTATCCTTAAAAACAGATAAGTTTAAAAGAGTATACCGCGACGGATTATGGGTATCCTGCGAGCACCCCAAAACATGCTACGAAGACGGTGTCGTGGTAATAACGAACCACCCTCATAAACACTAACCTGTTTTATGCCTAATCCCACGACTTTATACGCACCTCCAAATGTAAACATTAGATGAGACCAACCACACACATGCTGCTGAACCGCTATACTAAAACCCCCAAATTTAGCGCTTCTGGGGCGATGAAGATCGTGCGTTTTATTAATAACGTAAACAACTCGTCTCCAATCGTAGGGCGGTGGGCTTATTATACAAATACCTGCCGTGTTTAGTGATTTTCCTGTGGCTTTGAGCGCCGGATTGCGCTCTTGCCATGGAGTCGCAAGATATAGACATTTCCTATATAACTGAGCCATCCGAAAGCCTTAGCGATGAGGAATTAGTGGAAGCACACAAGGAAGACCCTGCCGAGGAGAGTTATGAAAGCCATGTAGAAGACTTCTGTTTCTTCCTAATAACAATTTCTTGTGTTTTGTGTTATTCTAGTGTTTTACTTCTTATCGCGGCACACAAAAACTAACTTATGTATACGACACAATTAATTAAAAAAGAAATTGCCTTTATATGCGCGTTGGTTTTGCTGTGGATATGGGCGCCGGATTGCGCCTACGCCATAGAACCACAAGACACCGAAATACTTCTTGATGAAATAGTGCTTGAAGAAGGCGTGGATAGGGCCAATGAATTATGAGAAGAACCACGCGTAGACAATAACATGGTATGCATCTACACATTAACTGCTTTAACAATTGTGACCATTGGGTTAGTTATTTACCTAACGCCTGGAACTAACTAAACATGATAAAAACAAGAACTGCGGGTCTTTTAATAATACTTACAATAGGTTATTTTATACTAACCACCTCTTATGCCATGGACATCCCTGGACCAAACGAGGCGGCGACACTTGATGAAGTAAACGTATCAAACACTGATATAGAAGAAGTGCAAGACTTTGTTGAGGAAACTTTATACGGGCCAGATTTGTATTATTACGCGGCTGTGTCTTCCGGAATAGGCGCTGTTTTTTTAATAAGTTTTGTAATACACCTCGCTACAAACCAAACCTCTTTTTAGACGCAACAAATTACCTTTCACGAAGGGAGGCACAATGGTTTTGCTGTGGATGTGGGCGCCGGATTGCGCCTGTACCATTGAGCCAAACACCCCCGAATTGATGTATTTTGCATAAGATCTTGTGGGTTTGCATAACGATACAAACACTCAACAGGTAGGTTCTTCATAGGAGGGTTCTGATGAGTGAACGTATTACACCGTTATGGGCGCAATAATTGGGCTTTCTGTTGCTATAGCCTACCTAATAGCTACTACGAATTACTTTTTTATACACTAAACGGACCTTTTAGCTAAATGCACAACTTTTCGTAGACATTAATGATAGGGACAGAACTAACGCATATATTGCATAAACCTACTGGATCTCTTGAGGGATACCACGAGAACGAGAGCGTAATGATGGCATTAAACACACCGCACGATTTTATCATACTATTTGACAGAGCCGCCTACATAATGCCCAGGGGTATGATTCACAACACGATAAAGTCTCCCAAACACACAATCAGGCTTAACGTAAAGTTATTCGTGTCTCAAGAACAAGCCATCAAATTCGCCGTAGGATACAGCGACTGTTTTATAATACACGATCTACCGGAAAAGATTGCTAGCAAGCTACCCAAGCACCCCATGTCTCACAAGGAACTTAGGGACACTCAAAGACTAGACCTACTAAAAGACACCCAGATAACTCTCGGCGCCGGGACATGCCCTAGCAAACACCAACTAAGTGTCATAAAAACCGTGTGAAACGAAATGCATCTATCTGGCATGCTAAAACCTGTATCTTATGAAGACAAGAAAACGCCAGAGAAGGTTCTATCATACCCATAATACGAAAACTTGAACCCGTAGGCGGGCTAAACCGTTTAATATTGTAAACGTTAGATGAAACGCATAATACAACTCGTAAAAGATATCATAGGGATCGTAGACCCCCGTAGGCACAAATACTTCTTTGGACCCGATCAAGACGGTCTGATATCCGAGTGCGGCAAGTTAATACGCAAGGTAAAAAGATTCCCCACCAACCCCAGGATCCTAAGAATAAAGATAAGCGCTAGGATTACCCCACCCTCGGGCGTTAACGTAAACGAGAGACACCTCGCCACGGTTGAGCCACCTGCAGAGCTGGGGCTAAGCCGAGAAGGGGAGCTGGAGTGGTTAGAAGACAACTACGAAGATATAATAAGAGACGCCTGAGACTTCGAGCTAAACAAGTATGGCAAAGGATCCACCATATCTATGCCTATGGGTAGGGTTGTATACTACCCGCCGTAATACCACACTGAATTAATGCGGAGTTGAGGTGGTGCGTTTTTTATTAATAACGCCGAAAAGTATAAATGTAAACATTAGATGAGACCAACCACACACATGCTGCTGAACCGCTACACTAAAACCCCTAAATTTAGCGCTTCTGGGGCGATGAAGATCGTGCGTTTTATTAATAACGTAAACAACTCGTCTCCAATCGTAGGGCGGTGGGCTTATTCAACTTATCTCAATAGCATTGGTACTCTGTATTCTCCTTTGGGGAATACGTCTCCTAATAAGGGGGTCGCGCCTTATCGTTTTCTTCATACTAGCCGTACCTCGCAGTATCTATATTTTTACGGAAAAACTAACGACCTGTCGGGTGCGCGAGCCCCGGCAGAATTGGACTTTAAGCTGTACAGCCTATTCTTGTTTAGGGTGGTTGACGGGGAAGGTTCTTGTACACAAGAACCCGTCGTGCTAGACCAGGGCTCTCTAGATAAGGAATTGTCTAAGGGCCTGCTCGGGTGGGCCAACAAGGACCCGCACCGGTTTGCGTACGGGGTCCAGTCGGAGCTTGGGGAGAACCTGCTTATAGTGGGGGATACCACGTCTACGGCTTCGCTGGTAAACGGGGCGTCCCGGTCCTTCAAGGGCGTGTCAGATCACACGTTCTCCGGAGAGTACAGCCTGGTGCCGGCGGCCAAGAGCACGCATAAGATCACGTTCTCTAACCAGACCTTCCCCAACAAGTTTATCGGGGACCTCGGCTTTGATTTCGAGGTCTGGTCGCACAAGAAAGGAACGCCCGTTGCACGTGAGCCCCTAAGGTCATCGGAGGCCAACGATGGTGAATCCTTCAAAAAAAGCACGTCCGGTGTCTTATTCCAGGCCCTCCAGAAGCTGGCTATCGCCGGCGTCGTGGGCTCGGTAACAACTCTTGGCATGTCCGACGTTGCCCTGGCGGCAGGTAGCTACGAGGAGGCTATGGAACAGTGGGAGTCCGCAAAAAAAGCATTACTTAACGAAAAAAACAATCTCTGAAACCCGAATAAGCCAACAGAGGAATACCAAGCCGCAACTGAAAGATGACTTGAGGTGTGCAAAAATCCACCTAAGCCGGAAGACTTTGTAAAACCGGAGAACGGTTTGGTTATACCTGAGGGTAAGTCTGTAGACGTATCGGTTGAGGAGGGCAAGCACTCCGCTGCGCCTACCGCGGCCGGCACCCCAAGGGGTGACGAGAGCCCTAGAACAACCGCCACCGGGAGGGAGTTCCAAGAGCGGCTCGCTAAGCTAGACGGCGGTAACGCGGCGGGAGACGCCGTGGTAGAGACGCCGCCCGGTGTTCCGCCGAATCACGTTGTTGAGCCGGCTCCAATAAACCTCCCCACAACCTGGTACGATTGGGCAATGGGCAACAACCTGACGGACGCCCAGCAAGGCACGCGGTACTTTGTCTTGTGATCTGGTGTAATCGTGATAGGGATAGTGGGCACCTTACTCTATAGCAGCTACTTCAGCGCCGATACTATTGCCGGGGCAGGTGCCCTCGAGAAGGCGCCCACAGCCTCCGTGGAAAAATCAGCCGAGAGCGTCAGCGCGGGGCCGGCTACGCCGTTAGAGAGGCTCGAGCTGCTAAAAGAGCTGGCTCGGGCAAAGATGGGGGCCGTCAAGGGAGTACTCTCTGAAAAAGTTAACCTTGTAAGGGAGCTTCCTGCTAAGGCAGCAGACGCAGCCAAGGGCCTCGTAGAGTACCTGCGTGGGGCGGGCGTAGAGACCTGGACCAAGGTCGCCACCGCAATAACTGGTATATCTAGCGCCCTAAAGGCGTGGTTTGGGTCAAAGGCCCCTGGGCTGGCGAGCGAGATATCAAAGCTCGTAAGCGGCCAGCAAACCCTCGGCCAGGCCGTTAGGGGCTTGGGGGTGTCCGTTATCAAGAACACGGCAGTTCTAGCCAAATCCTTGGTCAGCGAGGCGTCTAAGCTTAGCCTGATGGCCAAGACCTCGCTGGATAAGCTCTCAAAGGCCGCCTCAGACAGGGCTCTGGATGCCTGGAACGCCGCTAAGGGGGTAGCGGAAAAGGTGGGTGTGGGTGGTGCAGCAGCCGCGGCCGCGTCTGCCGCCAGCAGGGCAAGAAACACCGCCCTAGAGGCCCTGGGGATAGACCCCGATTGGCTAAGGGGTGTCGTAAAATTCATAAAAGGGGCGGTAAAACCCCTGGTAGTAGTTGGTATAATGTACTTTGCCTGGCCGCTATTGTGCTGGTTATACATAGCCGGGAAGGGCGCGAAGGCATGAGCCGATTTCAAGGGACGGACTCGGTCCTTAAATGAGGAAACTGACAAAAAAGATGTGTAACATCGTGCAATTTATAAGAGCTACGCACAAAACAAACATATACCTGCTGTGTTTATTGGTTTTCCTGTGGGCTTGAGCACCGGATTGCGCTCTTGCCATGGAACCTTACACGCCGGAATTGGCAGACATAGAAGAAAACATAGACCTCGTTCTCGTAGAAAACAATCCTAACATGGCCGCCGAGGAAGAAAGAAGGCGTCAAGAGTTAATTGCTGTTGTGGACAGCGAGGTAGCCTACGCCGTCGTTATAGGCACGGTGGTGCTATTTGTATTTATGGTAGCTCGCCTAGTACCCGGCACTAATTAGATGTTTTGGCGTGCTAGGCGAGTGTCTACCGAAAAATACAAATGTAAACATTAGATGAAGCAAAAGATGCACGAACTAAATGCGCTCGCTTTGGTATTTATTCACACACCCCTTGGTGTAATCCTATACACCCTATCCGTGTGGTTGTTTTACGCTTTTGTGCGCGAGGTGATACTCGACGCCGACGTGGCTTTTGCTGCAGATAATACCAATGTCTACTTAGGCCCTAAAAAAAGAAGTTTCCTACTGGATGAGGTTTTCCAGGCTGAGGTAAAGGGGAGTAAAGAAACCGTACCGGAAACTCCTCATAAAAAAACTGATAAAAAATTCGTATGAGAATTCCACATGCCTTGCATTTCCAAAAACCCTCTTTGTTCAATAATTTGTCGGCTATGCGGTTAATTATACTTAAACTGAAACAACGTATTATAACGGCTAAACAAAGGCGTGCCGAAAACATAAATGTAAACGTTAGATGGAACGAATGAACACAACAAAACTAGAAATTAAAGCCATGTCGAGACTAAAAACACCTCGAGACGTCCTCGTAGTTATGAACCTGGTGTCCTACCGAATACCCAAG
>ERZ1740072.1127-NODE-1127-length-10413-cov-5.886271_pt1 | contig 10413 bp, 8 predicted proteins | sample MGYA00581733_ERZ1740072 | MGnify/ENA primary metagenome ERZ1740072 (study PRJEB43018, sample SAMN04849741) | marine metagenome | isolation source: floating plastic debris | place: Pacific Ocean | collected 2008-08-30 | study: EMG produced TPA metagenomics...
GCACCCTGTGTCCCATGCTTGCATGTAGACATCCTTGAACCCGTCAAAGCTGATGTCTTCGGGGCAGTTGATCGTCTTCGAAATGCTCGAATCCACCCACTTCTGCGCTGCCGCCTGCATCTTGACGTGATCCGCCGGTGCCAATGTCTGCGCGTTCACAAAATAGTCGGGCAGTTCGGCGTCGCCCTTCAATTCGCGCCACATCTGGACTGCGTAATCAACGACTTCCTCTTCCGTGCGCGACCCATCCTTTTGCAGAACCTTGCGCGTGTAGGCGTAGGCAAAGACAGGCTCGATCCCGGAACTGACGTTCCCGGCATAAAGTGAAATCGTACCGGTCGGTGCAATCGAGGTCAGAAGGGCGTTGCGAATGCCATGTTCAGCAACAGCAGCCCGCACATCTTCGTCCATGGACTGCATCGTGCCAGAGGCAAGGTAACCATCCGCGTCAAAAAGCGGAAACGCGCCCTTCTCCTGTGCCAATTGCACGGACCCCAGGTACGCGGCGCGGGCGATTGCTTTCAGCCAGCGCTCGGTCTGACGCGCCGCCTCGTCGGATCCATAGCGCAGACCGACCATCAAAAGGGCATCGGCCAAACCTGTGACGCCAAGGCCGATGCGGCGCTTGGCCGCCGCTTCGCGGGCCTGAGCGTCTAGCGGGAATTTCGATGCATCCACCACGTTGTCCATCATCCGCACAGCGGTGCCGACCAGCTCGGTCAGCTGATCCTCGTCCAAAGCGGCGGCGTCGCCAAAGGGATCAGACACCAGACGGGCAAGGTTGATCGAGCCCAGCAGACAGGCGCCATAAGGCGGCAAGGGTTGCTCCCCACAGGGGTTCGTCGCTGCAATCGTCTCGCAGTAGTTCAAGTTGTTGGCTGTGTTGATCCGATCGATGAAGATCACACCGGGTTCGGCGTAGTCATAGGTCGCCTGCATGATCCCGTTCCACAGATCGCGCGCTTGCACGGTGCGATAAACGTGGCCGTCAAACTGCAGATCCCATGGGCCATCGGCTTTCACAGCCTCCATGAAATCATCGGTGATGAGGACAGAGACGTTGAACATCCGCAGTCGGGCCGCGTCGGATTTGGCGGTGATGAAATCCTCGATATCCGGGTGATCACAGCGCATCGTGGCCATCATCGCGCCACGCCGCGAGCCTGCGGACATGATCGTGCGGCACATCGCATCCCAAACATCCATAAACGACAACGGGCCCGAGGCATCTGCCGCCACACCTTTGACGCCGGCCCCTTTGGGCCGGATGGTCGAGAAATCGTAACCGATCCCGCCACCCTGCTGCATGGTCAGCGCGGCCTCTTTCAGCATCTCGAAGATGCCGCCCATGCTGTCGGGGATCGTGCCCATGACAAAGCAGTTGAACAGGGTGACCGAGTGCGCCGTGCCCGCGCCTGCAGTGATGCGGCCTGCGGGCAGGAATTTGAAATCTTCGAGGGCGGTGTAGAACGTGTCTTCCCACTCTGCCGGGTTGGTATCGACCGATGCAAGATCGCGTGCGATGCGCCGCCAGCTGTCCTCGACCGTGTTATCAATGGGCGTGCCATCGGCTTCTTTGAAGCGGTACTTCATGTCCCAGATCTGTTCGGCAATTGGCGCGGCAAAGCGTGTCATTGTGGCATCCCGTTGATGGCCGCCGATTCTGTCGGCAGCGGTGCAGGCAAACAGAGTACCACAGCGGCTGCAAACCACAACAAATAGTTGCGCTTGACCTTTTGAACACCAAATCTAGTGGCGCGACAACCACAACACCTTGCAGTGCACGTGGCCCGTGCTACAATATTTTGTGTGGGATAGGGGTGAGTCTGTGGATAACTATATCAACCTGATCAAGCTGAGCGTTGGTTCCGAAACAATCGACGACCTTGCCGCCTGGCAGGCGACCAAACGCGCACAAACGCCTGACGGTCTGCCCCGCCACGTGACCCGCATGTGGCCCAAGCGCGAAGGCGAGATCCTCAATGGCGGCTCGATCTTCTGGGTGATCAAAGGCGTGCTTACCTGCCGACAACGTATCCTCCGCTTGGACGAGTACATTGGGCAGGACGGCATACGACGCTGCGCCATCGTGTCTGACCCAGAATTGGTACGGGTGCAGTCGGCACTGAAGCGCCCCTTTCAGGGATGGCGCTACCTCAAACCTCAGGACGCCCCGCCCGACCTGCCCAAAGGACGCGCCAGCGAGGAACCACTGCCGGTGGAACTGAACCGCGCGCTCGCTGAAATTGGGGTGCTTTGAAGCCATTTGGCGTCAGTTATCCCGCCGGCGCGCTCCATTTAGTCCCGCATCGCGTGCATCCGTCATGCGTGTGACTACCCAAGGTATGGGTTTTGGCAATTGCCCGCCGATGACACAGACTGTGACAGGTAAGAATCCATCTCTCTGATAGCGTTCCTCCATTAACCTACGGAGATTGATCGATGGCGATTTTGAAAAAAGGTGCCAAGGGCGGCGACGTCAAAAAGGCACAAAAACTACTGAACAAAAATGGCGCAAAGCTGAAAGAAGACGGTGACTTCGGCGCAAAGACCGAGGCAGCAACCAAAACCTTTCAAAAAAAGGTGAAGTTGAAAGTGGACGGCCAGATCGGGCCGATCACTACAGCTGCTTTGAACTACGGCAAGCCATTGCCGACCATGGAAACCCAAGATTACGTCAAATACATCGCAAAGATTAAAGGGAACTGGGAAGATAACGCGCAGATCGTGACGTTTGTGCGCAACGCTCAAAAGGCGCTGGCCGAAGCCGCGACAAAGGCAACCAAAGATGTTGAAGCCGCTTTGGACTTTTACAATGCCAACGCTGTCTATTGGACGGAAGTGCGCAAAATCGGAGACCAGGTGATCGCAAAGCAAAAACAGTTTGAAAAGCTGCGCATGAAAGACCCGGCTGCAGCGGAAAAGCTGGCCAAGGAATGCGTCGCACTGGACTCCAAGCTTACTGATATTGGAAGCAAGAAGATTAAGCACAATCGGCTGAAAACAAACACAGCATTGCAAAGCGCTGACAAAGCTATGGATTCCGCCGTCGCAGCCATTTCGAAATGTCGAAAAGAAGTCGCGGCTGAAAAGTCGACATGGTAGATGGCATTATCGCTGTAGACGGACACGGTCAGTGATCGTGTCCGGTCGTCAACTCAATCGCTGCAACAGCCCCCGCAAAACCACACGCTCTGCGTCATCCACCTCAGCCACACGGCTGCGCCACAACGTCGCCTGCGAGGCGAGGATCAGCCCGTCCTCCAGCACCTTGAGGTGGTTGGCGCGCAAGGTCTCTCCGCTGCTGGTGATGTCGGCGATCGCCTCTGCGGTTTCGTTCGCTACGGTGCCTTCTGTCGCGCCCTGGCTGTCGACCAGCTGATAGTCCGCCACCCCCACATCGCGTAGAAATTCCCGCACAAGTCTATGATATTTCGTCGCAATTCTGAGCCGAAACCCGTGGCGCTCGCGAAACATTGCCGCCACCGCATCCAGATCATCCGTCAGGTTCACATCTGTCCACCCTTGCGGCACGGCGAGGATCAGATCAGCCTGACCAAACCCCATTTCGGAAATCGGCTCCACCTGCTGTTCCCAAAGTGGCAGTTTTTCATGGATCAAATCCGTACCCGTCACGCCGAGATGGATGCGTCCGGCGGCCAGTTCACGGGGAACTTCACCCGCTGACAGCAGCACAAGCGCGACGCCGTCAATACCAGCAACTTCGCCTGCGTATTCACGGTCCGATCCTGTACGCGACAGATGCACGTCGTGACGCGCAAACCAGTCAAAGGTCTTCTCCATCAACCGCCCCTTGGAGGGCACGCCCAGCTTGATCATGCCGAACCCTCCAGTAGGGCCATAAGGTCCGGGCGCAGCACCGCACCAACCGCAGGGATCGCCGCGCCGCCACCAAGGCGACGGGTCAGCGCGTCATAGCGCCCGCCCGTAGCGATCGGGGGGAGGTCGGGACGGGATTCCGCATAAAAGCCAAAGACAAAGCCGTCGTAATACTCCATCGAAGTGCGCCCGTAACTTGCCTCGAATTCGAGCGTTTCGACCTCCACACCCCGTTTGGCCAACGCCTCGGTACGGGCATCGACACGGGCGACAGCCGTGGTAATGGCAGGCAAATCCACTTTCAGGTCATGCAGGCGCGACAAGGCGTAGGGCAGTGTTTCGCGCACTGCCAATAGGGCATCGAGCCCCTCCATCTCGGCGTTGCTGATCAGGGGTTCTGCGGCGTCTTCAATCAAAGCCGCGATGCGCGCATCAACCTCATCCCGCGTACGCAAACCATGGAGAGGTGCGTCTGCGTCGACTTCGCCCGCCAGCACTGCGCGGCGGCTATCCGGCACAGGTGTGCGTCCCCCAAAGCGGTCCAACAACGCGCGAAACCTGCGCGGCCGCCAGATGTGACGGCGCAACGCGGCCTTGCGACGCGGCGTTGTGTTCAGCCCGTCGACAGCGTCCATCAGAATGCCAATGTCGCCCGTGGCTGCCCGCAGGGACAAAGGCTCAACCGCCTGCGATATCAGAGAAAAAACCTCAGCATCTGCCGCTGCCGGATCGCTGCGCTCGAACACCTCATAGCCGACTTGCAGGTATTCGCTGGCGCGGTCCGGGTCCGCTTCCTGACGGCGAAACACCTCGCCCGCATAAGTGTACCGTGCCGGATCCGCCCCGTGCGCCATGTGCATCTGAACCACCGGCACCGTGAAATCCGGGCGCAGCATCTGCTCTCCGCGCATGGCGTCGCTGGTGACGTAAGCACGCCCACGGATATCCTCGCCATACAGGTCAAGCAGCAGATCAGCAGGCTGCAGCACAGGCGGGTTCACCGCCTGCGCGCCCGCAGCTACGAACCGGTCACACAAAGCTTGGGCGCGGGCCCGCAGATCGCTCATACCCCAAGGATCTCGCGCACTTTGGCAAGCATCTGATCCCGCTGCACCTCGAACTGGCTGGGATTTTCAACCCATTCCTCGTGGGTGGCCGTTTCGGCAATTTTAGCACCGAGGATCAGGTCCTTGATCTGCACAACGCCCCGGTCTTTTTCGTCCCCGCCTTCGATGATAGCGATAGGCGAATTGCGCTTGTCTGCATACTTTAACTGATTGCCAAAATTCTTGGGATTACCAAGGTAAACCTCGGCCCGAATGCCTGCATTGCGCAGTTCCGCAACCATCTCCTGATAGTCGGCCATGCGGTCGCGATCCATGACAGTGATTACCACAGGACCGTGGGCCTCGGACCCGATGCGACCTGTAGCGCGCAGGGCAGTCAGCAGGCGGTCTACCCCGATGGAGATGCCGGTGGCAGGCACTTCCTGCCCCGTGAACCGCTTGACCAGATCATCATAACGCCCCCCGCCTGCGACAGAACCAAACTGGACCGTCTGGCCCTTCTCGTTCTGGACGTCGAAAGTGAGTTCCGCCTCGTAGACAGGACCGGTGTAGTACCCAAGCCCCCGCACGATGGAGGGGTCGATCACGATGCGGTCGGGGCCATAACCTGCCGCGTCAAGCAATGTGGCGATGTCTTCGAGCTCCGCAACGCCTGCTGCACCGATGTCAGAGCCAGCAACCAGTTCGCGCAACCGCGCAACCGTCGCCGCCCCGGTCTCCCGCTTAGCGTCCATGAACCCCATGACCACGTCCGCTGCCACGTCGGTCAGTCCTGCACCGTTGGTGAAGTCTCCGCTCTCGTCCTTACGCCCTTCGCCTAGCAAAGCGCGCACTCCGTTCGGCCCGAGACGGTCCAACTTGTCGATAGCACGCAAGACAATGCCGCGTTCCGCTTCCTTGTCGTCGCCTGAAAGGCCAGCAACCTCCATCACCCCGTTCAAAACCTTGCGGTTGTTGACCCGGATCACGTAGTCGCCGCGCGCGATACCAACGGCCTCCAGCGTGTCGGCAAGCATGGCGCAAATCTCGGCGTCTGCAGCCATGGAGGCTGTGCCCACTGTGTCCGCATCGCATTGATAAAACTGGCGAAACCGACCCGGCCCCGGCTTTTCATTGCGCCAGACCGGCCCCATCGTATAGCGGCGATAGGGGCTTGGCAGGTCGTTGCGGTGCTGTGCGTAAACGCGGGCCAGAGGCGCCGTCATATCATAGCGCAGGGCCAGCCAATCGCCGTCCTCTTCCTGCCACGCAAACACGCCCTCGTTGGGACGGTCCACGTCCGGCAGGAACTTGCCCAGCGCCTCGACAGTCTCAACCGCACTGCTTTCCAACGCGTCAAACCCGTAGCGATGATAGACCTCGGCAATCTTGGACAGCATGGCCGAACGCTCAGTCACGTCGCCGCCAAAATAATCGGTAAAGCCCTTGGGCGTCTGCGCCTTGGGGCGTGGGGTCTTCTTAGGCTTGGCCATGGTGCCACTCCGGGTTGGGTTTGGGCGCGTCACTAGACCATGGTCTCAGGCGGGGCAAGGTCGCCGCGGGTTGCGCGCGCGCCTCTTTTGCCCCACATGCACCCTATGAACAGCCGCATCGACACTTTGGAAGAACAGATCGCACATCTCACCCGCACGGTTGAAGATCTGAGCGATATCGTGGCGCGTCAGGAACGTGAGCTGGCGCTGGTGACGCGTCGCGCTCAGATGTTGATGGAGCGCGAAGCGGAGCGCGAGACGCAAGGCGGCGGCGGTGTCGTGGTCGGAGACGAGCGGCCACCGCACTACTAAAACACTGGGCTGTGCGCTTTGGTTGAAATCGGCCCTTCGGGGAGGATTTTCTAAATCAGAGAAATTGAACCCATTCACAGGATATTAAGGTTAACGCCTCATCGTCAAAGAGCGCTGGGAGCAGGGATGCGAACCGGCGTAATCGGAGAAGGTCCTTGGTCCTTCGGGGTCAAGGACTGGACCCGGTCCTTCTCTGATTTAGAAAAATCCCCCCCGGAGGGTCGGTTGGCCACGAGGTCGCCAGATCAGGGTGTTTTCACTGCGGTGGCCAGCAGCGCCCCATCATGCAACAGCATGTCCGCCCACCGCGCGTTTTCGCCGAAATGTTCATAAACGCTGATAAAGGCGGTAGATGCTTCCAGCCGCGAGATGCGCGCGCCGCAAGGTTTGTTGCGCCCCACATTGCACAAACGCGCCTTTACCTTTTCGTAGGCGCGATCTGTCGTGGAATAAGGGTACTCTTCGGCCGGAAGACCGTAGCGCAATTGTTCATGGAAAGTTGGTGTTCCAAACACTGCAAGAGATGCTGTGAATTGACGCACACAGGAATCGCTGAAACCCGTCACGTAGAAAGACCGTAGTTTAGAGCTGTTGGGTGCGCTGTCATAGAGCGCATATCCTGATTTTCGTGGTTCTGATCGTTCAACCCGCGTGCCCAAATCGCGTTTGGCCACATTGCAGACCCGCGCCACTTCGCCGAAGGGCAGATTTGTGCCAAGTCCAGCCTCACGCAGAGCAATTCCGCCTGTTTTGGCGGTGGTATTCCGTCCAAACAGGCGGCGGCCGTTTTGAGCGTCGTTGGCCTTTGTACCGGAAGCGGAGCTGGCTGTGTCTGGCGTCAGCGCCGGGACTTGTTCACTCGTCACGCCCAAGCTTGGACCGTCCCCCGTTTCAGTCCCAACGACGGCGCTTTGTTCGACAAGTGCCGCAGCCGTGACCTGTTCTTCCACAGGCGCGCGGCGCAGCCAGCCCAGCATCCCTTTGCGACCGAGCGCTGGTTCGCCAGTTGTGGCTGATGCGACATCGACTGAATCCGCGTCACCTTCAAGCGTTGCCTCTGGTTCCACGGCAACTTCGGGCTCCTCACGATTGCGAAAGAGCCCCGAAAGAACGCTGTCTTCACGCTCCAGTTCGGCTTGCGTCGGAAGAGCCGTGGCCACGCCAGTGTCCGGGATGAAGGTGTCATCGGTCACGCGTTCGATATCGGCCAGTGGATCACCACATGCGCCAAGTATCAGCAAAGATGGAACAATTAGCCACGCTGCGCGCATGAAATGATGTCTCCCCCGCGCACAGACCTAGCGCGGGATCACGTTTTCGTCCAGTCAGTCGGGGGAAACGCGCCTAGATGTCCTGCACCTCGACCACGCCGGAGAGCGATTTGATGGCGCCCTTGATCTGCGGGGTCACGGGGAATTCAGCGCCCAGATCCATCTCGACCTCGCCTGGCAGACTGTCGTCCATCAGACACACTGTAATCGGTCCGCGCCCGGCCCCTTTGGCTGCGCGTGCAGCACCATCCAGCACATCCGCCACAGACGATAGGGCTGCGGGTGCGTCCACGAAAATGCGCAAGCCAAGGCTGCCCACATCCGCCACAACCGTATCGATAGGAGCAACCGAGCGACCCAGCAGTTTCAGCTGATCGGCCTCCATCGTTGCCTCGACCGTTACGATCACCTTTTCACCGGCCACGAGGTAGTCCTGCGCTTTCTCAAGGCTGTCGGAGAACAGGGTGACCTCATAGGCCCCGGTCGTGTCCGACATCTGACAAAAGGCGAACCGGTTGCCGCGCGCTGATTTGCGCACCTGCAACCCGGCCACAACCCCGGCCAGTTTGGCATTCAGGGGCGCCCGCTCGGCCTTGGCTGTGACCTCATCCAGCGTCACCACGTCCTTGCGTTTCAGCGCGCCCATGTAGTCATCAAGCGGATGGCCGGACAGGTAAAAGCCGACGGCCTTGAACTCTTCGCCCAACCGTTCGGCGGGCAGCCAGTCATCGACGGGCATAAGGCGCGGTTCGGGCAGGTCATCGCCTGCTTCGCCGAACAGAGACACCTGGTTGGAGTTCTTTTGATCGTGCACAGCAGCGGAATAGGCTGACAGCGCATCGAGCGCGTCGAATACACGCCGCCGGTTCGGATCGAGCTGATCAAAAGCACCGGCCCGTGCGAGCATTTCCAGCGGACGCTTGCCCACCCGCTTCAGATCCACCCGGCGCGCCATGTCAAAAAGAGTGGCAAAGGGTTTGTTCCCGCGCCCTTCGACCACAAGGCGCATTGCGTCGACGCCCACATTCTTGAGCGCACCCAGCCCATAGACCAGCGCCTGATCCACAACCTTGAACGTCGCATCCGACCGGTTCACGCAGGGCGGAACCCAAGGCAGATCCAGCACCTTGCGCACCTCTTCAAAATACACGGCCAGTTTGTCGGTCAAGTGGATATCGCAGTTCATCACCCCGGCCATAAACTCAACTGGGTGGTTCGCCTTCAACCACGCCGTCTGATAGCTGACGACGGCATAGGCCGCCGCGTGGGATTTGTTGAAGCCGTAGTTGGCGAACTTGTCCAGCAGGTTCCAGACTTCAATCGCCTTGGCCTCATCCACGTCGTTTTCCGCAGCCCCTTTCAGGAACTTTGGTCGTTCGGCGTCCATCGCTTCTTGGATCTTTTTCCCCATCGCGCGACGCAGAAGGTCGGCCCCGCCAAGGGAGTATCCGGCCATTTCCTGCGCGATCTGCATCACCTGTTCCTGGTAGACGATGATGCCTTGGGTCTCGTCGAGGATGTGATCGATGGTCGGGTGCAGCAACTCCCGCTCTGATAGCTTGTTCTTTACCTCGCAGAACTTGGGAATGTTCTCCATCGGACCGGGACGATACAAGGCAACAAGGGCGATGATGTCCTCGATACAGTCCGGTTTCATGCGCTTCAGCGCATCCATCATGCCCGAACTTTCCACCTGGAACACGGCGACCGTCTTGGCCGAGGCGTAAAGTTTGTAAGAGGCCTCATCATCCAGCGGGATGCCGCCAATGTCGTTCTCCATACCCGACGCTGGCGTATAGAGCTCGGTCCCATCTGCAGCCGCATGCAGAGGTCGGCCCGAAGCAAGGATCTGCTCCACCGCGTTCTGGATAACGGTGAGTGTCTTGAGACCCAGAAAGTCGAACTTGACCAGCCCGGCCTGTTCCACCCACTTCATGTTGAACTGGGTTGCGGGCATGTCTGAGCGTGGGTCTTGGTAAAGCGGGACCAGCGCGTCGAGCGGTCGATCCCCAATCACAACTCCCGCAGCGTGGGTCGAAGCGTTCCTCAACAGCCCTTCAACTTGCTGACCGTACTCCAGCAATCGGGCCACCACCTCTTCATTGCGGGCTTCCTCACGCAGGCGCGGCTCATCCGCCAGTGCTTTTTCAATGCTGACAGGTTTGACCCCTTCGACGGGGATCAGCTTGGACAGACGATCCACCTGTCCATAGGGCATCTGCAAAACGCGCCCGATGTCGCGCACAGCCGCTTTGGACAACAGCGCACCAAAGGTGATGATCTGCCCCACCTTGTCGCGCCCGTATTTTTCCTGAACGTAGCGAATGACTTCTTCGCGCCGGTCCATGCAAAAGTCGATGTCGAAGTCCGGCATGCTGACCCGTTCAGGGTTCAAAAACCGCTCGAACAGCAGGGCGTAGCGCAGCGGATCAAGGTCGGTGATCGTCAGCG
>ERZ1740072.1128-NODE-1128-length-10410-cov-8.800097_pt1 | contig 10410 bp, 10 predicted proteins | sample MGYA00581733_ERZ1740072 | MGnify/ENA primary metagenome ERZ1740072 (study PRJEB43018, sample SAMN04849741) | marine metagenome | isolation source: floating plastic debris | place: Pacific Ocean | collected 2008-08-30 | study: EMG produced TPA metagenomics...
AATTACTCAGTTATTGGTGTATAACTGGTCTATATTTCAATCAACACTATTTGGGACGAGACATGTTTGGCTGCAAACTGGATACTACTTTAATTACAAAACATAGAGGTTTCTACATTAGCAATTGTGTGCCCCTTCTTATTTAAAATATACTGATCCTGTATTTGCAGTCTGACAATGATGAAGAATGGGAAGAGATAGAACAGAGAATAAATAGAATGACCCCGACCTTAGACTCAATCCTAGGTGCTCATCCAGAGGTGATCAGACGTAGGGGTGTGAGAAGCGCCCCACCTACTCGCAGCCATCAGAAATTGCCCATAGGTATGTATGTGCAGTTTTTTAACAGGACTTCGTAATTGTTTAGTGATAAAAGCTTTGCTATATTCTGAGGCAGACAGACATATTCTCGTTGTGGTTGTCCACTAGCTTGAGGACTCCAATTTACATGCCCACATGACCGTTGGAGCCCTCGAACAAGAGGTTCACTTACAAAGGATAGTAAACCATGAAATAATTTACACACACTCCCAGTTTTGGAAAACAGACATTGGTTAATTGAGAGTATATCTTCTATGTTCGATGCGTATATTGATGAATTACCTAGATGAGTCAATTTCTCCATAACATTATCGATACGAGCCTGTCTCATTGCAATGAAAAATGCAAAATTTCTCATACTACTTGTAGACTGGATTCTGAAAGATGAAAAGAAGAGGAAGCGATCCCCGACCCCACCCCGCAAACGAAAAAACCCAAACAAGGAGAAGTCACCTTATCTCCATCTACCAATCAACTTTATATTAGAAATTAAGAAGAATAAAAAGGATCAGATAAGAAAGCGATTGTTGAGGGTAAGCTAGATTGTGAGCGCTGGACATGGACATGCCACATTTTGTTTGCGTCCACCAAAACCACCAATCAGCGCAGACCTCAACTGGATTTTTTATCTACAACTTCTTAAGAATAACATATGAAATCACCAAACCAATTCATTTATTTCATACATTGTTGTTCATGTGATAAAAATACTACATTCACCTCTAAACAGTTGGAATAGATGTAAATCGCATCATTGGGATAGGTTGGACTCTTGCATCTTGATTATGTGTTTCTGTCCATTTTCAATACTCTGAGGTGTAAAATTTTTCTTTTCTTAGTTGTACTACCAATAGTCTACCAGCATGTTTTATTCTGACAATCACCTATTTATCTTACGTGTCAAGTATATATGCTCACTGCTCATGCGTTTGCAAACCAATTAACAGGCTGAACGAGAGAAAAAGCGCGCACAAATCAAAGCACTTGAGGCCAAACAAAAGTCAAAACAGCAATCAACATCCAGGAAGAGTCTGAAATCTATCGGGGGTAAATCTCTTCACACAATAGATGAATCAGCTGAAGCGAAGAGCATTGTGGGTAAATCAGGTCTGACACTCAAAGAAGCTGCAGAGATTCATGCTCAGGTACACAGATCAAGTCTTAGTCTGACACATGGATGTGCTGTAGTGTTGAGTTACAGTTCGTATCGCACCAATATGTGCTGTATGTTATAAATAAGAGAGAAAGAGAAATGTCATTCACTCATTGAAATAAATATATTTCTAACATTTGCATACATCAGGTAGGCGTAAACTCCCTGCATACATAAACAGTGGATTAGGAGTTGCCCATCTGAGAATATAGAGCAGACAACTCTTAAATCAAGCGCTCAAAACACGGCCCACAATGCAACACACTCCTTGAATAGAGCGCAGGCCTAGCTGATTGTCAGTAATCACATGAAACTCATCATGTTTCAGAAATATAACATCAGTATCCATGTGAAGATGTCAAAGTCTAAATGACGCATGGCCCATAGAGGCAGAAGTGTTTCACATGCATCTACACATAGATATGTAAAAGTTTTATTTTACGACAATGGAGCCATGCAAGAAAGATATCATTTCCTTCTGCTTTTTCTTTTTCATAATATTGATTTCTCCATTTTACAGAAAAGTGTGAGAGGCAAAGAAGTTAAGGATGAGTTAGAGAATGATCATGTGTCCCCTGAGCCGTCCGCACCACCAGCTGAAGATGAGGCAGGAGAAAAAGCAGAAGTCGACCATAAGGATTCGGAAAAAATGTGAGTTCTTTCACGAGGAGTTATTATGTGCCCCAAACTCAGAGTATTATGGGAATGTTACCCAAAAATGTAGACTGTCAAGTACAATGACTTACAGTTGGAGGAGGTGTTAATGTAATATGGAATGTTAGGTTTCTCAAGCGTCGCTTTAAGCCAAAATTGGATATGCTGATGGCATAAAATAATCATTATACGCCCACGTGATGACCAAAATAGGTAAAAGGCAAAGACACAGCAGGGCAACACTAGAAGCACAAAATAAAGCCAAAATTTGACTAAAGTCAATATTAGTTGATTTACCGGAAACATTGTTATGGGTCGCAGGTGGTAGTCTTTACGCTGAATATATTTTTAAATACATAGAGAAGAATAAATTAGTATGCTATGTTGTGTTACAGTGTTGATGGCAACAAGGCTCATGGACCTGCTCAGGAAGGTCAAACTGACCTTACAAAGGAAGCAGACGGGGAAACCAAGGATGCAGAGGAGAACAATGGAGACAAGAAAAAAGTGGAGTTTCAAGTCGATGACGGTAAATACCTAAGGGCCTACTTACGATCGATTTCTACAGATTTTAACAGATATCTGTCTAATACAGCAAATGAATGCATGGAGGTTTTACGTTTCATTTTGTGCTTTTTTTACTGACACTTTGGAGAGGAAGCAGGAGCGTTCTCACTTTTTTTCACTTTATAATTTTGGATCCTGCCTGTATTGTCCAACACCTTACCAAAGAGACAAGTTTTAGAAATCAAATGATTGTTGTGATAAAGTCTTAGCACTATGTGTAATATTCCTATAGCACACAGGGAGGATGAAAAGATTGGTAAAGGCTATGTTAACGAAGGGTTCACCACGGACGATAGTGAAGCTGAACATAAACATCCCACAAAAAAGAAGAAAAAAGTGAAGAAAACCCATCAATCCAGACAAAGAACAAGACAGTTTATGTTTGAGTCTATGAGGACGAAGAGACTGCACTACAGCCTTGTGGATACTCCATATGTCTCAATTCCCTTCTCAAACATATACAGTCAAGCAGTAAGTTCAGATCTGTGACAGATTAGAGTGTCTAATTAGACATTTTAAACCAAGGAGTGCTTTTGGTTCTAAACTGTGGAGTGATGTACGTAAGAGTAACTCTGAACACATTCATGTACTTTACAGTATGAAAATGTATGCAGAATTTAGATTAGCAACCTGACTCAAAATTATCATGTTCACTGAATTAATTATTAACCAAATCTGATATTCCAATATCAGTTATATAACCAAGCATTGCAAAAAATTTAAAATCTCATAAGTGGGAATGGCATTTAACTATAGCAGATTTGCCACTAGCGAAATAGTGAAATAGCTAGGTTCCAAAGATAGTAGTAGAGCATTCACTCTTTGAAATTGGAGAGTCATTAAAGTAAACCATGTATACAACTGTTTGTTATATCAGGTAAGGAAGCGGATGGCGGATGCTCGAGAGAGAAGCAAAGAGAGACGAGAGGCTCAGGGTTATGACACTGATCACAAAGGTGATGAGGAGACAATGTTCTGTCCTATGTGTAACCATACTACCACTGATGTAGACCACGCCCTCAGAGCAGAGCTCAGGCTGTCCAAACCAAGTGTAACAAGAGGGAATGTCACAAAGCCTAAATTTTACAAGGTACAAAGCACATCGTTTGTTAGTGCAAATGTGCTGCATGGAAACTGTGTTGAAATCTTGTTTTTCCTAAATAAGCACAAAAGTGTGCAAATACACACCCATGTCTCTTAAACCTCTCTTTTTTAGTAATAGTGCAGTTAGCAGCAGTAAATGACGGGTAACAATGAGATCGATTTACCAACAGATATTAGTATCAGATTTATCTTATCGCAAGTGTGAGTTGTCTGCTCTCCAGTTATGGGCAGACAATTACTGTCTACATGAATTTATGATACTTCTAAATAATGTATAAAGTTTGGCTATTGTCAGCTGCACCTCATTATTATAAGTATACAATTGCTTTTGCAGGTGAAATACCAGCCTAAATATGAGGAGGATGCTGATAGCAAACTGCAAAAACTTATCAACAATCTCGAGACTGGACCAGGTTATGTCAGCGATGGAGAATCAAAGAAACGAGGCAATAAAAAGTCCAAGAGTCTTGCACCACCAAAGCCAAGGCTGCCAGGTCAGCTTTTTGATGAAGACAGTGATGGTGATGAAAAGGAAGTGAGAAATATTCTGACACCCAGACGAGAAAATCTGAACCAGCCTCAGCTGGAACCGGAAAGACTCTCTCTGTATTCACAGGAAGGGTCCAAGTCAAGGTTATGCAACACTTGCAGTTCGCTGTTAGAGATTGCAAAGTCAGATGCAGGGAGTATGAGATCATTTACAGACTTGAATGGGAACCAACAACTGCCATTGGGAGAGAATGGGGAACATGAGGATGCGCTTGAACTACCTGATGAAATTGCAACTGTCATGAATGCTGATGAAATACCAGATGCCCTAACCTCAGATGAAAACACAGGGTCACAGAAGGAATCAGGAAGCGCTGGCTCACAAAGACTGTTTAAGTCCAAGCAAAAACCAACTTTCGCAGGTCTTTCGCTCGCGTCCTTAGCAAAGAAAACAATGTACATGGACGATTCAGCTGATGGCAATGATGTAGAACTCGAAAACTTGGAGAATGAAAATTTGGACAATGACATTCAAGCTGTCATAGCCGATACAAAGCCTAAGCCGGCAGCCTCCAAAAAGAAAAAGCAGCAAAAGATTTTTAAGCTCAAAATTCCAAAATCAATTTACGGAATCCTTCCAGTCAACAAGCTCAATATCAGAGTGAGATCTAAGGAGAGGAGAAGTGACCAGATTGAGAGAGAACAGCGTGAGGCGGAAGCAACAGCTCACCAGGAGAAGGAGACAATAAAAACTGTGGACGATGACAAAGATGTTGATACGAGCTTGGAACCCAAAAACAAGCCAGAAAATGCGACAAGGGGAAGAAGTCAGATACGCTCAACGTACCAACACAGAAGCCGGGTGGTTCAAGCTAAACCAAGCCTAAAGAAGCCACTGAAAAAGCCTACTGGAAAATTCCAACAAGTGGAGGGTATATCTGAACCTGTAATATCAGAGGACAGGGATCATTACACCACCGACAAGACACGAGAGTATCATAAGCCACCATCACAAAACCCAGCAAAACAAGACACGCATTCACAAAACCCCGGAAAACAAGACACACATTCACAAAACCCTGCGAAACAAGACAATAAACCTGCTTTGGCAGCAGCACAGGACAAACCAAAATCAGACAATACACCACCTCCAGAAAAATCCACCCCTGCCCCAAGCCAAGACCAAGGAAAGAGAAAAGCATCAGGAATCAGCCTTGTGTCCAGAGCAGGCTCATGTGACAGCAGATCTAAGGAAATTTCCCCAGCCAAGGTTGAGGAAAATCAGACAAAGCCTAAGAAGGACGCCATCAACGTAAAACCGGCTGATACTGAGATCAAGAGAAGAAACATTGACATGAACAAAATACACAGAGATATACAACAGACACCATATGCAACTATGCCAGAAATGGACAACATATACAGCCCTCAGGTGAGATGAGGAATATTTTTGCTACAGGATGAAAATATACACGGAATTGATTTTAGCGACCTGGCTCAGATTGGTCATATTCATGGGATTAAGTATTAGTGAATATTAGAATTTTCAATTTTGAATTTCTATAATATAAGCTATCATTGACAGATTCCTAAAAATATAATAATAAACGGAATTTAAATTTAGCGAATATGCCATTAGCGAAATGGCAAAATATAAACTCCAAAGAAATTTTCTTCCTGTAGGGATGTCCTATGAAATGTGTTCACTTCAGCATGATGCCAAGACCAGAAGCGAATGGCCAAGAAATAGAAATGATCTTCATAAAATTGAGGATTCTGCAACGTAGAAAGTCGTCTCAAAGTTCAGAAAGAGAAGACAACTTATTTTTATCACTGTTCTATTTTTTTCAGTTCAAACGTAAGGTGGCGATGCAGAACAAGGTGAAAGAGATCAAGGCCAAGAATGATTTACAGCGTCAAAAGCAGACCCAGGGCAAAGCAAACTCCAAACAGACAAAGACTGCAGTTCATAAATGATAAGCTGAAGCATGATTTGATTTGCATTACATTAGCAGAGAAAGAATTAGTGTAGTATTATTTTACCAGATATTATCCCAAAGTATTATATTGATATTATACTCCTTGATATAACTTTCATTATGCAGACACTGTATCATGTTATACTTTATTTAACAAATTGCTTTATTAATTGCACACTCATATACGTTGCAGTATTGGCATATGATACATGCAGCATTTTACAAAATGATACGAAAAAAAAACTCAATTTAAAGTATTAATTAATCTGCTAACCTATTAACATTGTTATGAGATGGCACAACACCAAAATAAGAGATCATTCAGATTTGGGCTTTGGTTCTTCATCTTTAGTTTCCAATTCAGAGGGTTTGTCATTGTCCACATCACTAGTAGATTTGCTGCTATCAGGTTGCTTTTCCTTGGACTGTTCTTCTATTTTACCTGACCCAAACAATTTTGCTTTTATTTTGGCAATGACCTTTTTCAAAAATGGTGTTGGAGGATTATTCAATCTAATCATAGTCTTTGTAGAGAGGTTGTACCATGAGCCGAACGCCAGTGCAACAACTGTACAAGCTAAACAAATCACATTGTATGGCATACTAAAATCAGGAGTTGGCAACAGAACGATGAGTTTTTCAGTGTAGAGGCGCACAACACCATATCCTTCTTTCATTGTTTGGATAGTGGTGTCGCGAGGTACATCTGGTAGAACGGCTGTTATGATGGCAGCAGGAATGTAGAATCCAAAATTAGCGTCTGGTAGGTATTCTGTCCACTTCAAAAAGAGCTTTTCTATCTCAAAACTAATTGTAGTAGTTGAATTCGCAGGGAGATTCAGCAGAAGCTCTAGCATGTAAGCTCTCTTTCTATCTAAGCCAGGAGTGTATGCCATCTGAAATTGAAAACAGTACACGGTTACTAGGTACTTATGATGAGCATGAGACCAACTACTAATTACAGGAACAAATACTTTTACCCTAGTTGCGGTCTTAAAAATTTCTGAATATGTCACCAGGTTAAAAAATTTTGCGTCATCATTGCGCATTTAAAAACAAAAGATGCACCAGAAATTGAATGCACGATGCAATTGAGTAAGTTGTTCACAATTGTAGTCTTTATATTACGTTATTTGAAATTGTCTGTCCTTTGAGGAAGGCAACAAAACTCCTAATTATAATGTTTTGTGGCACTTGAAACTTTGTGACGGCTTTGTCGAACAGTTCTCTATATTTTGACCAGACAAAAATTGTAATCTACCAGCAATAGAAGGCTTTGATAGCCTGGTATATGTGTTTACTTTCCTAGGCCAGCACATCTTAGGAACAACCCAAGAGAGACAACCGACGTATGACTTCAGAAAATGACATGCAAGTGGTTTATCATTGCGTACAGTCACAACCTTATTTCTCAATCTTACCTTAGACGGCTTGATGGTGGTACCAGTGCTGCTCTTTAAAGACAGGGTGTGCAGGTACATTCTCAGATACCAGGGAATATTGTCAGTGTAAATGATCTGGACATCCTCCTCTGCATTGTTCGTAATCTCACAGACTATAGACCCAAGCTCCTGACCATAACCTGACAAATACCTATGGGCGTATAACATCGGTGCATCAGGTATAACATAACCAGATTGAGACTTGTAGCTAGCAGACACATCAAATTTCTCAGTGAGGGAGAAAGCAGAATATATGTGAGCATCCATTGTAGAAGTCTCGGAGGAAGGTGGATTAAGGCTGAGAGCAAGGATCCCAGTTTCAGGCGATTTGATGATTACTTTGCTTGTGGTGGCCACAGCACAAGTTGCTGGCACAGGTTTGCCAAACAGAGATTTGATGGAAAACTTGTTGTTGTCACCATAACTTCCACGTGTATGGTCCAGAACAACGGACAGCGCCTGTGTGAGTTGTGTCTTCACTGAGTCACATTGCTCATTGCTGCACACTGGCCTCACAGAGATGGATATGGAATGATAGTTAGAATCAAAGAGCGGTTTAGCGGCAAGCAGCGATGACAATCCAGCTTTTCCAAAGCAAGGCAAAAGTTTCTTCCACGGAGTGAGGTTTTCTGTACAGACAAACTCCTCAGGTAGGTTGACGTATCGCAACAAGGAAAGATCAAACTTTCTATCAGCGTTCACAGCTCCTCTAGGGTTAAATGTATAGTGCGGAACCGTGGTTCTTTTCTCGTCAGCGAAATTAAGCGAAGCGCAGATCAAACCGGCAAGAGAATTGACAAGTCCCTTCCATTTTCTGTCTACATCTTTGGTGCCGTGTTTGAATATAACCATAATAGATGCCCCAGATGGGTTTGATGCACCTTCTAGAGGAATGCCCCAATACCTGTACCTCCATATTCCTTGTGTGAGTGTTACGTCCATTTCATCAACTTCATATTTGGACAAAACTTCACCGAGTGCTTTAGGAAAGAGGTGATAATGTCCATTTTCAATGTTTTCTATTGAAGTTGATGTTACGAACTCGAATCTTGCATGAACCAATTTGTTCGTAAGCGGTTCTACTATAAGCTTCTCATTGTTTTCCGCAGATTCTGCAGCAACAAGTGAGCAAGATGTCAGAACTACAGTAAGAGAAATGGCATGCCAATACATGCTGTAACCAATCTACAAGAACAAGAAAACAGCTGTCAGCCCCCCATCTATCCCCTACATCAGAACCTATCTATGGATTAATTACTGCAAACGTGGGACACAAAACACAAGCAGATAGGGCCTACAAATCCAAAGTGAGATTTATCATGTGTCATTACAATTAATTTACAATCAATTATCAAAGATTATAGAGTCAATGCAAAATAATTAAGATAATCAAATGTTTTTAAGGTTTATATTTTAGCTGAAAATCAATTAATAATAATGGTGACCAGTATACATGTACCTAAATCTTAGTTAGTTAGTGCTGTGATCATAGAATAAAAGTAAGAATAGACTTGAATAGAGCAGAGCAAGCAAGTATTTTTGGCAGTAATAATTGGTAGTAGCTGCAGAGCAAGAGCATGGTCATCTAGCTGCAGGGACCTACCTCCCCACCAATTAAAAATCACTCTTCTAGCCATCCAAACCACAGGGCCCAAGTAGTTGGCCAGTAGTTGGCTCCTATGAGTGCCCAAGTGCACACATTTCAGGTATATTGTTTATATTATATATATATTGTTTATATTATTATTACATTTCATGTATATTGTTTATATTGTTTATATTATTATTAATAATATAAACAATATACATGAAATGTGTGCACTGCACTTGGGCACTTATAGGAGCCAACTACTTGGGCCCTGTGATCCAAACCAAGTGGGTAAATAATATAATAAATACTACATGTATTATATAGGCTATATTATAATTATTATTATAATATATCATTCATAAAAATAATTATAGGCCTATAAATTTAAATGCCTGCCCTATCTATATGATTGCAATTGTAGCTGTCTGTTGTGCTGCTTTCTAACATAAATTGTACTTATTGGTATGGCTAAGACTCCTGTTTGTTAGCCAGGTGAGCAACTACAAAAGTTTGAAAGGATCTTGCCAGCCTTCTCTTATTTTTTTCCTCAGCTTTCATAGACTGAGTTTCCTATTCTGCCCTAGATGATGGGTAATCAATCACTCCCCTAATTATAGATGATTTTAAATTAATAGTTCTCAGGTTACATTGTCATCTTTTAAAAAGGAGGTATGAAAACCCTTTTAGAGGCCTCTGATATCTTATCTTTTTTCTGTGCTTTTGATGGAATCATTATATGAAAAATCCTCAGAGATCACTGATGTTTACCAGTAATAAAAAATAAAACAGAAACTTACCTAGGAAAGTAGAGTCAACCAGCTAGACAGTACACACTTCCACATTATTGTATCTGTAACTAGATATTCATTCCAAGAAGTACTAAGAGCCAAGCCACTGAGGCCATCCAACTTGTTTTTCTCAGCCAACATAAAGTATGATAGTTCAACTTTCTCATGAATGGCCATCAATTAATTAATGCAAAATTTCTTTCACTTGTTTGTAAGCTTAAACAAAACTGCAAAATTTGTGCCTGAACCTAACTGGTTTGCAAAAAAACCCATGCAAGCCAGCTGATTTCAAGCAAATTTTGCAGTTTGCCTGTGATTTCTT
>ERZ1740072.1131-NODE-1131-length-10400-cov-40.618270_pt1 | contig 10400 bp, 6 predicted proteins | sample MGYA00581733_ERZ1740072 | MGnify/ENA primary metagenome ERZ1740072 (study PRJEB43018, sample SAMN04849741) | marine metagenome | isolation source: floating plastic debris | place: Pacific Ocean | collected 2008-08-30 | study: EMG produced TPA metagenomics...
ATCTTTGAGATTTTAAATTAGCAACCACAAAAACAGCATCAATGTCTTTTTCCTCAAGAAAACTTTGCCGATCTCCATAAAATTTTTGGTGCAGCAGCACACTCACACCCCCAGTATTAGGGTCTTTAGAATTTTGATTATCTAGATACTTTTCAAGACAGATTTTACTCTTTTCAGACAACCCACAGATGTTAATTTGGCATATATCAATTTTGTCCATGGCGCTTGTTGAAGTTTTTTATGCGCTTTTCCCGATACTTTCCAAAAGCCTCACAAACATTCCATTTGTCAGCACAGTGATCTCCACCGCAGTTCCTACATTTCTCAAAATCATTGGGACACTCCTCATGTTCATGGTTTCCTGCACAGCATTTACAGGTTGTTTGGGATTCACAATGTTTACCTATGTGACCGAACCTCCAACAGTTAAAGCACTGTGTATAGATGACCCTAGGATGTTCAGGACTAACAAGTACCCTAATGGAGTACTCAACCAATTCCAGCCCAAAGCCCGTTATCACTCGCATCCCGAAGTTGAGTCCCATCTAAAAACAGCACTTTCACTGTCTCTATCGGTTTACCATTCTTGAGCAGGCGTTCTGCCTTTGATTCGTGGTACTTGTTGCCTATGACTTGTGTCAGCTGCTCGTCTGTGACTTCTACTGGTATGTGTTTGGCAAAGCCGATATTCAGATTTCTTTTCTGAAAATTTTCAACTCTCTTGATTTTTGAGGATCCTAGGTTCCCTTCATCCCAGTGAGTCAGAACTTTATCGACCATATCTTCCTTTGTTAACTGAAGTATGTATTTAGGAGCGCGTTCACCAGTCCTGATTATTCTCTCGATGACAACATCTTGTGACGTTTTGCCAATCAGTTTCCTTAGCTCCATATCTTTTGTTACACGATGTTTGAAGTCGTGAATCACTACACACTTCTTCGGTTGGAATGATACTTCAGGTCTTGGATTTACTTTGTTAGAACTCGAATCTTGTTTCTCATTGCGATCGGATTCAGAATGTGCACCAACATTGGGCCTTATTTTCCAGGGATTTGGAGGGAGGTGATTATCCCTAGCAGCTGGGCCATTGCTATTTGCCTTTACTCTATCGATGACTCCTGCAATCTGACTTCCAAATGTGGCTTTCATCGATTTGTGCTCAGTAGATAGTGAATGAATTTTCTCATCCAACTCCGCAGACTTACAGGTTTGCAACTGTGCATGTTGTTTCACTTGATTTTCCAGAGCATCTACTCTCATCAGGGCACTTGTTAGCATAGCTCTTAGCTCTTGTATTTCTTCACGGCTTACCACGAGTTGGGCAATTCTCTGTCTGGCATGACTTTTCTGATGCTGGTTCTGTCTGCTCATTCATGAGATCAAGAAACTGATTTGTATCAGCTGAAAGGTTGAGATGACCCTTGCAGTCACCACCTAGGCTATTTGCCTTTTTGGGAGATTTATTGGCAATCTGCACCATCAGAGAAAATTCTTAGGTATTGTGTGAACATCCTGGAGCGGTTTTTAGTTGGGCATTCAACCTTGGCAGAGAATGACTGCATGTGTGTTCTGCAAAGTTCCTCCAACTTTGTGGAGCCGAAGTAAACACCCATCCTTCCATGACAGTTAATGGTACCGTTGTTATAGAGGGACACAGACAAGTGCTTTATGTCAAACTGAACTCCCTTTCTGGATGAAAGATCTACAGGCCTAGACTGGAGGGTGGTACTCAGAACCCCAATCCACTCTTCCATCAACGCTGGCTGACTATACAAGGTGTAAGAGTCATTAAAGACTGCAGAGATATGAAGATCATCAAGAAGGGTCAGCAAATTCCCAGAATCAATGGACTCATTTATACCTAAGCTTCTCTCTAAACTACCCATAAACCCATGGTAGGCCGAATTGAGTTTGGCCATAGCAAGAGCACATGTGTCACCTAGCTCAGGTTTATTGTTCACTGGGTGGTATTTCCTAACCAAGATCACATAGTGTGCTTTAGCAAATTCCTGAATGCGAGCATTTTCAGTTGAAATTTCACCAAGCATCAAAACATCCATACAACTTTGTAAATTTCCACATTTGAGTTCCACCTGCAGGGGCTCAAACTCCTGAAAATCATTGCTAGATTTTTTGCAACCACATTGGAAAGGATGGTTTTCATGAAATACTCCTCTCACATCATAGAAACCTTTTTGCTGCTTCTCCATGGTGATGGGAAAAACTGGAATTTCCACTCATATCGCTTTTTGGATCATTTTGGGCTTGGGTAACAGAGAACCAGCCAGAAACAGGCCCAAACACACTCCTCACAATAAATTCCTTTACTCACTGAACAAAAGTAGCTATCTAACCTACTAAGGAACCTTTCTGGTGCTTACACACCACCAGAATACTACTCTATTGCTAAATCACAAAGGAACACAACCGCCATGTTGTTTATGTATTGTATTGGTGTGATTCTATCAAATAAAATGCTATAACCTCGTCAAGAATTATCTTGTGGAAAATAAAATAATATTATCATTCTATCCCTCTTCAAATACTAGCAAAAAACAAAATTTGAAAATAAAATACCTCAGCCCTCTCCAAGACAACTCTCAGAAATGCTATATAGACCTATGAATTAGTTTGGAATGGCCTTGGTTATATTGGTATGTTGAATTTTTAAATCGCAGGTACCTGCCAAATGTAGGTATTGCGGGTATTACCAATACTGCTACTCTAGTGAAATACCCATATTGGGAGATGCAGAAAACTAGAGGTCGAAAAGCTTGCCCAGCCATGATCTAGTTTTTATTTTCTTATTTAGTCGTTGAGAGAAGAATCTGTTGTCGGTTCAATTGCTGCAGGGATAGGAGCCAGACCTCTAAACAAGTTCATGGCAAACATGAGTATGTCAAGTAAGTCACATCTATTATATAAATGTGCAATCAGTTCCTCTCAATGGAGATTCTGTGACACGTTATAATACAGAATTTAGAATTTCACAGAGCCAACCCCAAAACAGGTCTGGGGTCGGGCCGCTGACACCAGAAATTTCTGGTGTAATTCAGTTTATTGCAGGCCCCTGTACACGGACATGTAACACTGCAAAACATGCACGGTATATATGCATAATGTTTTCCGGTGATACAAAAAAATGTGACTCGTTTTAATCTGGAAGTCAGCAGCACTCATAGCTCAGAATTTAAATCCATCTTCAACTATACACCATTTTGCAGCATTTAGACCGTATATTACCTCACGCATGGATCATGCCTCTACCATTTTTATAGAAATTTTTTCTTTGTGTTGGCAGTAGTTACATATAAAATATTCACTACATCATAAGTTTTTGACCACAATAACTATTTTTTATTACTGTTTTCTCATAAGCCGAGCAGTTGCCTCCTCTTTGTTCAGCTTCAGACAAGTTTGAATTCATGTCTTTATATATTTTCTGTTATTTATTTTGTTTATTCAAAGAGTAAGATCAGATTTTGGCATTCTTTTACTAATGACATTAATTGAGAGCAAAATGTGAAACAGCAAGAAAATTGTGCGAAATGAATTACATGCATGTACATGAAAAGACTGTCGGATAGCTATAGGTAAATCAAATCATTTTGCAGAAAAGTTCACTACAATAATAATATATTTAATAAAGAAACATGAATAACATGCATTTTATACCTTTACGTAAAAGCTAAATTGAAGTTGAAAATCGTAAATCCATGTAAGGTAAGCCTAAATTCTAACCTTCATGAGCTAACACAGCTTTCCCTGACCAGTTAAACTTAGGCTTAGCAAAAGCTTAAGAGGGTTAATTGGCAATCATGAGTTTTCGCATTTTTGTGTTTTGGTTTGGAATCATGAGTACGGTGTTTATGGCACTGGGTTCCTCATTTGTTTTGTAGGGAGCCAAAAATCTGATATTCTGAGAAATTGTCACAGAGGCCGATGTGAACTTAACACATTTTCTATTGCTGTCCCAGGAGACAAATCTGCAAAATATATCACTAGAGCACAACAAGCCACAATCGTCCAAATCTAAATTATCTCGAGTTGAATTACTAAGGCCGGAACTTTTTGGAGCTAACCTAATGTAAGAATTTGGCAGTGATATATTTATCCAACCCTCTGGATATGCACGCTCAGGGAATATTTCCAAATGCAGCCTGTCATCTTCTCTCACGGACATAGTGCCAATGTTTTGTTCATTCATAACATTGATGCACGAATTGGAATCAGAAAATGATGAAGACACCAGACAGTTGGAATTTGTTTCACATTTTTCCAAATTACATTTCTGTTCAGAAATCTTAGATGATAAGGCAGACTCAATCCTCAATCCATAAAGCATAATTTGCTGTTCTTTGAGGTTTTCCTGGAGTTGTCTTTTTGCCAAGTCTGGCATGATATATGTTTCAAACTCAAAATCACTTACATTCACAAAGTTGGAAGTGTGTTCACTATAAGTTGCGCAGTTGTAATTAAACTGAGTTTGGTTGCTTATTTCAAAACCTGTACAACGTGGGTCACTACTGCACACAACTGAGCAAAACTGTTTAAGCTGGTCATAAGTGAGTGAATCTGTCACACTCATCTTATTATTTCTGCCTACAGCGCTACCATATCTGAGTTTTCTGAACCCAATAGGGGATGTCAAACCATTTGGATCGATGAAAGTTTTGCAACCATCACAAAAAGCAAGTTTTATACGGTCTTTGTCATGATTTTGAAGTCTGCACCTTTTACCCATTTTAGTTTCAGAGTGGTTGTCAGGGTAAACTGTTGTTATCACACAGGTTTTCCTTCTCATACACTCGTTGATACATTCGTCAGCCAGAAAATCAAAATCTTGTATGACATCATGATTAAAATCAACCATGACGTAGTTTTCTACTGTGATGACCGAATCATCATTGCACTTAACATCTTCACCTTGAGCATGCAGCATTCTACAGTATTTAGAGGCTATGCCAAGAATTTTGTTTCTGATTATACGTGAAGTTTCTAATCCAAAATATTGTCTCAAGCTAAGTTTGCGAGTATCGAAAAGCTCATAGATTGGGATTAAGTCAAATTCCACAGGAACTGGTGTGTCTTTCACAGTGCTAGCCCAATCCGCAGCTCTTCCGGATTTTGGTGGAGGCGCACCGATACTTATTGTAGTGATTTCAGTTTTCTTTTGGAAATCTCTGGCTTCTTGTTTTTGAGATTCACTCATATCAACACCACCGCTCATAGAAAAGAGACCGCTGTAACTGGCCTTCACCTTGACACTTATATCATTAGATGACTTATTGTGCGATCTATCGGAAGTTACTTTGTTTTCATAAGTAATCCTTGCCCCATAAACCATCTCACTTGGTATATGAGTTCCGAAGTAATCAACAAAAGCGTAAACTAATGCATCATCAATGACTCCCCTGGTAGTGAGGGAGTGATTCATTCTCCCTATCCACTCGATCACCTCTGGGCTGAGTTCAGGTAGGTCGAGATAGTTGAGCTTTGCAAAATAATATTTACAGCTTGCAGTGGTCATTATGAGCTTATATTTGCCACTCTGAACCGTAGATGAGGCTTTTTTGTAACCAGCGCTGGCTGAGAATGATACTCCCCAGCCCCCGCCCTTCACGTGTGCCTTGACATTCAGTGATGATTGAAGTGACTTTGAGCTGTCCACTGTTGTCGAATCGAATGAAGTTCGGCAGGCCACATCAGGTGCTGCAGTAATCCCTTTTGGCAAGTAATATCTGAAAAATCAAACAGTTACAAGACAAAACTCCTAGAAGGTGAGCAGGGAGATGGTGGAACCATGCTTTTTGACAGAAAACAGTTTGCAAGCCAAAGTCGGAGTTGTCTGTACAAATGTGTCAGAGGTATACAATAACTACATTTCATTGTTCCCAGCATTAATTACATTTGTATGACGTTTAATCACCATTTCCTAACTACCAAAACTTCATTGTCTACTGTCTGACTGTTGAGTTTTTCCAAATTCAAATTCAAAGTGGGTATTTGTTGTTTCTGGGGTGGAGGGCTTGTAAACACATTATTGGAAGCTACACCTCGGTATGTTTCAATTACTTCCCGTTGTGTTATTTCAAAATTCTTCCATACCAGGGTTATTATTATGATGAATTAATAGACCTGCACAAATTGATTCAGTCTCAATTCCGAAAACATGAGTCTCTCTCCAGTAATGAAAATTTAATATAGGCATCGGTTTTGGTTTATCGATGAATCATAAGCTGTCAGCGAAAATATCATGGCTTGATAGTCGCCTTCCTATTTTCCAATATGGGACAACTCGATCTGCTGATCAGTCATATACCTAGTATCATATTTTAATTCATAAATGGTTCAGGTGGATTAATTTGAACCTGATTACCTCTGTTCGAAAATCTACCACTGGCACAAAAGCTGCTCATAGTGCAAGGCTGTGATATTAATATTGGAAATGGTGCAAGGTCCAGTGTGACCATAGCAGTTTGATGGACAGTAAGAAAAAATAATTATCACACTTGTGGGAATATTTCATATTTCTTACACTTATGTATGGAGTGCCGTTTTTAAAAATTTGTGAGGTCAATGGAGGCAATGCATGTATGACGTGAGTAGTATGGTGGGCAAAATAGAATGCCCATGTCGACACCAAAATGCTGCCTTCTGGCTTCAGAAGCCAGCATTTTGGTGTCAACAGCGTCAATGTGGTAAAAATGTTGGGGAAGGTCTGAAAAAATGTTAAAGAAGGTCTGGAGCCAATCAAAAGCCAGCATTCACGTAGGCAACGCCCTCTTGAACGACACCCAGGAGTTGGGAATTAGTTGGAGGAGGTCTGGAGTCACTTTATCTCGACTCTCGACTAAAAGTCGATAGGCTTTAGATGGCTTTTAAACAAAAAACAACAACAAGGATGGGGAATCGGTTGCAGTGATTGACGTGAGCGTGACATGAGACTTTTGTGTCCGGTATTACTTGATGTCTTAATCTGAGTAAAATACAAATAAACACATCATAATTCACTCATTACAACTCACCTCAGTGTTGATGTTGTAGAATATAATATGTGGAATAACATAAAGTCAAAGGACTAGTGTTAGCAGCACCATTCTTTAACTCCACTCATCATCTTCTGTCTCACTTTTGACAACTTTTCCATATTTTCTCTCTCCTTCGGACTGTCTCAGCTCTCTCCTTTGGATTTCCTTAGTCAGAGCATCAGGAAGGCAGACTTTTAAGCAACCCTATTTGGCTGCCCATGAAGTCATCAGGAGCCCAAAAGTGGTGGTTAGTGGGAGGTTACTGACCTCATTGAAAAGTTGAGCTCTGACTGCGAAGAGCTGAAGAGGGTAAGTGAGTGCACTCATCAAACACACACAGCTCAATAGTAAGGGAAGTGAGCCGAGCATAGGCTCCGCCCTCTCCACTGCTGCTATCCACAGCCACCCCTTATGAGTGCAACCGGTTTGAATATCGCGGCCGTAGGCGGTCGTAAAGGGGTGTGGGGAAGCTAGGAAACTCTGATTTTCAATTAATACCAGTTCTTCATGTAAATGACAAGATTTCAGGTATTTTGCGTAATCCTACAGAGTTTTCGCTTTGATATCTGGATTCTCCATATCCAAAAACATAGCTTTTCATCAGTGAAATAATCCATCTTGACCACTTTCTAAGGTGCTAAGTGGGCTAATGTCACAAAAATTAGGCACACGGTGATTTGGAGAGACTGAGAATTGTATAATTGATATTGACTCGCTATCAATATAATGATAAGTCAATAACTCTTATAGCGAGTTAATCCCGCTGAATATCTTTTGTAATGTGATCAGTCTCTCCAAATTACCATGTGTTTAATTATCTTGACATTAGCCAACTTAGCACCTTAGAAAGTGGTCAAGATGGATTATTTCAGTGATGAAAATATCCACAAGTATGTTTTAGGATACGCAGAATCCAGATATCAAAGTGAAAACTCTGTAGAGTAATTGAAAATACCTGAGATCTCGTCATTTACATAAAAAACTGCCATTAATCAAAAATCAGAGTTTCCTAGCTTCCCTCATGGTCCCCAGGCGAACACTGGTTTGGCGTGGACCACACTCAGGAACCATGTGTTGTCTTCGACTCGAATGGTGCTCGGAGCCCAACGTCTTCTTCAAAGCTCTGGCAGGGTACCCTTGGTACAGCCTAGTTTTTGAATGATGCTCTACAAGGTATCCCGACAAATGTGTGCGGCGACTACTGTGTCTTTGGTGTTTTTTTGCGTGCAACAGGTGCAGCCCCTCAATCTTGTTTTTCTTTGCTGCGCGAGCTTAGGGATAGCACCCATGACAGAGACCATTGTGTGCGCGAGATGTGTGTGTCGTTTTTTGGAACTTTTTACAATGATGGTGTGCATGTTTCTCCTCTACTTAACCAGGTATGTAAGGCTTCCTATAGAGTACATGAACAAATAAAGTCATTGAATCCTCTTCTCTTGTCTTGATTTTTACCTCAGTCGGCATGAAATTTGTCCAAAATGTCCAAAAATAAAAAAATATCTCTTACCTCAGTCGATGTGGGGCTTGAAATTCACCCACCATACTACTCCCGGTCGACATGGGACTTAGAAAGAACTTCTCTTGGTGCTATCATTAAAATGATGAGCTGTGCGGATACCCTAGATATGGATGATTCTGATTGGATAATGCTTTATTATTGAAGTAGTGAGCAGTTGGGTGTGCTGAAATGGAGGGCTCTGGTTGGATGATGGTTTATCATTGGAATAGTGAGCAGTGTGAATGTGCTGAAAAAGAGGGCTTTTGATTGGACTGTGCTCTGGACCATGCACCATCTCTTCATTCCTTTTTACTCTACACATTCAGAGGGAAAGGTTGTGCTTGTTGTGCTCCTTGTGACAGGATGCTGGATGGAAATTGGATTGGATAACAGTCAAGTTGGATTGCATAAAAATTGACCTTCAAGATGCTCTAACTAAGGAAATCCAAAGGAGAGAGAAATATGGAAAAGTTGTCAAAAGTAAGAGAGAAATTACGAGTAGAGTTGATGAATGGTGATTGCTAGCACTAATTCTTTGACTTTGTGTTAGTCCAAATGTTATATTCTACAACATCAACACTGAGGTGAGTCATCTTCAGTGATATACGGTATGTTTCTTTGTATTAAAAAGTACCGGATAAAAAAGTCTCACGTCATGTTACAATCTACCTTCCAGATGCTCTAACTATGGAAGTCCAAAGGAGAGAGAAAATATTGAAAAGTTGTCAAAAGTGAGAGAGATTATGATAAGTAGAGTTGATGTCGCTACGGGACCTAGAAAGACGTCCTCTCAGTGCTGTCATTAGAATGATGAGCAGTGTGGCTACCCTGCAATGGAGGACTCTGATTGGACAACGCTTTATTATTGGAATAGTGAGCAGTGTGGGTGTGCTGAAAATGCCTTTTATTTGCATCTTGTTGAGTCGAGAAGAGGAGAAGCTTGTGTGACATTTATAGTGGGGTCAGCATGATGATAATATAATGTAGCCGTCTATGATGCTTGAGTGAACTCAGCCACCTGTGCTCCTTTGGTACGTAACAATTCTATTGGCAACTGCTGTGGTGAGGATGGAGCCTAGACTTGGCTTTTTTCCCTTATTATATTGAGCTGTGTGTGACGGATTAGTGCACTCACTTTCCCTCTTCAGTTCTTCACAGTCTGAGTTCGACTTTTCAGTAGGGTGAGTGGACTTCCTTTATACACCATTTCTGAGCTCTTGATGACTTCATGAATGCACATAAGATCTAACTGCCTGTAGTAGCATCGTGACACAGATAGCACTGTTGAGTCAAGAGTTGAGGTTCTGGTGTGTTGTTTAGGATTAAGTAGGTCCAGGCATCCTCTAACTGTTCTCAACCCCAAACCCCAAACCCCAAACCCCAATGTTTGGATTCTGGATAGAAATTAGAATGGATAGCAGTCAAATTGGATTGCGTAAAAATCTACCTTCTAGATGCTCTAACTAGGAAATCCAAAGGAGAGAGAAAATATGGAAAAGTTGTCAAAAGTGAGAGAGAAAATGATGAGAAGAGTGATGAATAGTGATTGCTAGCACTAATTCTTTGACTTTATGTTAATCCATGTGTTAAATTCTACTAAGGCTGGGCGGCTTGTCGGCTTATCCGGCAACTATGCGGTTATAGTACTAGCCGACAGTGCAACATTTTTATTGGCTGTAAACCGCATAGCCGCATTTGGGTAATATTCCGCAGTTATCCTCGTTGATATCATCAGGTGCCGTGGCTCAGTAGGTAGAGCATCAGCTCATCAATCCTGAGGTCGCGGGTTCGAGTCCCACCTGGGAGAAGATTTTTTCACATGTTTGTGCCCATTTCGGCATACACGGTCGGAACGGAATTATCCTACCTCG
>ERZ1740072.1132-NODE-1132-length-10399-cov-4.242073_pt1 | contig 10399 bp, 10 predicted proteins | sample MGYA00581733_ERZ1740072 | MGnify/ENA primary metagenome ERZ1740072 (study PRJEB43018, sample SAMN04849741) | marine metagenome | isolation source: floating plastic debris | place: Pacific Ocean | collected 2008-08-30 | study: EMG produced TPA metagenomics...
GATTTATAGCCAAGACCAACAGCCGCAAACCATCGAGCCACTGAAAACCTCGGGCCTGCCCATTGGCATGTTGCCAGATATGCAATACCACTGGCAGCGGTGTTTTATTCCTCCTGCCAGTCGGCTGTATCTCTTTAGCGATGGCGTTTATGAGATCAAACAGCACGACCAGACCATGATGAATCTGAATGACTTTTTGGATATCTTGTCAACTCATACTGCTGATCAAACAATTGATGACATTTTGAAGCAAGTCAACGATCGCACTATGGATCGAACCTTCTCAGATGATTTGTCGCTGCTCGAAGTTCATCTCGATTGAGAACTTGACTGCGGCTGCGGCACCGCTCGCTGGGGGAGCGACGAAAGGGGGTAAATCATCTGCACAACTGGGTTAACGGCTGCCCTGAGCACGATGAGCAGGCCACAAAAAAGCTCACCATAATGGCGAGCTAATGGAGTGTAGTGAGCCGGAACAAGAGTATATTATGGGTGCGACTCGGTGGGACGAAGCGGGAACAGCGGCAGTAGCGACAAGCAAATGCCGTGAAGCCTGACTTGAGTTCACGATGCCAGCTGGTCAATGATGACTGCGACTGTGGCGGCAAATAGGGTGATGGCAATCGCCACCCACGGACTTTGCCCTTGGGCAACTGCCAACGAAGTGATGACGCCTGCCCCTAAAGCGGCAGTAACCAATGATCCCCAAACATCCTTTTCTTGTTTCTTATACATAGAAGCTGCGGACAAAAAGAGTATAAACAGCCTTCAACGTATCACCTTGAAATGACAGATCTGTATTTGTTCTGAGCAGATGATACTAAGGTTAAACTTGAGATAAGCTTCTTAACAAAGCGCCGCTTTGCGGCGAGACTCAGTGGTCGAATTGCCCGTTTGCCTCGAGTCCACATTCAACAACACGCTGATTTCAGGTCTCTGTCCTGAAACAACACCCCTAGAATGAAAGCGTTTTCTGCCCTAGTCTGACCCGATTCCCCCTTTGCGATCGGGATGCTTTTTGAGCCCTGCCCTTGGCTGCAACTTTGGTTAGGGCGATCGCGACAGGCAAAATTTTAACTCTCGACTATCAGACAGCGTGTTCTCTGGGCTGCGCTACACAGCCTAGGACTGCCCTGGCAGAAGTAATACCCATGCTCTGAAACTGGACTACCCGTCGGGTCTCCGACTGGGAGGAAGCCGACTTGTCTGTGGCGCAATTTGTAGAACGGGTATAACGCCACGCTTACACGGTTCCCCAGCTTGCCCCTACACCGTGAATATAGGCGACCCAATTGTTGATCGCTGGTCAGGGGGCTTTTTAGTTGACGCGATCGCGAGCCGTTACGGCAAGCAATTGAGAAACAATAATGTGAATTTTGATAAAACCCCCAAAAATAATAAACAGCCGTTAGAACATGGCGGGCAAAATTTTAATAGTCATCAGCGATTAACCAAATCCGCCTGCGCTCACCATGAAAGCCCCAAATGTGGATGAAACATCATCTGTTAGGCTCGTTCACTGCAGCGCATTCAGATTATTTAAAGCATCAGTGATTGTAACGATTGCCTTAAGTAACCTCATGTGAACGAGCTTCATTAGTTTTTGACAATTTATCCTTTGGAGACATTTTTCAAGTATGCTTTCAACCTTTAGTCAAACGGCTGCTCACGCGGATGGTCGGTTTCTCAATGACCAAGAACTACAGGGCTTAGAGGCCTATGTCGAATCTTTTTCGGCGCGCACTCAGACCTATCAGACGTTGAGCAGTCAAGCGAATGAATTGGTGCTTCGGTCTTTGCGTAAACTGGCTCAGACCCATCGTCAAGAAGTGGTAACCCACAGTGCCAAATGCAAGCGCGATATGGATTTTGCCCTGAAAGAAATTGCGCGAGCCGTGCTGTTAGATGAGCCCGAGGGGTTTAAGCAAGATTTCTCTTTATGGATGGAAAATATCACCCGCGCCGTTCATACCAACAATGCGGCGTCGCGGGCCTATCGTTGCCTCAAGGCAGAGATTTGCACAGCCCTCCCCGGTGACCATGCGGCATTAGTGACGCCGTACCTAGATGAGCTGATCACAGCATTTTCTGGACACTGATTTCCGGCAGGCGTGACGCCGTGAGTCAGGCGCAACTAGGGCAATTTGCCCTTGGCTGAACCTGAGATCCTGAGCAGTCGGCCCTGTTGGTGCGATTTTGGCCCAGATTGGGCCAACTCAGTCGCCGAAACTCAACATCGAGATCTCGTGAGCATCCCTGAATCTTTACGGATTGAGCAATGCTCACAAATGACCGAATCAGGCTAGACAGATCGCCGCAGTTCATCGCGCGATCACGGTTGATGCTGCCGGTGGGCATTCGCGGGCGACCCCTTAAAATTGGTGTAAGCCAGGTTGATGCCGCCCTCTCGCTGCCTCAACCTGGCTTGCTGCTGCTCCTCAATATGGCAAGTTATGATGAATTACTGGCTGTTTTGTGAGTTTATGAGAGCCGTTTGACTCGGTTCGTGAGGTCAGCAGCTATCTCGGTTGAGAACCGGATTTGAATCCGAGAGCATCCCAGCCCTTAAGGACGTGATCATAAGCTGTGACTGCTGATCGAGAGCTGGTGATGCCGTTGGTGTCTGCCCTCTCAAGTGCTTTGCATAAGCCAGACGCCATGCCCACTGATCCAATGAGACGAATGATCGAAGAGACCACAGCCGCGTCTTCGGTGACCTCTGAGCTATTGTGTCAGACATTAGATGCGGTGCCGACAGCCGTCTACATCAAAACTAGGGAGCACCGCCTGGTATTTGTGAATGATGCCTGTTGTCAGCTATTGGGGCGATCGCGCCGGGAGCTGATCACCGTTTCTGAGGCAGAAATTTTATCGACCGCGACGGGCCAGAGCCTGCAGCATCAAGACGAAGCCGTTTGGCAAGGGCAATTAGCAACTGCCGCCGCTGAAGCTGAAATCCTAGTCGTACCGACGTCAGCCCCCGCAAACGGGCAGTCGCTAACTCGCCGCACCCAGCTCGCCGCCGATGGTCGAGCACTACTGTGTTGTTAAGAGCCGGCAGTAACGCCGCCGCCACTGTCCGCTAGCACTGCCAACCCTTCGCTCTGGCAAATGCCTCAACTGCAGGCACTCTTAGCCAACGTGCCCGCTGTGATTTATCAGCTCTGTCGGCAGCCAGGCGGGCAGCTGCAGTTCACGTTTGTCAGTCCTGGGGCCAATGAAATTTTTGGTGTCGCGTCTAGAGCCATTCTGGTGAACGCGGAGCAAATTCTGCAGTTGTTGCACCCGCTTGACCGCCCCGCGTTTGACCACTCTTTAGCGGCCTCAGCCGCAAAGTTGACACCCTGGTACTGGGAAGGACGCTACTACCAGCCTGATGGCAAAGTGGGTTGGATTCAAACCGCCGCCCGTCCTCAGCTTTTGCCACGGGGGGCAGTCGTTTGGGATGGCTCGATGATGGATGTGACGAGTCGCAAGCAAGTGGCCGCAGCCACTATTGAACAAGCGGTGATGGCTCAGGCGCTAGCGGATAATGAAACGCGTTTTCGCACCCTAACCGCAGCGATTCCGGGGGCGATTGTGCAGCTCCGGGTGCACGATCGCGACTACACGATCGATTTTGTCAGCGATCGCATCGAAGCCATTACCGGCCTCCCGCCTGCGTTGCTCATGGCCGATGCCCACGCTTGGTTTGAGCAAATGCATCCGGCTGACTATCAGCAGCTACAGGCAACTATCAGTACCGCTGTCACGACGATGAGTGCTTGGCACTTTGAAGGGCGACTCACGACCCGCTTAGGGGAAACCCGATGGTGGCGCATTGATGCGCTGCCGGGGCCGCAAGCGGCAGGAGACATCGTTTTCTATGGCGTCGTGCTAGATGTGACTGACCGTAAAACGATTGAAGAAGCCTATCAAGAACACGATCGCCAGTTACGGATGGCGCTGCAGGTCTCGGGCATGGGGGTTTGGACTTGGGATATGGCCACCAATCAAATGGCGTGGACGACAGAACCTGGTACGTTGTTTGAGGTCTCGGCGGTCAGTTTTTGCGATACCTTTGATGCCTATTTGCAAAATGTGCATCCGAGCGATCGTGACTTGGTTAAAGCTGCTGTGAGCTAAGCTGTCATAGATGGGCAAGACTATCATATCGAATTTCGGCTGCTGTTGGGTGACGATACTGTGCTTTGGTTTGGCGAACGGGGCGGGGTGTGGCGAAACCTTGATGGGATGCTGCTGGGCCTCATGGGCACGGTGCTGGATATCACCGATCGCATGACGGCGAGTGCGGCTCTAAAGGAAAGTGAGGAACGCAATCGCACGTTAATCAACAACATTCCAGGGGCAGTCTATCGCTGCAAAGCGGATAAAGATTGGACGCTGATTTTTCAGAGTGATGCCATCTTTAACGTGACTGGCTATGCCATTGATCATCCGATTCATCACGAAGACTGGCGACTCATTCATCCCGACGATCGCGCGCGCGTCGATCACGAGACTACCGCCGCGATCGCTCAGCGCCAACCCTTCGAGGTGGAATATCGCTTGCTGCATGCCGATGGCGGCATTCGCTGGGTGCTCGAAACCGGTCAGCCGATCACTGACGCGACGGGCACTGTCCAGCTAATTGACGGCGTGTTGACAGACATTACCCGTCGTAAGCAATCGGAGACCCGTCTGCAAGACCTCGCAAGTCGCGAGGGGCTCATCAACCGTATCTCTAACCAAATTCGGGAGTCTTTGGAACTACAGCCCATTTAGCAAACGACGGTGCAAGCAGTACGGCAACAGCTAGCCACCGACCGCGTTGTGGTCTATCGCTTTTGCCCTGATTGGACGGGGGAAGTGATTGTCGAAGATGTGGCGTCGCCCTGGCGGTCAACCCTCGGTGAGATCGGCACCGACAACTGTTTTCCGGGCGGCTTGGCCCAGTATTACGAAGCAGGCCAAGGACGCGCGATTGATGATATTTATCAGACTGGATTTGACGCCTGCCACCTGCAGTATCTGGAAACTCTGCAGGTGCGAGCCAACCTGATTGTGCCAATCCTACTGAAAAAGCAGCTGTGGGGGCTTTTGATTGCCCACGAATGCCGTGGGCCTCGCCATTGGACCGATAGCGAGATCGAGCTACTGGCCGCGCTGGCGGGGCAGGTGGGGTTGGCCATCGGGCAGGCTGACCTGTTTCAACAGGCGACGGAAAACGCGACTCGGGCGCGACAACAAGCTGCCGACCTAACCGCGACCCTGGCAGAACTCCAGCGAACTCAAGCCAAACTGGTGCAGACCGAAAAGATGTCGAGTCTGGGGCAGCTGGTCGCGGGGGTGGCCCATGAAATCAACAATCCCGTCAGCTTTATTGATGGCAACATTCTGCATGCCGCCGATTATGCTCAAGACTTGCTTAAGTTGACCGAGCAGTATCAGGCGACCTATCCAAATCCTCCAGAAGCGTTAGCACAGCTAATTGCCAAGGTCGATCTCGAGTTTCTCGCTGCTGACTTTCCTAAGCTGTTGAACTCAATGCGGGTGGGGGCAGAACGCATCAAGACCATCGTGGCTTCCCTCCGCACCTTCTCGCGAATGGATGAAGCCGAAATCAAGGCCGTCAATATCCATGATGGGCTAGACAGCACTCTGATGATTCTGCAGCATCGTCTCAAAGCGGATGGCGGTCGTCCCAAAATCACCCTAACCCGACGCTACGACGATTTACCCCTGGTAGAATGCTATGCCGGCAAGCTCAACCAAGTATTTATGAACTTGATTAGCAATGCGATTGATGCGATCGAAGAGCAGATAGCTGCTGACAATCAAGGGCCGCTGCCAACCATCAGCATTACGACCGAAGCGCTGTCACCAGAGCAGATTCGCATCAGCATCAGTGACACTGGCTCAGGCATGACTGCAGCCAAACGCCAGCGCATTTTTGAACCCTTTTATACGACGAAACCAATCGGCAAAGGAACGGGCATTGGCCTTTCGATCAGCTATCAAATTGTGACCGAGCATCATCACGGCACGTTAGAGTGTGAATCGCAAGCCGGGCAGGGCACAACTTTTCACGTCACGATTCCGGTGCAGCAGGGCACCACCTAACGCGGTCTTGCTCAGTGGTCCGTGGTCGCTCAGCCAGTCCCAGTTGAGGACTCTTATGATCGCCGGGTGCGTTATCGCCTGGCCTCGCCAGCGGGCCAAAGCTTCAGACATACCGTCGGGTGGGCAATGCCCACAGGTCATAGATTGCGGCCTGTTTCTATCAATTGACTGGAGGATAGCTGGCGATATGACGTACCAAGGTTAACCTCAGAAGTGTGAAAGCAGGGCTTACCTGACAACGTCGCATCGCTAGCCTTGAACTGGGAGGATTCGTGGGTTAACGCGCGGCCCCAGCGGTTGCACTTTCAGCCTGGTCAGCCGCCTGATCCTCGGTGTTAGTCCCTTGCACGATCAAGACAGAACTCGTCGCGTGGTGCATGACATAATTGCTGACGCTGCCGAGCAGGAATTCGGTGAGACCTGATCGGCCACGATTGCCAACCATAATCAGATCGGCATTCCAGCTCTTGGCGACATCACAAATAATTCGACCGGGATCGCCTGCGGTTTGCGTAAACTCGGCTTTGATGCCCTGATCGGCCGCTTCCGCAGCAAACGCTTGGAGTTCTGCGAGTCCCTCTTGCTCGTAAGCAGCCCAGCGTTTTTGATAGGTATCCCAAGCGACGCTATCGGCGATGGGATAATAGGTATGGTAGGCTCGCACAGGCAGCCCTGGACTATTGTCTTCGTAGGCGGAAAGCGCATGCACGATCATCAAATCGGCTTTTGCCGCCTTGGCCATCTCAATCGCCTTACCGAGCAGATAAGTCCGAAAGGGAGAATGATCTAGCGCGACTAGAATCTTGCGATACATAACAGTCTCCATGAAAATCCACAGCATTGGGGAGAGCCGCAATACCGGGTGGCACTGGTCCGTTCGGGGCGCTTTGGTCTGCCGTTGCGTGGGAGATCTGCAGACCGGCAGCTTAAACCAGAGGTATCACTGGCCCGTTCAGAAAAGCATGGCTGCCATCAGCCAAGATGCTTTCTTAATCTTGATCTTAAAGGAGGCGTCACAGTTCAATGAGAATGCTTAACATGCGATCGCATCTCTCAACGAAATCATAATTGTTGTCCCTCGCGAAGCTTCACCCCATTGGCCGCGACTTGGGGCTATGGCTTGAGCGCTTCATCCAAAACTTGACGAGCCGTTTCGGCCTGCGATCGCGCATCACGATACTTCAAATTACTCTGAGCAAAGCTCTTAAGCGTTTTGAAGCCGTCTTTCAGCTCAGTCACCTGAGCTTCGGTGATGGGCTCATCGATAAAAAGCAAATCGATCAATTTTCTAATTTGCAGGGCGTCTTCTCGCGAGTCCTGCATTTTCATCTTCAACGTGGCTAAGTGGCTCAAGACTTGCACAGCCTCGACAACTGCATCTTCTTGGCTTTTGACATCCGAAGTTGTTTCAGGCGTTTTCACTTCAATAAACTGTTGAGGGTCGAATCCGTTAGCCAGATTAGTCGGCAATTTGCCATCATCCATCAGGTCTACCAGCTGATCCATCGCTTTTTCTCGGGCTTTGCGAGAATCTTTACCGGACACCGCTAAGATCACCTCTGGGCTCTGAGCCAGCGTATATTGCACCATGGTGGTTGCTTAATAGTTCATAAGAACTATTTTAGGATAAACCACTTTGGCGCTCGTCAACTCAGCTGACTGTAAAGCGTTACATCTGAACGGGTCATCACCTGAGCGATCGCCCGTTGCATCACCGTGTTTCTATGCTCAATGTGATTAGCCTACCCTAGCCTCGCCCCACCCCAAAACGAGGATAGGCCATAAGTCAGGAGGAGGTTCTGTACTCAGGGCTGTCCGGTCGATTGATGGTGACTAAGACTGATCTGTCGGCTCTTCACCTTCGCCTGCCGGAGTCGGTACCGGAGTCGTCGGTTCACCTTCACTTTCCGGAGTCGCTTCGCCCGCCGCTGGCTTTTCTTCTGGCTGGTCTTTGGCGAGCTTGGCTTGGGCTCGTTCTTCCCGCTTTTTGCGTTCAGCTTCTAAAACTTCTGCCATGAGGGCCTTTGCCTGCCCCATCTTTTCGAGGTTGCTGCGATAGAGCTCAATATCTTTCTGCAACTTATCGAAGGAAATCGACAGAGATTCCGCGGCTTCTTTCATAAAGCCCATCATCGGCTCTTTGTCTGCTGCTAAGTCAGGCGCGATGTTTTGCACCAGAGTGTAGAAGCCAATGCCAAACGCGCGGCTGTATTTGAAGCGATCGCGCTCGGCCACTCCCTTCAACATGCCCGATAGCCCCTCTGTTCCGGCGGCGTCTATCTGGCCCAGCGTGCTTTTCAGGTCATCTAACGATACTCCTTCCGCTGCACTCAGAGCCAATTGAGCATCGTTGCGATATTGCTCGGGGGTAGACTCAACCGCGAGACATAATGCCGTAAAGAGATTGCTAATGTCCTCTTCTGGACGATAGCCCTCCATGAAGGTGTCATAGGTGGTGACAATTCCGAGAGCATAAATTGGGTCATAGACAAAACTGTCGCTGACAGAGAGAAGGTGCATCTCCACCATGAGTTCCTCGATTACTCGGCGATAGACCGACGTAACGGGACGGTTGAAATTTTTATAAAAAGCGCGTTTGGTGTCAGAAACAGTACGGACGTTGCTCACAGAACTTTGCCGAAAATACAGCTATACCATTCTCACCTTTAGAAGTCGGTTTGCCAAGTTGAAAAGCAAAGTCGCCGCAATTCTCAGATTGAATTTACGGCGCGATTTTAGAGCCCAGCAGGGTTTGAGGTTGAGGGCCTGAGACAAAATTTAAGCACCCTGCCAGCCAGTGGCAGGGTGGCAAACTTGAGACATCGTTTTCAGCCTGGCTGGGTCGACTCGCCAATCATCACTCAGGCTGGGCACGGCTGAAATGAGAGATAAACAGATTTTAGAGAAGCCTTGATTCCACTGCTCAATGCGTCGGCTGAGACGACGTCTCACTGAAGACGAACGAAAAGTAAATTCGACAACATGAGCTGCGCTAGAGGCTCGACCTTCCTAAACAGACATGGTATGGTCGTAAGCTCAAGGGCGATTAGCACAGTGGTAGCGCGCTTCCTTCACACGGAAGAGGTCACTGGTTCGAACCCAGTATCGCCCATCATTGATGGCTAGCTTGGTCAGTCACCTTGCGCACTCTTGCCTTGAGAATGCCGAGGGCTCAGCTATTTGAATGGCGTCTCTAATGCCATTTTGGGTGGAAATCGACCCCAAAAAACCGCCCCCGACAAGTGTCACGGGCGGATTTTGAGGAATTGGCGGAAGTTTTGGAATTGATGCCGTTACTTCTTCTCAGTGCGCGAATAATCATCTTGATAGCGCACGATATCGTCTTCTCCGAGATATTCACCATTTTGAACTTCGATGAGAATCAGGGGGATGACACCAGAATTCTCTAACCGGTGAGACGTACAGGGGGGCACATAGGTCGATTGATTCGTCGAAAGCAGGGTTTCCCGCTCGCCGCAGGTCACCTTCGCCGTACCAGAAACGACAATCCAATGCTCACTCCGGTGGTGATGCATCTGTAGGCTTAAGCGATGACCAGGCTTAACTTCGATACGCTTAATTTTGTAGCCTCTGCCTTCTTCGAGCACGGTAAACGAGCCCCAAGGGCGTAGTTCCGTGGCGGCAATTCTTTCGGGGCTAGCGGTAGCCTGCAGGGGCAGACTAGCCACAGATTCAGCCAATTCTTGCATTTTGGGCACGACGACAAATCCTCCAAGCTTGATGCTATTACTACGATTGCTTAACTATGATGCGTCCCAAGCACTGAGTTAAGAGTTCCCATCTGGGTTAACTGACGATCATAACCGGACTCTCTCAAAACACTCGCCAAAAAAAATGAGTTTGTCTCCAGCGCCTTTGTCCTGCTATCCTTAGCCACCCAAAACGTGCATGTCAGATCTACACAGCACACAAAAACTTTAAGCTAAAGGCATAAGGTATTGAGCCTTTTTGTCAGGGCACTTTTGGCCAGATCACTTTATAGACTAGGCTACGGCCTGGGTTGATAGGTTCTACTACGATCATGCCTGAGAATAAACTTCCGACTCCTTCCTCTTTGTCGCCGTTGCCGCAGTTTAGTTCCCAGTCTTTCGGCATCTCGCCGCTCATCCGCATCACCTTGCTGCTGCTGTATGTCGCTCTCACCTTACCCTTACCGGCGCTGGCTACGGTGACTGAAGCCCCAGTGTCTGCGCGGGGCTTACAAGTTGGCATCGTAGTTGGCGGCATTCTCCTCTATGGTGGGCTGAGTGAACGCGTCTTTGTTGATGCCAAGGGG